>VOFI01003346.1_pt1 | contig 52029 bp, 65 predicted proteins | sample 5384131 | NCBI WGS metagenome assembly VOFI01 (sample SAMN12384728, study PRJNA508395) | human gut metagenome | isolation source: healthy gut H | host: Homo sapiens
GCCCTTCTTCAGGAAATTCACGAAAGCGAAATACCGCTTCATCCATCCCGACTGTGTCCGGGCGTACAGGGCGAAGTGCAGCGTCACGTCGCGCGCCTCGTTCCTCGGGGTAAGCACGGCGCTGTATTTTTCCCCGTGCTCTTCCCGTATGTCCACGGCCGTGTCCTTTTTCGCCTTGCTCGGGGTCAGGATGGCCGTCAGGTTCTCCATGCCGCCGCGCCGGTCTTCCACCAGAAACACGCCGTATTCCGTCCAGATGTCCGTGCCGTTCACCAGCACCAGTCCGCCAAGTATATCTGCCATATCACTTCACTTTTAGTCCGTCACGTATCATTTTCCTTATATCGGCCTTTATTTCGCCCAGGTGCCCCGCACTCGTACCGGTATGTTCATCGATACGGGCAAGATACCCCTCGGCGGTGTTCATCCTGTCGATGACGCTCTCCATCTTGTCATCGATGCTCGACCAGTGTTGCAGACCGCCGGTGAACATGCCCTCCATCTTCGTGCCCTGCTCCTGCGTCATAGCCGTAAAGCCGCCGACCTTCGCGCTCTGGGACGCGCCACCCTGCTGCGTCTTGTCGTAGCCCGTAGCCGCCGCCAGATTGTCACGCAGGGCAAGGGCTTCATCCACATACTGCATGTACTCATCCGTCAGCGCGTTCCGTTCCGCTTCGGTCAGATCGTTGTCCTCCATCGCCTTGCCGAACTTCTCCCACCAGCCCTTCAGCTTATCGCTGTACAGCTCGCCGATCTTATTGCTCAGCATCGCACGCATGAAGTATTCCGAAATGTCCTCAGCCGCATCCTTGGCACCGTACTTCATGTTCATCAGGTTGTCGATGAAGCTGCTGTACATACCGTCGAATGAAATACCGGTCAGCCCCTCATACAGCTGGTCGGTCAGCTCCTCCAGCTTGCCGGCCTGGTCTATATAGTCATCCAGCTTCTCGGTCAGTCGCCCGCCGTAGCCGCCCTTGCCGGTGTCCTGGATCTGCGTCCACATGTCCACGTTGCTGCGCAGCGCCTTCATCTCCTCCGGGCTCAGGCTCCACAGGTTCCCGTCCCACTGGCGCCCTATCTGCCCGCTCAATTTGTCAATCTGTGCCTGGTTGAAACCGCCCCAGTAGTAGTTCCAGGAATGGTGGCTGCCATGGTAGCCTGCCTGCGCCATAGCCATCTGTAGGTAGTTCGAATTCGTTTCCTGCTGCATCTTGTACGCATCGCGGTAAGCAGCTACAGACTTGGTACCCTTGCTCTGCCTGATCGTGTCGGTCAGATCTTCGATAGAGGTCTGAAGCATTTCGTTCCGGTTGGTCAGCCGCTCCATGGTGGCCTGTACTTCCTTCGCATTGCTGCCGTTCCAGTCGATGATACCGCCCAGACTGAACACCTGCTTCACCGCTCCGCTTACCGCCTTGATACCACCGGTAATGATACTCATCGGTTTTGTCAGATCTATGCTTTCCAGCCCGTCCAGCGTCTGCCCCAGACCCTCCAGGTATTCGCCCATCCATTCCGGGGGATCAATGCCGAACTGCTCCGCCAGTCCCAGCAAATCTTCGGCGGCTCCCACGTATTCCTTCACCTGTCCCACGCTGCTGTGCAGAGCGTCCGTGGCTTCGGCCAACGCTTTCTGTTTCGCGTTCCGAGCGGCATCCAGGGTCGCCTTGGCATTCTTCTGCTCGGCTTCAGTCCCTTCTTCCACCGCCTTGTTGTAGGCATCCTGCGCTTCCTTGACGGATATAGTCGCAGATTTCACCTGTGACATGGAGGTCTTCAACGCTGTAAAAGGATTGCGTTCGTTCAGTTTTTTGTCGATCGAATCTATTGCACGGACCAGGTCTTTCAGACTGTCCGGCTGTAGTTCCTTTTGCGTGTCGATATATTCTTTCAGCCGGATTCTAAGGGACCGGAGACTTTCGGTGGACACCTTGTCGAGATCACCGAACACGGCTTCCCAGTCCAGCCCGTCCTTCAGTTCCTTCATATCGAGGTCGGCCGTCTTTTTTTTCAGTTCTTCCTGAAGCGTTTTCCGCTCACCTTCCGTAGCAGCTTCCGCGATACGCTTCTCATATTCCTCAGTAATGGCCAGCTTCTTTTCTTCGTAGCTGCCATATTCCGACAGGTAATCACGCATAGCCTGGTCTTCTTTCTCCTTTTCTTGCTCTAAGGTGGCCGCAATGGCCGCACTCCGGTTCTTGTCGTTGGAGTCACGTGCTCCGGCAAGGGCATCCGCCTGGCCGGGAGTCAGCCCGTTCCCGCCGGTGGATATGCCGGCTTCCTTGTTTTCCCGTTTCCAGGCGGCTTCCTGCCGGTTTATCTCTTCTTTCCGTGCGTTATAGTCATATTCGATTTGTGCCAGTTTCTTTTCGGTACCGGCTTGCATGCGGTCTATTTCCTCTTTCCGGTTCTCGGCCTGGAGCGCCGCAAGTTCCTGCGCCAGCCTGCGCTCGGTGGCAAGCCGCTGTTTGGCTTCCGCTTCCGGATTCTTACCGGACTGTTCGGGGTCGGCATGTCCGCCGATATTTCCTTTCTTGGCGGCTTCGGCTGCTTTTTTTGCCTCTTCCCTGGCTTTTGCCAAATAAGCTTCACGCTTCGCCTCTGCCTCCTTGATTTTCGTATTTTTGTTAGCCTCATTCTCCTTGTCCACTTCCGCATCCATTTCTTGTGGGGTAAGCCCGACACGATGGGCTCCCATTTTGGCCATAAAGCGGAAAAATCCGCCATGTGCGCCTTCCACTTCGTCCGGATTCTGGGCTTTGGTTTTATTCACCTCCTCATCCGCTTCTGCGGCTTTGTTCACCAGACTCTGTACATTGGCCTGATGAAGCAATACCTGTACATAGTCCTCGCTCTTTTGGATAAGGGTATCATACCACTCGGAAAGTGTTTTATAATACCCGAAAGATTCCCCATACTTGCGGTTCAGTTCCTCCACCTTAGCCTTTTCCTGTTCCTTGCTTCCGGTGAAGTTCTTTATTTCATCGATAACTGATTTGAACTCGAAACGGGTACGCACCATCTGGGCGCGGCCGCTCTTTTCTATCTCGGTCATTTCCTTCAGCGAGATGTTGAATTCGTCCACACCCTTTTTGGCACTGAACAAATCCTTCGTCCATTCCCAGATTTCGTCACCGTACATCACAAGCAGCATGATGCCGGTGGTGAGAGCCGTCTGCCAGGAAAAGAGGGAGGAGAGTACCTGTTTCCATACCGGCGTGCCTTTCTTGCCCGACTTTTGCAACTCGTCGTATTCTTTCCGGGCACGGGCAAGTTCGTCCGTAAAAATCGGAAGGTTATTGGATATGGCCAGGAAGAACATCTGCGGTCCCATGGCCAAAGAGGGCATTTCACGCGCCATCTGCTGGATACTGTTGTGAAGCCCGTTGAACTGCCGCTGTGCATTGGGAATATCCGGAGGCGTAACCTGTACGGATTCAGACTCCTCCTGCAACTGCTTCAACTTGCCGCGCAATTCCTCAAGCTGCTTCTCCAACGCATGGATCTGCGCGATATTGGCACTCTGGTCCAGATTGGGGGAAGCCGTCTCACCGGCAAGGCGCAGCCTTTCCAGCTCCGCCTCCAGCAGACTCACGGTATTACGAAGTTCCAGCGCCTCACGTCCGGCCTTGTCCATGCCGGGGGTAAGGTTGTCCTTCATCAAAAATTCAATCTCTACAGGTTTGCTCACTTCAATCGGCTTTGAAAAAATCCTACTATATCACCCGCTTCCTCTTCCACGCTCCTTCCCGCACCGGAAGTGCCGGTACCGCCCGAGGTACCCGACTTCTTGCGCTTGTAGCGGGGCGCGTCAGAAAGCATCATAATCAACGTCTGGTAGTTCACACCGTCCAGGATGTAGTCCACACTCCAACCGGTCGCGGTCGCTATCTGCCACACGAAGCCAAAGGGGCTATGGGAACCCTCAAAACGGGTCTTTAACTCCCCTTCCTTGCACGGCTCAGTCTCAGCTTCGTCGGATTCGCCCGCTCCACTGATCTGATAATACGCATAAAATCCTCTGTCCCCAGCAGGTGCTCGAATGTCCGGAAAGCGGCCATCAGGTAGCGCCATTCCACGAAGTTACGGAGACACCATGCCATCGGACCGATAAGGAAATGCCGGGACAGATAGCCCCGGCACACCGTATAGGCCAGCAGGCGGCTTACCGATTCCGTGTGTTCCACGACAAAGGCAGCTCCCGCTTCCCGGTCCAGCCGTTCCGGATCCGAAACTTCCACACCCATCTTCAGGTACTCGCGGGTCATCAGAAGCAGCCCGCGCATCCGGGGACGTTTCATTGTGACCCGGAACCGGACCGGTTTCTTTGCCCACGGCAGCCGCCACTCTTTCAGGGGAACGGATATACCCGCATCGAGCAGGGCATCCGCACACTCCTTCTGGATCAGCCTTACCACCTCAACTTCCATACGCTACTCCTTTTCAGTATTGGCACGGGCCGCCTGTGCCGCAGCCTGAACCGCCGGCAGCTTATATTGTTTCCATTCATCGGGAACGGCTTCCGTATCGAACACCCCATAAGGCTGGGAACCGTCCTCGGGCATGGCCACTTCCAGAGTACACTCGATTTTCGCAGTTTCAGTAAGTGTCAACTTGCCGGCAAGGTTGGAAAGAAGCGTGCCGTTCGGTATCAGTACGCTCTGTCCGGACACCAGGGAGAGTTCCCACGGACCGTCCATCAGCACGGCCGATGTAGGAGCAGTCCAGCCCACAGGAGTTTTCTTTTCCGTATCCTCTTTCTTGTAATGAAGGGAGCCCCCAAGCAGTTTATGAAGATTCTCGTAGTTCAGCTGGATGACATTGAACGTGGGGGCGATGCTGCCGTTCGACTGGGGGATAATCAGCACCGGGGTTCCCGGCACCTGCTCCGCGTTTATCTTGGTCGATTCAGGTTTAACCCCGCCCATATCAAACGAACCGGGTTCGATGTAGCCTACCACAAAGTCCTTGTATTTCACGGCACCGAGGCCGTACATAAAATTCTTGTTCATCGTTTTTTCAGTTTCATTGTTAATAACATACCGACAAGCAGGCCGGTAACCATTCCCAGAATAAACACCCGCACCGGGTTCGGAGGGCGTTTTTCCTCCGTTTGAACGTCATTTGAAATTTCGCTCTTGGTCTCGCTGCGGATACGTGTCAGTTCCGACTCATACCACAGCACCAGCCGTTGCAAGCTGTCACAGGTGGCCGTCACGACAAGGGTGTCGCCGCGTAGCGCCACACCGGCTCCGGCACGCCCTTCCTTGCCATGGAAAGAGGCATTCGGGGGAAGTGAAAGAAGGTCAACAACCGGTATTTTCAGCTTCATCACTGATTCCGGAATGCCCGCCATCAACAGCCCCGCGGATGCGTTTCTTTGACTGTCCGCGTTTTGGACGGACCGGGTCGACCGGCTCGTCCGATCCAGGGTTCTGGATGTCCCGCAGCTCATAAAGCACAGGACAGTCAGAACGGTACTCGCAATCATTGGCACCGTCAATTGCCTTGCGAAGACGTGCCATTTCCCTTCTTGTCGCATTCAGTTCTTTTTTTAACGGTTCTACAATATTTTCTATCAGGATATGCGTGGCCTTGTCCACGTTGTCGATACGTACCGTCTCGGCGGCGGCGTTCGCTTTCCTGACAGTAGGCCTGATCGTTATCAGGGCAGTCAGGGCGGTAGCAAGACCGCCGCCCAGAACAAGGTTAAGTATCTCACTCAAGTCCATCCACAAATCCTCCCTGAAAAAAATGCCTATTTACCTCCTGCCTTTTTGGCAAACAGGCCGATAATCCACTGTACGAAACCCGTATCGGCAATGCCGTTCGCCACAAGGGAGGACCCGAGACCGTACAGGAGTGCGATATACCACTCCACATCCGCCACAAAGCCCGCGTCAAGCCACCAAAGCAGCATCGCGGCGGCAATGCCGGTAAGCCAGCTCACAAGCTGCGTCCAGATAGATGCCTGACATTTTTGGAAAAAGTTTCTTGATACCTTCCACCAGAAGGACAATACCGCCGGCAAAGCCGGCAAAGGTCGCGATCATCGCGTCATAGTCAGCCTCAGGGGTCACACCATCCTGGGCAAAAGCCACGGATACGAATCCGAGCATCAGTGCAAAAAATAATAGAAATCGTTTCATCTGTCTTTTGATTTATTGGTTAATACCTATTTCTTTCAGCCATTTCTGTACATCGAAGCTGGGGCAGGCTTTCGCCGCCAGTTCGTTATGACCCACAATGCGAACATCCGGGAAACGGCGGTGGAAATCCTTCACATACTTCTCCAGCGCCTTCTCCTGACAAGCCGTGCGGGTGTCTTTCGGGGTCTTCCCGTCCCCGGACACTCCTCCGGCATATACGATATGACGGCTCAAACTGTTGTAACCTTTGGCTCCGTTGGTCACTTCCCAAGGGTCCACCTCGGCGTCCTCGTTGTTGTCTACAAGACGTTCCACACCCCCGTTCAGGTGGAACAGGTCGGTATAGCCCACCTGCTTCCAGCCTCTTCCTCCCCGGCACACCGGAGAAGTATGCCATTTGCGGATGTCCGCCGATGACACCTCACGCCCCTCCGGGGTGGCCGTACAGTGAATTACCAGATACTTCAACTTTGCCATGCCTACGCCTCCTGTTTTGCCTGACTGACGGTTATCTTCACGGTCCTGGCCTTGTCGGAGTCCAGCGTCAGGGTGACAGCCCCGCTCTTGTCCTTTCCCGTCGTATTGGCTGCGGCGGAGATACGGACACCGTTATCCGTCGGGGACACGGTAAAGCCCGCAGGGGATGCGCTCACGCTGTACTCGCCGGATGCGGTCACGGCAATATCCTGGCTTCCGCCTTCCGGCTTGATAGTCACCTCCGTCGGATCGGCGGACAATGTCTTCTCCGCAGGCTTGAATACCGGGGACTTGCGGGTATCCAGAACCACGAACTCCTCGCCGAATGCGATATTCGTATCCGCCTTCATCAGAAGCTTGAAAAAATAAAGTTCGCTGGAGTTCATCCACTTGTCGATCTGAATTACCTCCTCATCATCCTGGAGGTTCACACCGGCGAACAGGTTGCCGTCAGCCGACGGGGAACAGATGGTGGCCACAATCAGGTCATCGGGCCAGGAGTTCAGCGTCTCGATGGTGATGCCTTTGTAACGCTTCTTGTTCAGGTCGGTCTCGCTCGCATTCTTGTATTCGCGTTCGGTCAGTTCGTTGTCATACTTGTCGAAGTCATCGATACTCATCAGGATACGCAGGTTCGGATTCTCACGCAACGCTTTGGGGACAGCTGCACGTACCGCCTTCAGTTTGGCAAGCATGCTGGACGTGTCGGAAGGTGCGGACACGACAACAACCTCCGTATCCCTGGCAGCCTGTGTCAGGATGCCGTCAAAAAGGTGGTCGTCATCATCACCGAACTCACCGTTGATATAATGCCATCCGAGCTCGAACTTCACACTTTTGCTGAGTTCGTCAAGCAGAGTGTTCTGCGCTTCAGGCGGAAGCTCGGAGAACACGAGGTTGCCCTTCGGTTGCCATTTACGCCAGATATGTTCGAACGCGCGCGGGTTGAAGGTGGTGAACGCCATGAAGTCCTCGGGGTCAAGGGATTTCTCCGAATAGTTGAAATTACCTTTCGAGTCTTCCAAAGTCGGGTTCTCCTTACGTTTCTGCAACATCCTGCCGGTCTTGATACGCGGCAGACTGATTTTCTTCTCCACTCCGGGAATAACCATGATCAGTCCTTTTTCGACAAGGTCATTTCCGGTGGTGGCAAGGGTCAGGATCTTTTCCAGTACCTCGCCGTTGTAATTGGTGTTTCTTACTACTATTGCCATAGTCCGGTTCTATTATTTACGGTTTAACTTTTCCTGAATTTCACGCATGCGCTTGTTCCACGGGCCCTCATTGTCCGGTTCCGTGCGCACATCAGTCATGACCCTGCGTTTGGGAGAGAGCTTCTCCAAGGCCTTTTCACCGTTTTCACGGTCCTTCGCCAGCAGGTTCTCATAAATCGGGCGGGTGGAGGCATCAATACGCCCGTCCTTCTCGGCGGCGTCCAGCAGCTGCTTGCGCGCGGCGGCATCATCCGCCTCCGCTTTGTCCTGGAACACCTTCAGCTCACCCTTAAGGCGGTCGACTTCCGCATTCAGGGAGGGCACTTTGCCGGCTTCCGTCTCCAGAAGCCCGATTTCACGGAGGAAATCATCGTCCGTCGCACAATTCGTGAAGCGAGGACGTTTCTTGAGTTCGTCTAAATTCATGTCATTCTCGTTTTGTGGCTGTTGCAGCCGGTTATTGAATATTTGTAATACCTGTTCGGGAGTACTGTCCTCAGGCACCGGGTCAGCGTCATAAATACCGTCAATAAGCCCAAGCGCCAGCGCTTCATCGGCACGAAGCCAGTGATCCCTGCCGTCAAAATACATCGCGCGGATTTCATCCTTGGCCTTACCCATACGGGTGGCATACATCTCGCAAAGGGTATCCTCAAGCGCCTCGATCTCACGGATGCAGTTCTTCATCTCATCCTTGTTGCCGTAACAGCCGCCCTGAACACTGTGAAGCATCAGACGGGCGTAACGGCTCATCTGCACGGGCTTACCACAAAGGGCGATAACGGAGGCCATGCTGGCGGCGATTCCGTCCACATAAATGGTAATGTCGGCCTTGCTGTTCTTCAAGGCATTGAAAATGGCGATGCCCGAATAAACCTCGCCGCCGTTGCTGTTGATGCGCACGTCCACCTTCCCGGTCAGGGCTTCCGCTTCCAGAAGTTCACGGGCGATATCACCGCTGCGCACACCATCGCCATACTCGCCGATGTCACCATAAAGAAGGATGCAGCAGGCATCGGTCCCGGGTATCATATTGAAAAATCTACTCATGTCACTATCGTTTTGGCAGGTCCTTCCCTGCAAAGTTTACGGTGCGAAATTAGGGGGATTAAAAGCCTTTTTCAAACCGCGTTTTCATCATGGAGACTTTAAAGGATTGCCATGACGCTTTAAAATGTCATCATGCGGAGCGTATTTTTTTTCGCTCCTTTTCCTTATCAATTTTGCACGTAAAAAAGGAGGTAATATGGCCGAACTTACAAACGAACAGAAAAAGGCATGGGCGAAAACGCTCTACACCCGGGAGACGCTCACGCAGGCGGAAATAGCCGAGCGTGTGGGGGTCTCGCGGGTGACGGTGAACAACTGGATAGGCAAAGGAAACTGGGAGCAGCTGAAGGCTTCCATAACCATCACACGGGAGGAGCAGTTGAAGAACCTGTACCGGCAGCTGGCGGAACTCAACAACGCCATCATGGGAAAACCGGAAGGGGAACGGTTCCCGAACGCCGCGGAAGCGGACACCATTTCCAAGCTGTCGAACGCCATCAAGAAACTGGAAACAGAAGTGGGGCTGGCGGACATCATCTCCGTGTTCTCCGACCTGCTCAAATGGGTGCGGACCTACGATTCCACGCAGGCGAAGGAGATCACCCCGCTTCTGGACGCGTTTGTCAAATCAAAATTATCCTGACATGGCAAAAAAAAGACTCACAACACAGGACAGGCTCGCGCTGGACAACTGGAACGAGCTGGTGGCATCCGTGCGAGAACATTCGGACATCAACCCCACGGACACGGAAACGGAAATCAGACAGAGGCGGGAAAGGCTGGAGAAGAACGATGAGGAGTGGTTCAAATACTACTTCGCCATGTATTGCACCTGCGAGTCCGCCGCCTTCCACAAAAAAGCCACCGGGCGGCTGATGAGGAACAACCGCTGGTACGAGGTAAGGGCCTGGTCACGCGAGCTGGCGAAATCCGCACGCTCCATGATGGAGATCTCCAAACTGGCACTGACAAAAAAAATACGCAACGTGCTGCTGATCTCCAACTCGGCAGACAATGCGGAAAGGCTACTGCTGCCGTTCATGGCGAACTTCGAAGAGAACCAGCGGATCATACAGGACTACGGACAGCAGAAAAAACCGGGAGCGTGGGAAACCGGGGAGTTCACCTGCATGTGCGGGTGCTCCTTCCGCGCCATCGGAGCCGGGCAGTCACCGCGCGGTACGCGTAACAAGAACTTCCGCCCGGACTTCATCCTGGTGGACGATATAGACACCGACGAGGAGTGCCGGAATCCGGAACGAATCAAAACCAAATGGAAATGGCTCGAGGAGGCACTGATACCGACCATGTCCGTATCGGGAAACTACCGCATCCTGTTCAACGGGAACATCATCGCGCCGGACTGCTGCATCAAAAGGGCCATCGAAAAGGCCACCGAACTGAAGGCGAAAGGAATCGGGCACGTGGATATCATCAACATCCGGGGAAAGGACGGGCTGTCCGTATGGCCCGAAAAGAACTCCGAGGAGGATATAGACCTCTTCCTTTCACTGGTGAGCGCGGCGGCGGCACAGAAAGAGTTCTTCAACAACCCGGTAGTGGACGGCGGCGTGTTCGCGGAGATCACCTATGGGAAAGTGCCGGCACTTTCCAGGTTCAAGTTCCTGGTGATATACGGGGACCCCGCACCGGGAGAGAACAAGACGAAAAAAAGTTCCACCAAAACGGTATGCCTGCTCGGGAAACTCGCGGGAAAGCTTTATCTGATAAAAACGTTCCTGGACAGGGGGCTGAACGCGGAATTTGTAGAGTGGTACATCAAGCTGCTGGAGTTCGTGGGCGGGAAAACAACCGTGTACTGTTACATGGAGAACAACAAGTTACAGGATCCTTTTTTCCAGCAGGTATTCCAGCCCATCGTGCGGCGGATACGCAGGGAAAGGAAAATATCACTGTACATCACCGGAGACGAGGAGAAGAAAACCGACAAGGCCACACGTATCGAGGCGAACCTGGAACCGCTCAACCGGGAGGGGAACCTGATACTCAACGAGGCTGAAAAGGACAACCCGCACATGAAACGGATGGCGGAACAGTTCAAGCTGTTCAACCTGCAACTGACCTATCCGGCAGACGGCCCCGACTGCGTGGAGGGAGGGAACAGAATTATAGACCGCAAGGCCAGACAGTCGGAAAAGCCCGTCATTGTCACAAGGAAAAGCACGCGGTCGCAAAACAAGTACAGAGTGTAAACTTCAATACCTATCATTATGAGCAAATTTATCGAACTTTCAGACTACGACGCGAGCATACACCGCGAGATTCTGGACGCACTGACAAGGGAGGACGACGCCGTCGTGGAGATATGCGAGGACCGCGCCGTCGCCGAGATGCGCTGCTACCTTTCCAGACGTTACGACTGTGACAAAATATTCACGGCAACCGGTGACAAACGCAACCAGCTTGTCCTGATGATGGCCATCGACATAGCCGTGTACCACATCTTCTGCATACATAACCCGAGGAACCTGTCACCGCTGCGGAAGGAACGCCACGAAAGGGCGGTCGAATGGCTGAAAGCCGTGGCGGCCGAGGAGATATCGGTGGACGGCCTGCCCCTGCTGTCCGAAGAGACGAGGGCGGCAAAATCAAATTTCCTTATCAAAAGCAACCGTAAACGTGTAAACCATTGGTAATATGAGCAATAGAAAGAAAGGGGCCGGAAAGATAACCCAAAGCGGGAACCTGCCGAGGCCCGGGCAGAAAGGACCCGCAACCATCATACTGACACAGCCCAGAAGGTTCGGTATAGACATAGCGGACTACATGCTCGCGGTAAGGGCTTTCGAGAATGTGGACTACTCCAGACGCTTCAGGCTGTACGACCTGTTCAGCGACATACTCATGGATACGCACCTGACAAGTGTCATAGAGAAACGGAAGAATGCCGCACTGGCATCTTCCATAGAATTCCGCAGGAACGGGAAGCCGGACGAGAAGGTGAACAAGCAGATCAGGTCCCCATGGTTCCGGAAGTTCATAGGGGACATCCTGGACGCCAAATTCTGGGGGTTCTCACTCGTGCAGTTCTACCGCAAGGGGGAATGGGTGAACTACGACCTGATACCGCGCAAACACGTCGATCCCGTGCGCAGGCTCATACTGCGGCACCAGACGGACACCACCGGGACGTCCTGGGACGAGTACCCGGACCTGTTGTTCATCGGTTCACCCGACGATCCCGGACTGCTGGTGAAAGCAGCCATCTGGGTGATATACAAACGTAACGACGTGGCGGACTGGGCACAGTTCGCGGAAGTGTTCGGAGCGCCCATCAGGGAGTACACGTATCCCACGGATGACGACGAGGCACGGCAGAGGGCGCTGGACGACGCGGACAGCACCGGAAGCCTGTCGGTTTTCGTGCACGCGGAGGATACGGTGCTCAAGCTCGTGGAAGCCGCGAACAAGACAGGGAGCGCGGACCTCTACGACAAGCTCTGCGAGCGCTGCAACAACGAAATCTCAAAGCTGTTCCTCGGAAACACGCTCACCACCGAAGCATCCGACAAGGGCACACAGGCACTGGGAACCGTACACAAGGACGTGGAGGAGAAAGTGACGCTCTCCGACAGGCAGGACATCCTCGACGTGCTCAACTATGACATGGCCGACATATTCGCAATGCTCGGAATAGACACCACAGGCGGGGAATTCTGCTATCCGGAAAAGAAGCTTATCGAACCGGAGAAAAAGATGTCCATCCTCACACAGCTGCGCACGAACTTCAACCTGCCGGTAGGTGACGACTACCTCTACGAGGAATTCGGGATCGAGAAACCGGCAAACTATGACGAGCTGAAAAAACGCCAGGAGGAGAAAGCGGCGGAAATCGAGGCGGCGAAGGCCCGAGAGACTGAAAAGGCGGAAGAGGATGAACCGGATCCGAAAGAAGAACCGGAACTGGAAAAGCACGGTAAAGGAACACCCAAAGAAAAGAAAAATGCCCTTAAAAACGCGTACAACTGGCTGAAACGTTTTTTCGGGAAAGCCCCGGGGAGAGACGGGGCAGCTTTAGAATGGTGATAAACGACCTCTACAGAATGGAGGACAAACAGGTGGAAACTTTATTCTCGTTCGATGAAGAGGTACTGAAGAAAGCCCTGAAGAACATATACAGCAAAGATTTCCACCCCATGACGGAAATTGAGGAGAACCTGTTCGAGGCCACATGGAAAACAATGAACGAAGCGGCGGACAAGGGGTTCGGGACACGGAAACCCAATGATCCGGATTATGACTTCTACCGGGAAATCCGAATGAACAACGCCGTGTTCGCGGCTTTCAAGGTACACCGGGCACAAAACGACATGGCAGCGCTACTGCTGGACGAAAACGGCAAATTAAGGCCGTTTGAACAGTGGCTGAAACTCGTCATGCCCATAGCGGACCACCAAATGGTAGACTGGATGCGTACAGAATACGACACGGCAGTCATACGGGCGCATCAGGCGGCCGACTGGAGACAGTTCGAGCGGGAGAAGGATATCCTGCCGAACCTCAAATGGATGCCGTCCACATCCGTACACCCGGGAGCGGACCACAGAATATTCTGGGGAACCATACGCCCCGTCGATGATCCGTTCTGGAACGAGCACAGGCCGGGAGACAGATGGAACTGCAAGTGCACGCTCTCATCAACGGATGAAGCGCCGACAGCAGTACCGGACGAAAACGGGCAGAACAAGGCACATGACGGTCTGGAAAACAATCCGGGAAAAGACGGCAAACTGTTTTCAGACAAACACCCCTACGTTACTGAAGCGCATCCGGGAGCAAGAAAAGCCGTGGACGCATTGACCAGGCGCATCAACGAGATGATAGCCGAAATGCCAGACAACCTGACGCTGGAGGAAAAAACCGACATCGCCCGCAACAATCTCAAGATAGAAAAGGCACTCGGCGTTACCAAAGGTAAGCCGATGACATACGAACAGGCAAACAAGGGAAAGGAAAATCCGAAATTCGGAAAAGAGGAAGGATACCGCGTGAATTGCCAGACCTGCACCGTGACACACATGCTCAGAAGGTTAGGGTTTGACACCGAGGCAAAACCCAACATCAGACAAAGCGCATACAATGAAATGGCAAAACAAGGTATCACATGGGAAGAACGTTTCCTGAACCGGGACGGAACAAAGCCGGATTATGACTATACCTATAAATGGCAGGTCAGAAAGGGATATCAAGTAATGAATGCAAACCGGCTGAAGGAATACTTCAGGGAAAAATTCAGAGAGGATGGAATATACGAGATATATTGTGCCTGGAAAGGCGGCTCCGCACACGTGTTCTGCGCGGAGGTGACTGAAGGAAAGACAAGGTTCTTCGACCCGCAAACCGGAAAGGATGATGCAAGCAATTACATACAGAGCATGAAAGCCAACCGTGTGGGAGTGATAAGAATAGACAACAAACTGGTAAATCCCAAAATCATGGGACTATTCATCACCAAATAAACGGGAAGAAAGTGCCAGCCCCTCCTCACCGTCCACCAGACGGCAGGACTGGCCGTCGAACAGAATAAAGGCGGGAAGACCGACAGGCAACTCAAAACCATCCCCGTCAACACAGCCAACGGAATAGATGCTTCCTTCAGGGGAACTGGCTGATAAGACAACGGAGTTATAACCGTGGATGTTTGCTAATTCCGACACTTGTTTAGGTATTTCCATAACGCAAAAAGGCACATAAAACGCCTTGTCTGCAAAAGTATAAAATTATTTTTTAAACTCTATAATTTATGGACATAAAAGAATATTCAAGGCTGATAAATGCCAAACGGAAAGAACTGGATCGTCTAATGAAACGAAAGATGCCGGTTATCGCCGGACGAATGGCAAAAGACCATTTCCAGGACAACTTCCGCCGGGAAGGTTTCGTAAACGGAGGATTGCACCCGTGGCCGAAAGCGAAAAGGCTGTCATCTGGAAGGACGGATGCGGCCGGGAACTACGGGACGCTGCTCTCCGGGAGGAACCACCTCTTCAGCTCCGTCAAGTACATGCCGACGGACTACCGGGTAAGAGTGGCCAATGACCTCATATACGCGCCCGTCCACAACTGGGGAGGAGAAGTTCATCCGACTGTTACGCCCCAAATGCGGCGTTTTGCATGGGCAAAGTATTACCAGGCTTCAGGCAAGGCTAAAAAAGCCGCCACGGGCAAAAGAAAAGGCAAAAAGAAGGGTTCTGCCGCAAACAATGAACCACAGGAGAACCCGGAGGCAGTCAAATGGAAAAGACTGGCGCTCACCAAAAAGAAAAAGCTCCGGATAAAAATACCGCAACGCCAGTTTATCGGAGAAAGCCGGGAACTGTCCGACAGGATAACGGGAAAAACAGAAAACGAAATCAGAAACATTTTAAACTTATAAACACATGGAAGAAATATTCATCGCAATCATGGAACGCATCGCCCAAAAGATGCCGGAGCTCTCATACGTTGACGAGGATTACGGACAGCTCGAAGCAGGAGCGGAAGAGGACCACTACCCGGTAACCTTCCCCTGCGTACTCATAGGGAATACGGAATCGGACTGGAAAGACTTCGGATACGGGGTACAGAAAAGCATGTCGCTTGTCACCGTAAGGCTGGCCGTGGACTGCTACGACGACACGCACTACACTTCAGGTACCTATGACAAAGTAAGGGAACGGCAGATGAAGGCAAAGGAACTGTACAAGGCCTTGCAGGGGTTCCAGTGCACGGAAGACTGCACACCACTGGTCAGGGTCAAGAACCGGGATTATTCCCTGCCGGGAAACATAAAGGTGTACGAAACGGCTTATTCCTTCACGCTGCATGACGAGTCGGCCATGCAGTAAGGGAAAGGTTCATTCCCCCGTGAACAGGGAAAGCTGGACGGCTGTCAGGCGGGGTTTCTTAACCTTCGGGACGGGCCTCACCTCAAGGTCCTTCAGTTCCCGGCACTTACGGCGGATAATGGCCATAATGCGTTCCTCCGAAATAAAGAACTCCTGACGGGACAACACCTTCAGGGCGTCGTCAAAGCGCAGACGCTGCACCTCCGTCCAGTAATAGTAACGGCGGCACAGGGCTTCATCACGGAGTTCTATCAGGTTCTTGTCTCGTCCTTTGGCCATAAATAAGAGTTATTTACTGCAAAATTAGGCATTTGGCATATCAGGAAAAAGAAAAACGCCGCAATCACAACGGATGCGGCGTTTTTTCTGTTTAGAGTGTGAACAAAATCACATGGTCATCAGTTCGGTATCGTCCTCACCCGGAATAAAAGGCTCGATACGGGTAATCACCTTGCTCTGTACCTTTACCCGACCACTGCCCTTGCAGACAGGACAACGGGAGGAGGAAGGGGCTCCGCTCTGGTCTGTGTAGAAAACACGCCCCTTACCCTCGCAGTTCTTGCAAGCCATCACGTGTGGTGCGATGTTCTTTGTCTTCTCCATATCACAGACGGCAGAATGAAGGTTCGATACGGCGCCAGACACCGTTCTCGTCACGCTTGTGGAAATAGTAGTTCACCGCAGTCTTGTACACCACATTGCTCTCACGGAAGAGGTCCATGATTTCGGTGTATTCGCTGTCGAAACGGTCCTCAAGCTCGTACAGCTTGCTCACCGACTTGTAGTCCAGATCGCCCTGGCGGTTACGCTCGATCATGGTCATGCCGAGCTGGTACATAGGGTCATCGGTGCCAAGTTCCCGGCTCATGGCGTAGCGCTTCAGGTAATCCACCAGACGTTCGGCGGCGAGGTTGGCACGTTCGTCGAAGCTCTTCACCTTGTTACTCCTCACTTCCAGCTTCATATCACCGTCCACGATGGTGAAACTTGCCTGGTCATCCTTGCGGAGCTGGCCATAGTCACGCATCAGGTCGCGGAAAGAGGCGGCTTCCTTCTCTACCCAGTCACGGAAGGCTTTCACGTCATCCACGACCGGAAACAGCCTGTTCTTCACTTCAAGCATGAACTGCGCACGGAGCTCATAGGCATCGCGCCGGTTGCGCTTGTTTTCCTTCTCTTCCTGCTGGAGCTGTTTCAAAAGCTCCTTTCTGTCCTGGGCGGACAGGCTTTTTAATTGTTCTTTCAAGTCCATAACTAAAAAATTAAATGGTTGTTACTGTTGTTTATTCTCACGTTTACGGCGGATGGCACGCAGCTTCACCTGCAACGTGTCCAACGCCTCACAGTCAAGTTCACGGAACTCCATGCCGGCGATACGGCTGTCCCGGCAGAAGGCGTTCACCCGGTCCCAGTCGGCCGTATCGATACCCAGCAGCTGCATCTGGTGCAGTACCGCGGAACGCTTCTGACGGAGAATCTTCCGGAGCTGCTCCTGATAAGTGGGCGGTACCAACTTCTGCATGGCGGACACAGCGGCACTGTATTCCTTCAGCGTCATGTCACGCAGACTCGTGGTACGTCCCTCCGTGTACTGGGAAACGATGCTTTCCTTCAATGCGTCACGATCCGATGTCGGAAGGCGGTTCAAAAGGCTGTAAAACGCCGCATAATTCTCGGGCTTGTTTAACCGTTTACGGGTGTTGATGTCTATCTGCATGGCTCTCTTTGTTTAAATTGTCCTTAGAAAAGGTACGTCTCCAAAAAGAAGTTAAAACGTCACTTAAAACTTTTACAATTATGCTGGAGAACGTACCCTGATTCATTATTTTTGTCTGTCACTTTTAAATTTTACAATTATGAAATTTACAGAAGAAAATGCTGATGCCATTTTGGCCGAAATCAACAAGAAATGCTCACCGTACGAATGTCCCATGTGTAAACAAAGAACAAACTTTATTTTCGGTAAAGGTGAATCTCAAATTTTATCGTTCCAACGGGAAGGGGTGCAATTAAAGGCTGACAACGGCATCAATTTTATCCCAGTCATCGTTGGATATTGCCAAAACTGTGGCTATATAGCACAATTCAATCTGAATGTCATTTTTCCAAAGAAATGACACCTTGCTGATAGATATCATCTTGGAATTTTCCTTCTGATTCACCAGATGTTCGGTCATCAACATTCCGTTCCTGGTGAATCACCTCAACAGACACCACGCTGTTCCTGGTGGTGTTGATTGCTAAAATATATCTGTTTCCCTTCTGGCCTTTCTCGTAAAGATAAGCCCAATTCTCCTCAACCTCCACGTAACCTTGGCGGTCAACCGGAAGCCCGATACTGTTCGTGATCTGAACACGAACTTTCAGACCTTCGAATTTTTTGAATATATTACTCATAACGCTATTGTAACTACAGGTTTCTCAAGTTCTCTCAAACGTGCCTCCGGGACATCCCTCAGTATAGCGGCGGCCAGCTGCGAATCCCGCGTCTCGACAATCGCCCAGCCCTCCGTCTTTGTGGAGGCACTGATTAGCATCTGACGACGCGGCTCAAAACACGTCCAGTTCAGAAGGACGCTGCTCAACCTCTCTATCGGAAGGCCGAGCTGGTGCAGGTTCTCACTCGTGTTCATTTATAGTCATTCATCAGTTCATATTCAAATTTTCACCGAACGGAATAATATTAATGTCAGCCTTTCTCGTATAGGCCTGCATAAGCCCCACGGAAAGCAGCATATAGACATTCTTATTCGCTTTGACAACCCCGGAAATAGAGCCGACAATATGTTCAGTCTTGCCGGTAATGATTGAGCCGGCTATCTGCTCAAGTCCGTCCGGATGGTCCTCACTGGCCGCAACGCTCATAAAGGCACTAAGATCGTTTTCCTTACAAAAGTTATCCACGTATTGGCAGAGTTCCTTTACTGCCTCTTTCTGTTTTTCTGTAATCATTTCAGTTAAATTTTAATGGTTGATAATATGTTATTTTTCAAGAATATAATCGCACTCAAGAACTTTGACACCACCGTAAAATGTCACTTTGGACGTATCAGTGATACCAAAATGTTCTTTATCCGCAAAAATCATATTTTTCACACCGGACTTCATTTTCCGGATAATATCCTTAGCCCTTTTATCAGTCCAGCCGTGAGCAGCAAAACCGGCCTTGAACTGGTAAGTGGTCGTTACGGCACCGTTCTGGATCCTGGTGGAAACACTAACGGTACCCACACAATTTTCTATAACTTTCTTCTTTCCCATAATTTATATATTTGAAGGTTTCCAATCCACTGTTATAATCGCATCCAGCTCACCGCTGCCGCCACACACCGGGCAGGGCACATGCACGTCCTCGCGGCTGCCCTCCTCCGTTCCCCAGAACCAGCCGTTGCCCTGGCAGTAACCGCACTTGTGACCGGTACTGACGAAGTTCTCACGGTTAGCCCCCTTACACATATAGGCGGGAGGACAAATCTCCAGCTGTTTCTTTATCCTGCTCATGCCTGGCCTCCTTTCTGTTTCGGTCCCGCCACATTCCAATAGTCATAGGCGCCCTTTTCCCAGATCGTATATTCACCAGTGGACCCCTGATAACGTCCCTTGCTGAAGGCGACGTATCCCTCCACCCATATCTTCAGGTCGGCATCATACATCACGCTCGTGGCCGCATCACCTTTAGGATTCTTGCCACGGGCATGGCTGATGAAAACAAACAGCTTGTCCGGAAACTCCTCCTTCAGCTGGATATAGTCACGGTACGTCATCTGTGTGTATTGGAAGCTGTCAATGATCACGATGTTGAAACTCTTATGACGCCGGAGCCTGATCTTCAAGGTGGGGATGTCCTCCTTGATGAACGCGAGGTGGCGGCTCACTTCGGCCATACCAAAGCGCCGCAGGTTGTTCTGGACAGTCAGAGAGGTTCCTTCCTCCAGGGAGTTGAACGCCACACGGTCATACTTGCAAAGTTCCTTGCAGAGCTGCATCACAAAGGAGGTCTTTCCGTTACCGCTATTGCCCCACACGAACCAGCAGCCCCGGACTTCCGGAGTGTCGAAGGCGTCCTTCCATTTCCCCTCGAAAGGAAACACGTCATACTTCTTGTTCAGAATGTCCCTGACATTCAAGGCACGTCTCATGCCGGTCTTTTTATTATCCTTTTTCTCTTCTTCCATGGTCAGAACAATTTTAATTGCCGGATATTGTCTATTTGATCAAGCACGGCCTGACGTGCAGCACCCCGCATCTTCTTATGGCAGAGCATCCAGCCGAGTGCCCACAGAAGGGCATTCTCACGGGTGGCAAACTGTCCCCATTTACGTCCCGGATTGAAACCGCCGCCGGAACCGCCCACCTCCATGTGAACGCCGGCAACCCACCAGCCGTCCTGCTGTCCCACAAGGGCGTCCAGGTAGTCGCGACCATTCCGGTAAACGGCCACCGTCTCGTATTCCCTCAAGACTGGGTAATCGCTCCAGGGAGCGGGAAGCTGCTCGCGACCGTCGATCTTTAAGTATTCAAATTTGTTTTCCATATCCTTAAAATTACGTTTGAACGGTATTTGAACGGGGGTCATTCCCCCGTCATGCGTTTCACCTTGTGAATGGACTTCCTCACACGCCGCAAATCAAAGTCACATGTCGAAGCCTCCTTTATCACCTTATCGATGTCTTTCTTGTCAGTCACACCGTTGGCGGAACAGATCGCAAACACGTCGTTCACGTCCGTAGGCTCCAGCTCATAAAATTTCCGTCCGATACGGCTGTAAAACTCCTTGTAGCCGGGCTTCTGGTACCGCAGACCATTGCTGATGCGTTTGGCAATATAATCAGTACTCAAAAACACGACGCCGCATTTCTCCTCCAGCTTGTTGTACAGGCTGATGAAATAGTGGAACACCGGTTCGGTCAGTTTGTCCGCCTCGTCGAACACCAGCAGGGGCGCGTCCATCTGGATGATGTCATCCAATATAAGCCCCCACACCTCACGGATATTATACCCTTCAGTCCGGATCCCGACCGTGCGGGCGATCTCGCGAACAAAGTCACCTTTCTTCATGTCCTCGGAGCAGAGGATATAGAAAACCTCCTTATGCTCCTGGAGGTAAACACGGGCGGTGGTACTCTTGCCACAACCGGCCTCGCCGGTCACCCAGGTAACATTGCGCCAGCGTTGCGCGTCGGAGAGTACAGCCGTGATCTCCTGGTAAGCACCGGTCTCCACGATCTGCCAGCCGGTAGCGCTTACACCACCGACCTGCGAGGCGACATTACGGAACATCTCGTCGCTGATATTCTCATAACGGCCGTTCAGGATATTGCTAACAGTACCTACACTAACCCCCTTCAGGCTGCCAGCAGCCTTCGTCTGGCTCGGGTATTTCGCCACGTAAGCCCGGAGGCTCTCACTGATGGCGTCCTTTTCTTTCATTGTAATTTCCATAATCAATATTTTTTATCTTGTTATAAATCTGTTCCTTATAATTTCCCGACCACCTTGCGGATGCTCACTTCCTTCTTCTCAAAGCTGTCCCATGTCACGTTGCTGATGACTTTCATGTCTCGGCCGATGGAAGGACGGGGCGGCTGGCTGTATTTTCTTGTGCGGCGGTCAATCTGGCGTTGCGCCTCCTTTCCGAGCCCTTTCAGGTCAGGGGTACGCAGACCGTTCTGTTCCGGTGCGACACCATGTTCGTACTCGATGTCCTTGGCAACGACCTGGCGGTTTATACGCTCGTTGATGACGGCCTCCTGCTGGGCGCGGATGAAACGTTTCTCGGCTTCCGTCTGCTCCTGCTGGGCACGGTGGATCATCAGTGGGAACGAAGCCACACACTCGAAGCGCATCGCTCCGCCCTTATCCTTGTACAGCAGACGTACGCTGCTCATGTCATAAGGATCGTACTGGACATAGAACTTCTTGTAGGTGTTACGTCGGCGCCATTCCAGATCAGGCTCACCGGGGGCGGAGAAAACCTCGTAAGGGTATTTCTTTCCCTGTACCGTGATCTCGATACCGCTGGCGGTGAACAGCGACGGTTTCTCGGTCGTGTACCAGAACATCTCCACCATATCCGACACACTTACCGCATCGGTAGCCTCGTTCACGCTGGTATTGTACATCTCAATCCGGGAGATGCCGGTGGCAGGGTGTTTCATTGAATTCCACTGCTCACGGGCGGCGGCATACTGTTGCTTCAGCTCCTCCAATGTGGGGAGGGAGTCGATGTTCGCGTTGATGAATTCCAGATTCGGACGGCTTGTATCTCTCTTTGCCGTAATATTCTGCCCAGTGAAACCGAAACGTTTCTTCAATACCTGGCTCTGGAAGCGGTAGAAAATGTTCTCAATCGTCTTAGATTCGCCATTATACGGAGCTGTCGGGCGGTGGATACGGCTGATCTTCGAGAAAAGGCCCAGCGCCGCGTTCTTCTTATGACCGCCCTGGTTGTCGCACACGATCTCGTAGGGTTTGTGCAGGCTCGTCTGGATAGCCATGCGGAAAGCATGGTACTGCGCGATATAGTCCTCGTTATCGCTGATGTAATAGCCAAGAAGCACTTCGCTGTAAGCGTCCACCACCTCGTACACGCTTGTAGTACACTTGTTTCCGTTCTCATCACGATAGTAGAGGTTCAGCTTCGTACCGTCGCCATACCAGAGGCTGTCACGACGGCCCGGAAGGATGGTCCGGTGCTTGCGGTCATAACGCTGGTGCGCCTTCATTTCCCCATAAACGGCATCGTACCACAGAGGTTCGACACGCGGGCTGCTGAACCATTCGCGGAGGCTGCGGGGACTCTTCAAGGGCTTCCAGCCACGTTCCGGAGCGACACGGTTGTACTCCTCGAAGATCTCCATATCAGTATAAACCGGAACGCGGCTGCGTTTCAATGCAACAAGGTAACGCCCGCCGTCCTCCTCGATCTTCAGCGTGTTGCTGTTGCCGTATTTACCACTCACAAGCACACCGTAGTTATCAGGACGGAACTTGTTTATCAAGGCTTTCAACCGCCCCACACTGCCCGGAAGACTATGCCCGTACACCGGACGCCATTCCTCACTCGTGACAAGCAGAAGTTCCCAAAGGTTACGGCGGAAACCGGTCAGCTTGTTATTGGATGAACTCAAGCGTTTGAACTCTTCCATCAGCGCGTTCAGCACCGAAGCGTTCCAGGTGTATTCCTTCTTCACATCCTCGGGAAGGGCGACCAGCTCACCGTTCTTGTCGTAACGGTAATCCTCGAAAAAGTTCTCGGCCTTCTCGTCTTTCTTCACTATGTTACGGATCATTTCTTCTCGCATCTGTTTCTCGGGCTCGCCATGGCGCTCAACCCAACGTTTCTTGTATTTCTCGGGAAGGGAGGAATAGGCATACAAAGCCGGATTATTTTCACCACCGCCACGAGAAACGACGTCAAGTTTTTCCCGAGACAACTGGCTGTTCAAAAGTACCTTTGGGCATTATATCCAGTAACTCCGTGTAAGTTACACACAATATATTATCAAAGTATTCCATCTCCCGTTCTGTTATTAGTCCTCCAAATCATTCAAAGGGACTTGCCTCTTCATCAGCTGCGCCGAAGCCCCGAAGTTCAGCACCACGAGAAGCTCCAGCAGCGGGTGGTCAAAGACCAGGGAAAGCAGGATCCCGAAACTCAGACAGAAGTAAAGCATGCAAAGGCGCTGCTTACAGTTCAGGCGCATAAACCAGCGTAGCTGGTCACCGAACAATGCCATCAACTCATTTTTCATCGCTTTCCTTCTTTTGAGGGTTACCACCTACCTTGGTTCCACCGCGCTCGATGGCGAGCTTGCGGATGGAACGGGCCAACTTACTGTTCTTGCGAAATGCAAGGGAGTGGGAGACCATTTCCCGGGAACAACCCAGCAAACCGGCTATTTTACCCACCTCACTGTATTCTACCACTATTCTCTCTTTCATAATTCGCTGATAAGTTAAATTATTGTAGCGGGCAGTCGCGGACTCGAACCACGGACCATGGCCTCTCCCTTGCGGGAGTTTAGCGTGTTCTACCAACTGAACTAACTGCCCCGGAAATCTATCGGAGTTCTTCTATTGTCGGGGTAACCCGGTAATCAAAACAAGAACGGCAGTAAGCCAGGCCACATTCGTTCTCACAGACCACGATGCCGGTCAACGCATCAATCTGGTAGGCGAAAATATTTTCGTCATCATTCAATTCTTTAAGGGTGGCAGCAAACAAATCCATTTCTGCCCAGTCAACGGTTACTTTCAATGCTTTCATTTTCTTCTTTTTATATTTCTCATTGTCACCTCAAGCCTTTTTTGTAGCTTTGGGGCGGTGTTCACACTTTGAACACGTGGCAAATATACAGAATATTCTGCAATAAAAATAATTATGGAGAAAAAAAATACAGAAATTTCTGTAAGAGTAACAGAAATGATAGAATTTCTACAAGAAACTCCCAATTCTTTTGCAAAATCATTGGGATACAAGAGGGCACAGACTCTTTACGATATAATAAGCGGAAAGTCTGCTCCAAGTTATGACTTTTTCAATAAAGTAGCAAATGCAGAAATTTCTGCACAGATAAATATTAAATGGCTCATAACAGGAAAAGGAAATATATGTAATAATACAGATAATAAAGAAGCAAACATAGCCACACCCCATACTGATATTATCGAAAAACTTCTTTTGTACAATTCAAGAGCAAGCAGAAGAAATAGGAATGTTACGTGAACGAATTAAACAGTTTGAAAAAGAAAAAGGAAAAAGTGCATCGGATGTACCAGTTTCTGGTATTGCAAATGTAGGATAAAATATATAAAGACTTTACTTAAATAAATCATTCAATAATATGGCAAACTTTCATTTTGACAATCAATTCCTCAAAAATACTCTTAAATCTATCTTTGAAAAAAAATTCCATACATTGTCCCAAAAAGAAAAAGAGTACTTCGATACAGAATATAATAAAACATTTTGTGATACAAATTTTGAGAGCACAGAAGTAAGGGAATCAAGCTACCCAATGAAACATCTTGAAGAACGCCAAGAGATAATTGAAGATGTAGCGTCAGCATTGAGGATGGTTGTAGTTAGTTACATCAACCTCTTAAAAGAACCATATCCTTATAATATAAAAAGGAATATGCCATTACTAAAAAATAACCACAAAAAGTTATGCAATACTTGAATTCTCCATTTTATTTAGATATTACCCAATATGCTAAACATGATATGTTCATTGGGGATTTACGTCTTTTAGAAAATATAGATGAATATAAATCTTTTTTTGAAGAGTATAGTCAACATCCCCAAAAATCTTAATCTCTATAACATAAAAAAAGAGGTTCCCCAGAAATATGAAATAGATGATACGCTTTTTGAATTATAGCCTCAGATACCAGCTAAGATGTGTTTTGTGGGGCAAAGGGAGTAAAAAGTAGTAAAATACTGATTTTTAAAGCAATAAATCAAAATATAGGGGAGTAAATATATATTATCAAAATTACATTCACTCCTCTCAATAATCTGAAACAAGCAAAAAACACGGTACGAAAATAGCGTTTATACATACCATTCACAAAAAAAACAGCAAAAAATGAATAAGCAAACGAATAAGCTATCGAAACGTTTCGTTTTTGTAATGGCTAAAATGAATAACCTAATGAATAAGCAAGTGAATAACCTCTCCATTTTTCCAACCGTTCAAACCGTTCAAATAAAAAGTAACTTCTTATGATATACTATTTGAATGTGGATCGACACGAATACAACAAAAAAAGCCGCAAAAAGCGGCTTTATAGACGTTTTAAGGCTGTTTCAGCCCTTTCTGGTAGTCTTTATCAGGTGTGACTGGATAATCATCGCACGTTTCGTGTATTTTACGGCTCCATCGGTCAAACCGGCATGTAACAGGCTGCTTTTGGTGATGCCGACCTGGCTCTCGGTCAAAGTATCAAATATGGCAGAAATACTACCAAAATAGAGGTTCTGCTTCTCATAAATCAGATGCACATGAATAACTTTAGTCATAATATACAGCATTTATTTTATTGCAAATATACTAAATATATCGTATATGGAATAATTTAGATAAAATAAAAAAGGGGAAATATGTCATGCACTCCCCACTCCACTTGCACAAACCAGTTCGTTTGACTATCTTTGAACATGAGAGCTGACCAGAAGCGAACCATGAAGAACAATCGGTGATAACACTCCCGAAATCTCCCCTATCCCACCTTCAATGTAAAGCATTTCATTTGAACGGCGTTCAAACGGGGGTCAAATGTAAGCCCAATGTAAAGCGATGTAAACGCTTCGTTTTTGCAGCCCATTCTCCCCTACTCCTCCATAACACTTTGACAACCAAAGCAATCAGTCATTTTCAGGCCGACCACATATTGACACGTTTCGTTTTTCCCCCTTACTTCAGCCTATCGGTGTGCGCCCTATTGCGGACAACCGTTTCGAGATTGTCTTTGGAGAACGCAGATACCGTGCTTCCCTCATGGCTGAATTGGCGGAAATTCCGGCTACCGTCATGGAAATTTCAGACGAGACAGCCGAGGAAATGGCAATCACCGAGAACCTGCATCGCAAGGATGTTACCCCGATTGAGGAAGCCAATGCCTACCAAAAACTCATAGACAGCGGTCGCCACGATGTCCAATCCTTGACCGTGCAGTTCGGCAAGACGGAAGCGTATATCCGTACACGACTTAAATTCGTTTCCTTGATACCCGAAATCGCCGTGCTGTTGGAACAGGACGAAATCACAATCAGCGTGGCAAGTGAAATCTGCCGTTATGGGGAAGAGATACAGCGTGAGGTGTACGACCAACATCTGAAAGAGGGGGTGCAGTACAATAGTTGGCGAGGCATGAAAGCCTCCGAGGTGGCACAGAGCATCGAACGGCAATATACCGCAGACCTCAATCGCTATTCATTTGACAAAACCCTTTGTCTTTCATGTCCCCACAATACCAATAACATGATGTTATTCTGTGAGGGTAGTTGCGGAAATTGCGCCAACCGTGCTTGTCTTGTGGAAATGAACACATCGCACCTTACCGAAAAGGCTATGCGGCTCATGGAACAGCACCCTGCCGTTCCCCTCTGCCACGAAAGCTACAATTACAATGAAGCCGTCGTCGACCGACTTACCGCTATAGGCTACGAGGTGGAAAGTCTTAAAACCTATGCAACGAAATACCCCGAATGCCCCCAAGCTCCTCAAAAAGAGGATTACGATACCACCGAGGAATACGAGGAAGCAGTAAAGGATTACGAGCAGAAATTGAACGGCTACACCGAGAAATGCGAAGCAATCCGCACCCGAAGCGAAGCAGGAGAAATCTCCCTCTATCTCCGTATTGAGAGCAACGACATTACACTGTGCTATGTTGCAAATACCGCTACAACCGCAAACGGTACGGCAACCAAAATGCCGCTTTCACCTATCGAGAAGTTGGAAAAGCAGGACAAACGCAACAAGGAGATTGCCCTCGAAAAGACCGTTGAAGACACCAAAAAGCGGATTTTAGAGGTCGATATGTCAGAGCGCAAATTTGGGCAGGACGAGGAGAAAATGGTGTATTTCTTCCTGCTCTCCTCACTCCGCAAAGAGCATTTCAATGAGGTGGGAATTGAAGATAAAGGCTCTTATTACTACCTTACGAGCGAGGACAAAATGCGCATCATCGAGAACCTTACCGCCAAGCAGAAAGCCGTTATCCGCAGGGATTATCTGATTGCCAATTTCAAGGACGCATTCGGTAACAACGCCACAGCCTCCCTGTTGCTTGACTTCGCTCAAAAGCATATGCCCGAAGAACTTGCCAATATCCAAGACGGATATAATGAAGTGTACGAAAAGCGACACCAACGCATCGAGGAAAAGAAAGCCGCTTTGCAGGAACAAGCCACGCAGGAAGCGGAACAACCCGATGAACCGCAACCCGAAGCGGAAGTACAGACCGAACCGCAAGCGGAAGAAATAGCTGCCTGACAAATGTTGTTGTCATAACGGATAGGGGGAGGGAGAAATCCGCCCTCTATTCATTTTTGTATGCTCCGGACAAAGGACCCAAGTACCTCTTCTAACTTTCTGACGAACCCGTCACCACCCGCCCTTCTTCCATTCATAGCTTCCGTTTCCTCTCTTTTTTACCATTTTCAACTTCCCTTTTATAGCGTTTCCCCGGCTTCGTCCCCTGTCAGCCCCGGTTTGGTTTTATCAGATGCAAAGGTCGGCCGTCGCGCTTGATCCGGCGGCTTAAAGTGAATTTCCTGCAAATTCTTCCTTTCCTCAGAAAGAGTAATTGGCAGGAAAAGCCTTCCGTATGAAGCTGTACCGACAACCGTGTACCGCATCCATAAAATCCCAAAGCGGTTCCGACAGAAAGGAACCGAACGGAGGGAAGAAAAAAACAAATCATTAAAATTCAAGATTATGGACAACATCAAGGAAAGCAAGGAGTACCAGCTCGCCAAAGACTGGGAAAGGGCAGTGAACGATTACGGCTTCAACCCCAAACGGTTTGCAGCCGCTATCCCCGAAATGCACCCCACACTGCAGCAAAGCCTTTACAGGTTGGTAAAAGAGTGTATCGTGGTCATGGCGGACGAGACACGCAACTACGACGACCGCAACCGTGCATCGCACGAGGAAGCGAAGTGCATCATGGAATACCTCAAGGCTCACGGGAAACACATCCCATTAAGATAACAGATGTATGAAAACGAAAGAACTACAATTTGACGGCAATATCTACATCTGCCGTATCGTGAAATCCAACGAAGGTGAAGAATTACTTATCGGCTCTACCGCTCTGCTCGATGCACTTCATCCGGGCAGTTTCGAGGACGAAAACGAAGGTTTTGCAAGTAAGGAAGCCGAACAAATATATGACGAGGTTTTCTTTTTCACCGATGCGAAAACCCTCAAATTACCGGACGATGAACTCATCACGGAATTAAAAGAGGATAACCCCGAATGGTTCAACTAACATAAATCAATAATCATATTAAAAATCAAAGTTATGGATAAAGAGTATGTAATGCACATCGCACAGACCATCAAAGAACAATTGGTATCACTTACACCCATGCCCATTCTTATGTCGTGGGGAATCGGCGATTTTGTCGCTACGGTATTCCGGGATTTGCCGGCATTGCGGATTAAAGTAAACGGGCGGTTGCACGCCGGAAATGTCGTTATCGCACTCAACGGCTCCGATTATTATGAGGTATATCTGCTGAAAGAGAACGGTGCGGAGTGCGTCAATGAGGAAGTATGCTTCGACGAGTTGGGCGATGTCATTGACCGAGCCGTCGAAAGCGGTACGGACAAAGAGGAATACGACAAATTCTGCGACCGGCAACTTGCCGTACTTTTAAGCGGTACACGAGCCTGAATAAGCGAGCGACCGAATAACACCGCCCATTTTTCTACGTGGGCGGTGTTTTCGTGTGCGGTTGGATGCGTCCAAGCCGCAATATCCTATTATAAACTCACTTTTGAAGTCCTTGTTCCACTTTTACCGTTGTTACGGCTTGTGGGATTGTCCGGCTCCGTCATTTCCAATACCCCTGTACCAATCATCGGATTGATATAGACCTCCATAAGATTTTCCCTATCTTTCAATCCTAAATGTTGCAAAATATCAGATAGGTATTGCGGCTCAACACAGAACTCCAAGATTTGCTCTTTTCTCAAATCCTGCTTGCGAGGTTTTCTTGCGGGTTTTCTTGTCGGGTTTTCATCCCTAACTGCAAGGTCAGCACAACATAGTCCGGACGTGTTTCCTCGGCTACAGTAGGAAGCGGCCAACCCAAAGACTGCCAACCGCTCACAATCTTATCCACACCGCTACCAGCTTTCTCGGCACGCCCCAGACGCATGAACATCTGAGTGAGTAGATTGGCAGCAAAGCGAGTGCAGGAAACCGGAACGCTAAAAATACCGAATAAGACCCACACGGCACTATAATATGTTGGCATTCTGCCCTGTATATCCCGTATTTTTCGTACCTTTGCGGCACAAAAACGTATGTATATGGAACAACAAGTTATCCCATCGGATTATACACAATATGCAGAGGCAGTAGAGATAATCAAACATGCCATCGAACGCTGCCGGTATAGAAGTGCGGCTGCGGTCAACAAAGAAACTCTCTCGTTGTATTTTGGAGTGGGGAAATTCGTGTCTGAAAATTTTGAAATCCTGACTCGTTCAAAAGACATCGCGGAACGGTTGTTCTATATCCATTGTGCCGCTCAAAATGCGTGGTCGCTATCCTCTCTCAAAAATTACTTGAAAGAAGACATCTATTCAAATCGCGGATCTTTGCCGAGCAACTTCCTTCAAGTGCTGCCCGAAGCCATTTATGCCGTAAAAGCGACATTGGCGTTCAAGGATGAGTATATGCTCGAAATGGTTAATCTGGAGAATGTGGGAGAACGCGAACAGGACTGGAACGAAAAGGTCATCGAAAACCAAATCGTAACCAATATCAAGCAGTTCATTCTCCGTTTTGGAAACGACTTCACTTTTATCGACAGTCAGCATCGCCTGATAGTTGCCGGAGAGGAAATGTTTGCTGACCTTGTATTCTTCAACAGAGAACTGAATGCCAGCGTAATCGTGGAATTGAAACGGGGCAAGTTCCGCCCGAATTATCTCGGACAGCTTAGCGGCTATCTGACTGTATATGACATGACCGACAAGAAACCGCACGAGAACCCTTCAATCGGTATTGTCCTATGTCAGGATGCCAACCGCCAATTTGTCGAAATCATGGTGCGCGACTATGATAAGCCTATGGGCGTGGCGACATACCGCACAGCCCAAGAAATGCCGGAAAATTTGCGCAAGACTCTACCGGACATCGACAAATTACAAAATCTGCTGTCGGAAAACGATTCCAAATCGGAAACTGTCAGATGATTCATTTATGTCCGCAAGATTTCGGGTAGCTGAATGGAATACAAAAATCCCTGCAATAACCACGTAAATTATTGCAGGGATTTTGATTTATTTCGCCCCACGCTTGTTCAGTACATCCGCTATCATGTCTTTTACATCCTGTCCGACTTGTATGAAATTTTTATACAAGATGCGTTCCCGTTCCTCCCTCGACTTAAAGGTGTAGAACTTCGGTAGCGGTACATAGGCCGCTTCCTCCGCTTTTATCTCCTTCATATCGAAATCCGTCTTGCAGAAGAACTTTGTAGTCTTGAACTCTTCCGATTCCTGAATGTTCATCGAGCCTCCTGTACCGGTTTTCGTCTTCACGAAATCCCTGGCCGTCTGTCCGCAAATCCATCCCGTCGCCATATCCGAAATTTTCGAGGCGGGTACAAGGCTGTCCATATTCTCATTGAGATTGATGCTCGTCTTATCCCGGTCGATGGTCACGCCCTTTTTGACCTGTACTACCTTGCCGAAAATGTCATTCGACAACCATTCCAGTGTCTCTTTTGCGCGAGCTGAACCGCTTACCACGTTGCCCACTGTCGTGATGATTTTTTGCATTCCCACTTTTCCGTAGTCAGCCTCCAACTGCGGCAACTCCTGAAAACCCAGCGTTACGCTTACCTTGTTGCTTCTCGCCGTACCTATCAGTCGGTCTATCTTGTGGAAATACAGTGTCGGCAGCTCATCCACGATGATGCTGACCGGAATATTTTTCCCCTGCCCGGTGTTCACACGGGTAACGAGACGGTTCAATATCAGAGCGTTCAACGCTCCGATGATACTTTCCATTTCCGGATCGTTGGCTATCAGCAGATAACTGGGTGACTTGGGGTCACTAACTTTCAGGTCGAAATCGTCCCCATCCTTGTGGAATATCCAGTAGGATTCCTTGGTGGCCAAACGGCTGGTATAGACACGCAGCGTACCTATCATACCTTCCAATTGTTCCATTGCCTTGTTCTTGAAGGCCGTCTGGAACGGGCCGAGCAACGGCGCGACCTCGTTGTCCGTCTCAAGTACCTCAAAAATAGTCTGGTAGCTCTCATTGAGAAATGAAAGGATATGCGGCATATCCGAGTATTTTCCAAGCCAATAGGCAGGTTCCACGATGCTGCCACCCTCACGGTCACGAACGACACCCGTCGGCTTCCAGAACTTCGTCTGCGGATCTTGCCGTTTCTCCGCATACAGTTTCTTTCCGTTTGCATCGTAGGGTTCCCGCTCGTAGTTCACGAAAAAGTAGATACAGGCGGCAAGAAAGTTCACGGCAGAAGTCTGAAAGAACTGGTCACTGCCTCCGCCTCCCTCTTTCTTGCCTTTCTGCAGGGATTCCAACAGGGTTTCCGCCGTTTCGCTCGCCGCCGCAAGATTATTGATGTACTTTGCCTGAATGGGGTTCACCCGTTTGCTGTACTCCACATCCACGAAGTTGATGATGTTGAACTTGCACCCTTTGGGCAGTTTTCCGAGCTTCTGGTTTTTCTTGTAATGATAGTAAAGTTTAGTGGCAAGTGTCGGAAATTTGTAGTCATAGACCACCATCGCAAAGCCCTTGGCACTATGTTGGCGGATGAACGGTTCTATGATGCTGAACGTCTTACCGCTGCCCGGAGTTCCGACTACCCATGTTCCTCTGAAACAGTTGCTTATCGACACCCATCCCTTGCGAAATTTACCTTTGTAATAGTACCGCATCGGTATATTCACGCTATACTGGTTCTCAACCTTCTCTTCGCTCTGCTCGAAACTTTCATTCTCAAAGTTGAACCGGTCTTTACCCAGTCCCTCCTTGATGAACTTCGAGATGTTATCCAATGCGATATGCACCAATATCACACCGACAAGCGTGGTCGCCATGTAGAAGATGATGTTTAGTGGCAGGGTGTAGAGCCTCGTTTCCATCGTATGATGGTACAGCCACACGGAGAACACAATCAAGAACAATCCGCAGATAAGTGGATATAACACTTGCCTGCGTGCGTCAAACTCCAAGTGTTTTTTGTTGCGTGTGCCGATACAAGTGATGCAGATGAGTAGGAAGGTCGCTATCTTACTATACACGAGGTTGCCGTCGTTATAGATCATCCATCGCTTGATGCGCCCGTGTATATCAATCAATATGCCGCCCCAGTGGTCGAGCATGGCAAGGTCTATGGCATACTCGAAGAACTCCATCAGCACGGAGATATAGATGACCGCACGGAATATTTTGTAAAATCCTTGTAGTTCCTTGCTTTCTTCCATTGTCTTTGTCCTTTCCCTCTTTTCGTTCCTACCTGTTCAGTGTGATAATCGGCCGCACCTTGTGCGCCTGTGTCTTCGGGGTCTCCTGCATCGCACCGCTTCCTGTCGAGTAAAGCCACGCTTTCGCCGTTTCCTGTCCGGTTACCTCCGTCGATGTCCAGTACCAGCAGTCGTTTTCATCCAACGGCAGCGGATGGCCGCCACACCGTTCGATGACAGGATTGACGGTTTCCCGGACGGCATACAGCAGCCGCATCTGTGCCACCGACGGGATATAGGCACTCTGTCCGTACCGCCACAGGTCAAAGACCGCTTCCGCCATAGGCGAAGCCGTCTCCCTTGTGTCGTACAGCGCAAAGGTGTTCATGTTCCCGTCCAATGCCCCGATGTCGGCCGACGTCCCTTGTGCGACACCGAGGCTGTCGGCGAATGCCGCCGGAGCAATGTCCCACAGGTAAACCGCATAGCCGTTCCCTTCCGTACCTTCACGGTGTTCGGTATCGAAGACAACCGCTATTGCCCGTTTTCCCGACTGTTCATACTGTACGTAGGATAAAGCCGTACCGTCCTCGCAGAGAATATGCCCCGGACGTACCGCCGTATCGGGTACGTCGATATGGGCGTCACAGGCAGCGCACAATACCGCCGCCACTACCATTGCAATCCATTGAATCTTTCGTATCATGTCATTTCCGTTTTTTGTTTTTCCTTTATTTTATCGGCAGTTTCACCCCCAGCACGATACCTGTCCGCAGCAAATCCGCCCCTTTTATCATCATGTCACTCTTGACCTGCCAGAACAGTGTCCATCCCGACCGCAGCTCATAATTGTGCTCGTAACCCACATGGATTCCGGCAAGAAACTTGTTCGTGTCGCTCCCTGCCGAAGCTCCGATACGCAAGTTGCCGTAATGGTTGCGTCCACGCACCACACAAGGTTTGTACGCCACACCGAAACCATAAGTGCGGTAGTTGCGCCAGAAGGATTCCGGACAAATATGACCGCAAGATTTACATTCCGTCCATTTCAGATAGCCGTTGGCGAAGAACTCCCACGCATGACGGTAGTTCATTTCATGCTCGTAAGCAAGCGTTACGTCCATGCCGTTCTCATACAGCAATCCCACGCCGAGCGAGAGGCGGCCGCTGTTACGCTGCGCACTTGCATTCATGAAGACGCACATGCAGGCAAGCATCAGTATTATCGTCTTTTTCATCGTCATTCCTCCTCCAATAAAGCGGTGTTAAATGAATCGGCCGACAGCACATCCTCGTAGTCGATGTTCAGGCTGATATTGCGCCCGCTGATTTGTTGTTCCGTCATTTCGATAGTCAGCAGCTTGTCGTTCGGAAAGGTCATCTTTTTCACGACAATCACGTTCCGGTAGCCGTGCTTGAACGTCTTGCCGTGTTCCAATACCAGGGCAGGCGTCAGCTCGATGGTCTGCGCGTTAGTTGCCTTCGAAAGTTTCTTGTCCGACAGTTTCACCCGTATCTCGTCGATGTCGAAACGGATGTTCGTTTTGTTCTCGATGGAAAAGTCGATGAAGAAGTAGTCGCCCACCGAGTAAATATTGTTCAGGCGCATCACCATTCGGTGCGCCTTGGTCGCCACGTTGCGGATTTTCGCGGGCGAGTTCCACACCCGTCTTGCAAAACGCACCATGTCGGCTGTGGACATCGAGACCGTAGGATTGTTGTAGGCATCCCGTTCCTGTAGCTGAATTTCCTTGTCTGCCACCGCCTCGCTTATCCGCGTGGTGTAGATGAGTGCATACTGCGTGCGATAGCGTTCCGTTACGATGGTGACGATGGCCAGCACTTCACCGTCCTCGTGTCCCGTCTCTTTGGGCTTCAACCGGATGATGTTCTCAATGGGTTGGTCGCCCGCCACCTTGTCTGTGGAAATATCCACGAAGCGGACCGGTTCCGAGGCTGTGATGACGGTCGTTACCTGTTCATTGACAGTCAGCCGTTCCATCTCTTCGTATGTACGCTGAGCCTGTGCGTTCCGTGTGGCAAAAAGTCCTGCCGCCAGAAGAAATGCAGTTATAATTATTTTCTTGTTCATATCGTTTCTGTTGATATTGTTTATTTCTTTATTTCCCTTATTTCGCTTTCTTTAATCCATGACCACGTTCCAGTTCCTCCCGAATCCGTCGTCCGACAATTTCGCAATACGTCGGTTCAATCTCGAATCCGATGTAATGCCGCCCCGTGCGGATGGCGGCAATGGCGGTCGTACCCGAACCGATGCAGTTGTCCAGCACCACATCGCCCTCGTTGGTATAGGTGCGCATCAGGTACTCTATCAAGGCTACCGGCTTCTGTGTCGGATGATAGAATGCTCCTGTCTTGTGTTCCTTGGGTATGGAAATGACAGAGGTCGGGTACTTGTCTTCGGCAACACGCACCGGAGCCAGTTTCATTTCACCGTAACAGCGGTTCGTGAAACCGTCCGTCTTGCGCCGTCCATGATTTTTCCGTTCCGGTGGACACGGCATCATTTGAGGATGATATACCGGCTGACGGTCGTAGAACACGATGATGTCCTCATGCTGGCGTAGCGGCATCCGGTTGGCATTCAGGTGACCCGTTACCCGGTCTTTCCGCCACACGAGGTTATACCGCCACATCCGGGGTTGCGAGAGCATGAGCCGCGCCGAGAAGATGCCCTGCGCAAAGAGGATAACGGGGCTTCCCGGCTTGGTGATCCTGCGGTACTGTTCCCACAACGCTTCGAGCGGTATCTGCCTGTCCCAGTGTGCCGCCTTGTTGCTACGGTTCAACACGCCGTAAGGCAAATCCGCTATCACGGCATCGACACTGCCGTTCGCCATGAGCTTCATACCCTCGATACAGTCCATATTATATATGTTGTCAATCTCTATCATGGCTTCCGTTTTTACTGTTTCTCACGTCCGTTCACCAGATAGACGAAAGTGCCGTATTTCAGCTTTACCTTATTTTTTTTGATAGCTTTGCCGATGGCATTGCTCGTTTTCTGGTAGGCATTCGTAGCGGCTTGCATTCCCCATTGCGAGAGACTGTTGCCGTAACTGCCGGTATTCATGTTCAGATTCCCCGACACCGCACCGCTTGCCACATCCTTGCTCGTTTCCCGGAACTGGCTGTTCGGTACATAAAGCCCTTCCATGCCGTCCGTGTCGTAAAGGGACAGGCTGACCTTCACCAGTTCGTCCTCGATGAGAATGCTGGTGATGTTCCCCTTCACACGCCCCGACGAGAAGCCGCTCATGGTGGCATACAGATACGACCCTCGTTTGACCACGCACTCGTTGATCTCCACGTCGTCGAGCAGACGCAACCGCACACGCGAGCCGTCCACCGCCTTGATGTCCTCGTCGATAATGGCCTTTATCAGTTTCGGTTCACGGGCATTGACCGCAAGCGTATTGAAGTAATCCGAAGCCGTCTTTACCTTGCGTACCACTTCGCTGGGCGGTTCGTTCTCTGACGGGGCTTTTACCGAACGGCTCTCTTCCTCTATTTTTCCCTTAACCTCTATGGTTGCCGTCGGGGGTTGCGCCGATGCGGTACTGTCCGTATCGGTCGCCGGTAATACCTCATTGCGTCCTCTCAACCTTGCTTCGGCAAGGGCTTTCTCCAGTTCCGCGAGAGCTTCTTGCTCGCGTGTCTTGGCATCGGCAATTTGCGCTGCCGCAGCCTTTTCCTGCTGTTGCTCATCGAGCAAGGCGATGTCGTCCACCGTGTATTGCGATTCATATTCTTCCTTGTTGTCATCGGGTTCATCTCGTTCTATGTTATCCACTGCGGAGTAATCCTGTATCTTACCCCATGATTTGGCCATGTTCTCGTACTTGCTGCCTATGCCGTCACCGCCTTTAAGCCGGGCATCCGGCAAATCGGGGTTCAAAAACTCCGTTGTCTGCAGCGTCTTGTCCGGAATCTCCGCCGTTTCGGTCTGAAACAGGTCGAAGATGAAGTACGATGCAACCAGAAGCGGGATATACAGGACAGCCGGAAGCATATACTTCGGCTCCCTGAAATTGATTTTATCAAATATCTTCATCATACATCTTTTAATTGAGTTGTACATACTTGCCTTCAATGCTGCAGTTTTTCAGCACTTCTGCGTTTTCCACTCCGAATGCGATCAGGATGCTGCCGCAACCGGGAGAATCGCCGCGTGTTCCGTCCGGGCGGTAAAACCGGATGCGGTGGCGCAGGAATTTCATGCCCGTCGCTTTCTCGAAAATGACGTCCTGAAACATTTTGGAATCGCAACGGTTGAACAACAGCGCGATGCCGTTGCCGTGTTCCGCCAGCTTTCGGACAAACTGTTCGATAAGGGGACGCGAGTACGGAGGATTGAGCCATACACGCCCTTCCCATTTCAGGGACAATCCGTCCATGTTCCGGTCATACATGACTTCGGCGGTCGGCCACAACGGACGGACAGGGGCGCAAGGGTCAAGGTCGAACCTGCCTAACGCTTTCAGCACCTCCTTCGGGGTGTACCATTCGTCCGACGAGCGGACTGATTTTTCAAATCGTGTATTCATAAGCACTCCTTTATTGCGGTTCATATTTCTTGTTCTCGTTCCGATTTTCCCTTATTTCACCCCCTTGCAGCCTCTTGTGTCTTTCCCGTAGCACCGAATCCTGCATTTCCGTCGCCGTGCGTGTCGGCCGGCTGTTGCGGTATGCCATCGTAATGCGATAGATGTTCCAAGTGAACCCTCCGATAGCGAAACCGAAGACGATGACCAGAAAAAGTATCCGGTGCGCGTTGGCGAATCCCTGCACCTTGGCGGCAGCCTTGTCAATGCGTGTCGCTTGGGCGAACTTTCGTCCGGCGGACACCTCCCGCTCGTAACGGTCTTTGTATTTCGGATCGTTCTTGTCCGGCATCTTTTCACCGAAGAGCATCCGCCTGAATCCCTTGATATTCATAAACTCCGTTGTTTAGTAGTTGATCTTCGTTTTCTGTTCGATGTCCTTGTTCAGCAGGGTTCGCCAGTTCACGATAAGCAATCCGTGCGGGTTGTTTTCTGTTCGGGGCACACGCTTAAGTTGCCCCGCCGTGACCAGTTCCCGCATGAGGATGTTGCTCCGCCGCTCAATGCGTTGCCGTCCGTAGTAAGTGAACTCCATCTTCTCCTTGTTGAAAGCCACGCTGTCGCAATAGATGGAGAACACCGAACTCGTACCCAAAATGTTGGAGTAGAAACCCTTTTCCTTGAGCGTGTTGTATTGTGCCAACCCCGTCTCATCCACCAGATACATCGCTTTTTCCATCGTATAGCGGATGTATTTGTCATCTGGCGGTAACGTGAAAAAATAATGGTGGAACATTTCCACATGGCTTTTAGCTTCCATGTCAAGCGTTTCGTCCATTGTCGTGCGGTTCACGAGGATAGGCACGTTGCCGTCCAGCACATACACCTTCTTCTGCGCATCCGAGACCATCGTCCGGGCTGTCCAGATACTTGACAAGCTGATGATGACACATCCCACGAGAAAAGCGGTACAGATGATGCCCACCAGTCTGATTTTGTTTTCCAAATTCTTGATGACCATCGGTTATTCCCTTTTACCGTTCAACATCTGTACATATTCCGTGTGCAGCATGGGTATGACCGCATCCCGAAGTTCCGTCAAAAGATTCTCGAACTCCGCCGAGAATATCTCCACGTAATAGCCCTGCATCTCCACGTGGACAAGCACCCACCAGATTCCTCTTTTGCGCTTACCTGCGTTCCGCTGCAGCAGGGCAAGACGCAGCTTGTACGTCAGGTACGTCACCAAGGGGGCGATGTACCGGTCGTCGTACTCGAAGGCTTCGTCCAGTTCTTCATACTGCGGGTCGATGCGGTGGTTTTCCGCCACCTCGCAAACCTCTTTTCTCGCTCGTTCCTGTGCAAAGGACATAAATTTCTCATCCTTGCACCAACTTTTGATTTTCTCTTGCAATTTCATGTTGTTATGATTTTTATTGGGTTTATATTATCTTTTGCGGATTATCTCATGATGCCGCCCAACCCTCCGGTTGCCGTCATCTTCGCCTGCTGTGCCACGCCCTCGCCGAAGTTTCGGGTAGAGAATGCCGTGTCGCCCTCCGGTATCATCCATGCCGCCAAGTCCGGAACAAGGTTCAGGCACTTGAGGGCTACAATCGAAGCCGCCATCAGGTAGCCCGCCGAGAAGAACGAGTTTTGCAGGTAGGCGGCCATCGTCTGCTCGCTGGCGGTTATCGCCGTCAGGTTCTCGATTTGGATGCACAATACAATGTCAAAGAGCAGCAGCACATAGAAGCCCACGAAGTAGAGCATCGCCCCGTAGAAATGCACCGTCAGATAGCGTGTCAGCCACTTCGCCCAAGCACCTTCCCATTTGGGCAGGATGCTGAACGCCCACTGTATCGGCCCGAAAATCGTCAGCATTCCCAACAGGATTTGTTGGCAGTAAATCGTTGCCCACCAACCGATTCGGAACACCACGAGAGCAATCAGCATGATGATTTTGTCTATCCCCACGATGACACCTGCCGTCAAAGACGTGAACCACAACTTCGCCGCATCCTTTTCCATGCTCGTCACTTCGTCCACGCCGGTCTGCTCCATTGTCGCCTCTATCAGGTTGGGATCGGATGTGCCCGTGTGGGCGACATCCGCCTGTGCCTGCAGGTTCGTGTACATCGTGTCACGCACATGGATGAGCTGCTGAACTTCCTCGAACCTGTCCGATATCTGTGAAGCTTCAGCTTCGTACAGGTCATGGGTGTACGACCCGATGCAATTCGGGATGTAGGACAGAAAGTCCAGAAAACACCAGTTGTTCCGGCTCCCCGCCATACCCGTGTCCGCAGGCGGATACCACCAGCAGATGATAATCGACACGGCAAGCGGCCTAAACAGCTTCATCACGTCCAACGGCTCGTGCTTTACCATCATCTTGTAGGCGATACCTGCCGCCATGACGATGGAGAACAGGGCGGCCAGCGCCATGCACATCTGCAATATCCACCAAAATGGACCTTGCGAGCCGGTAAAAGTCGCGTCGGTCAGGAACTCGTTGGTCTGAAAGATGACATCATCTATTTCCTCCTCCAACAGGTTGATGCCGAAATCCGAAAGTATATCTCCGTTTGCCATAGCCCTGTCTTTTTATTTCCCTCTGTTTACACTCTCGTTGTCATCTTCGCCGTTTCCGTTGCTGCCCGATTGCGAACCACGCACCGCAAGGCGTGATTCCTGCCACCGGCTCATGGCATTGCGGACAATGCCGCCCTTATGCAGGGTACGGTTGTCCGTTGCGTTCAGCAGTGTGCTTGTTGCCGTTGCGTTCTGACGCTTGGCGAGGTAGCTCACTAAAATCTCGTTCTGCCGTGCCACATCCTCGTAGATGCGCAAGTACTCCTTCTTTCGCTGGGCATTAGGCATATAAGCGTCCTTCGTTGCGTCGATGGCGCACTGATAGACGTGGTAGTATTCCGTCCACCGTTCCTTGTCGGCCGGAGTACCGCCGGACAGGAGAATACGGTCGATGTTGCGCCGGAACCGGTCCATCTGTCTGCTGACCTTATCGCCCTCGGCAAGCCACGCGATGTCCGCCTGCCGGTCGGCAACGTTCAACGCCTCGACCTTCGCCCGCTTGACCAAAGCCGAATCAATGGCTTCCGCTTCGTCCACCTGGTTGTAGAGATTGATACCGGCAAGCGTGCGGAACGAGAGCTTGTTTTTGGCCGCCGCCGACTTCTTGTATTTGTTGTGCAGCACGGAATAATAGAGGTCGGGCGAGAGTGCGCCCGTACCGGTTTCCATGACCGTTACCTGATTCTGCTTCGGCGAATCATGGTTGTACGTTACATACTGTGCGTGTACGGCTGTCGTTACGGTGACAGCCACCGCCATGAGTAATAGTTTTCTGTTCATATTCTTCTCTTTTTGTCGTTAATAATCCAGTCTTCCGGCTCCGCGCCAACGCCCGAAGGCGTCATCGAGAATCTCCCGCATGGTGCGGGAGCGATATACCTTTGCCTTCCAATAGCCGATGCGCACTTGAATGTACCGCCATGTCTCGAAATAGGCCCGGTTCAGATGCCGCTCGATGTTGTCCAATGAGCGGTTGATGGCCTCCAACACCATCAGCAGGTCGGAGGTCGAGCAGGCTGCCGCTCCGGTGGCATACAGCACGAGGTCGCTCACGGACTTGTAGAGCTGTTCCCCCTCACGGGCAATCGCCCTCAGCCCCCTCGCATTGATGGAGATAATCAGGGTATCTGCGGATTCGATGCGTCCACGTTTCAAGATCTTCGCATTGAAATCCTCCAACAACGATTTATAGTCGCCGATACGGTCGCTGACCGATGTATAGGTATTCTTGACGTTCAACACCGTGCGCAACGACTGGTACATGACGTCGATGGCATCGAACGCACGGGTGTATTTGTCAAGGTCAATATTCAACTCTTTATAGTCCCCAATTTCTTTACAGCTGTACTCGTGCAACAGCTTGTTGCTGTGCTCCAAGGTGCTACGAGCCAACAGCAGGCTGCGCTGCTTCTTGTGGTCGTTGATGTAGGCTTCGACGGAGACTATATCGAAAGTCCACTGCGCCTTGGCGATACCGGGCAGCAGGGCGAACAGCACGACGGCAATCTGTATGGTACGTTTCATGGCCGTACCTCCTTTCTGCTATTCCTGCTGTTGCCGCTCCGAAGCGTCCGTGCATTCTCCACCCAGCGGTCATGGCATTCCTCCACGAGTGTCAGCCTACGGCCTTCGTCCGTGTCCAGTCCGGGCTGCACATCCTTCATCACGTCAAGGATGCTCCGCTTGTAGTGCATCATCTTTTCCAGCGATACCAAGTCGGCATATATCTTGGTGATTCTGCTGTCCACCTCTCGCGCTATCTCAAGGCGGTCGCTTGACCACAGCAGATGGTACACGTCGCCTGATGGCGTTTCTTCCGTCGGTGCGCTGCGGGCGTATTCCGTCGTGATTTTACAGGACGGATGTTCACGGGCGATTTCGGCTATCCGGTCGTTTACCAGTTTAGCCTTTTCCGCATCCGAAAGTCCCGGATCAAGGGTCAGCACGTCAGCGACGTGTGTGTCCGTATATTCCGAAGTGAGTTCCCACTTGATTTGGATGATGGCACGGTGAATCTTGATGCCGAGAAAATATTTCGGCTTGCGGGCAATCGAGACCGTAGCCTTGAATGTGATGATGCCGTTGATGTTCGGCATGGTCGCCTTGCGTACATACGAGTAGCCGTTCCATGCTCCGCCGTCCTGCCAAGTAAGACCGTATGCCGCCTTGCAGTCCTGCATGATGGCAGGGATGCGGTAATAGTCATCCGTCGCCACGCTGTTGTCGTCTGCGGCATCCGACTTTGCTTGGGCATAGTCGGACTGTTTCTTCTTCCATTCCGCGAGTTCTCCTTTCAGACGGTCTATCCGTGTCTTGTTCGCGTTGTACTGCTGCCGGTAATTCGCCGCATCCTCAATGCTCGCCGTACTGATTTTCTTCAGCAGGACAGCGTTCTCGTTTTCCAATGCCCCGATTTGCGCTTCAATATTGGCCGCTTGGCTGTTCGCCTCGTTCAATAGCGCGTCCAGTTCCGAAAGGTCGAGGTCGTTTTCCGTCACCGAGGTCTGCATGGCGCACTCCTTGGTGTGGGCATTCAACGAGCTGCCGCATTTACGGCACTTGTATTGTGTCGAGCCCTGTCCGAGCGTAACCCCGTCGGAACAGGTCACGCTGATGGTCACGCTCTCGCATCCCTTCAATTTGGCGGCGTCCGTTGCTTGGTAATAGTTCCGCGCACCGGAAGATATATAATAGGTGTAGCCGTCCTCGTTTTCGTTGAACTCCGCAAGTCGGACATTCAGTTGCGCCCGAAACGTATTCAAGTCCATCGAGTAGGAATCGAAGACTTCCTCATAGACAACTTCTTCCTTATTCCAGCTTTTGCTCACATGGATTTCGTATGCGTATGCCTTTTTGGTCTGCTTGTTTTTCTTGCTGATGATATAGGCACTCATCCAATAGTTGATGCTGTAGCTGAACCCGTCGTTCTGGTTGTTCAACTGCTGCACGCGGTTTCTTGACCAACCGGCATATCCTTCCGAGTTGGCAAGTACCTGTTCCCGTTGCGAGGCGTTGGGATAGAAATTCGGGTCGCTCGTGTTGAACCGCACCCATGCGCCCCCGTTCAGGATGCTGTTGTCGTCCGTCGGAGGATAGTAGTCGCACAGCGATACGCTCCCTTGGTCACGCCGGGCAATGTACCACCGCTGCGTGTAATAGTTCCCCATCGCTTCGTCCAGGTAGTCGGTCATCCATGCCGTGAGGTTGTAGTTGCTGAAGTTGAACAGACCGGCCACGTTGTCCGGACCACCCACCATGTCAATCAGCAAGCCGCTGATGTCATGTTCCGCCTGCTCGAATAGACTCCCGTAGTGTTCATACAGGTTGCCGATTTCTTCAACCTTTCCGCCCATCAGGTCATGGAACGAGCTGCTTTGCAACAGGGCGTCACCGAGATTGGCTATGCCAGCCGTTGCAAGGCCGACCCCTGTGTTATAAAGGTTGTCGAGGTCGCTTTTCAGGTTCTCGTGGGTGAAGTTGCCCGGTATGCGGGCGAAGTTGTCCATCATCCGCTGCCAGTCGATGTTTCCCGTTTCGGAGAGCTTTAGCAAGGGGGCAATCTCCGGATTGATTTCGAGAAAGGCGATGTCCGAAAAGGTCAGCGTGCTGTTGGTCACCACGCTCTCGAACTGCATACACAGACTTTTGGTATCATCGCAGACTTTCATCAGGTAACTGCCCCAATAGATAGCCGTTTGCGGCGAATGGAGCATCTGCTTCGCCACCACCCATATCTTGGGCATGATTTTCTCCGCCACCATCCGGTAGATGCGCCGGTAGTAGTAGTTTTCCGTACGGCTGTTCCAGATGCCGAGGTCGCTCAGGGCTTTATGCTCCAAGAACTTGGCCGCGAATATCCCGGCGGTAGCGACCTCCGCTGCCGTGTAGTGCTTGAGGATGTCATCGACCTGCTCCCGGTAGTACCCTTCGGCGACCGCTTCCGTACCGAAGGCAGCCACCATCGCCGCAACGGTACGGGTGTCGTAGTTCACGCTGTAATACTGGGCGTGAACCGTCTGGCAGAGTGTGACCGAGGCGATGGTCAGGATAAGGAGTAGTCGTTTCATGGCTGCAATGTTTATTTGGATTCATGCACGGGACGGAGGTTGAGCACACGCCCCGTCTCGTTTACTTTTTGTGCAAAAGGCAGGGACTTCCCGATACCGCTGGCATCCCAGTCCCGGCAATATGCCTCGATAGCTTCCTGGTGGCTGCACCGAAGTTCCTTCTTGTAAAGCTTCAGTGCCTCCTTTTCCGCCCGTTCGGTCGTGTAGGTCATGTAGCACTCGTGCGGCTCTTCCACGCCGTACACGCCGCTGGTCGTCCCCCGGCGGATAAACACTTCGCGGAAGAAGCTGCGCCCATCCTTGTTCTCCAAGCGGTTGATGGTAAATATCTTCTTGCAATCCACCTCGGTCAGACCAAGAATCTTTCGGATTTCGTCAAAGCGTTCCTTGAACTTGCTTTGATCCAGCAGCATCACCACGTCCGAGTTGTTGATGATGGCCTCCTTCACGATTTCGCTGCCGATGATGTCCTGTATCTCCTGTGTCACCACGCCAACAGAAGCCCAAAATTTACGGGCGGTCTTGTACATGAACTTGATGTATTCCGCCATGAGCGGGCTGGCAATGGCCTTCCACGCTTCCTCGATGACAAGGACTTTACGGTTCTTCTTGATGCGCATTTTCTGCAGGAACACGTCCATGATAATCAGTGTGACAATGGGAAACAGTTTCTTATTTTCCTTGATTGCATCCACTTCAAAGACGATGAATGTCTCGTCAAACAGTGCCGAATCCACATTCTCATTGAGAATCTTCTCATATGCACCGCCCTTGTAGAACGGCTGCAGCATGGTCGAATAGGTCGAGTAGCTGATTGTCGTGATGTCGTTTTCGGTGCAGATCTGCTCCAGACGGTCGAATGAGTAGTCAAAGAATGAGTTGAAGTTCAGTTCCGACACTTTGAGAGCCGCCCGCCGTGCCTCAAGCACCTCTATCTGTTTGCGCACCATCTCATCCACCTCTCTGGGTGGTTTGTTTGGGTTCTTTCGGCTGGCCGCCGCAAACAGGTTTTTCAGCAGTACCTCCCGTTGCTCGTCGGTGTATCTTGTAAATCCGTTGAAATAGGCATCATAGTAGTCTATGATTATCTGCTCGACAATGCGGAACTCGATTTCGGGAATCTGGCTGTCCGACCCTTTCCAAATCATCAGGATAAGGTTCTTGAGGAAGTCTATCTTCTCGATATTGTATTCCTCCCGGTTGATGCGAAACGGATTCATCGTGATAGGCCGTTCTTCGGTATAGCTGATATACTTGCCGCCCAGATACTCGCACAGTCCCTCGTATGAGTTTCCCGTATCGACCATCACCACATCCGTTCCCTGCTCATGGAGCTGGCGCACGACCGAGTTCATATGACATGCATGTGGAAGCCTTTTTGTATTTCCTAACACGCTGAGCCACAGCACTCTCTTAAAAACAACAAATTCAAAACGGTACAAATTTTGAACAGGGGAAATCTATAGTTCAAGGCACTCGGCAAAGAGAAAAAACTATGACAGGGGCAAAAAGCAGTTTTAAGATTATTTATGAAAATATTTTGGGCAATTTTGGCTGGTTGTACCTCAGTTGTATCTCAGTCGGCATATATTGCTGATAGACAATGCAGGTTAATAATTCGGCGGCAATAGAATAGCGTTTGAAAGACGTATTCATTGTTTAGTAGTTTTCCTGATAAAATGTTAAATTTAGGGTAGTTAGATTAGTTTTTCTTCCAATTGTTTGGTTTTTTGGAATTGAATGCCTACCTTTGCATTGACAAATCCCGCTCGCTTCCCATAAGAACAGCGTACCCAGCGGGACATTTTTTAAATTGTAGGTATATGAAAGTTATAAAGAACAAGACAATAGATTTTGCAACCGCAGTTCAGGCTCCCGTCATTAACGGAAATAGAGCTGCACGGACAGGTTATGTCCGTTTGGTTCGCCTTATCACTGACGAGCCTGTTCCTCAACAAACTTCATATACGGGAAAAATTGAGTTGAGGTAGGAATGGCTGTATATACAAAAGAATACGAATCCCAGCCAGAGGCTATTCTTACAAACGTCATTATCTGTCCAGCCGTAGATTTGTCGGCAAACGTGGCTGTTCCTGTTCATTGCCAAGTTGAAAATGTATTGTGGGACACAGGAGCGACCAATACATTGATTTCACAGGAAGTTGTAAATGCTTTAGGGTTACAACCGAAGAACAAGGCTCTTATTTCGAGTGCAGGAGGTGATGTCGAATCCTGGACTTACCTTGTTCATGTTATCCTTCCAACAGGAACAGCAGAGTTGAATGTTCAGGCTCTGCTTAACGACAATTCAGACTATGATGTGGTGATTGGCATGGATATTATAAATTCATGCGACTTCTGCTATACAAACAAAGACGGCAAAAGTACATTCTCCTTATGTCATCCAGCAAAGGAGAAAATCATTCTGAAATAAACCAGCCATAGGCTTTCTTTCAAGAAAGACATGTGCGACAACAATAATGACAGATGTGACATTCGCATCTGTCTTTTGCTTTTTACGCCAATAAGAGGCCATTTCCTTACACAAAATATACGAGATTTGAGCAAGACTTAGTTAATTATGGTTAAATTTAAGGTTTATACATACTTTTCCATAACAAAATGAGGTTGTATTGAGATTTTCTTTGTACTTTTGCAGCGGACTATTATCGCCATGTTTATAGCCATTGAGGTTAGACGTGTTCTTTCGTGATGGCATACAAGGCAGCCTACGCCGTGCTGAGTATGGCGGAGTCATAATGACAAAGCGGTACAAAGCGGGCATTGGGTGGGAAAGATAGTCCAGACATAATGAAGGCGTTTACTAACGCTCTGTTTAAGACAGTCTGTAATCTAGCAAATTAACAGTTATCATAGTCTTGAGCAAAGCCAACGGTAGATGTCCCGGGTGTGATAATATCGCTCCTGCGGAGACCTGTAAGCACGGATTGTACCTTTTCGGGCACAACAATTGTTTATTATGGTCTCCTAATGGAAATGATTATTCATATCGGCGTGGGCTCTGACGTTGTCTGTTCAACTATGATAGGCAATTGCTAGAGCCTCAGACTGTGGAATAGACAACAGACGTTTCCACGCTCTTTTTATGTCTATATTGCTATTAACGAGCAACGACATATAAGCCGATATGAACGCATTGCTTAATGCGCATACCAAACGAGGTTGCGATTCACCTCCTCACATTGGATTTGCCTCCAATGTCTCCCCCGAAGCCCAAAGCTCACAAACAGGGGTGTCCTCGGAATATGTCCAGCAGGAAGGTTACAACTGGTTTGTTCTTCGTGCTACTTATAACAGGGTAAATGCAGCCGTAGAGAAAGCAAAGAAGAATGATATTAAGACATACGTGCCGATGCACTATGTACTAAAAGTGATTGCTGGGAAGAAGAAGCGAATACAACAGCCTCTTCTTCCCAACTTTCTTTTTATATACGCCACAAGGGAACAATCAGACAGTTTTGTGAAAAAGACAGTTGATGCCCCAATCTCTTTTATAAAATATTATTTGGATAAGACGCTTCCTCCAGAGGCAAACGGTAAAAATCCTCCGCTTATTATACCATACAATGCAATGATAAATTTTATCAAAGCAACAAGTACTGATAGTGAGCATGTACGCATTGTTACAGCGGAACAGTGTCACTATAAAAGTGGAGATAAAGTACGAGTAATAGCTGGTGACTTCAAGGGAGTGGTTGGAAAAGTTGCCAGAATAGCAGGACAACAAAGAATTGTTGTTGAGATCTCGGGATTGTGCCTTGTCGCTACTGCGTATATTCCTACTGATTTTATTGAGATTGTCAAATAATGCCGAAAGGCATATTGTTTAATTTAAATTTTTTATTTTATGAAGAAAAATGGTAAGAATGAAGAACTTCAGTCTCGTCGTGAGTTCTTTAAGAGAGCCGCTAAAGGTGCTCTGCCTATTTTGGCTGGTGCAGCTCTCCTGTCAAGTCCTATCTTGTCAGAAACTGCAAATGCAATGTCATGCGCAGGATGTAACAACCGTTGTATGAACAGTTGCTTCAACACATGTCATGGTACTTGTAGCAGAACTTGCTCCGGTACAAACAACAGAAACTAATCCTTCCCTCCACGGAGGTTATAGAATTCGACAATCTCTTTCTCGGAAGACTCGTAGTCATTTGTAAGGATGCAGCGGTAGGTGTATTCTCCTTCCCACAGGTCGAGTTCGCCGTCTATCCGCTTCTGTCTTTGAATCACAAGACGGTATGCCTTCCCTTTCCATTTCTCGATGAGAATGGAGGCCAGCTCAAACTCAATACCGCCCAATTTCACTTTCTTCCAACCTCTGAGGGCAAAGATGTCATTGTAGAGCGAACTGCATCGGTTGGCACGGATATAGAAGGTCTTGCAGTGTTTAGCAATCTCTTCCACTATCTCTTCAGAACACGAGCCGCAATCAGCTCTGAAACGGTTGATAATAAGCTTGTTCTGTTCAAACCTTTCAAAGAACCTCTTCAGCGTGTCCTTCTGGTGGAAACGGACATTTGTGTTGCCGTCACTGTTCTCAATGCCGACAATCAAGTCGCCAATAACTGCCACGCCAGGGCGATAACCAAGGAACTTCTTGTATGTAGGCTTCGCATCATACTTCTCAGCCTCTATGAACTGGTGGTCGAAGTCAACGTCATACCCCTCGCCCTCTTTCAGCTGCCCTGTGGACAATAGGCAATTGAGGAGCAGTGTATTCAGCTTGTCTGCCGTGTTGAAGTCGTAGGTCTTGCCAGTGTCGGATGTGTAGGAAATGTTATCCTGGGTCAGTTCCTTTATGGCTCTGAGAATCGTGTCGGCACTGCATGTGCGAAGTGTCGGATGAAGCGAGAGGTGATACATCAGATGAGTGGTGACATCCTCGATGCATGAGCCGCCACAGAAATAAACGCTCATAAGCGAACGGATGATTTCGCTGTATTGATAACCATACAGTCTGCATCTCATACCGAGGGTTGAGTCGATTACAGATGAGAGCTTGGAATCAAATTGCTCCATTATTGGAAAAATACCTCCAAAAGGAGAGAGTTTCTCAGATTTTATTGCTACCCTTGCCATGTCTGTCGGGTTTGATACATATTTTGATTTGCAACACTAAGATAGGTGAAAAATCTGACATGGCAAAATCCTGAGCAACTTTTTGTTGCTCAGGTACTTATAAATAAAGTTAAATCAAAGTGTTGCGGAATTAAGGTAATGACAAAAAAGAAATTGCCCGTTCGTTTTACGGGTCAGCACTTTACTATTGATAAAGTGCTAATAAAAGATGCAATAAGACAAGCAAATATAAGTAATCAGGATACGGTTTTAGATATTGGGGCAGGCAAGGGGTTTCTTACTGTTCATTTATTAAAAATCGCCAACAATGTTGTTGCTATTGAAAACGACACAGCTTTGGTTGAACATTTACGAAAATTATTTTCTGATGCCCGAAATGTTCAAGTTGTCGGTTGTGATTTTAGGAATTTTGCAGTTCCGAAATTTCCTTTCAAAGTGGTGTCAAATATTCCTTATGGCATTACTTCCGATATTTTCAAAATCCTGATGTTTGAGAGTCTTGGAAATTTTCTGGGAGGTTCCATTGTCCTTAAATTAGAACCTACACAAAAGTTATTTTCGAGGAAGCTTTACAATCCATATACCGTTTTCTATCATACTTTTTTTGATTTGAAACTTGTCTATGAGGTAGGTCCTGAAAGTTTCTTGCCACCGCCAACTGTCAAATCAGCCCTGTTAAACATTAAAAGAAAACAGTTATTTTTTGATTTTAAGTTTAAAGCCAAATACTTAGCATTTATTTCCTGTCTGTTAGAGAAACCTGATTTATCTGTAAAAACAGCTTTAAAGTCGATTTTCAGGAAAAGTCAGGTCAGGTCAATTTCGGAAAAATTCGGTTTAAACCTTAATGCTCAAATTGTTTGTTTGTCTCCAAGTCAATGGGTAAACTGTTTTTTGGAAATGCTGGAAGTTGTCCCTGAAAAATTTCATCCTTCGTAGTTCAAAGTCGGGTGGTTGTCAAGATGATTTTTTTGGTTTGGTGTCGTCTTTTTTTAAGCTGCCGCATAACGGCTGGCAAATTGGCGATGGAGCCGACTTTTAGCACAAATGTTGAATAGAATTACTAATCTTCAACATTGCACAAAAGTTCAATAGAAGTACTTCACCGGCTCTATTGCCAATTTGTTTGTTATGTGCCGTTTTATTCCATTTTATACATTTAACAATTGCTGAAACGTAAAGTCGGGTTTAAACATTTCAATTTCGTTTTGAGTTGATTCTTCTTGTGCTTCTTTGCCATAGATAAACATTTGCTGTTCATAATTTTTAACAGCCTCTTCAATGCTATTAAATTTTCCATCGGCTAGATTATCAGACAATATCAAGGCATCCACCAACCCACTATTTACTCCCTGCCCTGCAAAAGGCGGCATCAAATGTGCGGCATCCCCAATCATTGTTATGGGTAATGGGCGCTTGCTTTTCCAAGGCTTTTCTAAAGGAAATATCCGTGTAGCCAATCCTACAAATGACAACGTCGTATGAATCAATTCTTTGTAGCGTTCGTCCCAATCGGAAAATTCTTTCAGAAGAAAATCAACGACACTATTTCTGTTTTGAAAATCTACCTGCGTTTGGTTTTTCCATTCATCAGGTGTTTTAAAACTTATTCCAAAATGCAATGCACCATTATTATTGGGGTTAGCAAATAATAAATTACCTTGGTGAGATGCCATTAGCCGGTTTCCATTGCATAGCTGAAAAAATCCAGGACAGTTTATCTCTGGTTGATGAATATCGGCTTGTATATTGAAAGTACCTGTTTCTTCAACTTCCGTGTCGGTAACAAATTTTCTTACCTTGGACATCCCGCCATTGGCAAGAATAACCAAATCTGCTGTTTCACTCGGTTTATTCTCAAAAGTTAGTGTCCACTTCTTCTTACCAGGTTCAAGCATAACAAGTTTTCTATCCCAAATAACCGTGTCGTTTTCTAAACTATTCAACAAGATAGCCCTTAAGTCATTTCTGTTTATTTCAGGATTGTCAAATCGATTTTCGGGCTTTACATTTTTTGTGGATAAAATATTGCCTTTTTTATCAGCAATATTTACACCCATTGGTAAGGCTAAGTCATAATAAGTTTGTAACAATCCCGCTTTTTTCATTGCTTCCTGACCTGAACCTTTGTGTAGGTCAAGGGTTCCACCAAAAATTCTTGCCTCTCGGTCGTTGTCTCTTTCGTAAACTGAAACGTCTATGCCGTTTTGCTGTAATAATTTTGCCATAGTCAGTCCAACGGGTCCACCACCAATTATTGCAACGTTCTTATCACTAAGTAAATTCATTTGTTTGTCTGTATCTATTCGCATTGTCATTCAAAAATGGCCCATAACAATGGCTCGGCGAATTGGCGAAGTAGCGAAGCTGTATCGAAGATACAAAAGCGGAGCTATTTAGCCAAGTCGCTTGTTGTAAGCAGTCCGCGAAGCGGCGGCTTACGGCAAGCGACGTAAGTCGCCGAGCCATTGTTAGCAAGGAGCGCAGCGGATTGCTAACAACGGTTTGCAGCTATACGCAGGCAGGGATTTTTACCACTAAGCTACCTACGATGAACTGAACTTTAAATTTACCACTTTCCTGTCTTACGAAGCACGAACCCCCTGCTTGCGTATAGGTGATGTTATGCGGTCGGCTTTCATTTTCTCTTCTTTCTCGTTAATTTGTCAAGCAAAGTTACTAAATTTGCAGTCAAGCAATTTCAATTTTTGAATTATGTATTTCAGCAGACCTTGGACTTCTATCTAAGTGATAGGCAGTCCTGAATAA
>VOFI01000319.1_pt1 | contig 52001 bp, 61 predicted proteins | sample 5384131 | NCBI WGS metagenome assembly VOFI01 (sample SAMN12384728, study PRJNA508395) | human gut metagenome | isolation source: healthy gut H | host: Homo sapiens
GACTTTTCCCATCGGGGAAGTATAATAAAAGTGCTTTAGCAGAGGCGCGCCGTTTCCCACGCGCGCCTCTTTGGGGGAATTGGAGCAGCAGCGCATCAGGGGGCCCGGGCCCCCTGTGCATGCCGGCCGGCATGCTGCCGCCGGTTCCGTGCAGAACTGAGAGGCGGCACGGAGCCAAACAGTCTGAGGAGGAATCACTGATGGTTACATTTTTTGTCTGCCTGGTGCTCCTCATCGTCGGCTTCTTCACCTACAGCAAGCTCGTCGAGAAGATCTTCCGCATCGACGACCGCCCCACCCCTGCTGTGGCTCACCCCGACGGTGTGGACTATGTACCCATGAAAACCTGGCGCATCTTCCTGGTACAGCTTCTGAACATCGCCGGCCTGGGCCCCATCTACGGCGCCCTGTCCGGCGCCTGCTGGGGCCCGGTGGTGTATTTGTGGATCGTCTTCGGCACCATCCTGGGCGGCGGCGTCCACGACTTCCTGTCCGGCATGATGAGCGAGCGCAACGACGGCAAGTCCATCTCCGAGGTTGTGGGCCTCTACATGGGCAAGGTCATCACCTTTATCATGCGGGTGTTCTCCGTGGTACTGCTGGTGCTCGTGGGCGTCAACTTCTCCGTGGGCCCCGCCGGCCTGCTGGCCAAGCTGACCCCCGACATGCTGGGCACCATGTTCTGGCTGGTGGTCATCATGGTCTACTACCTGATCGCCACCTTCCTGCCCATCGATAAAATCATCGGCAAGCTCTACCCCGTGTTCGGCATCTGCCTCATCATCATGGCCCTGGGCATCGGCGGGGCCATCGTGCTCACCCGCGGCTCCGACATGCCGGAGCTGACCGCCGCGGCCTTCACCGTGGTGCACCCCGACAGCCTGCCCAAGTGGTCCATGATGTTCGTTACCGTGGCCTGCGGCGCCATCTCCGGCTTCCACGCCACCCAGTCCCCCATGATGGCCCGCTGCATCACCAGCGAGAAGCAGGGCCGCACCATCTTCTACGGCGCCATGGTGGCCGAGGGCGTCATCGCCCTGATCTGGGCCGCCGCCGGCGTCACCTTCTACACCAACCACGGCTCCCTGCTGGACGGCATGACCGGCCTGACCAACGCCATCGCCGCCGGCGGCGCGGGCGACGTGGTGTACCAGATCTCCACCACCCTGCTCGGCCCCGTGGGCGGCGTGCTGGCCATGATCGGCGTCATCGCCTGCCCCATCACCTCCGGCGACACCGCCTACCGCTCCGCCCGCCTGACTATCGCCGACTGGTTCCACATCGACCAGGCCAAGGTGGGCCCCCGCCCGCCCCAGTGCCCCTGCTGGCCGTGGGCGCGGTAACGCCCTGTTCCTGGGCATCTTCATCTGGCGGACCCTCATCGCCGGCAAGGACGACGTGGCCCCGCTGCACGCGGCCAAGAACTGAATTTTACCCGCCGGACGCGGGACGGAAGTATCCGTCCCGCGTCTTTTTTTGCTCCGCCCTTGCCGGGCAAAGAAGGTCCTGTGCGCATGAAGTTTTACACCCCCTGCAACAATTTGCCGTTCCAAAGCGTATATAGGGTGAAAGGGGGAACCGAGATGGACGGCCCCAACCGGTTGGAGGAACTTGTCAACACCTACGAAACCACGCTGTACCGCGCGGCCCTGGCCATTCTGGGCGACGCCCACGAGGCGGAGGACGCGGTGCAGGACGCCTTTCTGCGCTGTCTGGAAAAGGCCCCGGACTTTGAGAGCCCGGCCCACGCCCGGGCCTGGCTGCTACGGGTGACGGTAAACGGCTGCAAGAGCCGCCTGCGCGCCCCCTGGCGGAGGCGCACCGCCCCTCTGCTGGACGCCTATCCCGCCGCCGCGCCGGAGGAGGGGACGCTGCTGGAGGCTATGCAGGCCCTGCCCGCCCGGGACCGGGCGGTGCTCCACCTCTATTACTATGAGGGCTACCAGACCGCGGAGATCGCCGCCCTCACCGGCCTGCGGGAGGGCTCGGTGCGCTCCCGCCTCACCCGCGCCCGGACCAGACTGCGCCAAGTGCTGAAAGGAGAAGACGAATGAAGCACTATCGCTCTTATATGGACCGTATCACCGCGCCCGCCAGACTCCGGCAAAGGGTGCTGGAGGCGGCGGAGCAAGGGGCGCGCCCCCGCAGGCCCGCCCGGCGGCTGACCCTCCGGCTGGCGGCGCTGTCCGCCTGCTGTGTGCTGGCTGTGGCGGGCGGGCGGCTGTCTGGCTGGGCGGCTCCGCCCCCATCCCCAACCCCACCGCCGGCATGGCCGCCACCCCCGCCCCGGCTGCATCTTCTCCCGCTTGGGAGCACACCCTCACTGTGGGCCCCGGGCCCTTTGCCGAAGGGGAGGCCCACAACTTCTTCGACATACCCGCCCTAAATTTCCCCGACTGCACTGATTTCTCTCCCCGGTTGACGGACCGGGATTGGGGGGTGAGTTCCTTTGAGGAGAAGCTGACCGCCCAGGAGATCATCACCGCTCTGGGGGGCACGGGGGAGGTTCCCTGGTCCCTGCTGTGGGAGGGCTATGGACTGGACGGCCAAGTTTTTTACAACGAGAAGGGAGATGTATTGCAGGTGGTGATCACCGGTGTGCGCGGGGACGACCGCCTGCGGCTCGCCCTCTCCCCCGGCCGGCTCCCCCCCCGCAGTGTGGTGTATCAGGAGGCCGCTACCCAGGCGGTCAACGGCATTCCCGTCACCACGGCCTCCTTCCGCGGCCAGTCTGACGGCCGGACGCTGACTACCTGCGCCGCCGACTTCCTGGCGGGCGGCACCGGCGTCTCCTTTGAATACCTCTCCCCCGATGCCGGACAGTCCACCTGGCTGACCGAGGTGCTGGCGTGGTACGGCACCGGTGCCGACAGCGGCTTCACCACAGAGCATCTGAACGCCAGAATTCATCCCATAACAGGGCACGAGCCTCCGGCGGAAGGGGAGGCCGGCGGCGGGGTGGTGGTTCCCGTTCCCATCCCCTCCCCCACACCCTTGGCAGGTCTATCCCCTGGAGTAAATTCAAAATGTTTGTCGCTTTTTCCAATCTTTTTTGATTTCACAGGACGAGATGCGGTGATCTTTTCCCTTGACGCCGGGCGGCGGGCACGCCTATAATAAACCGCAAGAACCAGTTGTTGCGGATTACCCCCGCTGCAATGATAGAGGCGCGGAATCGCAAGAGTATCCGGCATACCCTGCAATGGGGCAGAGCACCCCGCCGGAGAAAGGGCCCTTCCGCCGAAGGGCCGGTCCCCTGCCTGAGGACCGGTTGCCTGGGCCGTTGGGATAACATCTCACGGACTGCCACATATCATCTGTGTGGAGCGCTATCATTGAGGCCAAGGGCTTTCGTCGCTGTGCTTCCCTCTGCCCGCATGCCCTGGAGCCGGTACTGCCGCTCCCCGGTACAGCCGCGCCCGAGGGAGGCCGGTTTTCGACGCTCTTTTGTCGCCATGAACGCTTCCACCAGGAAGGTTCATGGCGCTTTTTTGTTAAAAAAGCGCCGAAAAACTAGACTGGAGGAAACAAACATGAATCGAAACACCCTCGCCGCCCTGTCCCTCACCGCCTCTCTCTCCCTCACTCTGGCCGCCTGCGGCTCCGGCGGCGGAACCGCTCAGAGCCCCGCCCCGGCCGCATCCACGCCCCCCGCCGCATCCGGCGCACCGTCCGGCGGCGTGGAGGACGGCGTGCTCACGGTGGGCATGGAGTGCGCCTACGCCGCCTTACAACTGGACCCAGATGGACGATTCCAACGGCGCGGTGCCCATTTCCAACGTCCCGGCGCTTACGCCAACGGCTACGATGTAATGATCGCCCAGCGCATCTGTGAGACCTACGGCTGGGAGCTTGAGGTGGTATCCTCCGCCTGGGATTCCCTCATCCCCGCCCTCCAGAGCGGCACCATCGACGTGGCCATCGCGGGCCAGTCCATGACCGCCGACCGTATGGCCCAGGTGGACATGGCGGGCCCCTACTACTACGCCGACATCGTCTGCCTCACCACCGCCGGCAGTGCCTACGCCGCCGCCCAGGGCATCGCCGACCTGGCGGGCGGCCGCTGCACCGCCCAGTCGGGCACCATCTGGTACGACACCTGTCTGCCCCAGATCCCCGATGCCCAGATCCAGACCGCCGCGGAGACCGCCCCCGCCATGGTCATGCAGCTCCAGACCGGCGCGGTGGACTTCGTCTGCACCGACCTGCCCACCGCCACCGCCGCAGCAGCAAACGACTCTGACCTCATCGTGCTCAACTTCGCCGGCACCGACGGCGACTTCCAGTTTGCCTCTGAGGAGGAGCGGGCCGAAAACGTGAACATCGGCATGTCCGTGGCCAAGGGCAGCACCGAACTGCTGGACGCCATAAACGCCGTGCTGGACGGGATGACCGCCGACGACTTCAACACCCTGATGGACCAGGCCATAGCCGTCCAGCCCGAGGTGTAAGCCATGGAACGCGTTCTCGCACTCGGACAGGACATGGCGCTCCTGTGGGCCAGGTACGCCCCCCTCTACCTGAGCGGCGTGGTGAACACCCTGCTTCTGGCCGTGGCGGCCACCGTCCTCGGCTGCCTGATCGGCCTGGCCTGCGGCCTGCTCAACACCATCCCCATCCATCCACAGGACCGCCTGCCCCGGCGAGTCCTGCTGCGGCTGCTCCGGGCCGTGATCCGTATCTATGTGGAGGTCTTTCGGGGCACCCCCATGGTGCTGCAATCCGTGTTCATTTACTACGGCCTGCCCTACTTCTCCAATAACGCCATGCGCTTTGACAACGTATGGGCCGCCGCCCTTCTGGTGGTCTCCATCAATACCGGCGCCTACATGGCTGAGTCGGTCCGCGGCGGCATCCTCTCCGTTGACCCCGGCCAGACCGAGGGGGCCAAAGCTATCGGCATGAGCCACGTACAGACCATGGTGAACGTCATCCTCCCCCAGGCCCTGCGCAATATCATGCCCCAGATCGGCAACAACTTCATCATCAACGTCAAGGACACCTCGGTGATGTTTATCATCGGCTTCACCGAGTTCTTCGCCGCCCACCGCTACATCACCGGCGTCAACCCCATGTACTTCCCCTCCGCGGCCATCGAGATGCTGGGCTACCTTTGCATGACGCTGGCGGCCTCCGCCCTGCTGCGGCTGGCGGAGCGGCGGATGGACGGGGAGAGCAGCTACGAGCTGGTCCAGGCCGACGCCCTGACCATGACCGCCGGCACCTACCGCCGCCGGCCCCGCCCCCAGGACGAAGGGGGGGCGCTGACATGACCTTGGAACCCATTCTGGAGGTGTGCCACCTCTCCAAGTCCTTTGGGACGCACCAGGTCCTCCGGGATGTGAACTTCACTGTCCACCCCGGCGATGTCACCAGCATTCTGGGCTCCTCCGGCTCCGGCAAGTCCACCCTGCTGCGGTGCATCAACCTGCTGGAGCGCCCCAATCAGGGGAGGTCCGCTTCCACGGCCGGCCCATCACCGGCCGGGGGACGGACGCCTCCGCTTACCGGACCCGGGTGGGGATGGTCTTTCAGTCTTTCAACCTCTTTTCCAATATGAACGTGCTGGAGAACTGCATGGCGGGACCGGTAAAGGTACTCCGCCGGAGTCGGGAGGAGGCGCGGGCCAGGGCCCTGCGCTACCTGGAGCAGGTGGGCATGGCCGCCCTACATCAATGCCAGGCCCAGGCAGCTCTCCGGCGGCCAGAAGCAGCGGGTGGCCATTGCCCGCGCCCTGGCCATGGAGCCGGAGGTGCTCCTCTTCGACGAGCCCACCTCCGCCCTGGACCCCGAGATGGTAGGAGAGGTGCTGGCCGTCATGCGGGCGCTGGCCGCCAGCGGCATGACCATGCTGGTGGTCACCCACGAGATGGCCTTTGCCCGCGACGTGAGCAGCCAGGTGGTTTTCATGGCTGACGGCCGGATCTGTGAGTCAGGCGCCCCCGACGCCTTCTTCTCGTCCCCCAGCCAGCCCAGAACCCGGGAATTTCTGGCCCGGTTTATGGCCCAGTAACCGCCCCGCACAGGGCCTCCCGGCGCTGGCGGCGCTCCAGGTAGAGGAACATCGCCAGACACAGGACAATCTGCACCGTGCTGGAGGCGGGGGTGCCCAGCCCAATCTGGAACAGGGTGGCCCCGGGGATTCGGCTGACCAGATAGGCGATGGGGATGCGCACGCCGAAGGCGCCGATGACCCCCTGGATCATGACAAAGAGGGTCTTCTCACAGCCGTTGTAGTACCCCATGAAGCAGAACAGGAAGGGGGTTAGCATGCAGTCGATGGCGTAGGCCTTGAGATAGCTGTGGGACGCGGCAGCCACCGCCGCGTCCTTGGCAAACAGCAGGGACAGGGTGTCGCCGTGGAAAAAGGCCAGCCAGGCCATCACCAGTCCGGCGGCGAAAGCGGTCAGGATACCGTAGCCCAGCGCCCGCTTGGCCCGGCGGGGGCTGGCCGGCCCCCCCATGTTCTGGGCTACAAAGGCGGACATGGAGTGCATATAGGCCGAGGGCACCAGCATGAGGAACACGCACACCTTTTCCGCCACGCCCACGCCGGCGGAGGCCGTGACGCCGAAGGTGTTCACGATGGTCTGGATCACCAGGAAGGATGTGCCCACCAGCAGCTCCTGCAGGGCCACCGGCAGGCCCAGCCTCAGCTCCAGCGCGATGATGCGCCCGTCAAAGCGGACGCTCCGCCGGGAGAAGTGGAAGGGCAGCCGGTCCTTCCGGCGGCGGATAACCGCCAGGGAGACCACCACGCTGACCGCCTGGGCGGCCACCGTGGCCAGGGTGGCGCCGGCCGCGCCCAGGTGAAAGCCCTCCACCAGAAGCAGGTCGCCCCCGATGTTGATCACACAGGCCAGCATCACCGTGAACAGCGGCGTCCGGGCGTCACCGATGCCCCGGAACACCGCCCCCAGCACGTTGTAGGCCACGATGAACAGGCTGCCGCCGCCGCAGATGCGGATGTACTTCACCGTTTCGGCAAAGGCCTCCTCTGGCGCGTGCAAAAGGCGGGCAAGGGTCTCGGCTCCGGCCAGCAGTACCACCATCAGCAGCACCCCGAACACCGCGAACAGGCAGATGCCGCCGCCGATGGCCCTTCCGGCCTCGTCCGGCTCACCCCGCCCGATGCGCTCGCCCACCAGAATGGTGATGCCCATGGACAGGCCGGTGATCACCATGGTCACGGTGGACATGAGCATGCTTCCGGTGGCGACGCCGGAGACATCGGCGGTGGCGGCAAACTGCCCCACCACCAGCAGGTCCACGCCGCCGTACAGCGCCTGAAGAAACAGCGTGAAAAAGACCGGAACGGCAAAGCGGATGAGGGTGTGTAGGATGTTCCCCTCCGTCAGTCGGTTCGTTCGTTTCATGTGATTCTATCCTCCGTTTTCTCCCAATGAGCTTCGCTCCTCCGGCATAGGGCTTCATGCACACAGAACACACCACAAAACGATGCAAGGGCCTGGGTGCATGAAGTTTTTTGCGCATGTGGGCCGTCCCGGCCCACGCGCTGTCATCCCATGGCCGTGCCGCTGTAAGCGGGTACATGGCCAGGTCTGCTATGCGTTTGCACAGCAAAAAGCCGGACAAGGTGCGGACTTCTCAGTCCGTGCCTTATCCGGCTCCTCATTTCCACTGAATGAGTTGCCCTCCGAGCAAGCATCCCTATTATAGCAAATCATCCCCCATTGTCAAGGGGATAAAAACACGGCGGCCCCGCGCTGCGGGGCCGCCGTTTTACTCGGTCAGGTATCGTCCTCGATCAGGCCGTAGCCGCCGTCATTGCGCTTGTAGACCACGGCAAATGCTCCGCCGTCATCCGCGTTCTTGAAGGCAAAGAAGGTGTGGTCCACCGGTTCATCTGGAGCACCGCCTCCTCCACCGTCATGTGCTTGATGGGGAAACGCTTGGTGCGGACAATCCGAATTCCTCCTCTTCCTCCTCCTCAGGGGCAAAGGAGGAAACCTCTTCGGCATCCACGGTTCGGACGAATGCATCCTGGCGCAGCCGCTTCTCCAAGCGGGCCTTATTCTTGCGAAGCTGGCGCTCTACCGAGGAGACCGCCGCGTCGATGGTAGCAAACATATCGGAGGTACTCTCAGACACGCGGATGATCGTGCTGCCGGAGCGCACGGTGAGCTCCACGTTGTTCCGGTCCTTCTCCACGCTAAAGACGATGGCGGCCTCCGCGTCCGCCTTAAAATAACGGTCTAATTTACCCACCTTTTTCTCCGCATAGGCGTGGACCTTGTTGGGCAGGTTGACCTTTTTGTCTGTGAACACGAACTTCATAGTTTTCAGCTCCTTCCACCCTCCAGAGAGGGTTATGGTCCGAGACCGGGAGGCCCGGCCTCCTGCTTTGATTATACCACGAAGTTTCCCAATTGTCACAGCTTATTTTATGAATTTTTTGGTTCTATGCCCAATCAGCCGTGATGTCCGCAGCCGTGGTCATGGCCGCCGCAGGTGTGACCGCCCTCGTGATGGTGTCCGCAGGTATGCCCCTCACCGTGGTCGTGGTGGCTGCATACGGTGTTGGGATCGTAGGCCAGGCTGCCATCCAGCAGGGCCTCCACCTGGGCGTCCGCACTGCCGGACGCACCGGGGTAGAGCTGAATCCCCGCCTCAGCCAGGGCGCTGCGGGCGCCGCCGCCGATGCCGCCGCAGATCAGGGTGTCCACTCCAAGTCCCCGCAGGAAACCCGCCAGGGCGCCATGGCCGGAGCCGCCTGTCTCCACCACCCGGGCGGAGACCACCTTGCCCTCCGCCGCCTCGTAGATTTTGAACTGCTCCGTATGGCCAAAGTGCTGAAAAACCTGTCCGTTTTCATAGGTAACCGCGATTTTCATTTTCATAACCTCCTAATTTTCCTTGGACCGCAGGCACGCGCCGCAGCCACAGCGTCCCATACCGCAATCCCGCCGGGCGCAGTCCCGGCCGGGACACTCCTCTCCCCGGGGGCAGAGCACATAGTCTCCGCCGGAGATGTGCAGGCGCCTCCCCTCCACCAGGGCCTGAGCCAGCCTGCGCCGGGCGGTGTCGTACACCTGCTGCACCGTGGAGCGGGCCACCCCCATCTGGGCGGCGCACTCCTCCTGGGTGCAGCCCAGCAGGTCGATGAGGCGGATGGCCTCGTACTCCTCCACCGCCATCTCCACCCGGCCGTCCGCCGCCCCTCCAGGGGGCCGAAGCTGCTGCATCGGGGCAGGGCACAGATGCGTCTGCATTTTTTGGGTCTGGGCATAGCGTCTCCTCCGTTTCCGGCTTATGCCATTTATTATAGCATATTTTTGGCATATGTCAATAATCTCTTTTGAGTTTAACCGCGTGTTAATTTCTTTTCCCTCCACTTAAGATGCCTTTTCTTGTTATTTTTTTACGAAAACCTACACGTTTTTTACCCTTAATCAGTTGACACATCGTTTTTGTACGCATTTTCTTGTCCACCCACCTCTGATTTCGGTGAGTCTGCCTATTGTTTTATTCCCATGCCCATACTATACTTTAAACAGCCCATAAAGGAGGTATGATTTATGGTACTGGAATTGAAGTTTGATTCCATCTCTGAGCTTGCAGAGCTGCAGCGGCTGGCCGTTCAGGCGGATAAGCCCGTATATATTGCCAATGAAGACGACTCCATCCGGGTGGATGCCCGCTCGTTTTTGGGGCTTTTCGCGCTGGACTACTCCAAGCCTCTGAAGGTGATCACCGACTCCCTCTACGCCATGCGGATGCTGGAGATCCAGCAGCGCAACCGTGCTAATAAGGAATGTTGTGTCACAAGTTGTTCTATTGTGAGGTGTTGGTGTGAAATCTGTACTTGCCGACCGGCTCTTTCATCTGAAGGAGAACGGCACCACGGTCCGCCGGGAGTGCTTCGCCGGCCTGACCACCTTTGTCACCATGGCGTATATTCTGGCGGTCAACCCAGCCATTCTGGGCGCCGCCGGCATGGACCGGGGCGCGGTCTTTACGCCTCCGCTCTGGCCGTACCCTGCTCATGGCCCTGCTGTCCAACTATCCTTCGCCCTGGCCCCGGGCCTCTGAAAGCTGTGGTCATCAAACAGGGACTCCTGGCAGATGGGGCATCTGGAGGGCCTGCTCTTCATTGTCCTCTCCGTCACTTCGGTGCGGGAGGCCATCTTCAACTCCATCCCCCGGCCTCTAAAGCTGGGCGTCACCTGGGGCGGCCTGTTCATCCTCTTCATCGGCCTTCAGAAAGCTGATCGTGGCCGACCCCCCACCATGCTGTCGGCTACCCCTTCCGGGAGGCCATCGCCTCCGGGGAGATACGTTCCGTGGGCCTGGGGGCGGTGCTGGCCTTCGCCGGAATCCTCCTCACCGCCATCCTCACCATCCGCAGGGTGAGGGGCGCCCTGCTGCTGGGCATCCTGGCCGTGTGGGGGGCGGCCATCCTCTGTCAGCTCACCGGCCTCTATGTCCCCAACACCGAGCTGGGCATGGCCAGCGTCCTGCCCGACTTCTCCGCCGGTCTGGCCGTCCCCAGCCTGGCTCCCACCTTTATGCAGATGGACTTCACCGGGCTGTTCACCCTCAATTTTCTGACAGTGGTGCTCTCCTTCCTCTTTGTAGATGTATTCGACACCCTGGGCGGCATTATCGGCATGGCCTCCCAGGGGCACATGCTGGATGAGAACGGACGCCTGCCCCGCATCCGGGGCGCGCTGCTCTCCGACGCGGTGGGCACCTCCGTGGGCGCGGTGCTGGGCACCTCCACCACCACGACCTTTGCCGAGAGCGCGGCGGGCATCGCCGCCGGCGGCCGCACCGGCCTCACCAGCGTGGTCACGGCCCTGATGTTTCTCCTGTCCCTCTTCCTCTCTCCCCTGTTTCTGGCGGTGCCCGGCTTTGCCACCGCTCCGGCGCTGGTCATCGTGGGACTGAGCATGCTCGGCAGCCTCCGGGCGCTGGACCCGGCGGACTGGCGGGAGAGCCTTCCCGCCTATCTGACCATGGTGGCCATGCCCTTCTGCTACTCCATCTCCGAGGGCATTGCCGTGGGCACCATCTCCTATGTGGCCGTCCACCTCTTTACCGGCGCGGAGAGCCGGAAGAAGGTCAGCCCCGTGCTGGCGATACTGGCCCTGGTCTTTCTGCTCAAGTACATTTTCCTGTAAGGTACAGCCTGGGCCCTGTCCATACGGACAGGGCCCAGGCTGATTATTTGACCCGCCGGCCGTTGAGAAAGACGGCCCGGATGCTGCCGTTCCAGTCAAAGGGGTGGCCGCTGGTCACCACCACGTCGGCGTCCTTGCCGGGGGTGAGGGTGCCCACCCGCTTGGAGAGGCCCGCAATCTCGGCGGCGCTACTGGTGATGGCCGCCAGGGCCTCCTCCGGGTCCAGGCCCCCCCGCACCGCCATAGCCGCGCAAAGGGGGAGGTACTGGATGGGCGTTTCCGGGTGGTCGGTGCAGATGGCGATCTTCACCCCCGCCCGGTGGAGCAGGGCCGGGTTGTCCAGGGTCTGGCCCACCAGCTCCGGCTTGGAGCGGTCGGTGAGGCAGGGCCCGGTGATGACCGGCACCCCCGCCTCCGCCAGCAGCTCGGGCACCAGATAGCCCTCCGTGCCGTGAACCACCACCAGCTTCAGCCCGAACTCCCGGCTGAGGCGCACGGCGGTAGCGATGTCGTCGGCCCGGTGGGCGTGGAAGTGGGCGGGCAGCTCTCCCGCCACCACCGGCACCAGCGCCTCCAGCTTGGCGTCGTAATCGGGCATGTCCTGGTCGGGATCTCCGTCCGCCTTGGCCTGCTTGTCCTGGTACTCCTGGGCTTTGGCCAGGTGCTCCCGGATGAGGGCCGCGGTGGCCATACGGGTCACCGGCGTCTCCTTCCGGTCGTTGTAGACCGACTTGGGATTTTCCCCCAGGGCAAACTTCATGGCGGCGGGGGCCTTGAGCACCATCTCGTCCACCCAGCGGCCGTCGGTCTTGAGGGCCAGGAACTGCCCGGCGATGGGGTTGGCCGAGCCGGGGCCGGTGAGCACCGTGGTCACGCCCCCCTCCCGTGCCTCCCGGAAGCCCCGGTCCAGGGGATTCACCCCGTCGACGGCCCGGAGCTGGGGGGTACAGGGGTCGGTGGACTCGTTTCCGTCGTCCGCCTCAAAGCCCAGGGCATCGCCGAACATGCCCAGATGGCAGTGGGCGTCGATGAAGCCGGGCAGGATATGCCCCCCTCCGCATCCAGCACGGGGCCCTCCGCCCCGGCGGGCAGGGCCTCCATGGGCCCTACGGCGGTGAGCTTCTCCCCCTCAAAGGCCACGAAGCCGCGGGGAATCACCGGCCCGTCCATGGGGTGAACTACCCCGTTGAGAATCAGCATTAGCCATTCGCCGCCTTTCGACAAAAGTTCTATTTGACATTTTATGGAAATCATAGTATGATAAGAGCACAGCTTATCCAATAGGCGAGTGTAATTCCAACCCGCGATTCTTCCATTCTCCCGCACACATCTCTCTTGGGCGCCCCAGGACGGGGCGCTCTTTTTTTATCTACTCCTCCAGCGTGTACTGGTCCACCAGGGCCACGTCCCGCTCCAGGTAGTGGCCGCCGCGCCAGAGGCGGAAGGTGAGCACGTCCCCCACCGCCAGCCCCTCCTTGATCGCCTGGAGCTGGTCCATGTCGGTGATCGTCTCGCCGTTGACCGCCACGATCACGTCGTTGGGCAGGACGCCCTGCCGTTGGGCGTCGGAGCCCTCCCGGACGCTCTGTACCGCCACCCCTCGGGGGCACCCGTACTCCTCCGCCAGCTCCTCCGTCACGGTATAGCCGGTGATGCCGATGGTGGGCCGGCCCTCCACCCGCCCGTGGGCGATGAGGGCGTCCACCACCGTCTTGACCGTGGTGGTGGGAATGGCGAAGCCCAGGCCCTCCACCGTATTGTCATAGGCCCGCATTTTCAGGTTGGTAATGCCAACCACCTGTCCCCGGTCGTTGATGAGCGCCCCGCCGGAGTTGCCCGAGTTGAGGGCGGCGGTGGTCTGGAGCAGTACCATGGTGTACCCGTCCACGTTCACATCCCGGTTGATGGCGGAGACGATGCCGTCGGTCATGGTGCCCCGCAGCTCCTCCCCCAGCGGATTGCCGATGGCCGCCACCGCGTCCCCCACCTCCAGAAGGGTGGAGTCACCGAACTGGGCGGGCGTCAGGCCGGCGCAGTCGATCTTCAGCACCGCCAGATCGCTCTGTGCATCCTGTCCCACCAGCAGGGCCTGGAACACACGCTCATCCTGGAGCACCACATCCACGGCGCCGCATCCCTCAATGACGTGGCTGTTGGTGATGATATACCCGTCCTCCGACATCACCACGCCGGTGCCCAGGCTCATGCCGTCCCCCTTGCTCCCCCGGATGCTGACGATGGAGGCGATGTTCTCCCGGTAGATCTCCTGGAGGCTGTGGGCCCCGCCGCTGGGCAGGGGGAGCTGGTGAGGGTGGTGCCGTCCCCGGTGGGGGCCCGCTCTACCGTGGTTTCCTCCGGCAGCTCCTCCCGAACGGGAAGGGGCTGCCAGGTGCTGTCGGCCAGGGCCGGCAGCTCCTCCAGGCGGCTGTGGCTCCACAGCCCCGCCGCCGCAGTCAGGCCGCCCAGCAGGGCCATGGTCAGGAGAAAGAGGAGCACCGCCGCTGCGCCGCTCCACCGCCGGCGGCGCCCTGCGGAAATCGGCGCCGGGGTGCTCGGGGGGCCCCCCCGTTTGATCGTAATAGTAGCCGCGCATGGGCCCTCCTTCTTGCCCCGTCTGCCGGGGCGTCATGCAAGCGTCAGGGTAAATACGAACTCCGTCACGCCGTCCTGGCTGGTGACGGAAATGTTCTCCTTGTGGTTGTTGAGGATAGTCTTGACGATATACAGCCCCAGGCCCACGCCCTCCCGGTCCACGGAGCGGGATTTGTCGCTCTTGTGGAAGCGGTCGAAGATCATGGCCAGCTCGTCGGGGGGGATGGTGTCGCCGTGGTTGCGCACCGCCACGTGGGCCTTGCCCCCCTTGGCGGTGATGGACAGGCCCATGGTGCTCCCCTCGGCCGAGAACTTGATGGCGTTGTCCAGCAGGTTATAGCACACCTGGGTGATGGCGTCCGGATCCCCCCACACCTTGACGGGGTCCTCGGGGAGCTGGGTATCCACGTCCAGATGGCGGGAATTGATCTTGCCCTCCAGGCTCACCAGCACCCGCAGCATGATCTCGCTGACGTCAAACTGCTCCTGGGCGGTGACATTCTCCGCCGACTGGAGGCGGGACAGATCCAGCATCCGCCGCACCAGGCGGGAGAGCCGCCGGGTTTCCGAGGAGATGGTCTGTAGCGCGGGCGCGCTCCTTGTCCGGCGGGATGGTGCCATCCAGAATGCCCTCGGCAAAGCCGGCGATGGTGGTCATGGGGGTCTTGAGCTCGTGGGAGATGTTGGCCACAAACTCGCTGCGGCGGGCCTCGCTCTTGGCAATGGAGTCGGCCATGGCGTTGAAGGCCTCGGCCAGCTCGCCCACCTCGTCCTTCCGCTTCTCATAGCCCTGCACCCGCACCTCGTACTCGCCGTGGCCGAATTTGCGGGCGGTCTCGGCGATCTCCTTCAGGGGGTTGGTCAGCCGCAGGGAGGTGATGGAACTGGTGATGAAAGCCACGCACAGTACCACCACGGCGGTAAAGAAAAAGATGGAGATGAACGCCTGCCACAGCTCGGTGATGTCCGAGGTCTCCGCCGCCACATAGGCCACGCCGATCATGGTCTGCTCGGTCTGCCCGGTGGCCAGGTTCACCGTTTTGACCGTGATGGGGGTGCCCGCCACAAAGCGTTTCTCCGGAAACAGGCCGCCCAGAGTGGTCATACCGCTGTAGCCGCCCTCCTTTTGGAGCTGGCTGACGATGGACTGGGGCAGATAGTTCCCCCCCAGCCCGCTCTGGATCGTCGCTCCATCGGAACAGAGTACCAGCTCCCCATCCGCCGCGTGGGCCACATTGGGCCACATTGCCATGTCCCAACATCGATCCCTTCGGCCCGCTTGGTGAAGTCGGCCACATAATCGGCGTTGCGCTCCATGGAGTCCCGGGTTTCCCGGATTGATCCCTTCGGCCAGGCACGATAAAGGCGGGTGAAATCATCCCCGCCGTCAGCAGGAACTGCCGTCCGTACAGGCTCTTCATGCGCCGTCAAACTTGTAACCGACACCCCACACGGTTTTGAGGCTCCACTGCCCGCTGGCCCCCACGAAGCGTTCCTCGGATTGTATACGCGGTAGGACAGGCCGATCCGCCGCAGGCGGTCCCATATGCCCTCATCCGTTCAGGGCGAACTTGTAACCGACACCCCACGGTTTTGAGGCTCCACTGCTCGCTGACGCCCTCCAGCTTCTCCCGCAGGCGCTTGATATGGACGTCCACTGTCCGGGAGTCACCGAAGTAGTCGAAGCCCCACACCTCGTCCAGCAGCTGGTTGCGGGTGTAGACCCGGTTGGGCGTGGAGGCCAGATGGTACAGCAGCTCCAGCTCTTTGGGGGGCGTATCCACCTTCTTGCCGTCCACCAGCAGCTCATAGGAGTCCGATGCGGGGCCAGGGTGCCCGCCAACACGGCGGAGGTCGCCACCACGTCGGAGAGGGAGTCCGCGGCGGTGGCCGCCATGGCCGCCGAGCCGAGCTTCTTCCCCAATACCCGGTTGAAATGGCTCATCCACAGCTTCACCAGGATGGAAGCCGCCAGAATGGCCACCGACACCAGCGAAAAGTCCACCGCCTCCGGGCGGAGGATCTTCCCGATGGAGGTCTTGCCCAGCTCCAGCCCCACCAGGAGCATCATCAGGCTCACCAGCAGCCCCGCCAGGTACTCCGCCCGGCCGTGGCCGAAGGGGTGTCCATCGTCGGCCTTCTGTCCCGCCAGCTTAAATCCCACCAGAGTCACCACCGACGAGCCCGCGTCGGACAGGTTGTTGAAGGCATCCGCCGTGATGGCGATGGAGCCGGTCACAACGCCGGCGAAGAACTTGCCCGCAGACAGCAGCAGATTGAGCACAATCCCCACCGCCCCGGACAGGACGCCGTACTTCTCCCGCACCGCCGGGTCCGTCACATTGTCGCAGTCCTGGATGAAAAGCCGCACCAGCCGATTGATCATGCTGTCTCCCCCAAAGATTGGTTTCCTTTTATTATCCCACGCCCGCCCGCCATCGTCAAGGAGAGGTTTTCCCCCAAACAGACGGTCTTCCTCCCTCTCCTTGTATCCACAGGTACAAAGTGATAGAATAGGGAAAACAAGCTCCCCATACCCAAGCCGCCGTGGCGAGGAGGTATCCTATGAAAATCCGTTTTCTCGAGCCGGGCAACCGCCCCTACAAGCCCACGCCCCTCAACTACTTCGTCTACGACCGCTACATCCGTACCCCCTCCGTGGGACTCAACACCCTGGCTACCATTGTCAAGGAGCTGGTCGATGACACCTATATGTACAGCGAGTCCATCTCCCGTATCGACATGGACGACGTGGAGGACGCGGACATCGTGTTCATCGGTATTTTCACCTTCGCCGCCGTCCGGGGCTACGAGCTGGCCGACCACCTCCGGGCCCACGGGCGGGGCCTGGTGGTGCTGGGCGGTCTCCACGCCTCCATGAACTGCGCCGAGGCGGCGCGCCACTGTGACTATGTGCTGCTGGGCGAGGGGGACGAGACCATCCGCGCCTTCGTGGAGGCGGTGGGCCGCGGGGAGCGGCCGGACTTCCCCGGCTTGGCCTGGATGGAGGGGGAGGAGCTGCGCTCCACCGGCTATCCGCCCCCGCCGGAGCGCTTCGAGACGATTGCAGACCGTAATTTAGTCCACAATTATTCCAAAATGGTGGGGCACAGCACCCTCTGGCCCCAGGTGCACGCCTCCCGGGGCTGCCCCCATAACTGCGACTACTGCGCCCTGGTACGCCACTTCGGCCGCCGCGTCCGCACCCGTTCGCCGGAAAATGTGGTGGCCGACATCCGGGAGTCCATCCGCTTCTTCCACCGGGGCCACGTCCGGCTGGCCAAAGATCTCTGGCTCACCGACGACAACTTCTTCGCCGACCGGGACTGGGCCATGTCCGTCCTCCGGGCCATCGTGGATAGCGGCATCCGCTACCGCTTCAACGTGCAGGCCCGGTACGAGGTGGGCTTCGACGACGAGATGCTCGACCTTCTCAGGCAGGCCGGCTTCTTCGAGCTGGATCTGGGCATCGAGTTTCTGGACGACGCCTCCTTCGCCACCTACCACAAGAAGAGCACCCGGCAGGAGATCACCGACGCCATCCGCAACATCCGCGCCCACGGTCTCAGCGTCCGGGGCTGTTCATCCTGGGCTCCGACGACCAGGAGGCGGGCGTGGGCGACCAGCTGGCCGACTTCGTCATCCAGAACCACATCCAGGGCACCCTGATCCAGTGTATGTACTTCGTCCCCGGCACGCCGGTATACGAGGCCAACCGGGACCGGCTGCTCCACCAGGACTGGTCGAAATACAACGGCAACGCCGTCCACTTCCCCCGCCGCATGACCCCCTACCAGCTCCAACTGGAGCACATCCGGGCCAGCCGGAAAATCTACTCCTGGCGGCGGCTCTTCTCCGCCCTGGTGCGGGAGGACCCCATCCACAAGGTGCTCTTTTTGGGGGAATTTTTCTGGCACATGAGCGTGCGCAGCGATTTGAAAAGGGAGCTGCCCTACCTCAAGCGGATCTCCGAACAGGCCGCGTGCGCGCCTCACTAGAGGCGCGCACGCTCAGCCTGTCGAAAAAGTCTTTTCGACAGGCTGCCGAACTTTTTGAAACTTTAGAAACGTTTCAAAAAGTTGTTTGATCCAACGCGAAAGGGAACCCTGACGGTTCCCTTTCACACTATCCTTCCCTCCGAATCTTTTCTTTTCGCTGGAGGGTTTATCGACATCTCCGCGTGCGCGCCTCACTAGAGGCGCGCACGCTTTTTCGTACCATATCATGTTGTGACTATGGGGTGCGGAACTCGTCCACCCGAGTGAGGAGTAGCTTGCATCTGGGACAGTAATAGCTCTGGTTGGGCGCGGGCGGGGTGCGGTACCAGTACTCCCGCCCTTTGGCCAGGAGAAAGCCCCCGCTCTTCTCGATGTTCCGCCTGGAGAAAAAAGGACTCAGCAGGCTCCGGTACCTGGGAAGCCAGTAGGTCACCCACGGGCGGCAGCCGTACAGGGAGCCGAGCACGGTCTCGCCCCCGCAGCAGGGGCAGCGTTTCAGTCTGGAATCCAGTTCTTCCACCATCGTCAGCACCTCCCGTTTTGCATATCTTCCCACAGCCGCGCCGAACCTGTCCCGTCCTCAGTCCGAACCGCTGCTCCTGAGGAGCAGGCCCTCCCGCTCCCGCTTCAGGCCGTCCTGCTCCTCCGCCAGCTCCTGATCCATCCGCTCCAGATTCCGCAGCGCGTTGAGCACCCGGACATGAACCTCGGACACGCCTTCCTGGGCGTCCTGGATTTTGGACTGTACCATCCAGTCCATGAAAAAACCGTCGAAGAAGTAGTCGGCAAAGGTGGCGAACTCCCCGATCTGTACCTGGGGAAGCTCCATGTCCCGCACGTCGGCCAGCTCGGTGCGGAAGCGGGACAGGGCCCGTTGGGCGTGGTCGATGCCCGCCCGGGCGTCGTCGATGTGCCCGTGCTTGGCCATAGTGGTAAACAGCCCGCCCCCCAGCATGTCCCAAGTCCCCCAGCTCTCGGCGCTGTCCAGGCTGTCCAGCACGCCGGACAGGGCCTGCTCTGCCTGCCGGCCCGCGTGAAGGGCCTCCCCAACCTCCCGGCGCTGGGCCGCCAGCGCATCCAGCGCCCGATCCAGCTCCGCCAGGCGGGTTCCCCCGGTGCCGCCCAGCTCCTTCAAGCGCTCCGCTTTCTCTCCCAGCAGAGCTTCCAGCCGTGTCCGGACGGCCCGCAGCTCCTCCCGCTCCTGGAGCAGATCCCGAATCCGCTCCTCCAGATCCTCCGCGTCCCGCCGGGCCTGGTCATACTGGAGCCGGGCGGCCAGCTCCTCCCGGCGCTCCTGGGACAGCCGGGCCTCCCTGTCCCCGGTGAGGGAGAGCAGCAGGGCCCGCAGGCCCCCCTCTCCAGCTTTTCCACGTCCTCCCGCTCCTTGGTCAGAAGCCGGGCGGTCTCCTCCACCCGGGCCTTCCGCTCCTCATACTGCGCCCGCAGATCGTCCAGCCGCCGCTCCAGCCCATTTGCCCGGGCCAGCCGTCCGTTCAGCTCGCTCAGCTCCTCGTTGAGTTCTCTCAGCCGCTCGTCCATGCCGTTCCCCTCCTTTTCTTTTATTCTACGGCTTCCGAAGGGAAAGCGCAAGGAAATCCGCTGGACTTCCCCGTCAAATTCGCGTAAAATAGCCTTATTCCAATCCCACAAGGAGCGCTGATATGGACACAATCATTCAGATACTGGCCCGGGAGCTGGGCCGGAGCGAGGCCCACGTGGAGAACGTGGTGCGCCTCATTGACGAGGGCAACACCATCCCCTTCATCGCCCGCTACCGCAAGGAGCTCCACGGGGCCATGGACGATACCGCCCTGCGCACCCTGGCCGACCGGCTGCAATACCTGCGCAATCTGGACAAGCGGCGGGAGGAGGTCAAGTCCGCCATCGAGGGCCAGGGCAAGCTGACGGAGGAGCTCTCCGCCGCCATCGACGCCGCCGCCACCCTGGCGGAGGTGGAGGATCTCTACCGCCCCTATAAGCAGAAGCGCCGCACCCGCGCCACCGTGGCCCGCGAAAAGGGGCTGGAGCCTCTGGCCGAGCTGCTCTTCGCCCAGGCCGCGGACGGCCCCGCGCCGGAGGAGGCCGCCGGGGCCTTTATCGACCCGGAGAAGGGGGTGGAGACGGCGGAGGACGCCCTCCAGGGGGCCAGCGACATCATCGCCGAGCGCATCTCCGACGACGCGGACATCCGCAAGCGCCTGCGGGAGCTGGTGTGGAAAAAGGGATCTCTGGTCTCCGCCGCCGCAGCCAAGGAGCCGGAGGACACCGTCTACCGGCTCTACTATGCCTTCCGCTCCCCGCTGAACCGGGTGCAGGGCCACCAGGTGCTGGCCATCAACCGTGGAGAGCGGGAGGGCGTGCTCAAGGTGAGCGTGGAGATGGAGCGCGAGGCGGCCCTTATCCCCGTCCGCCGGGCGGTGCTGAACCCCGGCGCCCCCGCCATGGCCTTTGTCCGCGCCGCCGCCGAGGACGCCTACGACCGGCTGATCTTCCCCTCGGTGGAGCGGGAGATGCGCAGCCTGCTCACCGAGCAGGCCGACGAGGGGGCCATCAAAATGTTCGGCCTCAACCTCAAGCCCCTGCTGATGCAGCCGCCGGTGAAGGGCTTTGTCACCATGGGCCTGGATCCCGGCTACCGCAACGGCTGCAAGGTGGCGGTGGTGGACGCCACCGGCAAGGTGCTGGACACGGCGGTGGTCTACCCCACGTTCAGCCAGCGGAAGAAGGAGGAGGCCATCGACACGCTGGCAAAGCTCATCCGCCGCCACGGCGTGGCCCACATCGCCATCGGCAACGGCACCGCCAGCCGCGAGACCGAGCAGATGACGGTGGAGCTCATCAGGCGGCTGGGCGGCGGCGTCAGCTACATGATCGTCAACGAGGCGGGGGCCTCGGTCTACTCCGCCTCCAAGCTGGCCGCGGAGGAGTTCCCCGACTACGACGTGAACCTGCGAAGCGCCGTGTCCATCGCCCGGCGGCTCCAGGATCCCCTGGCCGAGCTGGTGAAGATCGACCCCAAGAGCATCGGCGTGGGACAGTACCAGCACGACATGCCCCAGGCCCGGCTGGACGAGACCCTCTCCGGCGTGGTGGAGGACTGCGTCAACGCGGTGGGGGTGGATCTCAACACCGCCTCCGCCCCCTGCTGTCCCTACGTGGCGGGGCTGAACAACACCACCGCCAGGAACATCGTCAAGTACCGGGAGGAGAACGGAGCCTTCACCACCCGGAAGGGGGTGCTCAAGGTGCCCAAGCTGGGGCCCAAGGCCTTTGAGCAGTGCGCCGGCTTCCTGCGGGTACCGGAGAGCCGCAACGTGTTGGATCACACCGGCGTCCACCCGGAGAGCTACGGCGCGGCGGAGGCCCTGCTCACCCTGTGCGGCTACGGCCTGTCCGACGTGAAGGCCGGCGGCCTGGACGGGCTGCGGGAGCGGGTGGCCGCCTACGGCGAGGAGAAGGCCGCGCAGGCGTGCGGCGTGGGAGTGCCCACCCTGCGGGACATCGTGGGCGAGCTGATGAAGCCCGGCCGGGACCCCCGGGACGAGCTGCCTCGCCCCATCCTGCGCACCGACGTGCTGGAGATGAAGGATTTGAAGCCCGGCATGGAGCTCACCGGTACGGTGCGCAACGTCATCGACTTCGGCGTGTTCGTGGACATCGGCGTCCACCAGGACGGGCTGGTGCACATCTCCCAGCTCCGGGAGGGCCGCCGGGTGCAGCACCCCTCCGAGGTGTGCGCCGTGGGCGACATCGTCACCGTCTGGGTGCTGGAGGTGGACGAGAAGAAAAAGCGGATTTCCCTCACCATGAAGAAGCCAAAGGGCTGAACCGGCCTTGACAGGCCCCGCCGCAGGCGGGACGCGGCGCATGCCGCGCCAAGCGTTCCGGCCGGCAGGCCGGAACCTTGAACTCGCCCGAATTCACTTCGGGCGGGTTGTGTGAAATGAGGGGCCCCCGTGCGGCCGGGGCCACGCGGGGCGACGAGAAGAAGAAGCGGATTTCCCTCACCATGAAAAAGCCAAGGGGCTGAACCGTCCTTGACAGGCCCCGCCGCAGGCGGGACACGGCGCATGCCGCGCCAAGCGTTCCGGCCGGCAGGCCGGAACCCTGACCCCGCCCGAATTCACTTCGGGCGAGTTCAGGGAAATGAGGGATCCCCGCGCGGCCATGGCCGCGGGGGCGGCGAGAAGAAAAAGCGGATTTCCATCACCATGAAGAAGCCAAAAGGGGGAGCGGTATGATTCTCAGCTTTGACGAGGCGGGCGCGCTGCTGGACGAGATGGCGGAGGAGTTCCCGCCGGAGTTCTACGACGAGCTCAACGGCGGTATCGCCCTGCTGCCCGAGGCCAAGGAGGATTCCGAGGGGGAGCCCGGCGAGCTCTACATCATGGGCGAGTACTGCAACGACATGATGGGCAAATATATCAACCTCTACTACGGCTCCTTCGCCGCCCTGGCCGAGCAGGAGGACTGGACGGAGGAGGACTGGGAGGATGAGCTTTACACCACCCTGGCCCACGAGTTCACCCACCACATCGAGGGGCCGCGCCGGGGAGCGGGGCCTGGAGCGCAAGGACGAGCAGTTCATGGAGGAGTTCCGCGCCGGGCGCGGGGAATAGCCGCCCGGCGGCAGACGAAGCAAGGCCCGGCGGACGCGTTTGCGTCCGCCGGGCCTTGTCCTATATTCCGCTCATCCGTGCTGGGGCACCACCGCAAAGAATTCCAGCGTCTGTGTCCCGTCGTTGACCAGGGAGTGGGCGTGTCCCTCCGGGCAGTAATGGCAGTCCCCCGGGGCCAGGCGCTCCTCGCCGCCGCCATACAGGGCCTTGCCTGTGCCGGAGAGAACGTACACAATTTCGCTGCTCCCCCTCGTGGGTGTGCAGGCCGATGGAGCACCCCGGCTCCAGCCGCCCCCGCATGATGCGGTTGCACCCGTCCGCAAACATCCTGGCGTGGGTCACTCCCTCGCCGCCCTTGAACCCGGGGATGGCGGTCTCCTCCATGGCTCCGAATTCCACCTTCATTCCAACTCCTCCTCTGACTACAGCAGCGATACGCCGAACCGGCCCGCCATATCCCGCAGGCCCTCCTCCAGCTCGTCCCGGCCGAAGCCCGCCGCCTCCAGTTGGGCGTCGGTTAGGTCGTTGAGCCGGGCATAGAAGTCCACCGCCAGCTCCAGATAACGCCGGTCGTCGGGATCGCTCTCCGCAAAGAGCAGATCCTCCGCCCCGCCGATGTCCCCGGCGTTGACCTTCTCCAGCAGGCGGCGGTGGAGTTCGTCCAGCGCGGCGTCCTCCGCCGTCCCGCCGGGCACATAGTCGGTGGAATCCTTCTGAAACACCAGATAGGCAATGGAGCGGGCCAGGGCGTCCACCTGGCGCATCATCCAATCCTCGGTCAGCATTCCGCATCTCTCCTTTTTATAGTTCCCGCACCAGGCGCACCGCCACGCCCACGATGCGGGCCGCGCCGGTCTCAAAATCCGACAGGGGGACCAGCTTGGGCTCATAGACGGGGTTCTCCGGCTGGAGAAGCACCATGTCCCGCTGGCGGCGGAAGCGCTTGAGGGTGGCGTCCTCCCCGTCCACCAGGCAGGCCACAATCTGGCCGTTCTCTGCCGTGTCCTGCCGCCGCAGGAGCACCAGATCCCCGTCCCGGATACCGGCGTTGATCATGCTGTCGCCGGTGACCCGCAGGAAGAATAGCCCTCCGGCTCCGCCACGTCGGCGGGGGCCCATCCCTCCCTCCGCTGCTCGGCCGCCATGGGCAGCCCTGCCCGGATGGTGCCCAGGATGGGGACGGACTGCCGCTGTCCGGTACGACGGGGCACATCGTAGCCCAACAGCCACAGGGGGTCCACACCCAGGGCGGCGGCCATGGCCGAGGCCGTGCCGATTTTCGGCTCCCGCTGGCCCAGCACATAGCGGTTCAGCGTCTGTGGGTTCATCCCCAGGCGCTCCCCCAGCTGCTCATAGCTGAGTCCCTCTTCCTCCATCAGGCGGCGCAGGCGGCCGCCAAGGCTGCTCTCCCGCTCCATCTGTCCGTCCCTCCTGTCCCATTATTGGGGCTATCCTATCATATTTTATCACCATTTGCAACAGAAACTAGAAAAAAGCCCTTGACTGTTATCTCCATTTGGTGTTATTATAGCCTCGTAATCGAACATAAGTTCTATTTCATTCGTTCAGTATCACCATTTGGAGATCCCAGATGCGAAAAAATGCCCCGCCGACTGGCGAGACATTTTTTGGTGGAGGAGGGTGGATTCGAACCACCGAAGCGAATCGCAACAGATTTACAGTCTGCCCCCTTTGGCCACTCGGGAACTCCTCCGTATGAACTTGTTGGAGCTGGTGGACGGACTCGAACCCCCGACCGGTTGATTACAAATCAACTGCTCTACCAACTGAGCTACACCAGCATACCAGCTCGTCCACAGCGAAGGTTAGTTTAACAGACACGGAGGGATTTGTCAAGGGAAAGTGGTATATTTTTTTACAAAATTTTTTTGGGAGGAATGCGCCATCCAGCCAGAGGTATGGGTGGATCCGCTGCGGGATGTGCAGCGGGTTCCGCCGCGGGGCTGGTGCCCCCGGTGCCGCTCAGAGCTCTACAGCGGGGAGCGGGGACTCTGTCCCGCCTGCCTGGCCGAGCTGGAGCGCGGCCGCACACAACAAGAGGAGGAGAACAGACACACAAATGACCTTACTGGAATTATCGGGCGAATACCGCGCCAGTGCCGCCGCCCTGCGGGAGCGGGTGCTGCTCCTGGAGCACCGGCTGAGAGGGGCAGACGGGGATGGACGCCGTCTGCTGGAGGGGCGTATCCGGCTGCTGCGCGCCATGGGCCGGGAGGCCCGGGAGCTGGCCGTCCTGTGTGAGCGCTACTACGAGAGGGGGGTACTGCCGCAATGGCAAATACACGCTATAGGCGGGGCGGGGCCTACGCCGCCGACATGGCGGTATACGCCCGCGCCATGGCCGCCGATAACTCCGCCCAGCTCAGCCGGGTGAAACGCAACCTGGTGCGGGCGCTGCGGGAGGACGTGACTCCCCGCCAGCGGGAGGTGCTGCTGCTCTACTACGCCGAGCAGCTCAACACCCGCCAGATCGGGGAAAAGCTGGGGGTGGACAAGTCCACCGTAGCCCGCACCATCAAGCGGGGGGAGGCCCGGCTGCGCCGCTGCCTGCGGTACGGCGCGGAGGCCTTTCTGAACGCGGCGGCGGAGGGACCGCCCTGATTTTTCTACACCCACGGAGTGGGTGAAAGGTTGAATGGCCGGCCGTTCCGTGGTATACTGTCTCCCGAATGAAAATCGCCGTTTTTCGCAAAGGGAGGCCGAGGCATTGGAACTTAATCTCACACAGAAGCAGGTGCAGACCCTGTCCCCCCAAATGATGCAGTCCATGGAGATTCTACAGATGGGCTCCCAGGAGCTTCTGGAATACATCGAGGAGGCGGTACAGGAAAACCCGGTGCTGGAGCCGGAGGAGACCTATGACAAGCAGGACGAGTTCTCCGTCCTCCGCCGCAAGCTGGAGTGGCTGGAGTCCACCGACCCGCAGAACCGCTACTACCACCAGCAGGACACCGAGGAGGAGGACAGCCCCTTAACAACGTCGGCACCGTACAGGACGACGACGAGAACCTCTACTATTATGTCCTCTCCCAGCTCCGGGTACTGGAGCTGGAGCCAGAGGTGATGGACGCCGGGGTGTTCCTGGTGGAGAGTCTCAATCAGAACGGCTGGCTGGACGAGCCTCTGGAGGCCCTGGCTGCCGGCCACGGCTGCGGGCCGGAGGTGATGGCCCAGGCCCTGGAGGTGGTACAGTCCCTGGAGCCCGCCGGCGTGGGGCCCGGGACCTGGCCGAGTGCCTCAAGCTCCAGCTCGTGCGCCGCACGCCGGTGAACGAGCTGGCGGTACGTATTGTGGAGCGCCACCTGGACGCCCTGTCCAAGAGCCGCTACGGCCTCATTGCCCGGGAACTGAAAGCCAGTCCTGAGGAGGTGCGTGCCGCCTGCGACGTGATCCGCTCCCTCAACCCCCGCCCCGGAACCGGCTTCGCCGCCCGGGAGAATCTAACCTACATCAACCCCGACATCATCGTGGTCAGCTTCCCCGACCACTTCGAGCTGCTGACCAATGACTATTACTTCCCCACCCTCAACATCAGCGGATACTACACCCGCCTGATGAAGGAGAGTGACGACAGCCAGGTGAAGGACTATCTGACCGGCAAGGTGCGCCAGGCCAAGTGGATGGTCAAGGCCATCGAGCAGCGCCGCTCCACCCTCATGGCGTGCGCCGAGTGTATTCTGGAATTCCAGGAGTCCTTTTTCCGCAAGGGGCCCGGCCACCTGGTTCCCCTGTCCCTGGCCGACGTGGCCGAGCGCATCGGCGTCCACGAGTCCACAGTGAGCCGGGCGGTAAAGGAGAAGTATATCCAGTGCTCCATGGGCGTGTATCCCCTGAGCTACTTTTTCTCCCGCAGCCTGGGCCCCGCCGCAGGCGACGAGGCCGCCTCCCCCGACGCGGCCAAGGCGCTGCTGAAGAAGCTTATCGCCGGGGAGGACAAGAAAAAGCCCCTGTCCGACCAAAAGCTCTGTGAGCTCATGTCCGCCCAGGGCTGCTCCCTCTCCCGCCGCACCGTGGCCAAGTACCGGGACGAGCTGCGCATCCCCAGCACCACCGGCCGCAAGCAATATGAAACGTCAGGAGCTTTCTGAGCGATGAACTTCAAAGCTGTCTTTTTTTGATTTCGACTACACCCTGGCCGACGGCACCGAGGCCATTGTGGCCGGGTTCCGGTACGCCTTTGGGCGGATGGGCCTGCCCGAGCCCACGGAGGAAGCCATCCGCCCCACCATCGGCATGGTTTTGGAAGACGAGTTCACCTTTCTCTCCGGCGAGGCCGACCCCCGCCCGCCGGGCAGAGTTCCGGCAGCTCTACACCGAGAAAGCCGGCCCCATGCATGTGTCCGTCACCCGGCTGTTTCCCGGTGCGCTGGAGCTGCTCACCGCCCTGAAGCGCCGTGGTATTCCCACCGGCATTGTCAGCACCAAGAAGACCGCCACCATCCGCGACGTAGCGGAGGCCAGGGGCATTACTCCCCTGCTGTCCTCCATTCTGGGCGGCGACCAGGTTTCCGCCCCCAAGCCAGACCCGGAGGGACTCCTGGCCTCCCTCACCGCCCTGGGGCTGGAACCCCACGAGGTTCTGTTCTGCGGCGACACCGTCATCGACGGGGAGGCCGCCCGGCGGGCTGGCACTCACTTCTGCGCGGTGCTCAACGGCACCACCACCTTTGAGGAATTCCAGACCAGACGCATCCCCTGCGACCACGTGGCCGGGGATCTCTGGGATCTCAAGCAGTGGCTGGGCCTCAACTGAATCAAATGTCCCCGCCGCAAAGCGGCCGCCCGACGGGCGGCCGCTTTTTTGGTATCCATTTTTGTAAAGCCGGGAATCCTATGAGGGAGAGCGGCTTTACACACTCTTTACAATTCGTTGAAGGACAACTTTACAATCCGTCTGTATACTGATAACCGTTCCCGAAGGCAACCAAAACGATGCATGATTGGAGAATGAATGTCATGAAAAAAGAGAACCCTTGCTCTGATGCTCTCCGCCGCCCTGTGCGTCGGCCTGCTGGCCGGCTGCGGCAGCGGCAATAACGATCCCGTCAATACTCCCGCCGCCGGCGGCAGCGAGACCCCCTCGCAGGAATCCACCGCAGCCCTGAGCGGCACCGTCAACACCAACGGCTCCACCTCCATGGAGAGCGTGATGGGCTACCTGACCGAGGGCTTTAAGGAGGTGCAGCCCGGCATCACGGTGAACTACACCGGCTCCGGTTCCAGCGCCGGCGTCACCGGCGCCCAGGACGGCACCTGCGACATCGGCCTGGCCTCCCGCGACCTGAAGGATGACGAAACCGGCGTCAAGGCCATCACCGTGGCCAAGGACGGCATCGCCATCATCGTCAACCCCAACAACCCCGTGGCCGACCTCAGCGTGGAGCAGATCGCCCAGCTCGCCACCGGCGAGATCACCAACTGGGCCGACGTGGGCGGCACGGACGGCCAGGTGGTCTTCATGGGCCGTGAGGCCGGCTCCGGCACCCGCGACGGCTTCGAATCCATCACCGGCACCAAGGACGCCTGCAAGTACCAGAATGAGCTGACCTCCACCGGCGAGGTGATCGCCGCCGTGGCCTCCAACCCCAACGCCATCGGCTACGCCTCCCTGTCCGCCGTGGACGAGACCGTGAAGGCCATCACCGTGGGCGGCGTGGAACCCACGGAGGAGACCGTTCTGGACGGCAGCTACGCCATCCAGCGCAACTTCAACTTCATCGTCAGTGACAGCACCCCGCTCTCCGAGGCTGCCCAGGCGTTCGTGGACTTCGCCACCTCCGCCGATGCCTCCGACCTGATCGCCGGCGCCGGCGCTGTGCCGGTAGCCGAGTAATCCGTCCCTCTCTTCCGGATCGCCCCTCGAGCCCGAGGGGGCATTCGGCATGATTACACCATTACGAAAGGCCGGTTATTTGCCATGAAACAGAAGCTCCGACCGCTGGAAGTCTTTATGAACCTCCTGTTTTTTGTCTGCGGTCTGATCGCGGTCGTCTTTGTCCTCTTCATCAGTATCTACCTGATCGTGTCCGGCCTGCCCGCCATCCGGGAGATCGGTTTGGTGGACTTCCTCTTCGGCACTGAGTGGGCCTCCACCGCCGCCGAGCCCAAGTTCGGCATACTGCCCTTCATCCTTACCTCCATCTACGGCACCGCCGGGGCCATTGTCCTGGGCGTACCGGTGGGCTTCATGACCGCAGTGTTCCTGGCCAAGGTAGCGCCTCCCCCGTCTGGCCAGCCTGGTGCGCCCGGCAGTGGATCTGCTGGCGGGCATCCCTTCCGTGGTGTACGGTCTCATCGGCATGATGGTTCTGGTGCCTGCGGTGCGGGTGGCCTTCCACCTGCCCGACGGCGCCAGCCTGTTCTGCGCCATTGTGGTGCTGGCCGTCATGATCCTGCCCTCCATCATCTCCGTATCCGAGACTGCCCTCAAGGCGGTGCCCAAGGAGTACGAGGAGGCCTCGCTGGCCCTGGGCGCCACCCACATCGAGACCGTGTTCCGGGTGAGCGTCCCGGCCGCCTCCAGCGGCATCGCCGCCTCCATCGTGCTGGGCATCGGCCGGGCCATCGGCGAAGCCATGGCGGTCATCATGGTGGCGGGTAATGTGGCCAACATGCCCGGTCTCTTCCAGTCCGTCCGCTTCCTCACCACCGCCGTGTCCAGCGAGATGGCCTACGCCTCCGGCCTGCAACGGCAGGCCCTGTTCTCCATCGCCCTGGTTCTCTTTCTCTTCATCATGCTCATCAATATTGTTCTCAATACGCTTCTCAAGCGGAAGAAGGGGTGATATACTGATATGGAAATGAAGCCTCTTTCCGGCCGGCGCAGAGCCTATGACCGGATTCTCCGCTTTCTCCTCTACTTCTGCGCCGCCCTGACCTGCGCCCTGCTGCTCTTCATCATCGGCTATATCTTCTTCAAGGGCCTGCCCCATGTCACCTGGCAGTTCCTCAGCACCCAGCCCAGCTTCATCAAGGACACCATCGGCATCCTGCCCAATATCCTCAACACAGTCTATCTCGTGGGGTCACCCTGATCATCACCCTGCCCCTGGGGGTGGGGGCCGCCATCTACCTCACCGAGTACGCCCGCAACCGCCGCCTGGTTGCCGCCATCGAGTTTGCCACCGAGACCCTGGCCGGCATCCCCTCCATCATCTTCGGCCTGGTGGGCATGCTCTTTTTCTGCCAGCTGGCTTCCCTGCTGGCCGGCTCGCTGACTCTGGTGATCGTCACCATCCCAACCATCATCCGCACCACCCAGGAGTCCCTCAAGACCGTCCCTCAGTCCTTCCGGGAGGCGGCCCTGGGCTTGGGCGCGGGCAAGTGGCATATGATTCGCACCGTGGTGCTCCCCTCCTCAGTGGACGGCATCGTGACGGGCTGTATTCTGGCCATCGGCCGCATTGTGGGCGAGTCGGCCGCCCTGCTCTTTACCGCGGGCATGGGCATGAGCCTGAACAACTTTTTCGGCTCGGTGGGCAACTTCATCCACTCCTCCGGTGCCTCCCTCACCGTGGCCCTGTATGTGTACGCCCGTGAGCGGGCTGAGTTCGACGTTGCCTTTGCCATCGCGGCCATTCTGATGCTGCTCACCCTGGTCATCAACCTCAGCGCCAAGCTGGTGGGCAGAACATTAAAGAAAAAATAAGGAGCCCTTACCATGGACGAAAACATCATCCTCTCCGCCAAGGGCCTTGACCTCTGGTACGGCCCCACCCAGGCCCTGAAGGGCGTGAGCATGGATATCCCCGAAAAGCAGGTGACCGCCCTCATCGGCCCCTCCGGCTGCGGCAAGTCTACCTTTCTCAAGACACTGGACCGCATGAACGACCTGGTGCCCGGCATCAAGATCACCGGCTCGGTGCAGTACCGGGGGCAGGAGATCTATGCCCCCAATGTGGACGTAACCTGGCTGCGCAAGCAGATCGGCATGGTGTTCCAGAAGCCCAACCCCTTCCCCATGTCCATCTATGACAACGTGGCCTACGGTCCCCGCACCCACGGCATCAAGAGCAAGAGCAGGCTGGACGACATCGTGGAGAAGTCCCTTCAGGGCGCGGCCATCTGGGACGAGGTAAAGGACCGCCTCAAGAAGTCGGCCCTGGGCCTGTCCGGCGGCCAGCAGCAGCGGCTGTGCATCGCCCGCGCCCTGGCCGTGGAGCCCGACATCCTGCTGATGGATGAGGCTACCTCCGCCCTGGACCCCATCTCCACCTCCAAGATCGAGTTTGGGGATCTGATTGCCGATCTGAAGCAGAAATATACCATTGTTATCGTCACCCACAATATGCAGCAGGCCACCCGCGTGTCCGACAAGTGCGCCTTTACGCGGTGAACATCGCCCAGTGGGCCATCTTCTGTGTGACCGGCGAAATTCTCGGGTAAGGAGGTGTCCCCATGTCCAAGGCCATTGCGGTCGTGGAGGACGACGAGAGTATCCGTGAGATGCTCCGCTATTATTTTCAATCGGTGGGCTACGCCGTCCGGGCCTACGAGTCCGGCGAGGCCCTCTTTGCCGGCGAGGAGGGCCTCGGCCTGCCCGCCCTTTACATCCTGGACATCATGCTCCCCGGCATGGACGGGCTGGAGATTCTCCGCCGCCTGCGGGAGGGGCGGGACACTGCCGACGTACCCGTGATCATGCTCACCGCCCGCTCCGCCGAGATGGACCGGGTGGCCGGCCTGGAAAACGGCGCCGACGACTATGTGGTGAAGCCCTTCGGCATCATGGAGCTCCAGGCCCGGGTCAAGGCGGTGCTCCGCCGCACCGAGCGCCGGGGCGACCGGGTACTCACCTGGGGGGACGTGGAACTGGACCCCGCCGCCCCAGTGAAAAAACGCATCATCGGCGCCACACTCATCACCGTGGTGTGCGCCCTGCTCATATCCAACCTAGTGGGTGTGCTCCTGTTCCGCAGCCGGGAGATGGACGCCGCCCGCAACACCCTTCAGGAGCTGCTGGTGCTGATGGACGCTCAGAGCGCCATCACCGATCCCGACGGCCTGGCCCAACAGTTCCACGCCGCCGCGCCGGACAAGCGGCTGACCATCATCGATACCGACGGCACCGTTCTGGCCGACACCGAGGCCAACCCCCAGACGCTGGAGGACCACAACAGCCGCCCCGAGGTGGAGCAGGCCGCCGCCACCGGCTGGGGCGAGGCGGTGCGCCACTCCGAAACCCTGGGCACCTCCATGTTCTACGTGTCCAAGCGCTTTGCCGACGGCATGGTGGGCCGGGCCTCCATGCCCCTGTCCTCCATCGACAGCCTGGTGTGGAACGGCGTATGGGGCTTCCTCATCGCCTCGGCGGCCGGACTGCTGCTGGCCCTGATTCTGGCCCGCCGCACCGCCAACCGGGTGATGGCCCCACTCAGCGCCGTGGGCAGCGCCCTCCAGAGCGTGCTGGACGGCACCCGCGCCTCCGGGCTGGAGGACTACCAGGCCGACGACGAGCTGCGCCCCATCCTGCGCTACATTGACAAGCTGATGGAGCGCCTGGGCGGCTATATCCAGTCCATCACCGCAGAGCGGGACAAGGTGGGCCTGATTCTGGACTGCATGGACGAGGGGCTGATCCTGCTGGACGAGGCGGGGAACGTGCTGGCCATCAACCGGGCGGCCCGCACCCTGTTCGGCTTCCCCGAGGGGGAGGAGGACGACGGCGCCCTGCTCCTCACCCGCAGCCGCCGCCTGCGGGAGGCCATTCAGGAGTCCCGCGTCCGCCACTCCTCCGTGGTGCTGGACGTGGATGCCCTCACCGAGGACGCCCAGAGCCTGCGCCTGTTTGTCTCCCCCGTCTCCGGCCGCCAGTATGAGGGGCAGGCCGTGGGCACGTCCATCCTCATCTCCGATGTCACCGAGCTCAAAAAGGCCGAGGGCATCCGCAGCGAGTTCACCGCCAACGTCTCCCACGAGCTCAAGACCCCCTCACCTCCATCAAGGGCTTCACCGACATGCTGGCCTCCGGCATGGTGGCCTCTCCCGAGGATCAGAAGCGCTTCATCACCATGATCGGCGTGGAGGTGGACCGGCTCATCGACCTCATCAACGACATTCTCAAGCTCTCTGAGCTGGAGTCGGTCACCATCCCCCAGAGCGAGGAGCGCTCCGACGTGCTCACCATCGCCCGGGACACCGCCGCTTTCCTCACCCCCACCGCCAAGGCCGCGGAGGTCACCCTCTCCGTAGACGGCGGTCCCGCTACTGTGGCCGTCCCCAGGGGCGGCTCAAGGAGCTGCTGCTCAACCTGGTGGGCAACGGCATCAAGTACAATGAGCCCGGCGGCACCGTCCACACCGCCGTCTCCGTCCGGGACGGGCAGGCCGTCATCGCCGTGTCCGACACCGGCATCGGCATCCCCCCGAGGCCCAGAGCCGCGTCTTTGAGCGGTTCTACCGGGTGGACAAGGGCCGCGCCCGCAAGAACGGCGGCACCGGCCTGGGGCTGGCCATCGTCAAACACATCGTCCAGCTCTACGGCGGCACCCTGACGCTGGAGAGCGCGGTGGGCAAGGGCTCCACCTTCACAGTGACCCTCCCCTGGCCAAGGACAACGCCTGAAAAAAGGGCGGCTGAACATTCAGCCGCCCTTTTTCTGCGCCTCGGAGTAGCGGTGGCAGGCGGACGTATCCGTCTGCTTGTACCGGATGCGGGGTTCTCCGCAGTGGCCCAGCTTGATGGGTATGTACCAATTCCGCCCCCTTTTTTACATAGTGCCGGCGAAAATGTCGGCAGGTTTCACAGGTCTTTTCCCCGTCCATTGCAATCACCTCCTTACATAATATATACCATTAGGTCACCATATGCAACCCACTTGTTTAAAAAAAAGTGGTAATGTTATAGTACCTATATAGGAGGTATTTAAATGGCTGAATCTGTTTTGGTAAATCGTAAGAAGTTTATATCTTCTCTTGACAACAAATTGGTTGAGCCATTGAATGCGCTCTCCAAAAAGACCCGTGTTCCAAAATCTCGGCTTCTGGATGAGGCAATTGAAGATCTTTTAAAGAAATATGAAAAAAAGGACGGCTGACAGTTCAGCCGTCCTTTTTCGATTCCCGGCGTTTTGCGTAGGGGCCGACGCCCCGGGGCGGCCTCTCTTGCACCTATTGGCCTGTGCATTCGCGGCTCAGTAGGGGCGGCCTTTATGGCCGCCCGGCCTGCTCCGTAGGGGCCGATGCCCACATCGGCCCGCCTTATTCCGGGCTGAAACGCCTTCCATGGGAACCTTTTCGTATCTGTTTTCTTGTCATGCCTCCGGCGGCCCCTTTCTGAGTGGCCAGAAAGGGGCGAAAAAGAGCCAGCCGGGGAGGGGGGGTTTTGATTTCCCCCTTCCCGGCACCCATCCCCAACAAAACGACCAAAGAGGGGGCCTTCGGGCCCCCATCTTTGGAATCTCCCCAAGTTGTTCTACCGATAGCGCACCGGCGGCGGGGGCTTACTCCGTAACGCCCCCGCCGCACCGGCCTGTATGGGAGGAAACCGGAAGACGGTGCCTGGACATAGGGGCGGGCTTGTCCCCCACCCGCAGATGGTTCCCCCGTGTAGGGGCCGATGCCTACATCGGCCCCTACGAGAGGACGGCGGCGGCAAGCCCCCGTAAGGGCCGGACACTGGCCGGTCTTTCTCTGCCATACCTTCCATTCAGCACACTTGTAGGGGCGGCCTTTATGGCCGCCCGCGGGCAAGGGTCGCCCCTACCCCTGGCAAACGCCCCGGCGTCCGCACCGTTCGGTGCCAATTTGACATTGGTGGGGCAGCACGTCACGGATGTTGGAGATTCCGGTCAGGTACATGACCATGCGCTCAAAGCCCAGGCCGAAGCCGGCGTGCTTGCAGCCGCCGTAGCGCCGCAGATCCAAGTACCACCAATAGTCCTCGGGGCGCATGCCCAGCTCCTGGATGCGGTCCTCCAGCCCATCCAGCCGCTCCTCACGCTGGGAGCCGCCGATGATCTCGCCGATGCCGGGCACCAGGCAGTCGCAGGCGGCCACGGTCTTGCCGTCGTCGTTGAGGCGCATATAGAACGCCTTGATGTCCTTGGGGTAGTCGGTGACGAACACGGGCTTTTTAAATACCTGCTCGGTCAGGTAGCGCTCGTGCTCGGTCTGAAGGTCGCAGCCCCAGGACACCTTGTAGTCAAATTTGTCGTTGTTCTGTTGGAGCAGCTCCACCGCCTCGGTGTAGCTCACACGGCCGAAGTCGGAGGAGGCCACATGCTCCAGCCGCTCCTTGAGGCCCTTGTCCACGAAGGAGTTGAAGAAGTTGATCTCGTCGGGGCACTTCTCCATGACGGTGCGGATGATGTGCTTGATCATGGCCTCGGCCACGTCCATGTCGCCCTTGAGGTCGCAGAAGGCCATCTCCGGCTCGATCATCCAGAACTCGGCGGCGTGGCGCTGGGTGTTGGAGTTCTCCGCCCGGAAGGTGGGGCCGAAGGTATACACGTCGCCGAAGGCCATGGCGAAGTTCTCGGCGTTCAGCTGGCCGGAAACCGTGAGGTTGGCGGGCTTTCCGAAGAAGTCCTGGCTGAAGTCCACGGTGCCGTCCTCTTTCCGGGGCGGATTCTCAGGGTCCAGCGTGGTGACCCGGAACATCTCGCCGGCGCCCTCGCAGTCGCTGGCAGTGATGATGGGGGTGTGGACGTAGACGAAGCCCCGCTCCTGGAAGAACTGATGAATGGCGTAGGCCGCCACGCTCCGCACCCGGAACACGGCGGAAAACAGGTTCGTCCGGGGCCGCAGGTGCTGGATGGTGCGCAGAAACTCCACGCTGTGGCGCTTTTTCTGCAGGGGGTAGTCGGGGGCGGAGGTGCCCTCCACCTCGATGGAGGCGGCCTTCAGCTCCAGGGGCTGCTTGGCCTCCGGCGTCAGGACGACGGTGCCGGTGACGATCAGGGCCGCGCCCACGTTCTGTCCGGCGATCTCCCTGTAGTTGTCCAGGGCGTTGGCATCCAGGACGATCTGCAGGTTCTTGAAGCAGGAGCCGTCGTTGAGCTCCACGAAGCCGAAGGTCTTCATATCCCGGATGGTGCGGGCCCAGCCGGACACCAGCACCTCTTTCCCGCCGAACTGCTCCTGGTCGGCAAAGATCTGTGCAATTTTTATGCGTTCCATTGGTCGCTCCCTCTATTCTTAAAAATAAAGTATCAATGGGTAGTAGTATACCATTTTTCAACCATTTTGCAAGGGCTGAGGAAAAAAAGGCAGGACTACCTCCGTTCGGGTCCGCCGAAGATAAGCGCCTCCCGCGCCTCGTCAGACAGGGTACGGTCGCGGAACCCGTAGAGGAGGACCCCTAGGGCGGCCAGGGCGGCGGCCAGGGCGTACTCCAGGCCGTCCAGCGCGCCGGGGCTGAACGGGAGAAGGATGTTGCCCGCCAGGAAAACCGAGGCGGCCACCCCCAGCACAGCCGTCACCCGCCCGCCGGGCATGCGCACCGGGCGGCGGAGGTCCGGCCGGGCACGCCGCAGGCGGAGCACCGCGGCCAGGGACATGATCCACATGACGATGGTGGCCAGGGAAGCGATATTGATGAAGGGCAGAAAGAAGAGCCTGCCCGTGAAGGGGGTGAGCACCACGAAGGCGGCGGTGAACCAGATGCAGCGGGCGGGGGTGCCGTATTTCGGGTGGAGGGCGGAAAACGCCCTCGACACCAGTGCAAAGCGGGACAGGCCGTAGAGCATCTGGGCGGAGGAGTAGAGGGTGGAGTTCATCACCCCCACCGCGCCCACAAAGGCGGTGGCCAGGAAGAGCACCCGCACGGCGGGCACGCCGGTGATGGACACCAGCACGTCGGCGAAGGGGGCGGTGCGGCCCACCGCCTCCCGCCAGGGCATACACCCGGCCACAGCGGTGGACACCAAGCAGAGGATGCCCGTCACCAGGAACAGGCAGGTGATGAGGGCGGCTCCCGCCTTGCGGGCGGCGGGGCCGGAGGCGTCGGCGGCAGCCTTGGACACCGTCTCCCACCCGGCCACGGAGAACACCAGCAGGGACAAAAGGGAGGCCGAGCCGGCAAAGTCGAAGTCCAGCCCCCCATCGGAGGCGTACACCGCCGGGTCGAAGTGGGTAAAGCACACCGCCAGCCCCACGGCACACATGATCAGCAGCACCACCGTGGCCAGCTTGGCCAGGGAGGCGCACACGTTGGCCCCCCGGAGCTGCACCCACAGGATGGCCCCCGCCAGGGCCAGTTGGATGGCCACATTGGGCAGGGTGACGGGGAAATCCCCCAGCTCATAGAGCACCGCCGTCCGCCCCAGGGCGGGGAACAGCTCGTCCAGCAGGGAGACGGCGGCCAGATCCACCCAGCAGAACACAATGGTGTTCATCAGGATGCCCGCCCACCCCACGGCGAAGCCCCCCCGGCTGCCGAAAGCGGCGTAGGAGTACACCACCTCGCCGCCGGGCAGGGGGGAGCATGGGGATGGCCTCCATGTAGGCGAAGGCAAACGGCAGTTCAATGATGATGCACAGGGCGAAGGCCACCACCAGATTGAGCGGTCCCCCCGCCGTCTCCAGCCACGTGCCCGTCAGCAGCAGCCAGCTCGTGCCCAGCATACACCCGATCCCCATGGCCACCAGGCCGAAATAGCTGATGCCCTTCCCGCCGGACTTTCCCATTCAGATCCCTCATTTTTCCTCAGATGAACCTATTATAGCACCTTCCGGCCGGTTTTCCCAGCCCCCCGGCCCGACTTTCGCAGAGAGACTGCCCACACCAGCCACGCCAGTGCGCTCCCCAGCAGCGGCGCGGCACACCACCACAGGAGCAGGAACCATCCCATGACCATCCAGCCCGCCGCGCTCAGGAAGAGCACCCCTGGCACCGCCAGAAGCGCCAGAGGCACCAGAAGCCGCCACACCGCCCTGGCCCGCCGGCACAGCAGCAGCTGAAGAAAAACATAGGGAACGCATGGAAGTACAGGAGCAGGAGCTGGTGCCAGGGCGGTATGTTCAGAGGCAGATCGGAAAAGGCCGCGGTAAAGGCCGCAGTATAGACCGCCATGGTGACCGCGAAGCACCCCAGAAGCCATTGATCCGTTCGTCTCATAAGCACACATCCTCTCTCTTCACCGGGAGCTGCCGGTGACGGCTCCCAGGCCCATAGGGCGGGGGCTTGCCCCCGCCGCTTTTTCAAAGGGCGCCCGGCGCAGCTCCACCCCAGGTGCGTCCGGAAAAGGCATCCGGCCCGTTAACCCGTTCCGCCCCTCTCCCGGGGATACGCCCCCGCCGCGTTCCCAGCAGGGCGGAGATGGATGGCACGAGGCAGAGCGCGGGAGTCCGCTTTCCTACGACGATCAGCAGGCACAGGGCGCACGCCACTGGGAAAAGGGGGCACAGACCGTGCCGCTTTCCCAGGGACATCCCTATGGCGAGGCAGCCAAAGGGCAGGAGATAGACCCCCGCCAGCACCGCGGCTAATTCCCCGGCGAGGCCGCCCAGCAGGGCGGGCAGAAGGGTGCAGGCCAGCAGACACCAGGGGAGCCAGAGGACTGTAGCCCTCAGATTGAGGCGAACCGGGCCGGGCGCAAAGCGCCAGACCAGGGCGGGGATGGCCAGAATCGCCAGCCAGCACGCCAGCGCAACCATCACCCCCGCGCCTCCCTCCGCCGCCGCAGTGCCGCGCCGGTCAGGCCGCCCGCCAGGGCGGCGAGAAAGGCGATGGGGAGCATGTCGGTGTCGGCCACATTGGACACCAGCCTTGCCAGCAGGGCGAAGCAAAACAGGAACCCCGCGCACGCCACGGGATAGAGGGGGCAGAAGCCCTGCCGCTTCCCCAGGGACAGGGCGGAACAGAAGGCGCCGACGGGCAGCAGGAGGTAGGGGTAGAGCAGGCCGGAGAGCACCGGCACGTCGCCGGCGTCGCACAGCCGCAGCACAAAGGGCAGAAGCAGACACAGCAGGGCGGCGAAGGGGACATAGGGCAGGGTCTCCCGCCAGTGGAACAGGGAGGGCCCGGGGGCCAGGCCCAGCCGCTCCCGGATGGCGGACACCTCCGCGTACCAGCCCACCCAGCGGCCCAGCCACACCAGCAGATACACCAGCGCCAGGGGCACCAGGAAGGCCGCCGTCTCACGCACACCGAAGTTGAGCCCCACCCACAGCCCCACGGTGGCCGCCGTCAGGGCGAAGTGGGCCAGCGTCCGCCCCACCAGGGCGGAGCCGTCCCCGGCGAAGGGCAGGGTGGCCACCCCCACCTCCGCCCCGAACAGGGCGTAGAGAGCGAAGGACAGGCAATCCCCAGCCCCTCCAGCCCGCGGGGGGAAACCGCAGTTCAGGAACGCCAGCGCGAGGGCGCTGGGCGAGCCCGCTATGAGAGACCCCGCCGCCCAGGCCGCCAGCCCGCCGCCGGCCATCCCCAGCAGAGCCCCTGCCAGCGCCCGGCGGAGGGCCCTCCTCTTGTCGTCGAACAGCATGTCGTTCCCTCCTTTTTACAGTCCCAAAGCCTCTTTGATCTTCCTCACGTACCGCCGGGACACATAGCTCACCGCGCCGCCCGCCAGCGTCACCCGGATGGTGCCGGTGAGGGAGAGATCCAGGGCGGTGATCTTCCGCAGGCTGATGATCTCCGAGTGGGAGATGCGCACGAAGGTGTGCCGGTCCAGCCGGCCCTCCAGCTCGTACAGCCGCTCCTTCAGATCGTACACCCCGCCGGGGGTCTGGCACTTCACGCCCTTCTCCTCGCCGTAGCAGCGGAGAATGTCCTCCGCGGCCAGGGAACGGCCCGGCCCCCTGCCAGCCGACGAGGACGCCGCCCCCTTCCAGCCGGGCGGCCAGAGCCTTCACCTCGTCGGTGAGGGCGGGGGCGTTGATCACAACCGACATCCCGTCGCAGCCCGGGTCGATGCGCAGCTCTACCTTCATGCCCTTCCCCCCTTTCAACCCCACTATAGCGAAAAAAGGGCCGTCTGTCCACCGATTTCGGACAGACGGCCCCAATGGGCCGATATTCGGTTTGCTCCCCGCCGGGGCGCGCCACAGAGACCGGATGCTCCGGGTTCAGCGGAACAGGGCGCTCGCCCTGTCCCCTGCAGGGGCGGCCCCTTGTAACCGCCCCTACGCGATGGCCTCGACCCCCACCTCATAGGTCCAGGTGCCGTCGGCATTCTGCCGGGCGGTGCAGTCGGTAAAGAAATACGCCCCCAGGCCGGAGGCCCACTTCTGCGCCTCAAAGCCCTCCTCGGCGGAGCCGGACAGGGAGAACAGGCAACCGTTTTCCCAGCGGTAGAGGGCCACGCTGTCCTCGTACCCCTCCGCCGGCTCGGTCATGGGGGTGAGGTAGCCCGCCTCCCAGATCTCCTCCAGAGTACCGGTGATGGGCATCAGGCCGTGGGCGTTCCCAAACACCCAGGCCAGGGCGGATTTCTCACTCTCAGCCAGGTCGGTGAGGCCGGAGAGATCCACCCCCAGCTCCTCCAGCCCTGTGTTGAGGGCAGTATCCACCTCCCACAGGTCGGACAGCACCTGGAGATACAGCCCGCAGCGGTCATCCGCCGGCTCCTCCAGCACGGTCACGCCGGTCACATGGCCGAACTTGGCGGGATAGGTCTCCAGAATCATTCCGTCAAACCCGACCTCCACCATCGCCCCGTCAGCCAGGGGCCCATCCACCGCCAGCCCCTCTGTATCCAGGGTATACACGTCCCCCCCGCGCCCCCCGGGCCAGCCAGCACCAGCTCCCTTCCTCCGCCCCATCCACAATGCGGCAAGTCATTTTTTCGGGAGCCCCCGCAGTCAGGCCGGGCTCCTCCGAGGGGGAGCCCGCCGGGGTTCCCCCCGCGGGGGCGGTCTGGTTTCCGGTGGATGCACACCCGGCCAGCAGGAGCACAAGGGCGAACAGCAGCAGGCTTTTTTTCATGGAACATTCCTCCTTTCCCCTCTTGGCCGGCGGGACGTGGAAAAAGTTCCTGAACCGGGGAGATTCCTCTTGACAGAGGCCCTCTATAAGCATATGATTATATCAACAGCTTATGTTTAGGAGGAGAGGCCATGACTCAGCGGGAACGGCAGATTCTCAAGTGGATTGAGGAGAACCCCCTGATCTCCCAGCAGGAGCTGGCGGACAAAGCGGGCATCGCCCGCTCGTCGGTGGCGGTACACATCTCCAATCTGATGAAGCAGGGCCATATCGCCGGCAAGGGCTACATCGTCCGCACCGCTCCTTATGTGGTAGTCGTGGGGGGCGTCAACCTGGACATCGGCGGGCGGCCCCACGGGGAGCTGGTGGCGGCGGACTCCAACCCTGGCCAGGTGCGCATGAGCCTGGGGGGCGTGGGGCGCAACATCGCCCACAACATGGCTCTGATGGGGCTGGACGTGCGGATGCTCACCGCCTTCGGCGACGATATGAACGCCCAGCGTATCGCCGCCTCCTGCGGCGAGCTGGGCATCGACATCAGCCAGTGCCTCACCGTGCCCGGCGGGGCCACCTCCACCTATCTGTTCATCACCGACGGGCACGGGGACATGGCCCTGGCGGTCAGCGACATGGAGATCTATGAGCATGTCACCCCCGCCTTTCTGGCCGGGCGGGCCCGGCTGCTCCAAAATGCCCAGCTCCTGGTGGTGGACACCAACATCCCGGCCCAGTCCATCGCCTGGCTGGCGGAGAATATCCGCCTGCCCATCTTCGCCGACCCGGTGTCCACCGCCAAGGCGGAGAAGCTGCGCCCCGTACTGGGAAGCTCCACACCCTCAAGCCCAACCGGCTGGAGGCGGAGCTGCTCTCGGGCGTGTCCATCACCGACGCGGCGAGCCTCAACGCCGCGGCCGACGCCCCTGGCCACCGGCCTGCGGCGGGTATTCATCAGTCTGGGGGGCGACGGGGTGTTCGCCGCCGACCACAGCGGGCGGGTACACGTGCCCTGCTGTCCCGGAGAGATGGTGAACACCACCGGCTGCGGCGACGCGGGCATGGCCGCCATCGCCTGGGCCTATCTGGAGGGCACCGGGCTGGAGGACACCGCCCGGGCCGCCATGGCCGCCGGGGCCATCGCCATGGAGAGCGCCGAGACGATCAACCCCGACATGAGCGCCCGGCTGCTCCGCCGGAGGGCGGGCTTCGGGGAGGGAGTGGAGACGCCTTGACCTTCTGGACCGCGCAAATCCTGGGGCTGATCGGCTCCCTGCTCGCCTTCACCGCCGTCCAGACCGGCAGCCGCCGGAAGATCATCGGCCTTCAGCTTGTGTGCTGCGTGCTCTGGGTCGTCCAGTACGTGCTGCTGGGGGCGTGGGTGCTCATCAACCTGCTGGGCCTGGCCCGCGGCGTGGTGTGCGCCTACAACGACCGGCCCTGGGCCCGCAGCCGCCTTTGGCTGGCCCTCTTTCTGGCCTGTTATGGGGCGGCCCCCTCCTCACCTGGGACGGCCCCTACTGCCTTCTGCTGGGCGCGGCCATGATGCTCACCACCGCCGCCCTCTGGACGCGGAACATGCGCCTGACCCGGCTGCTGTTTCTCCTCAACTCCCCTCCGGTGTTCGCCTACAACCTGATCGCCGGCTCCTATACCGGCGCCGCCATCGAGGTGGCCGCCTTCTGCTCCTTCGCGCTGGCCGTGTGGCGCTTTGATCTCCGCCGCCCGGCCGCCGGCCCTTCCTCTCCGGCCTGATCACTCCGCAATCCGTATTTTATAAATATATTTTACAGGAGGTAATCACCATGAATCTCAATCCGTATCTGGACGTCGCCCCTGAAGTAGCCGCCGCTGTGGCCGCGGGCAAGCCCGTGGTCGCCCTGGAGTCCACCATCATCTCCCACGGCATGCCCTACCCCCAGAACGTGGAGACCGCCCTCAAGGTGGAGCAGATCATCCGCGACAACGGCGCGGTGCCCGCCACCATCGCCATTCTGGGCGGCCGCCTGAAGGCCGGCCTCACCGCCGAGGAGATCGAGTATCTGGGCAAGAAGGGCCAGGACGTGACCAAGGCCAGCCGCCGGGATCTGGCGGTGCTGGTCTCCCGCAAGGCCGACGGCGCCACCACCGTCACCACCACCATGATGATCGCCCACATGGCAGGCATCCAGGTGTTCGCCACCGGCGGCATCGGCGGCGTGCACCGCGGCGCCGAGACCACCATGGACATCTCCGCCGATCTGGAGGAGCTGGCCCACACCCCCGTGATGGTGGTGTGCGCCGGGGCCAAGTCCATCCTGGATCTGGGCCTCACCCTGGAGTACCTGGAGACCCACGGCGTGCCCGTCCTCGGCTACGGCACCAGCGAGCTGCCCGCCTTCTACACCCGGAAGAGCGGCTTCGAGGTGGACTACCGGGTGGACACCCCCGCGGAGCTCGCCGCGGCCTTCCGGGCCTCCCTGGATCTGGGCCTCAGGGGCGGCATGCTGGTGACCAACCCCATCCCCGAGGAGTTCGCCATGGACCACGAGGTGATCAACAGGGCCATCGACGAGGCCGTCGCCCAGGCCAACGCCCAGGGCATCCACGGCAAGGCCACCACCCCCCTTCCTGCTGGCCAAGGTGAAGGAGCTCACCGGCGGTGACAGCCTGGACTCCAACATCCAACTGGTGTTCAACAATGCCCGGCTGGCCGCCCAGACCGCCGCCGAGCTGTGCAGGCTGGGCTAAGTCCCCAATTCCCCAGGTCCCCTGTGCGTCCCAAACGCACGGGGGACCTTTTTTCGGTTTTGGCGGCGGAATATTTCTTTTTCTTAACATTCGCCCCCAATCCGTTGCATCCCGTCCGGCCGGGACGTATAATGGCTGGGAACGGAACAAAGCTTCTCCTTGTATGGAGCGAAAAAGAGGCGATTTTGAATGGCGCGGATGCGGCATTTTCTCAAACGGTGCCCGGCGGTTCTGCTGAGCGCGGCCCTGCTGGCCGCTGCTGTCGGCACTGCCGCGGCGGCGGACACTCCCGCCCCCACCCTGGGCATCTACACCACCGGGGACATGGGGGGGCGGCTCTACCGTGAGGACCCCGTGACCGGGGAGGCAGTGGAGTACAGCTATCAGAATGTGGCCTCCGCCATGGAGGCGGAGCGGGCCTCGGTGGACGCCGCCCTGCTGCTGGACAGCGGTGACGCGGTGGACAACGGGCTGGTCCAGGACGGCGGCGCGGCGGGAGGCCCTGGCCCTGCGGGCCATCGGCTATGACGCCCTGGTGCCCGCTGTGGGTGAATTCCGCTTGGGCCCGGAGGCCCGGGACGATTTCTTCGCCGCCCTGGGTGAAGCGTCGGAGGACGGCGCCCCGGTGCGCGTCCCTCGGGCAACCTGGACGAGGACACCCAAAGCCCGGAGGAGGATGCCTACGAGGTCTTTACTGTGGAGCTGGGCCGGCGCGCGGTGCGCATCGGCGTGCTGGGCCTGGGCGCCATGGAGGCGCCGGAGGAGCTCCCCGAGTCCTTTGTCTCCGGCGTGCGCTTTGCCCACCGGGACAACACCTCCGGCAGCTATAGTTGGGAGTGGACCGGCTACTGGCAGGAGCGGCTGGAAAAGGAGAACTGCGACTTGGTGGTGGTGGTCTGCCACGCCGGACAGGACGAACTGGCCCGCTTTGCTGCGGAGACCACCGGCATCGACCTGCTGGTGGGCGGCCACGGCGAGGCGGCGGCGGAGACCCTCCAGAACGCCGACGGGGAGCCGGTCTCCCTGGTCAGCGGCGGCGCTGAACAAGGCCCTATCCGCCGCCCAAAGCGCAGCGTCTGACCGCATGCAGGCTGCCGTCGGCACCCTGTCCGGCGACTGGTCAGAGGAGGGCTCTCCCCTGTATGTGCAGAGCGGCACGGTGGATCTGGTGGCCGAGGCCATGCTGTGGGCCGCCGATGCCGACGCGGCCCTTCTCTCTCCCGCCGCCCTGGGCGGCGCTTCCGCCGCTTCCCGGTTCTCCGGGGAGGATGACACTGCGGCGCTCTCCCTGCGGGACTGCGCCGCGCTGGCCCCCGGGGACAGCCCCGTCGTCCTGGTGGAGCTCACCGGCGCCGAGCTGCGCCAGTGGCTGGACCGTAGCGCGGAGGCCTATCAGGCGGAGCCGGACGGCTCCATCTCCGGCGGAGAGGGTGCCGACGTGCTCTATGGTATGGACTACACCCTCTATCTGGGGGCTTCTGAGGGACAGCGGGTGGACGGCCTCGCCTTTGAGGGCGCCCTGGTGGACGACGGGCAGACCTTCCGCGTAGCCGTGTCCGCCGACCGCCTGTCCGCCCCCAACTTCCCGGACTGCACCCCCCTCTGGTCCGCCGCCCGTGACAGCCGCTTTGCCGCCCAGAGCGGCATCCCCGCCGCAGTCCTGGCCGGGTATCTCTCCGAGCAGACCCACCTGCTGGGCATGCTCTCCCCCCAGCGGAGCAGCACATGGAGCCTCTACACCGGCTCCGTCAACGGCCCGCTGAACCGCCTGGAGTTTGTCACCATGCTCTATGAGATGGCTGGAAAGCCCAAGCCCGGAGCCAGCGCCGCCTTTATCGACGTGTCCAACAGCGACGCGGCGGTGTGGGCCGCCGAGACCGGCGTGGTCAGCGGCAACGGACAGGCAAATTTCTCCCCCACCCAGACTGTCACCCGGGAGCAGGCTGCCGTCATGCTCTACAATTACGCCAAATTCCTGGGGCTGAAAAACCCCGTCCTCCGGCCCCTCCGCCACCGCGCTGCTGGACTGCGGCGAAATCGCGGTCTGGGCCCGCCCAGCGGTGGAGTTCTGTATCCGAACGGGGGCCCTCTCCGCCGCCGGACTGCGGGGGGACCTCTTCCTCCCCAGGGGCACCCTCACCCGCGGAGAGGCTAACCGCTGTCTGGCCGCCTTCGCGGACTACATCGAAGCCAACTGAATCCAATAACAGCAGCCCCGGCGGACAAATCCGCCGGGGCTCAGCCTGTCAAAAAAGTCTTTTTCGACAGGCTGCTGGACATTTTGAAACTCCGGAAAAGTTTCAAAAATGTGGTTTGATCCAACATGAAAGGGAACCCTGACGGTTCCCTTTCACACTATCCCTCCCTCTGAATTTTTAGCAGGAGGGGTTATGAGCAACCTGAGCAGCCCCGGGCGAATCCGCCGGGGCTGCTTATCTATCTCCTACTGCGATGTATCTGCCTCTATAGAGCGTTCGAGGGCCGCAATCCGGTCATTCAATGCCTCTATGTCCGGCGCCTCCACCGGCGCGTTACTCAGGCCGTAGACGGTCTTGAGGGAGAGGACGCGGTACACGCTCTCGTCCAGCCGCTCCATGGAGATGCGGCCGCTGTCCACCGCATCCACCAGGGCGGCGTGGGCCGCGGCCAGGTTGTCCGCGCTGTGGCACACCAACAGCAGGTCACAGCCGGCCTCCACGGCCAGTACGGCGGCCTCCCCCATACCGTAGGTGTTGGAAATGGCCCCCATGGTCAGGTCGTCGGTGCATACCACGCCCTCATAGCCCATCTCCTCCCGGAGCAGCCCCGTCACCACCTCGGGAGACAGGGAGGCCGGGTTGTCCGGGTCGATCTGACTCAGGAGGATGTGGGCCACCATGACGGCGGAGTCGGCTCCATAACCGGCTCTCCCCAGAACTGGCCGGAGAGAACCATGTCGAAGGGCACCAGCTCGCTCTGCCACAGATCCTCCAGGGTCTTGTCCACCACGGGGAGCGCCGTGTGGGAGTCCACCGCCGTGTCCCCGTGGCCGGGGAAGTGCTTCACCACGGGGATCACGGTCCCCTGCTTCTCCATGCCCTCCACCGCGGACATGCCGAAAAAGGCGGTCCACTCCCAATCATTGCCGAACGCCCGGTCGCCGATCACCGTGTTGTCGGGATTGGACCAGATGTCCAGGCTGGGGGCGAAGTCCATGTTGAAGCCGAAGGCGGCGCACTCCTCTGCCAACAGCGCCCCATAGGCGGCTCCCACGCCCTCGGTGTCCAGAGTCTGCCCCACGCTCCAGGCGCTGGGGGTACGGCTCACCTCCGGCGGCATCCGGTCCACCCGCCCCCCTTCCTGATCCACGCAGAGGAACAGGGGGACATAGTCCCCGTTGAGCTCCTTCAGTCCGTTGGTGAGCGCCGCCAGCTGCTCCGCGCTCTCCACGTTGCGGCCAAAGAGAATCACGCCGCCCACCTGATAGCCCTGGATGGCCTGCACCGCGTCCTCCCCCGGCTCTGTGCCCTCGATCCCCGCCACCAAGAGCTGGGCCGCCTTCTGCTCCACCGTCATCCCCGCCAAGGCCTCCCCCACCCGATCGGGGGTGGGGGTGGGGGCCGGCTCTGGCGTGGGGGTGGGCAAAATGGTGGGCGCGGGGGCGGTGGGCTGAGTCGGTTCTCCCCCCTGTTTTTGACATCCGGCAGGCAGAGCGAATACAATCAGTAATAAAACAGCCAATAGCATCCGTTTTGTCATCGTTTTTTCCTCCCTTTCCGCCCCTTGGGCACATGCATGGCCCGCCTGTCTTTCCCCCGGCGCGGGGCATCTCCTCCCGGCGCTCCGCCGGACGGGTGGGACGCGGGGCAAGCTGGCCGCCAGGCAGTACAAAATCGATCTGCCCGGTGGCGGGATCGGCGGCGGCGCACACCACCTCCAGGGGCATACCGAAGGTGTAGGCCGTCCCGCCCCCCTCCTCCGTCAGCGTGAGGCGGGTCTCGTCGTAGCGGTAGCCCCGGCCGGGCAGGGCCTCCACCCCCAGCAGGCCCTCCACCCCCGAAGCGGGTGACGCCGGATACGGTTCCGGCAAAGGTCTCCCCCTACATGGCCCGCCATGAATTCGGCCATGTAGCGTTTCTCAATCTCCCGCTCGGCGCTCTGGGCGGCCAGCTCCCGCTGGGAGGACTGCACCGCCGCCTTCTGGACCGCGGCGGCCAGTCTTCTCTCCACCCCGCCGGACAGCCTCCCGTCCAGCAGGGCGGTGAGGATGCGGTGGACCATCAGATCGGGATAGCGGCGGATGGGCGAGGTGAAGTGGCAGTAGTATTTGGCCGCCAGGCCGAAGTGCCCCAGGTTTTCCCCGTCGTACCGGGCCTTCATCAGGGAGCGGAGCACCATCATGGACACCGCCGCCTCCTCTGGCTTCCCCTTCGCCGTGTCCAGCAGCTTCTGGAGGGAGGGGCCGTCGGCCTCCTTCAAATCGTAGCCCAGGGGGGCCAGCATGGCCCGCAGCGTCTCCGCCTTGTCCGTGGAGGCTTCTCGTGAACCCGGTAGACGCAGGGCTTGTCCAGCCGGTTCAGATGCTCGGCCACGCACTCGTTGGCCGCCAGCATGAAGGACTCGATGAGCCCCTCGCTGATCCCCGGCGTGCGGAGCACCACGTCCACCGGCGTGCCGCTCTCGTCGCACACCACATAGCTCTCCCGGGTGTCCAGCTCCAGGGCGCCCCGCCGCCTGCGGCGGCCCTCCAGCACCCGGGACAGCGCGGCCATGTCCTCCAGCATGGGGAGTATCCGGGCGTACCGCTCTGCCAGGGCGGGGTCGCTGTGGGCCAGCAGCGCGTTGCAGTCCTCATAGGTCATCCGCTCCGTGGTGCGGATGACGCTCTTGGCGATGGTGTGGTCCACCACCTCCCCCTCCGGGGTCAGGGTCATGACGCAGGACAGGGCCAGCCGGTCCACCCGGGGGTTGAGGGAGCAAATGCCATTGGACAGCTCCCGGGGCAGCATGGGCACCACCTGGTCGGCAAAGTACACCGAGGTCCCCCGCTCCCAGGCCTCCAGATCCAGGGCGGAGCCGGGGCGCACGTAGTGGCTCACGTCGGCGATGTGTACCCCCAGCACCCAGCGGCCCAGGCCGTCCCGCTCCAGGCTCACCGCGTCGTCCAGATCCTTGGAGGAGGCCCCGTCAATGGTGATCACCACCTTGTCCCGCAGGTCCAGCCGCCCGGCGACGGCGCTCTCCTCCACCGACTGGGGGTGGCCTTGGCCTCGAGCATCACGGCGTCGGGGAATTCCCGGTCGATCTCGTACTGGTACAGGAGGGCGGCCACGGCGCTCTCCCGGTCCCGGCGGGGCCGAACCCCCCCGCATGGTACCCATGGGCGGGTGCTTGGCGCTTCCGAAGCTGGTCATGGCCACGGCGGCCCGATCCCCGGCCCGCACCCCCTTCCGCTTGGTGAGCACCTGGATGGGGCCGGGCAGCCGGTCACTGTCCGGCCGGAGCCACAGCCCCCGGTTGTGCCGGACCAGCACGCCGGTGACCGTCTTGTTGGCCCGCTCCACCACGGCGGTAATCCGGGCGGTGCGCCGCCGGCCCTCCTCCCCTCCCTCGTCCTCCGGCCGGGCCAGCACCCGGTCGCCGTGCCACGCGCCGCCCTCCGCCCGGGGCGGAATGAACCAGTCGTCCTCCCGCCCCCCGCCGTCCTCCGGTACCAGAAAGCCGAAGCCCCGGCTGGTGGCCTGATAGATTCCGGCGAGCCCGCCGGCCTGCTTATCCTGTTTCATATCATCGTTCCCTTTCTTCCGCACTCCGGCCCTCCGGCCGGGATGCTCGGGTGCCGCCGCCCACAGGCGCGGCGTCTGCTGCTATTGTACCATAATTTTGTCTCATCCGGCATCGAAAGATACAAAAACCGCCCTCCCGAACGGGAGGGCGGTTTTTTTGCTTCTTAGAGCAGGCACATGACAAAGGTAATTACCACAAAGCCGATGGCCACCCATTTGGTCAGCTTGGCCAGCTTGGCGTCCCAGGTCTTGGCCCGGTTCTTGGCCATAAAGGTATCCGCCACGCCGGCGATGGCGCCGGACAGGCCCGCGCTCTTTCCGGACTGGAGCAGTACCACGGCGATCAGGAAAATCGCGGCCGCCACGTCCACAATGCTCAGAATCAACTGGGGGATATTCACGCTGCATCGTCCTTTCGGCCCCGGATGGGGCATCATTCGTCCATACGCTATGGTCTATGGGCGCAGTTATCCCGCGCCGCTTTCAAACGTGGATTCTATCGTAGCACATTTCCCCGCCGATTTCAAGCATTTTTTCGCATTTCTCAGCCGCCCCGCACGATCCGGCGGCTGCCCCAGCAGGTGGCCAGGAAATAGCCGCCGTAGATGACCAGCAGCAGAACCGCCGCCACGGCGCTGGAGGCCGCCGCGTCCACCTTCCCGACCTCGGCGATCACCGCGTTGGCCGCCGTCATGCCCACGGCGGCGTGGACCAGCGCCAGGGCCAGGGGCAGGAAAAAGGAGAGGAATACCTGGATATCCACCGACCGGGCCCGCATCCGCTCCGGCGCGCCCAGCCGGGCCAGGAGCTGGTAGCGGGGGGCGTTGTCCGCCGCCTGGGTGAGCTGCTGAAGGGCCAGCACCGCCGCCGAGGCCAGCAGGAACACCACCCCCAGGTACAGGCCGATGAAGAGCACCAGCACCTTGGTGCCCATAACCTCCATCCAGGTCCCGATACGGGTGGTGCAGCCGTAGACGCCCAGGGTGTTCAGGGTAGACAGCGCCTCCTGAAACCGCGCCTCCGCCGCATATTTGTCCCCGGCATAGTCGGCCAGGAAATACCAGCCGTCGATGTGAGCTCCCTGGGCCGCGTCGTCCGGCTGAACGTCCAGGCCGTGGTGCGCCCGGAAGGCGTATGCCGCGTCCTGGCCCCAGCGGCCCGCGATGGCGTCGTGCATGGATTGGGTGATGGCCCGTTCTTCCCCGGTGCGATACACCGGAACGGCCAGCGAGAAGGCGCACTCTGCCTCCGGATCGAAGCCTCCCTCCGCCAGCAGGGCGGGGAGGTCCACCTCTCCCTCCTGCTCCGGGTAGAAGATCAGCTCCACGTCCTGGGGGGCCTGCTCGGCCGTCATCTGCTCCACCGTGTTGTTGAGCCCTACCGAGCTGGCGGTGATGCCAATGGCCAGCAGGAGCATGAGGCAGATCACCGTCATGGAGCGGTAGGTGGTGTTGATGCGGGCGTTGAACTGCCGCAGGACAAACATATTGAGGTTCCTGTAGTAGAGCCGCTTGCTGCTCTGGCATACCCGCAGAAGGAACCCGGACAGGGAGCGAAAGAAGAGCAGGGTGCCCAGGCTGCCCAGGCCGATCATCACCCAAAACAGCGCGTCCACCCGCAGCAGGCCCCGGGTGAGGAGCATGGCGTAGGCGACGGCCAGCAGCCCCGCCCCCGCCAGAAAGAGAACCACCGACACCCCCAGGCTCTGGGCCTTGAGCTCCTGGTTCACCCGCCGGGCCTGCATCAGATCCAGGAGCCTGCACCGGGAGACGGCAAAGGCGTGGCAGAGCATTACCAGCAGGAAGATAAGGGAGAAGGCCAGGGCCGTTTTCCCCATGGCCGCCAGGGAGACGGAGAAAGTGAACTCCGTCATGGGCACGGCGAAGAGCCCGGCGGTGAAGGCGGACAGGCCCCAGGCCGCCAGCACCCCCAGCCCCAGGCCTGCCAGCAGGGCCAGCACCCCCATGCACAGGGTTTCCAGCAGGAGCAGGCGGGCCACCTGCCCCCGCTCCATGCCCAGCAGCAGGTAGGTGCCCAGCTCTCCCTTCCGGCGGCGAATCAGGAAGCCGGAGGCATAGAGGATCAGAAAGGCCAGCACCACCCACACAAAGACGGAGAGCATGCCGATGAGCTCCCGGATGGCCTGGGCCGTGGGAGCCTGGGGACCGCTGCCCAGGTATTGGAACACCGCCTGTGTTTCCAGGGAGTTGAACACATAGAACAGGCACACGCCGAAGGCGATGGTGAGAAACCACACTCCGTAGTCCTTCATGCTGCGCCCCACATTTTTGAAGGCCAGCTTAGAGAACATCGCTCTGATCACCTCCCAGGCGGGTCACCACGCCGATGATCTGCTGGAAAAACGCCCGGCGGCTCTGCCCGCCCCGCTCAAGCTGGGTGAGCACCGCACCGTCCTGCAAAAAGAGAATGCGGCGGCAGTAGCTTGCGGTGAAGGCGTCGTGGGTCACCATTAGGATGGTGGCCCGGCCTTCCGGTTGAGGGCCTCAAACCGGTCCAGCAGCAGCTTGGCGGAGCGGGAGTCCAGGGCGCCGGTGGCCTCGTCGGCCAGCACCAGGGCGGGGTCTGTGATGATGGCCCGGGCCGCCGCCGTCCGCTGGCGCTGTCCGCCGGACATCTGGTAGGGGTATTTGTTCAGGCAGTCGGTGATGCCGAGCAGCTCCGCCGCCGTCTCCTTGACCCGCCCCTCGATCTCCCCCGCCGGAGTCCCCCGGATGGTAAGGGCCAGAGCAATGTTCTCGAAGGCGGTGAGGGTGTCCAGCAGGTTGCAGTCCTGAAACACGAAGCCCAGCCGCTCCCGCCGGAACCGGGAGAGGGAGCGGCCCTTCAGCGCCGTCACATCCTGCCCCTCCACCCGGATATGCCCTGCTGTGGGGGTATCAATTGTGGCGATGCAGTTGAGCAGGGTGCTCTTTCCGCTTCCCGAGGCACCCATGATCCCCACAAACTCCCCCCGCTCCACGGAAAAGCTTACGTCGTCCACCGCGTGGGTGACGCTTCCCCGTCCGCCGTAGTCCCGGCGCAGATGCTCCACACTCAGAATTGGCTCCATGTTCAGACCTCCTTTGATTCTGAGAAAAGCTTATCAAAGGGATCTTAAAAAAAACTAAATCCCGCCTTACACTTTTGTGAAGCGACTCTGACGGTTTTCTTTCCAAAATTTTGTTCAGTGGCCCTTGATTTATTTTTTCCCTCCTCTATAATAGGAAGAGGATCATTTTAAACTGATAGGAGGACTAACGGCCTTGTCATCACC
>VOFI01001142.1_pt1 | contig 52001 bp, 55 predicted proteins | sample 5384131 | NCBI WGS metagenome assembly VOFI01 (sample SAMN12384728, study PRJNA508395) | human gut metagenome | isolation source: healthy gut H | host: Homo sapiens
GCGGCGGACATCTCCATGCTGACGTCGCCCTGGATATTCGGGATTACCAGGAAGACGGCGGCTAACGCGCGCCTGTCCGGCTCCATCTCCAACGCCATCGTGGAAAAAATCAACGGCGTGAAGGTCAAGGGCCTCACCCACGCCTACGAACTCCCTTTATCCGGAAGAATATGCCGGAATACGTGATTATTGAACTGAAAACGGGGAACGCCCCTGATCTTTGAAGGCAAGGCCATGGAGGCGGCCAACAAGCGCATCTCCAAACCTACAACATCCCGAAAACGCCCGTCTGGACAGCGCCATTCCCGGCCGCCAGCCTGACCGGAACACCAACCCCGCCCGTTAACCGCCATGAAAAAATTCTTTCCCTTTTCGCCCTCGGTTCCCTGATTCTGCTCGGCGGCTGCCAGCCGCGCGAAGCCGGACGAACCGCTCCCGAACCCAGCCCGGGCAGCAGCCGGAAACACCGCCTGAACAGGTGGGAGGAAACGCCCGAATCGACCGTTATTTTGGAAAAAAACGCCGGAGAACTGGCCTATGCCGGCTACCGTTCCGTTCCGGGCGGGGAAGCGGCCAAAACCGGCTTTGCCGCGTGGGAAAAAGGCCCTCCGCCATATTGTGGAAGCGGGCATCGACCGCCATTCCTACATCATTGCCGTGGGAGGCGGGGCGTTTCTGGACGTAGCGGGCTTTGCCGCCGCCACTGCCCACCGCGGCATCCGGCTGCTGCGCGTGCCCACCACCACCCTTTCCCAGGCGGATTCCGGCGTGGGCGTCAAAAACGGAATCAACTTCATGGGGCAGAAGAACTACCTGGGCACCTTCGCCGTAGCCTGGGCCACGCTTAACGACTTCCTGTTCCTTCATTCCCAGCCCCTCTCCCTTAAAAGGGCCGGCCTGGCGGAAGTGGTGCAGGTGGCCGTGGTAAAAGACGCCTCCTTCTTTAACTGGCTGGAAACGAATGATGCCGCACTGGCCGCCTGCGAGCGGGACGCGCTGGAATATGCCGTGGAGCGTTCCGCGCTGCTGCACGCCTCACACATCGCATGCGGCGGGGGACGCCTTTGAACTGGGTTCCAGCCGCCCCTGGACTTCGGGCACTGGGCCGCCCATTACATGGAAACCATGTCCGGCTACACGCTGGGCCATGCGGAAGCCGTTTCCGTGGGCATGTGCCTGGACATCCTTTATTCCGTCAGGAAGGGATGGCTGCCTGCTGCGGAGGCGGAAAGAATCGTCTCCGTACTGAAAGCCCTGGGACTGCCCGTGTTCCACCCTCTGCTCTCCCGCAGGACGGAGGATGGCGCATGCGAAGTGCTGAAGGGCCTGGAAGCCTTCCGTGAGCACCTTGGCGGCCATTTGACGGTATTGATGCTTACCGGGATAGGCCGGGGAAAGGACGTCCATGAAATAGACGCCGCGCTAATGGAGGAATGCATCCGGGAAATGCAGGAGGCCGCCCGCTGCTCCGGTCAGGAATAGGGGCCTTTCCCTTGTTGCCTTCCTCCTTTATTTGGAGTTTAATCAGGATAATCCGGACCTCCGCCTTGATTCCGTTGAGAATCGCTCCGTCGGTGAATCCGGGATTGGATTAGGGCCGTCCCCGGAACCGATGGTCCGCCTTGATTCCGTTGGGAGAATCAAAAACGTTCTTTCTCACCCACGGCTTCAACGGCCGCCTTCTTCGCCGTTCCCGCAGGGCAGTTATTCTGGATGGACGGATAGCCCAGAACGTAATCCAATCCGTTGGCCTTGCATACATGGTTGATTCGTTCTTCCAGCAGGGCGGGTTTCCGGCCGGAACGGATGGAGGAGCACCGCCGGAATGACGTTGGGAGCGTTGCCGGACTGGAATTTTTCCCACGGTGATCACGGCCATGTCCCCGGGCGTCGCATTGCGGGAGACGACCGTTGCAGCGCCATCACGATTTCAGAGCCCGTGATGGGGTCCACGCCCAGCTGCGGCATGGAGCCATGGGGAACCCTTCCCCTGAATGGTAAGGAAAAACCGTCCGACGAGGAAGAGGCGGCCCCCGCCGGCAGAATGCCAATGGACCCGGCAGGTTCATTGGGCATCACATGCGCACCGAAGAGCTGGCAAAGGAAAATCCTGTCTCCTCCTGCACGGGAAGCGCGTCCATGTCCGCCCGGAAGCCGACGGTTTTCCCGGGCTTTCCGCCGCGCAGAATGCCGACCACGGAGGTCTTCGTAGGCCGCAGGACTTCAATGTGGCCGAATGAGGCAAGCAGGTCCGCCACATAATTGCTCGTCTTGTATTCTTCAAAAGACAATTCCGGATTCTCATGGATATGGTGCCGCCACTCCACGGCGTCCCTGGCGGCGCTCTGCACCTCCGGTTGCTGCGCCATGGCCGAAAAAGCCTGGAGAAGAAGGACCAGCAAGGTCAACAATGATATTTGCATGTTTTTAAAACGGGAAGGACTGTTTTTAGTCAGACAACGCGCAACGACTTTCATTCCATAAAACTGTGCCATCATTTCAGAATTTTCAAAGATCAAACATAAACCCTGCCAATAACCTCCGTAAAATCGAGCCAATCACTCCTTGCAGGTTCTCCACCTTTGAGCTTTCATGAAATTAAATATAAATTATTGAATTTATTTATATGATGATTTCAAAAGAGATAAGAAAAAGTATGGGAGAGTTGAAAATAAAAAACTTTGTCTTCCTGCCCTCAGTAACAAGAAATAACTACAAATCCATATTATTCGAATTCTAGAGTGTACTTTTAACAACAAAAAATCGGCAAAAGAAACCATCACCGTTTTCGTCCAATCTAACAATACCTCAAAAGTTGAAATCATGTTCACTCTAAACACGGATTCCATCTATACCCTATTCAAGATTTCTGGAAATTAATCAGAAGCGGTCTGGTATTAATCGGGGCGGCGGCTCTGGAAGATTTCCCTTATATGACTGTACCCAGTAATTATAGAAATAAATCAAAGGAAACAACTGTTCCATGAAGCTTTTCATCTTTTTTCCATAACGTAACAGGCGTATTTCACCGGTAGGAAATGTTCCCCATTCTGGCTGTGTTTGTTTGGCAACTTCAATTTCAAGATCATGAACAACACTTTCAACATCGGCGCCATGGACACCGTCTACCCCTTCATTCCCATGTACCCCAACGGACAGCCCCAGGGCAACTTCCTGGTCAATGGCCTCACCGCTCCCGTTCTCGTTCCCAAACGGATCGCTTCCTCCCCTACCCGCCACGAATGGTTCGGATACCTCAAGGTCATGGCTCCCGCCACCTGTTTTCTCCACCTCCACGCCCACTCATCCATTTCTCTTTCCATCCCCGCCAAGGATCTGGAACTCTCCACGGAGGCCGGATCTTCCGCCCCTCTCTGCCGCCAGATCCAGTTCGACAGGGATACTATTGGTGCCACATTGTCCATCAATACCAGCCTTCCTTGGGGTCGGAAGAGGAGTTCTGCATTGCCCTGGTAAGCGACAAGGAAGGCGAGCCCGACCTGGATTATTACCTGCTGGCGGAAAACACGCCTGCCGGCAAGGAGGGAGAAACCGTGCTAACCCTGGTCAACCTGTACCAGGAAGCGGAAGAAGGGAACTCGTCGAGCAGTTCGGCAGGGGGAGGAGATTCGTTTGAGTTTGACCCCAAGCCAAGCAGCAGTTCGAGCTCTTCCTCCTCGAGCAGTTCGTCTTCCAGCAGCTCTTCGTCTTCATCCAGTTTCCAGCCGAGTTCTTCGGCTCCCGAGCCTCTGGATTCCTCCAGCAGCGCGCCGCCTTCTTCTTCCAGTTCGTCGTCTTCCAGCAGTTCGAGTTCTTCCTCGTCATCTTCTTCCAGCAGCTGGTCGTCTTCCAGTTTCCACAGCAGTTCTTTGGTGCCCCAGGAACCGGATTCCTCCAGCAGCGCTCCGTCTTCCAGCTCTTCCTCGAGCAGTTCCAGCAGTTCTTCTTCCAGCAGCTCGTCGTCGAGTTCCTCAAGCAGTTCCAGCTCCAGTTCCTCTTCCAGCAGTAGTTCCAGCTCCCTCTCTTCTTCCTCCAGCGAGCCGGAGGAAGGCGGTTGCCCGTGCCCCTGTTCCTGTGATTGCGACGAAGACATCGAACAGTTCGATTGCAGCAAGAACACCTCCCATTTCTTCGGCGGCTATCCGGAAGGGGCCGACGACTGCGAAGGCTTACTCGAAGTGGGCGAGGGCGATTCCGGAGGCGGAAGTGGAGGAGGCGGTCCCACGCTTCTCCGCACTCTTGCCGAACCTTCCGCCCTCTCTTCCATCACCCTGCGCTACAAGCATCCCCTCGAATGGACCGCCTCCTGCAATCCCGAAACCGGACAGATCTCCGTCAAACGACCCACGGGCAGTTCCATCTCCTTCCAAAGTTCAAACGGCGGTTCCGAAGCCTCCGTCTCCGGAAGTTCGCGCAAGTTGAACTACAAGGTTCAGAAGCTGAATGACGACAAGTCTCCCTGCACCGGCGGCTCTCCCGCCTATCTGGACATGGTCCAGAGCAATGGGCGCACCCTGCGCTTCTCGGCAGCCACCGGAAAGGTCGTCTCCCTGGTCTCCGCCTCCGGCGTGGAAACCACGGCGGAAGCTTATTCCCGTCAGATGAAGGTGAACCGCCATCCCTCCACGGGAGCCATTCAAAGCATCTGGTCCAAGTCCCAGGGACTGCTCCAGGCGGTTCCGGAAGGCAACAAGCTCACTCTGGAATGGTACGCTCCCGGCCAGGTGAGCAAGAATGCGCGCGGCTTTGCCGGCACCGGAACTCCCTACAAGACGGTCAGCTATGAACTGAGTGACGACCAGGGCGTGCAGGTGATGGATATCGCCGAACAGAGGGAGGGGATGCCTGTCTTCCGGACGCAGCGAAGGACGGAAGGCAACAAGGTGACGATCATTCAGGGAGAGGGGGATGAGCGCACCGTGCGAACGGTGGAGAAAAATGCCCTCCCCGGAGGCAAATGGGAAATGATTGAGAGCTTGCGCGGCATCGACGATGAAACGCCTTCTTCCTGTACCCGCACGGTGAAGAAGTACACCGACGGGGGCTGGCTGACTATCAGCCGGACGGAGGGGTACAAGACCTCTCTGGCCCAGACTACGCTTTACACCTACAACGACCAGTTCCGGGTGTCCCTGGAACTCAAACCCAATGGCGGCTATACGCGCTACGAGTACGATAACCAGGGCAGAACCGTGCTTTCCGCTGCTCCCTGGACCGGAGGCGGGGAACGGGGTACTCGAATCACTTACGCCGACCTGCGCTTCAACGACTTCAGACCCGCCACGGAAACCGAGGTGGTCATTGCCGGGGATGGAACGGAAACGGAACTTCTCAAGCGCACTTACACCTACGAAGACAGCCCGCAGGCCAGCCGCACGACCGTGACGGAAACCGCCCTGGGAAGCGACAAGGTCCATACGAGCATAGAGGAGACTTACGGGGAGGCAGTGGAGTATTACTACGCCCGGGGCAGGCGTAAGATGAGCCAGGGCGTCAATGGCGTCCAGACGGTCTATTCCTATGAAGCAGCCGCGGAATACGGAGCCATTCACCAGGTGACGGAAACCGTGCAGGCCAACGGAAGCATCGTTCCCGGACAAAGCACACGAAACGTGGAATACATCGCTGAGAACGGCGCCACCACCAGGAGAGAACAATACGTTCACACCGGAGAGGACTGGTCGCTGATTGCCTCGGAGGACTACGAGTACGACAACGAGCAAAGGCTCGTCAAGACGACGAAGGGCAACGGCAGAGTCAGTACGACTGAGTGGATGTGCTGTGGGCCGTTGAGGGAAACCGACGAAGACGGCATCACCACCAGCTACGGCTACAACTCGGCCAAGCAGCTGGTGGAAACCATCCGCTCGGCGACGGAAACCACCCCTGAAATGATTACCTCCTACAGCTATGATGCGGCGGGAAGAACCATAGCCACACGACGGGATGTGGGAGCTATGACGACGATGGAAAGCACGGAGTATGACAATTTGGGAAGAACGATTGCCACGACGGATGTTCTTGGTCGCGTGACTCGGACTGAATACAGCGAAGACGGCCTTACCACCACGGTTACCACTCCTGCAGGGGCCACTCTGGTTACCAAAACCTATTACGACGGCACTGTCATTCTGGAGGGAGGAACCGGCCAGCGAGAGATGGAGACCCGGCTGGAGCTGACAGAAGAAGGCATCCTGACCACGACCTTGTCCAAGGGAGTTGTGCTGTCGCGGATTCTGAAAAATGGCTTTAGTCAAATCGTCCGGCAGGAACAACCCAATACGAAGGGAGGGTTCATCGTCATTAGAAGCGTTTACAATGACAAGGGACAACTTATTAGTACCCAAGAAAGATATGGCTCCCATGGTCACAGTCTACAATGAGCTGGGACAAGCCGTCAGACGAACTGTTCTCTTAGACACCCTCTATCCCGAAGATACTACCAGAAACAGGATATCGGAAAACTCCTCCTGTTACCGGCTCCGGGAAGACGGCGTCTACCAGGTGCAGACTTCTACCACCTATAATGCCGACGGACTTCCCCTCACTCAGATCACGGAAAACATGGTTTCACAGCTCAATCCGCTGTTGGAAAACAAATCCATCACCACGGACGTCTACGGCCAGCAGAGCATCCAGTGGACGGAGTATACCGCTCCTACCAAACGCACCCGGTTCAGCCGCATTCCCACTTCGGATATTATAGCCGAGTCTCTTGTCGTAGACGGCTTTACCGTAAGCCAGACCGACCACTCCGGAATCTGTTCCATCCAGCGGCGTTCCTGCACCTCTACAGGGGTGATTCTGGAAAAAACCGATGGTCGCGGCAACACCATTATGGAGGAAACGGATCTTGCAGGACGCCCGGTTAAGACTACTGGTCCTGCGGGCCATGTCACCACCACCAGCTACTCGTCCTGCTGTGACCATCCTGCCTGCATCACCGACGCTTTGGGAGGAACAACCTGTTATTCCTATGACATCCGCGGCAGAAAGACGGCCGAATATGGCACCGTCATTCAGCCGGCCTGCTTCGCCTACGACGAAGCCGACCGCATAGTGGCCCTGACTACCTTCCGTGCAAACGAAGGCGACATCACTTCCGATCCTTCCGGCCAAACCGACGGAGATACCACCATCTGGCTCTATGACGAGGCCACGGGGCTGGAATTGAAAAAAGACTTATGCCGACGGTTCCTGTGTTTCCAAAACCTATGACGATCTCAACCGTCAGGAGACACTTGTCAAAGCCAGGGGGCTTGTCACAACGTATAAGTATGCTCCCTTTACAGGAGAACTCGTCTCCGCCTCCCACAATGACGCTACTCCCGGATGGAAGTTCACCTACAACCACCTCGGACAAATGACCTCCATCCGGGACGCTTCAGGTATCAGGGAATGCTCCTACGATGCTTATGGCCGCATGATCCAGGACACTTCCTTTGGACAGGTGGAAAGTTCTCTTCAAGAAGAATACGATGCCCAGGGGCGTTCCAACGGATACCGCCTGATGCTCGGCACACGCACCGTGCAGCACTCCCATCTTGACTACGATTCCAAAGGCGGCATGATTGGGATGAATCTGGAAGGCATCGCTTCTCCCTTTGCCTGGCAGTACGATCCAACCACCGGCTTCTTCAACCATCTCACCTACCCCAACGGCATGGTCCGCTGCAATACCTACCATCCCACACTCAACCTCGTAACCGCCATCGGTTACAGGAAGGGAGCGGATGGCGAATCGGCGGCCGGCCACGAATACGACTACGACGCGCTGATGCGTCCTACTCAACGACGGGACTTATGGGATGCTGCCACTCCCGCGACGATAAGAGATTTTACCTACAACAGCCGCAGTGAACTGCTGGAAGACCGCATCAGCCGGGGAGGAAGCTTTGCGTACTGCTATGACAACATCGGCAACCGCAAGACCGCCCGTGAACTGGAGGAAGAAGTATCCTACGATGCCAACCGGCTCAACCAGTACGCGGATATTGCCGGGGGGAAAGAAGATTTTACCCCCGTTTACGACGCCGACGGCAACCAGACCCGCATCAGGACCTCAACGGGCATCTGGGAAGTGAGCTACGACGCCAACGACCGCCCCGTCGTCTTCACCAGCCAGGATGGCAGAACGTCCATTACCTGCGGCTACGACTACCGGGGAAGGCGCTTCGAGAAGAAAGTCACCGTCAATGGGGCAGTATCCAGCCACTCCCGGTTCCTGTACCGGGATTATCTGCAGGTAGCCGAACTGGATTTGACGCATCCCGAACCCTTGCTGGTAAAGAGCTACCTGTGGGATCCAACGGACCCGACGGCAACGCGCATCCTGATGATGACATGCTGGCAGGAGAACGGAATGAAAGTAAAAAGAGCATCTCTACTTCATGCACGATGTCTTGAAGAACGTCACTTCCATCTTCGACGGTCAGCAGAAACAACAAGCCCGCTACGAGTATGCTCCCTTCGGAAGTCCTATCACGGAAGAAGGGGATATGGCTCAAGAGAACAAGTTCAGGTTTTCCTGCGAGTATGCAGATGACGAATTGGGGCTTGTTTACTACAATTACCGCCACCTCAATCCCGCAGACGGCAGGTGGATCAACCGCGATCCCATCCAGGAACAGGGAGGTTGGAATTTGTACTCATTTATTAATAATAGTATTAATATAGAGGCGGATTTATTAGGATTGAGCTCCATTGAATGGGAATTAGGAGATGTTAAAGAAATTGTGACAAAGAAATATAATCTTTCTTTTAGTGATCCTGGTCATGACGAAATCATAGATAATTTTATTATTAATGGACTCGGTCCTAATGGAAGAGCTGTATTTGCAGCAGTTATGGGATTTGTTAGTTTAAGATATTGGAATATTGATATAATGAAAATTTATACTCATTTTTTGGCAGGAAGAGGAACTGATTATACATATGATCCTAATAAAATACCCAAAAAACCAGAGATGTATGCTGTTAGAAAAGCCATTGCTTTTGTGAAGGAAGATCCTAAAAATAGATGCAATAAGAATATTAGAATGAAAAATTGGTCTCTGTCCCATTCCAAAGAAAATGATATGCTATATATTTTAGGAGATTATAGTTATATTGTTGGAGGTATTGTTGATAATAAATTTAATTTTAAATATTCATTGTACATATATGATATATATGATTTTGATTTTCGATCTTTAGAAGGAACATGGAAAGAAAAAATGGCTAAGTGTTTTAGAAATGTAGCTTGTTTTGTTTCCGGCAAAATACCTGAATTTCAATTCAATTCTAAGAATTTTATTATCAAAGGTGTAAAACAAGATGAATATAATCCATCATCAAATAAATGAATACAAAAAATGTTATAACCTGGTTCGTTCCTATTATTTTATTTATAATTAATATATGTGTCACATATATTCTGCCACAATTTTATAATAAAAATAATGATAGGCAATTAGGATATTTGATTTTCTATTTAATTTTAGTTATTTTAATTTTTCTATTTTGCTGGATATATTCTCTCTTCTCATATAGAAAAAATCTACTGATATTTTTTGTTATTTCTATTTTTTACTTCTTTTTTATATGTATAATTTTTTTATTAATTTTTCCGTTTCTTTAAAATTATATTAATATTTTAATAATATTATCAATTCGAGGTTTAATGTCTTTAAACCCTTCGAAAAGCTACAACTTTCCGAAGGGTTTTTTGTAAATTTGTATTAGATAGTTGTAATGGTTGTATATATTGTTTAAGCTAGGTCTTCCTCACTAATAGGTGGCGGAATATGAGTCAGGGGATTGACGAGGTGCAAACCGTTTATACTTACGAAGCAGTCACTGAATACGGAGCCCTCCACGAAGTGACAGAAACCGTGCAGGCGAACGGAAGCATCGTTCCGGGACAAAGCACCCGAAACATAGAGTGCATCGCTGAAAACGGCACGACTTCCAGAAGCGAACAGTATGTTCACACCGGAGAGGACTGGTCGCTGATTGTCTCGGAGGACTGCGAATATGACGACGAAGGGCAACGGGCGCATCAGCACGACGGAATGGATGTGCTGCGGCCCGTTGAGGGAAACCGGTAAAAACGGTACCGTGACCGGCTATGGTTACGGCTACAACTTGGCCAAGCAGCTGGTGGAGACCATTCGCTCGGCCACCGAAACACACCCGAAACGATTACTTCCTACAGCTATGATTCAGCGGGAAGAAAGGTATCAACACGCCGAGACGTGAGTCAAATAAGCACTGTCCGGGACGCCTCCGGCATCAGGGAATGCTCCTACGATTCCTACGGCCACATGACCAAGACACTTCCTTTGGAACCGTGGAAAGCTCCATTCAGGAACAATAATGCCTTGGGACGTCCCGCCGGCTACCGCCTGCTACTCGGCACACGCACCGTGCAGCACTCTCATCTTGACTACGATTCCAAAGGCGGCATGATTGGGATGAATCTGGAAGGACTGAAGTCTTCCTTTACCTGGCGGTACGATCCAACCAGCGGCTTCCTCAATCGTCTCACCTACCCCAACGGCATGGTCCGCTGCAATACCTATCATCCTGCCCTCAACCTCGTAACCGCCATCGGTTACAGGAAGGGAGCGGATGGCGAATCGGCGACCGGCCACGAATACGACTACGACGCGCTGATGCGTCCCATCCAGCGCCGGGACTTATGGGATGCTGCCACTCCCGCGACGATAAGAGATTTTACCTACAACAGCCGCAGTGAACTGCTGGAAGACCGCATCAGCCGGGGAGGAAGCTTTGCGTACTGCTATGACAACATCGGCAACCGCAAGACCGCCCGTGAACTGGAGGAGGAAGTATCCTACGACGCCAACGACCGCCCCGTCGTCTTCACCAGCCAGGATGGCAGAACGTCCATTACCTGCGGCTACGACTACCGGGGAAGGCGCTTTGAGAAGAAGGTCACCGTCAATGGGGCAGTATCCAGCCACTCCCGGTTCCTGTACCGGGATTATCTGCAGGTAGCCCAACTGGATTTGACGCATCCCGAACCCTTGCTGGTGAAGAGCTATTTGTGGGATCCGACGGAGCCTACAGCCACGCGCGTCCTGATGATGACATGCTGGAAAGACAACATTTCACAGCAGGAAGAGCATCTCTACTTCATGCACGATGCCTTGAAGAACGTTACTTCCATTTTTGACGGACAACAGACGAGAAGAGCTCGTTACGAGTATGCTCCTTTTGGTAGCCTTCTCACCGCTAAGGAAGACATGGCTCAAGAGAACAAGTTCAGGTTTTCCTGCGAGTATGCAGATGACGAATTGGGGCTTGTCTACTACAATTACCGCCACCTCAATCCCGCAGACGGCAGGTGGATCAACCGCGATCCCATCCAGGAACAGGGAGGGTGGAATTTGTATGCATTTATTAGGAATAGAATTAACATAGAAGTGGATTTATTAGGTACAATACCCCCCTACAATGGAGGTGCCTCTGGAATCGTTGAAGTTCCTATTCCACAACCTTCTATAATAGAGAGCAACGAAATAACATTAAATTATATTGCTTATCCTGGAAAGCAAAAAGAAAAAGATAAAGGACTTGAAGAAGTCAAAAAGCGATTAGAAAAGAAAAGGCCCGGTTTATGAGACATTTTCTCCAGATGATTTTAATCCCAGTGAACACTGTTGTTGTGGAAAATGTGTAAAAAAAATTGCTTATTGTGATGCACGGGACAGATATGTCCTATGGAACTAATCAGAATGTACGCGCTGAGTGGGGAGAAGCTGGACTGATGGAAACTCGAACGAGGCAGCAAATATCAGATGTATTCAAAAATGTAAAAATTCCCTTTTGTGAAAAATGTGAAGTAGAGTTACGCTCATGTTATTTGGGACAAAATGACGCGCTACGGACATCATTACAGAGTATGTTTCCTTGTGAAATTGTATTATATGGCACGCCTGTATTTGGATATGGAGCTATTTATGGATTTCAGTATCTATATCAAAAACTATTCAATTAGAATTATTTTCTTTTATAAATGAATGCAAAAAAAATCATATTCCTTCTATTTGTTTTAATTTCTTTTATTTTATTATATTATTATATTGATGTTTTAAACAATAGAGAAAGTGCAAAGAGTCTTAAAAGATTTTTTCGATGTTTCTTCTTTAGAAAAAAAAATAAAGAGCAAATATACACAAGTTGAAACTCTCGCGGTAGATGGATCTTCTTATACGAGTATTTGTATACCAAGTACCAAAAAAAAGTATTACCAAATGGTATTATCCTTATTAAAATGCCTTCGGGGAAAACGAGAGTATTTTACGGAGGTTATTATTTTCAACATTGTTTTCTACATAGCTTAGCACAGTACGCAAAAATAATAATTGAAGAAGATCCGGAATATATAATTGAACAAAAGAAAATATTAAATTTTGAAAACGCCATGGAAGTTTCTTTAGATATTTTCACTAAAAATAATCATTTTTCGGAATTATAGATCTCCAATCATTATGGGATTAATTTTAAAATAGAAAAATTTCTTATGAAAATCAGATTGATCCTTTTCAGAATATTTTCAATAAATATCACGTGATTTTTCAGAATTTAATGGTATTCACGAAAATATGGAAAAAGGCTGATGAAAAGAAACGGCATTTCAGATCTTGATCTACATCAGCTGATAAGTATCGTTGAATGGTGGGAAAATGATTCTCTTGATATAAACAGCAACCAGCATGTATTATTTGTATTTAAAGAATACTGGTCAGACATACTGGTTACAGACAAAAATATCAACGAAATCAACAAACGACTTTCAGACATGAGTCAAATATGCGGATATGAAATTAAAATAACTTTAGAATTCCATGTCGAATTTACGGACCGCATCATCTATCCTGAACAATTTACGGCGACCATTATTACAGGCCTAAATACAATAAAATCCTCCATTCCATTCTAAAAATAATTGGCATCAGCATACCTTTGGCACCCAAGCAACATTCCCGTTTTTTCCAAAATAATAACGCTGGACCGGACATATCATTATAGTAGTCGAAATATGGTCCAATCCTCACTTAACCATTTTAACCTTTAATTGTCATGATATTCTGATTAAAAAAGAATATGCCTTATTACCTAATGACGAATGGAAATGAGAATAATGTAAAATTCTCAAATTACTGACCAGGATTTTATGACTACACCGAACTTTCTTTATCTGCCATTTGGTGATGCAGGACAGTCTGAGCACTTCCCTTTTGCTGATCGTTGGAAAGGAGATAGATGGAACGAGCATATTCATTGACAGGAATCCCTCCCCCCCTTCTTTTTTCTTCCATTCACCTACAGCCGCGGCACTGCGGCAAGCAACGCCTGGGTGTACTCGTGGGAGGGGAAGGAAAACTTCGTCGTCCGCCTCCCCGTATTCCACGATGCGGCCCTTGCGCATCACGGCAATACGGTCCGCAATGTAATGAACCACGGACAAATCATGGGAAATGAAGATCATGGTCAGGTTCAAGTCGCGGGCCAGAGCGATGAGAAGGTTCAAAATCTGGGACTGGATGGAGACGTCCAGCGCAGAAACGGGTTCATCCGCAATGACCAGCCGGGGTTCCGGAGCCAAGGCACGCGCGATGGCTACGCGCTGGCGCTGGCCTCCGGAAAATTCATGGGGATACTTGCGCATCAGGGAGGGATTCAGGCCCACCCTTTCCATCAGTTCCGCCACCTCGTCCCTCATCTGTGAGAAAGATCTTTTGCGGCTGCGGCATTCCAACGCCTCCTTCAACGTCGCATACACCGTGAAACGGGGATTCAGGGAAGCGTAGGGGTCCTGGAAAATCATTTGAAAATCCGGACGGCGCTTCCTGACCTCGGAGGCGGAAAGAGCCGTCAGTTCCTCTCCTTCCAGAAAAATGCGTCCCTCCGTAGGCTTCTGGAGCAGCATCACCGTGCGGGACAGAGTGGACTTGCCACAGCCGGACTCCCCTACCAGCCCAAGGATTTCTCCTTTCTCCACGGACAGGGACACCCCGTCCACCGCCACCACAGACGCCGGTTTGCGGGAGGAGAGCAGCCCTTGCACCGCAGGAAAGACAACGCTCACATGATCCAGTTCCAGAAAAGCCATGCCATCACTCTAACAAGCCTCCTGAGGCAAAACAAGACCCCAACCGTGCCAGCTCCGCCAATATCAAGACATCCACGCGCATCTCTCATTCATGCCTTCCCCAAAAAACACTGGGGCCGGCCTGAAGAATACGCAGGAAAAATCTAGTCTGTTTTTACTACCGCCGCGTCCTGTACCAATAGATGCCCTTCTACCGAAAACAACTTTACTTCTCCTTCTCATCTTTGCCGCAGGATGAACGGACAAGGAAGGAAAGAAGAGCTGCCCCGGCATCTCCAAGGAGAGCCGCTATTCCGGAAAAAACCGGACCAAAAATGAAAATCAGCCCCGACTGGGCATCACACATATCTTCCGGAGTCACCCGGGACCAAAAGAGTTCATAGTAACACACGAGGCCTATAACAACAAAAGAAGTTGTTTCCCATTTCCACCGTCTATTGGTCTTTTTGAAGAACCACAACACCGCAAGGAAATACCAAGGCCCCCACACAAGGCCAAAGACATTCCTCAACACAAGAGCGCTCCAGAAACCAGCTACCACGGTGGAGGCAATAATCAGCAGCAGGACCGGATCTTTTCTTCCCCGCACATTTTGATGACCCATATCCGGACTCCCGGTTTCTCCATGCATATGGTTTATGAATAAATCTTTAATGGATCCATCTCAAGCAAAAAAGAGCCGTTCCCCGCGAAGGGAACGGCTCCTGAGATTGATGCTGCCGCGGAGCTTACGCGCCGAGCTGGTAGCGGACGAAGGAGACGACGGAGACGTCATCGCCGAGTTCCTTGCCGACCTGCTTGAGCAGGGCGTCCACCGTGACGTTGGGATCCTTAACAAATCCCTGGTTCAGCAGGCAGGACTGGGCGTACAGGGCCTTCAGCTTGCCGGGAAGAATCTTTTCCAGCAGGTGTTCGGGCTTGCCTTCCTGGATGAGCTGCTGCTTGGCGATTTCCTGTTCCTCAGCCACGAAGGCGGGGTCCAGGCTGTCGGAGCTGACGCTCTTGGGAGCGGCGGCGGCAATGTGCAGGGTCAGATCCTTGGCAAGAGCCTTGAACGCGTCAGACTTGACGGTTTCTTCCTTGCCGGCCTTGATAGACAGCAGAACGCCAACCTTGCCGCCCATGTGGATGTAGGAGACCACGGCGCCGGAGCCGTCCACCGTGAGGCGGGCGAACTTGCGCAGAGCCATGTTTTCACCGATGGAGCTGCACATGGCCTTGATGTATTCTTCCGTAGTGCCTTCGGGCATGGCAACCTGGAGGGCTTCCTCCAGCGTGGAGGCCTTGGAATCCATGAGAGCCTTGGCAACGTCGTTCACCAGGCCCTGGAACTTGTCGCCCTTGGCGCAGAAGTCCGTTTCACAGTTGAGTTCAAGGATGATGCCGGAGCAGCCGCAGGGAGCCACGGCGGCGCGGATCACGCCTTCCTTGGCGTCACGGTCAGCCTTGGCGGCAGCCTTGGCAATGCCCTTTTCGCGAAGATACTTCACAGCGGCTTCCATGTCGCCGTTGCATTCGTTGAGGGCTTTCTTGCAATCCATCATGCCGGCGTCCGTTTTGTCACGGAGGGCCTTGACGAGAGCTGCAGTAATTTCTGCCATAGTGTTTCTGTTCTTTCTAAATGGGTTGGTTTAGGCTTCGGCGGGAGCGCCCTTGCCTTCGTTGATGGCCTTGACAATGCAGTCAAGGACCAGACGGATGGAACGAACGGCGTCGTCGTTGCCGGGAATCGGGAAATCGATTTCCTTCGGGTCGGCGTTGGTGTCAACCAGAACGCAGACGGGAATGTTCAGACGGTGGGCTTCGCGGATGGCGATGTCTTCATGATCGGCGCCGATGGCTACCATGGCGTCCGGAGCGCCGCCCATGTTGCGGATGCCCTGAAGGTTGCGTTCCAGCTTCTGGCGTTCGCGGTCCAGAGCGGCCAGTTCCTTCTTGGACATGCTCTTGAATTCCGGGGTCTTTTCAATCCCTTCAAGGTAGGAAAGGCGTTCGATGCTCTTGCGGATCGTGCTCATGTTGGTGAGCATGCCACCCAGCCAGCGATGGTTGACGTAGTACTGACCAGTGGCTTCCGCGGCTTCGCGGACGGCTTCCTGGGCCTGGCGCTTGCAGCCGACGAAGAGGATCTTCTTGTTGCGGCGTGCCAGATCGGCCAGGAAGGAGCAAGCCTTGTCCAGGCATTTTTCCGTTTCTTCAAGGTTGATGATATGGATACCGGCCTTGTCCTTGAGAAGGTACTTCTTCATGCTGGGGTGCCATTTGGGGTCTGGTGGCCCAAATGAACACCGGCTTCAACCATCTGGTTAATCAGATCATTAATCATATATGTATGTAGGTGGCTTTCCTTGCGGCAGGAAAAGCGGTTTTTAGGGACTTCGACGCTTTCTACCCCTCCGATCCCCATTGTTCAGGTTGCGCCGAATCACGCGAGGGACAAATAATATACTTCACGATGCCCTTCTTGTCAAAGCATAAATCATTGATTTACGCAACCATTCCGCCATCCGCGGCATCCCGCCGGAGGAGCGCCTCCGCAGCGGCTTTCATCCCCTGCCTGATACTTATCGTATAAAAAACAGGAACATGCCGCAAAACAGTCTTGGAAAAAACATGGAAGAGGCGTTCCATGCGGGCGTTCCGGATGACCAAGACCCTGACAAGCGGCAATCCCGCCAAATTGATTTTCCTGTTTACCATTCCCCTGCTGATCGGCAACCTGTTCCAGCAGTTTTACAACATGGCGGACACCCTGATCGTGGGCCGCACGCTGGGCGTGGAAGCCCTGGCCGCCGTGGGCTGCACGGGCGGCCTGATGTTTTTCATCCTCGGCTTCGTCATCGGATTCACGGCGGGGCTGGCTATCATCACGGCCCAGCGCTTTGGAGCGGGCCGCAGGCGGGCGGTGCGGCGCAGCTTTGCCGTCTGCATCGTCCTGAGTTCCGTCATGACCGTCCTGCTGACCGCCGTCAGCGTCGCCTTCGCTCGTCCCGTTCTGGAACTGCTGCAAACTCCTCCGGAAATCCTGGAGGCGGCCCACGCCTACATCATCGTCATTTCCTGGGGCATCGGCGCAGCCATGCTGTTCAACCTCCTCTCCAACGTTCTCCGCGCCCTCGGGGACAGCCGGACGCCCCTCTATTTCCTGGTTCTGGCCTGCGTACTGAACATTGCGCTGGACCTGGCGCTGATCCTGCGGTTCGGCATGGGACCCGCGGGGGCTGCCTTCGCCACCGTAGCCTCCCAACTGGTTGCGGGCCTCTGCTGCACCGCCTACGTTTTTAAAAGGTTTCCCATTCTCCGGCTGACCAGGGCGGACTGGAACATGAGCCGCCGCTACCTCTGGGCGCATATCCGCGTGGCCCTTCCCATGGGGTTCAAGGCATCCATCATCGCCATTGGAGCCATTCTGGTGCAGTTTGCCCTCAACCGGCTGGGAGCGCAGTCAGTAGCGGCTTTCAGCGCGGCCCAGAAAATCGACATGGTGGCGACGCTGCCCATGATGTCCTTCGGCATCACGATGGCTACGTACGTGGCCCAGAATTACGGAGCCAGGAATCTGGAGCGCATCCGCCGGGGCGTCCTCCAGTGCAACCTGATGTCCGTGGGGTTCAGCATCGCCGTAGCCTCCGCCAATATTGCCTGGGGGCCGGAACTGATCCGGCTGTTCGTGGGAGACGGGGAGAAGGAAGTCGTCAGCCTGGCCCAGACCTACCTGAACATCAATGCCTCCATGTACTGGGTGCTGGCGCTCCTCTTCGTCTTCCGCTACACGCTGCAAGGGCTGGGCCAGAGCATCGTGCCCACCTTCGCGGGCGTCATGGAGCTGTGCATGCGCGCCCTGGCCGCCATCGTGCTGGCCCGCTGCCTGGGCTTCACCGGAGCCAGCATGGCGAGCCCCGCCGCCTGGATCGGCTCCTGCGTGCCTCTCGCCATCGCCTATTACTTCACCAGCAGAAAGCTGGCGCGGTCCATGAAGCAGGGCTTTCCTCCCTGCCGTGAGGAAGAGCCGGGAGCCGTCCGGCAGGCCGCGTGATTGCGGCTGGCATTCGCCCCGCACCGGAACCGGTATCTCACCCGGAGGAAAGAGAAACCGTCATGGAACGCCGCAGAGGTCAATCACGGGTCTTCGCGGAAATCCCGGAACGTTCCCTTCCCCAGTATTCCCGCGCCTTCTGCAAATAAAACGTGCCCAGGGGAGGCAATATTTCCAGTTCCTTGCCCCACTTTTCCGCCAATTCCGGAGAAGGCATGTCCTCCCTCATGTGCTTTCCCTCCCCGATCAGGAAAGGAAGCACTACCACCCTGTTTCCCTTCAAACGTGGAAATACTTCCTCCACGGAGGGGGAAGCGCCGAAATAGGCCAGGGCCATATCCGTTTCCTGCGGCCATAAAAAGGCCCGCAGTTTCTGTAAAAAGGCGAACGGCTCCGGAGGAAGGTCCTTTCCCACCACTCCATGGGCCACCACCAGCAGGGACGTTCCCGGCTCCAGCTCTTTCCCCGAGGGCGTCGCGGACGGTCAGGAAGGGCATCACGTCTTCCCCGGCTCCCCCACACCGGCTTGAATTCGAATTCCGGAGACACGCCGCGTTCCGCATACATGGCGCTCAATTGTTCCGGCAGCGCTTCCGTCACCGTCCAGCCGCTCTGCATGAAGACTGGATAAATCTGAACCACCCCGTCGCCCGGAGGCAGGTCGTCCGCCTGCATGTCCCGGAAGGAAGCCTGCCAGACGGGAGCGCCGTCCATGCCCAGCAGCTTGATGCGATCCGCCAGATGCTGCCGGAGTTCGGCCCCCGCCTCATCATAGGAGACGCATAGCTTGTAAATTTTTTTGGGCATGTGAAGTGAGACCCCGGAGGGAAGGCGGCGTTCAGCATCTTCCCCACTTGCAGACGCAGGGACGGTGCATGCCTGCCGTTTGTAACAGAAACGCCGGATTCCGGCAATACCATAACCGCCTTTTCCCTCCATGGCCGCCCATTCTCCGCAATACGGCAGGAAAAATTCTTTTATTCCGCTGATTTTCATTTTCTTATGAACCTTCTAAAGAAAGGGTCCGGAGAAAATGGCCCCCTCTTGCCGAATCTCCCGGCGGAGGCAGGATAGCGGCTTGACCGGAGGGCTTGAAACCGTCATGATATAAGGACATACAGGTTTTGTTTTATGTCGTTTTACATTCAATCCGTTGAAATCGGCGGCCCGCGGCCGTTCTACCTCCTGGGCCCCTGCTCTCTGGAATGCGAATCCTTCGTCTGGGAGATGGCCCGCTCCATCAAGTCCATTGCGGAAAACCTGGACATCCCGCTGATTTTCAAGGCCTCCTACGACAAGGCGAACAGAACTTCCATCACGTCCTTCCGCGGACCCGGCGTACGGGAAGGCTGCCGCATCCTGTCGGAAATCGGCAAAGAGCTGGAACTGCCCGTCGTTACGGACGTGCATACGGCCCGGGAAGCGGAGATTGCCGCTGAATACGTGGACCTGCTCCAGATTCCCGCCTTCCTGTGCCGCCAGACAGATCTTCTGGAAGCCTGCGCCAAGAGCGGCCGTCCCGTGAACATCAAGAAGGGCCAGTTCCTGGCTCCGTGGGATACTGTGAACATCGGGGAAAAGATGCGCGCCTTCGGCTGTGACGAGTTCATGATGTGCGAGCGCGGCACCTCCTTCGGCTACAATAACCTGGTGGTGGACATGCGCTCCCTGTACTGGATGAAACAGGAAGGCTTCCCCGTCGTGTTTGACGCCACCCACGCGGTCCAGAGGCCCGGAGGCCTGGGCGGAACCACGGGCGGAGACAGCGAACTGGCTCCCGTGCTGGCGTCCGCCGCCATGGCGACCGGCAGCATTGACGGCGTGTTCATGGAGGTGCACAAGGATCCGTCCAAGGCTCTTTCCGACGGGCCCAACCAAATCCCCCCTCCACCTGCTTGAAGGCGTGCTGAAACGCCTTCAGTCCATCCATCAGGCGGTTCAGTCATGATGAAGTTACCGTTCACATGCTTTCTGGTAATTGCCATGCATGGCATGGCGGCGCAGGCGGATACCACCCTCCCCGCAGCCACGCCCTTCGCCGGCGTAGACAAGAAATTGCCCATGCTGGAGCTTCTGCCCGTAGGCCAGGTGCTCCCCAAAGTCAGCCTGTCACGGTATGAAGGGCCGCGCCTTTCCATGCTGCTGACCGCTTCAAGCGTGACCGTAGCCGCCCCGCAGGAAATTGCCGCCAGCATCCTGAACGTGTACCTGTACGGAAAGAACAACCAGACCTCCCATCTTTTCACGAAGGCCGCCTCCTACTTTCTGGACAAAAAACTGGTCGTCTCCCATACGGAGACCACCCTCAAGGAAGAGAACTTTTCCGCCAGGGGCACCGGCCTTTACATGGATACCAATATCAAGAGGGGCATCATCCTCGGCCCCGTTCAAACCACTATCCGCATGGATCAACGCAACAAGTAACCATTCCTTTTATGAAAAAACTTTCCTCCCTGCTGCTGCTCGCCCTGACCGGGGGTCTTGCCTGCGGCGCCACTGACGGCGTTCCCGCCCATATCGTACAGCCTTTGCCCAAGGAACTGGATCCACGCCTGGAACCGCCCCTGGCTCCCCCCTCCGGCATCGTGCGCCCCCTGACGGCGGAGGAAACCGCCCGGAGGGAACGGGAACTGGCCCCCGTTCCGACCGCGGGCCTGAAGGAAGACGGTGAGAAGGCGATTGAAGCGTACAACGTGAAGGAAAAGACCGTTGACGGACAGATTCAGGAATTCCGCCAGCAGCACCAGGTCACCGGCAATGCCGCCGCCCCGGCTGCGGACACCGCACCCGCTGCGCCCAATCCGGAAGAGAATTTCATGCGCGCCAATTCCTCAAACAACCTGTACTCCGTAGATTGTGACGGGGACCTGTACTTCGACATGGAAGAAGGCGTGCTGGTGTTCATGAAAAACGTCCGGGTGCGCAACCCCAACCTTTCCATGGATTGTGCGGACCACCTGAAAATTTATGCGGAGTTCGTGCCGAAGAAGCCGGGCGACAAGAAGCCCTCCGAACGCAAGCAGGAAAAAGAGAAGGAAAAGGAAAAAGAAGGGGAGAAGCCCCAGGTGGCCCTCCCCAACGGCGGCAATTTTGACTATAACTCCATTAAAACGGTCGCGGCCTCCGGCAACGTGAAAGCCAGCTATACCAACAAGGAGGGGGAAACCAGCAACGCCCAGGCGGACAAAATCACCTACAACGCCAAAACCGGGGAAATCATCCTGACAGGCTCCCCGGTGATTATTACGCCGGACGCCATCATCAAGAATCCGAACAAGGACGCCTTCATCCGCGTGTACTCGAACGGGAATATGTACAGCAGCCGCGGCACCAAGACTACGTTCCGCCACGTAGACAAGAAGCTTTCCGACCGGGACAAACAGAAAACCAACCGCAAGCCGTGAGCTCCCCCCTATCCACCCATCTGCTGAGAGCCGAAGGCATCTGCAAAACCTATAAAACGCGGACCGTCGTGGACCAGGTCAGCCTGACGGTGGGCCATGGCGAGATCGTAGGCCTGCTGGGGCCGAACGGCGCGGGAAAAACCACCTCCTTCTACATGGTGGCGGGGCTCGTGCGCCCGGACGAAGGCCGCGTGATTTTTGCGGGCGAGAATATCACGGAACTGCCGATGAACCTGCGCGCCAGGCGCGGCATGGGCTACCTGCCGCAGGAGGAGTCCATCTTCCGCAAGCTTTCCGTGGAGGACAACCTCCTGGCCATTCTCCAGACCCGCAAGGACATGACCTCCCGCCAGCAGAAGGACCGCGCCGTGGAGCTGATGGACCGCTTCGGCATCACCAAGCTGCGCCGCTCCACGGCCATCCAGCTTTCCGGCGGGGGAAAAGAGGCGGCTGACCATCGCCCGCGCCCTCGCCACCAGCCCCAAACTGCTGATGCTGGACGAACCGTTCAGCGGCGTGGACCCCATCGCCGTTTCAGACATCCAGAAGATCGTCATGGAGCTGCGCGATACGGACGGCCTTTCCATCCTGATTACGGACCACAACGTGCGGGAAACCCTGCACATCGTGGACCGCGCCTACATCCTGTTTGAAGGGAAGGTCATCAAGCACGGCACTTCCGAGGAAATCGCCAACGACCCCATCGCCCGCAAGCAGTACCTGGGCGACCAGTTCCGCATGTAACGCCACTTTCCGCCCCTCCCATGTCCTCTCCGCAGAATACGATCGCCCTGGTGTTCGACTATGACCAGACCCTGAGCCCCTTCATACATGCAGGATCAGGCCATTTTTCCGAATTCGGCATCTCCCCGCAGGAGTTCTGGACCAGGTGCAACGCCACCGGGGAACGGGAAGGCTGGGACGGGGAACTGATTTACATGAAAAGCCTGCTGGACGCCCTCTCCCTGGACCGCGTCAGCAATGCCCGGCTCACCCAGCTTGGGGAACGCCTCACCTTTTACCCCGGCCTGCCGGATTTCTTTGACGCCTTCCCGTCCATGACCCTGTCCTCCCTTCATACGGACCTGGGCATCAACATTGAATACTACATCATTTCCTCCGGCCTGAAAGCCCTGATTGACGGCTCTGCCCTGCGCCCCTATTTCAAGGCCGTGTTCGGGTGCGAGTTCAGCGAGGAGAACGGCTACATCAACTTTCCCAAGAGGGTCATTTCCCACACCACGAAGACCCAGTACCTCTTCCGCATCAACAAGGGCATGCTGGATTACGACCAGGACGTGAACGACCACATGCCGGAGGACATGCGCCCGATTCCCTTCGCCAACATGATCTACATCGGCGACGGCCCCACGGACGTGCCCTGCTTCACCGTCATGCGCAGGAACGGCGGCCACGCCGTGGCCGTGTACAATCCGGAGGACGAAACGGGCCGCAGCTTCCGCAAGTGTTATAACTTGGCTTCCAATTCCGACCGCGTGAACTTCATCGCCCCGGCGGACTACACGCCCGGCAGCCACCTTACCCGCCTGCTGTCCGGCATGGTGACGGACATCGCCAACGGCATCGTGCGCCGCCGTGACCGCGCCCTGGCGGATTCCTGCATTGCGGCCCCCACCTTTTCCAAATAAAAACCCGCTCCATTCCTCTCCCCCGTCATGAACAGCCATTTCCACTTTCTCGGCATCTGCGGCACCGCCATGGGCGCGGTAGCCGCCGCCATGGCCCGCCGCGGCGTCACAGTCACCGGCTCAGACGGCAACGTTTACCCCCCCATGTCCACCTTCCTGGAGGAGGAGGGCATCACCCTGTTTGAAGGCTACAAGGCCTCCAATATCCCCGCGGACGCGGACGTCATCGTCATCGGCAACGCCATGAGCCGCGGCAATGAGGAGGTGGAAGCCGTGCTCCAGCGGCGCCTGCGCTACCTCTCCCTGCCGGAGACGATGAAGGAATACTTCCTGCGCGGCAAGCGCAACTACGTGGTGACCGGCACCCACGGCAAAACCACCACCACGTCCATGCTGGCGTGGCTGATGGAGGACTCCGGGCTGAACCCCAGCTTCATGATCGGCGGCATCGCCCGCAATCTGGGCCGCGGCGGCCGTTTTACGGATTCCGATTTCTCCGTGCTGGAGGGGGACGAATACGACACGGCGTTTTTCGACAAACGCTCCAAATTCCTGCATTACCTGCCGGAACTGGTGGTCATCAACAACATTGAGTTCGACCACGCGGACATTTACAATTCCCTGGAGGAAATCAAGCTGAGCTTCCGCCGCCTGACCCAGATCATTCCCCGCAACGGCCTGGCGCTGGTCAATGCGGACGATCCCAACTGCCTGGACGTGGTGAAGGGGGCCCCCTGCCCCGTCAAGACGCTGGGCTTTTCCGACTCTTCCAACATTCGCATCCTGGACGTGGAAACCTCCACGGACGGCAGCCATTTCACGCTGGAAGGAACCCGCTACTACGTGCCGATGATCGGGGAATTCAACATCCGCAACGCCGCCATGGCGATTGCCGCCGCACAGTTTGCGGGGCTGAACGTCAAGCAGCTGGCGGACTCCATGGGCCGCTTTGAAGGCGTGGCGCGCCGCCAGGAAGTCAAGGGCGTGGTCAACGGCATTTCCGTGGTGGACGACTTCGCCCACCACCCCACGGCCATCAAGCAGGCCATCCTGGGCCTGCGCCAGCGCTACCCGGGATCACGCATCTGGGCCATTTTTGAGCCGCGCTCCAACACCACGCGCAGAAACATCTTCCAGAATGAACTGGCCCTGTCTCTCGCCACGGCGGATTTCCCCGTGGTGGCCGCCGTGGACCATCCGGACAAGGTGGCCCTGGAGGAACGCCTGGACCTCACCAAACTCTCCAATGACCTCTCCGCGCTGGGCAAGGACGCCCTGATCGGCGGACAGGCGCAGGAAATCGTCTCCGCCGTCTGCAAGAAAGCCCAGCCGGGAGACGTTATTCTGGTAATGAGCAACGGCGGTTTTGACGGCATTCACGCCAAATTGCTGGAAGCCTTGAACGCCTGACCCTTTTTCATACATTCACCTCCAATGAAAAACGCATCCACCATCACCGCCTTCATCATCAGCTTCCTGGTCGTGGGCAGCCTGGCCCTGGTCTTCCTGTTCCTGGGAAACCGGGAGGAGGAGCCCGCCCCCGCTGAACCCGCGGCGCAAACGGAAGTTCCTCCGCGCCAGACGGTGACTCCCCAGCCCACCGTGGACCCGCTCACCAAGGAAGACATCAGCCGGCAGACGGCCACGCCGTCCTCCCTGGTCAACCTCAGCTCCCCCCAGACGCTGGCGCAGGCGATTGCCAAGGTTATTCAGGACCGGGACGCGGACACCCTGAAATCCCTGGAAATCCAGCAGGCCGTCACGGAGGCCCAGGGCCGCATCATCCGGGAACTCATGGAAGCGCGCCATGTGCGCCTTTCCACCCCCGGCATCACCAGCATCGGCGCGAACAACCAGGGGGCCAACCCCACGGCCAGATACACGCTCAACTTCAGCAGCGGCGCGCGCGGCTACCTGGACATGAAGCGCAATGACAAGCAGCAGTGGACGCTGGACACCCTTACGCTGCCCAGCAAGCAGGACCTGGCCAAGGACAAGGCCGCCCCCATGGCCATGAACGACCCCATGGGCATCGTCAGCTCCTTCATGGACGCCGTTGCCAAGGCGGACTTCCGCACGGCACGGAAATTCGTGGACGGAACCAAGGTGCAGGACGCCACCGTGGCCGGGCTGTGCATCCTGTTTGAAGAAGGCGCCTTCCGCCTCCGGGAGGACGCTCCCATCAAAACCGCCTATGAAGCGCCCACCAATGCGGGCTTTTTCGTCCACCTGCAGGACGCCCAGGGCAGGAAAGCCGGCAACGTGGGCCTGACCGTAGCCAAGAAGGATGAACAATGGCTGATTGCGGAAGCCTCCCTGGACAACATGCTGGAAGCCTACACGAAACGGCAGGGGGCCGGAGACGACATTTTCATCCCCATCGTGAAGAATCCGCAGGGGGGCGATTCCCTGGCCCTGTTCTTCGGTTTCAATGAAGATTCTCTGTCCAAGCGTTCCGAACGCCAGCTCCAGATTGTGGCGGAGGCCATCAAGATGGACAGCGGCAAGAAGCTGGAAATCAGCGGCCACACGGACGATGTGGGGAGTGAACGCTACAACCAGGGCCTCTCCGAACGCCGGGCGGCGGCCGTGAAGGCCCAGCTCGTCCAGTTCGGCGTTCCTGCGGAAAGAATCGTCACGAAGGGATTCGGCAAATCACAACCGCGCCGCACCTACTCCCCCACGGCGGACGAAGGAACGCGGGATGAAGCCCGCAAGGAAAACCGCCGCGCGGAAATGTACCTGGACTTTTAAAGAGTGATTAGAGTGGAGAGTGGAGAGAAAAGTTTTTCAACAAATCCCATTAACTATTCTCTATCAACTATTAACTGAAACGCATGGCCCGCCGTTACGTCATCAAGCAGGATGCCGCGCCAGCCGCTCCCATCTCCGGGATCGACTACCGCACGGCCCTTAATGAAGAACAGTATGCAGCCGTTTCTTCGGAACCGGGGCCGGCGCTCGTCATTGCAGGGGCCGGTTCGGGAAAAACGCGCACGCTGACCTACCGCGTGGCGTGGCTCCTGGATCATGGCACGGACCCGTGGAACATCCTGCTGCTGACCTTCACCAACAAGGCGGCGCGGGAAATGACGGAACGGGTTCGCTCCCTGATTCCCCTGGACCTGTCCCGCCTGTGGAGCGGCACGTTCCATTCCATTGCCAACCGCATCCTGCGCCAGCACGCGGAATACCTGGGCTATACTCCGGCTTTCACGATCATGGATTCCGACGACCGCAAATCCATGATTAAAAGCGTGGTCAAGTCCCTCAAACTGGATGAGAAATCCACCCGCTTCCCCAAACCGGAAGTCCTTTCCTCCCTGTTCAGCCTGGCGGACAATGAGGGCGCCAATATCCAGGAAACGCTGGAAAACGCCTATCCGTACCTCTCCAACCACCTGGACGCCATCCTGGACGTGCATGAACAATACGTGGCCCGCAAGCAGGAAACCAATAGCATGGACTTTGACGACCTGCTGCTCAACGTCGTGAGGCTTTTCCAGGAACAGGAGCATCTGCGCGCCCTGTACGGCTCCCGCTTCCAGCACATCCTGGTGGACGAATACCAGGACACCAACTACCTCCAGAGCCGCTTTATCGACCTGCTGTCCCGGGAACACGGCCAGCTCATGGTAGTGGGGGACGACGCCCAGAGCATTTATTCCTGGCGAGGGGCGGACATGGAGAACATCCTCAGCTTCACTACCCGCTACCCGGCGGCAAAGACCTTCAAGATAGAGACCAACTACCGCAGCGTGCCGGAAATTCTGGAGCTCTCCAACGCGGCCATCGCCGCCAACGAGGTGCAGATTGAAAAAAGGCTCCGCTCCGTGCGGCCTACCGGGGAAATGCCCCCGGCCCTCGTTCCGCTCAACGACGACAGGATGCAGGCCAAATTTGTCGCCCAGCGCATCCGGGACCTCATTGAAGAAGGCACGGACCCCAATGAAATAGCCGTGCTCTACCGCGCACACTTCCACAGCATGGAATTGCAGATGGAACTGACCCGCGGGGAAATCCCCTTCCGCATCACCAGCGGCATCAGGTTTTTTGAACAGGCCCATATCAAGGACGTGGTGGCGTTCATGCGCTTTGTGGTCAATCCCAGGGATGAACTCTCCTTCCGCCGCATGGTGATGCTGCTGCCCGGCATAGGCCCCGGCATGGCCCAGAAGCTCTGGGTACGCTGGGCCGCCTGCCCGGAAAGCCGGCAGGAAACGCCGCCGGAATCCTTCTCCGCCCTGATGCTGGATTTTCCGGTCCCGGCCAAGTCCAAAACGGCCTGGACGCAGCTCTGCTACACGCTGGATGAACTGGCCCCAGCCGGAAAAATCGCCGGGCCGGCCTCCATGCTCATTTCCATCAATGAAGCCGTGTATGACGAGTACATGCAGGCCGCCTTTGAGAATTACGACCAGCGCAGGCAGGACCTCCTGCACCTGGCCGGATTCTCCGAACGCTTTGAATCCACGGAGGATTTCCTCTCCCAGCTTTCCCTGCTGGGCAATACGGATGATGAAAGCGCGGCGGCGGACCTCTCCGGAGGCGCCGTCACCCTGTCCACCATCCACCAGGCCAAGGGGCTGGAATGGTCCGTCGTCTTCCTGATCGGCCTGTGCGACGGCATGTTCCCGCACCAGCGGGTGATTGACGACGGAGACCTGGCGGGTCTTGAGGAGGAACGCCGCCTCTTCTACGTGGGCATCACCCGCGCCAAGGACCAGCTTTACCTGACCTACCCCCGCTGGAACTGCCGCGCGCAGGGAGGAACCTTCATGCAGATGCCCTCCCGCTTTCTGGATGAATTCCCGGCCAGCCTGGTGGAGGAGTGGGCGGTAGAATAGGAAGCCTGTCCCCCTTCCTGCGGTAAATGCGGGGCGCACCGGGTCTTTAATCCTTTTCCGCCGGGGAGGGAAGACGCTGCGCGGAGGTCTGGGGAGACACCTCCTCCATCCATTTGAGGACTTCCACCAAATTCTCGTCCGGCGGCATTTCATGCTTTCCTGGAAAGGGAAATTCCTTGATGGCGCACTGCCTTCTTTTGAGAACCTTGACGTCATGGCTGACGGCACTGTTGGCTCCTCCGTCCTTGTCTCCATTAATAATAGCCACCGCCATGCGCGTGGGGCACGTGAGGCGGTCCTTCCCTCCCAGCCAGCCGCCCATGAATACAATCCCCTTCCACGGGCGGACGGGCGGAATCCTGCGCTCACTATATGTAAAGGCACGGGACGCTCCGCCTGAAATGCCGCCCATGTACATGCGGTCCGCATCAAAAAAGGCCATTCTCTCCAAACTCCCGTTCGTGGAAGTCCACAGCTTGCCCAGTCCGGCTTCATGTTCCTTGGACTCCGAATTTTTAAACGTCGTCAATCCCAGGGCCACCCATCCGTTGGCCTCGCAGGCCTTCCGGAATTTCTGGACCATGTGCTGTCCATTGCCTACGGAATTAAACAGAATGATGACGGGAGGCGGAGTTTCCGCCTTCAGCGTGGATGGATAATAGACAAAGGCTTCCGGATAGGAATCCGTAGCGGGGATTTTAGTGATCTTCCCCAGCCTTCCTTCCGTATGCCGCTGCATGCGCTCCTGGTTGCTCATGGCTTCCGGAACATGCTCCTTGATCCAGTCCACGTCGTTCCCGGACAAGCTTGCCAGAGGCAGTTCCACCTGTCGGCCTTTCTCCAATTTAAAGGAAACTTTCCTGCCGGCGGCGTTAAAGCGGACAAAAGCCGCCGTGATGGTTTTGCCGGCGGTATTGGTCCACACGCGCGGCTGGTGCGGCACATCGGCCTCCTGCGCCGGGGCAAGCGGCAGCAACACGGCCGCGAGGACCGTAAACAATCGGGTAGTCATTCCCCGGTAATAGGCTGCCGACCGTTGGCAGTCAAGAAGATTCGCCTGATTGCACAGCTTTGGGCACATCCCTGTTCGGGAGGCTCCATTCTTGCAGAGGCGGAACGGAGCATCCAAACTGCCACCACAGCCGGAAACAAATTTTCTTATTTATATTTGAACCATTTTCACGGCCATTATTCCGGGAAGGAAACAGCAAAATAAAAGAGGACCCAGAAAACATCATACATCCCTCACCATCAATGAGATATTTTTTCTTCTCAGGAAAATGAATTTACTGGAAGCTTTCTGGAATTCCTTTCCGGCTCCAGGTTTAAAAACCCTGTCATGACAAAGACCGCCAGACAATAGCCGCAACCATCTTATCCTGAATCATTTTCATTCCCATCTCCATCAAACCTTCCCATGTCATCCCACTGAACAGCCCGGAACGAGAATCATCTAAAACCTCGGGCGCCGTGATTGTCACGAACGCATAACCACCTAATCATTAAACAAATAAAAAAGCATGAAATTAAGACTCCCACATATGCTGCTGGCAGCAGTTATCGCTTGCCTTGGCAGTTTCTCCGTTGCTACGGCAGCTAACTATGCGGCCAACAGCGCCGATTCATTCGTGACGGCCTGGAACCAGGCTGCCGCCTCGAATGAAGCGTCAACCATCACTATCACCGTGCCGGCAGGCTCCGATAACATCACACTGACCCAGGAACAACGGGCCCAGTTGAACGCCATCTCCGGAACGGGCAACGTTACCGTCCAAATGGCGGACCCCAGCGGCAAACTGGTTAATTTCAATTATGATCTGGTTAATGGACAGGTCAGCTTCAATGACATCACGCTGAGCGAACCCCTGGGAAGCGACAATGACATCGTAGTCACGAACGCCACGGACACCACCACCATTGACGGCAGGAACATTGCCATCGAAGGAACGAATGACGCCGCCAATCCCAAGACGGTAGGCGCCACCGTCACTTCCACGAACGGACAGGTAGGCATCGGCGACAACGTTTCCATGGAAAAAGCCGTCACCGTTACCGGCCAGGCGGCTCACACGGTGGACCCCTCCACGCCCCCGGCAGGTGAGGCCTATACCAGGACGACCTACGACACCTACAGCAATTCCAACGAGCAGGCCGTGGTCCTGGGCAACAACGTCACCATGCAGGACACCGTGACGGCTACCGGCCAGATCGTCAGTGATCCGGCGGCCAAAGTTACGCTGAACGGAGACGTGACCTCCACGGCCGGGATCGGCACCGTGACCACGGAACAGTTTGACGCGGCCAACAACCAGAACAGCAAAACCGTCATCGATTCCATGGATGACAGCATTTCCGGCGGCATCGTCCTTGGTGAAACCACGGCCGGATCCATCACCATCAAGACTGTGGGCGGCAATGTTTCCCTGGGAGACAACACCGTTCTGAACGGCACCACCGTTTCCGCGGAATCCGTCGACCTGAACAAGACGGTTTACAGCAATGACGACGGCAACTGGAATACGGTTGTGGGCACGGAAAAGCTGGACACCATCGAAGGCAGCGTCACCCTGGGCAACAACACCACCGTCAAGGGGAATTCCACCCTGACGGCGGATGACAATATTGCCATCGGCACCAACAGCGTGATCACCGGCAATACCGCCGCTGACGGCATCATCACTGCGGGAGGCCAGATCTCCATCGGAGACGGCACCCAGGTCGTGGGCAACACCGCCACCAACGCCGGCAAGGCCGCCATCAACCTGGCCGACGGCCAGACCCTGTACATCGGTTCCGGCGCAGTTCTTTCCGACAACACGTCCAACGGCGTCCTCGGTTCCGTGCATGCGGGCCAGAACACCCAGATCAACGTTTATACGGACGGCACCGCCTACACCTTCATCAATGACGGCATTGACACCGCGGCTCCCGCGGCCCCCACGGCTGACGCCGCCCCTCTGGCCGCTGACCAGACCGTCATGACGAAGACCGGCACGGGCACCCTCGTCTACGGCGGCGGCGGAGCCACCGACACGTTCGGAGGCACCTACCGGCAGCTTGAAGGCAACCTGATCATCGGCCACGCCACCTTTGGAGCCGTGGACGCCGCTACCGGAAAAGTCGGTCCCCTCCAGTCCATCGGCGCCGCCGTAATGGGCACGGACGATACGGTTTACGACATCCGGACGGGCCAGGTGACCCTGGCGCAGAATTCCACCATGAAGGGGGCTTCCGCCACCTTCGGCGGCGATTCCACCCTGCTCCTGAGCGACGGCTCCGTGCTTGACTTCGGCACCCCGGCCACCTTCACGGATAATTCCCGCGTGGGCATCCAGGTATCCGACGCCACCGGCAATCCCGTCCCGATCGCCCAGCTGAAGAAGGGCACGGAAAGCGTGAACGTCACGCTGAACGGCACGGACATTTCCGGACGTCTGCTGAACAACCTGTTCCTGACCACCACCATGGCTCCGGGAACGACGGAAGGCACCACCACCATCACCCAGAACATGAGGGGCATTGACGGTCCCATGTCCGGCTACAACGGCAACGTTTACACCGTAGCGGCCGCTCTGGAAAGCAACCGCCTGAACGTGGCCGCCGGTTCTCCCGCCGCCCAGTTCTATGAAACCCTGCTGCGCGTGACGGACCCGAACGAAGCTGCCAACATGATTCAGTCCGTCAGCGGTGAAAACGTGATGAACTTCGCGTGGGCCGCCAGCCGGACGCTGAGGAGCTTTGCCGACCTGGGACGCATCCAGTCCGCCGCCTCCATGGCCCGCCAGACGGAAGACACCATTGAAGTGGTGGACGCCAAGGGCTCCCCGATCGCCCGCAAGACGATCGCCAAGGGCAACGGCAACATCTGGGTAGGCGGCATGGGCAACTGGGATGACCAGGACGCCCGCGGAGGCATCTCCGGCTACAAGTACAATGCAGGCGGCTATGCCGTGGGTATTGACTACAAGGCTGCCCAGGGTTCCCTGATCGGCATTGCAGTGGGCCAGAGCTTCGGCGACATCAAGGACAAGAGCGGATTCGGCTCCGACTACGACGTGGATTCCTTCATGGCCATGATCTACGGTCGCATGCATCCCTTCAGGGAAAGCAAGTTCACGCTGGACGGCTACGGCGCCTACGGACGCTCCAAGTTCAAGGGCAATTCCTACATCATGGGAACCGCCGCCAACGGCAATGAAAATGCGGACTCCTTCAGCGGCGGCCTGTACGCCACCTGGACGGAACACTTCGCACTCGGCAAGGCCTTCGTAACGCCTTACACGGGTATCGAATTCATGACCACCGAACTCAAGGGCTTCTCGGAAGCGGACCTTACGGCCGCTCCTTTGACCACGCCCGCGCCCAGAACTGGACCATTCCGTTGGGCGTGACCATTGCCCGCGCCTACCAGACGGACGGCGGCACCACCATCACCCCGGCCTTGACGGTGGCCGCGGCGCAGGATGTGAGCCGCATGAATCCCAAGTCCAACGTCAGCGGACCCCTGGGAGCCTGGAACGTGCGCGGCGTCAACGTCGGTCGCACCGCATTCCGCCTGAATGCCGGCATTGACGTGCTTTTCTCCAGCAATTGGGGAGCACGGGTCTGCTATCAGTTCGAGACCCGCAACAAGCTGACCTCCCATGGAATCAACGGAGCCATCAGCTATACGTTCTAAGTAGGACGGCGCTTCAGCGCATGCTTTTACTTGGTTATGGTAGGCCCTTTCCCGCCCTGTGCGGGAAAGGGTTTTCCGTATGTTTCAGCCACTGTCTCCTGCCGCACATTAAATCTTTTCTTTTAAAAACGGCATTTCGAAATAAAGGAATGACGTCTGCACGGATTTCCAATCCGATTCCCGGTTTATTAAAAAATAAATATTTTACAATAAATGAATTATGAATTAATTAAATGCTCGTGCCCTCTTTTCCGTTTAAGTTGTAGTAAAGATATGTTTGCCTGATGTGTTCCTCCTTCAAACATTTGCATTGACGCCGGATTGGAAATCCGTTATCCGTGTCTCTGTTAAAGTATCTGTTGAGCATGAGATTATCTACATTCTGCATTTTATGCTGCCTATCCGCCGGGATTTCCCAGGCTGCCACCTATGTCTGGAGCGGAGCGGCAGGAAACAGGATCTATGGAGATTCCAACAACTGGACGGTGGACGGCGCGCCGAACGGCTACTTCCCGCAGCACAGCACCAATGACAACGCCATCATCGGGGAAAACGCCGGAACTGTTACCTGGTCCACCGCGCAATCTTTCTTCGGCGCTACCAATACGGTCCAGGTAGGGTCCGGAAGCACCCTGGTCTGCACGACTACGATAGGGGATCTCAACGTCAATTCCTTTACCCTGGAAGGCAATTCCCATCTGGTATTTGAATCCAGCAACGCCTTTGGACTGGGCCGTGACTTTACGCTGGATTTCGGCACCTTTACGGCGGCGGAACACGGTTCCTGGACCGCTACGGACCTCACCAACTTCTGGACCAACGGAAAAACCGTCACCTTCACCGGCACGCTGGATATGAACAGCCTTTCCGGAAGCGGAACGATTGAACTGGCTTCCATCAAATCCGCCCAGCAGGGAGGCAACCTCAATCTGGACCTGAGCGGCCTGAACATCGCCAGCAACTCCCAGGTACAGGCGACCGTGACGCAGGTCACGGAAAACGGCGTCACCAAGGTACTGATCAACTATGAAACCGTTCCGGAACCCGCAACGGCCACGCTGAGCCTGCTGGGACTGGGCTCCCTGCTGTTAAGAAGAAAGAGACAGTAGTCTCTGCCCCAGCACCGATTTTACCCCGGCTTGCTCCCCAAAGGGAAAGCCGGGGTTTTCTTTTGCCGGCGGGGTCAATTTTCACAAGCATTTCCCCATTCGCCAACGCGGCCGCTCCGGGGCCGCGCAACGCCGCCCCGAACGGAAAAACGGAAGCTTCCCCGCGCAGGTCAGAACTCGCAGTTGCGCGGCGTGCGGGCAAAGGGCAGTACGTCACGTATGTTGGTCACTCCGGTCACGAACATCAGCAGGCGTTCAAACCCGGCTCCAAATCCGGCGTGCGGAACCGTGCCGTAGCGGCGCAGATCCGCATACCAGCGGTAGGCTTCCTCATTCATGCCCATGCGGCGCATGTTTTCCTCCAGAATGTCCAGCCGTTCCTCACGCTGGCTTCCCCCTACGATTTCCCCGATGCCGGGCACCAGCACGTCCATGGCGGTAACGGTTCTGCCGTCTTCGTTCAGACGCATGTAGAAAGGCTTGATCTCCTTCGGATAATTGTAAACGATGACCGGGCATTTGAAATGCTCTTCCGTCAGGAAGCGTTCGTGCTCGCTCTGGAGGTTGATGCCCCAGGAAACGGGGTAATCAAACGTTTTCCCGCTCTTGAGCAGAATATCCACGGCTTCCGTATAGGAACAGCGCACAAACGGCGTTTCCTTCACATGCTCCAGGCGTTCCCGCAGCCCCTTGTCCAAAAAGCGGGTCAGGAATTCCACCTCTTCCGCGCTGTTCTCCAGGGCGTCGCCGACCAGGAAGCGGACGAACGCTTCCGCCATGTCCATGTCTCCGTACAGGTCGCAGAAGGCCATTTCAGGCTCCACCATCCAGAATTCCGCCGCATGGCGCGTGGTATTGGAGTTCTCCGCCCGGAAAGTGGGGCCGAAGGTATAAATATTGCTCAGTGCGCATGCGAACGCCTCCCCTTCAAGTTGTCCGCTCACGGTGAGGTAGGCCGCCTTGCCGAAGAAATCCAGGGCTGCGTCACGGGAGGCGGCGTCGCCCACGTCCAGCGTCGTCACACGGAACATTTCACCGGCGCCCTCGCAGTCGCTGGCGGTAATAATGGGCGTGCTGACCCAGGAAAAGTCCCTCTCCTGGAAAAACCGGTGGATGGCATAGGCCAGCCTGCTGCGCATGCGGAACACGGCGCCGAACAGGTTGGTGCGGGGGCGCAGATGGGCGATGGAACGCAGGAATTCCGGCGTATGCCCTTTTTTCTGCAAAGGGTAGGAATCCGGAGCGGTCCCCACCAGCTCCAGGGAGGCAGCGCGCAGTTCCCATCGCTGCCTGCCCTGTCCGGCAACCAGAGCCCCGCGAACGCTCACGGCGGAGCCCGTGGCCATTTCCCCAATCCGTTCATAACCGGGAATGCCTGCATCCGCCACCACCTGGAGGGAAGCCACGGAGGAGCCGTCATTTACTTCCAGAAAGGAAAAAGCCTTGGAATCACGGCGCGTACGCACCCAGCCCTGAATCAGTACGTCCGGCATTTCCGCCTCACTGTTCAAAGCATATTTCACCAATGTTCTGCTGATCATGGCGCAAGTATAATACAGCGCCTTTCCCATGCCAGCAGAATTACTTTTCTCCGGAGAGAATATTCAGGCGCTTACGGCAGCGGAAGGAGGGCATGCAGCACGGCCCTATTTGGAGGGCTGCATAACCTGCCGCCCCGTCGTAATGGCGATGGCGTCCGCCAGCGGCATTTCCTTTTCCGTGTGGGCCGCACCCCAGGAATCCGAGAAGATGAGCGTCTTCTTTTCCTCGTCAAAGCCGATGATGAGCCTCAAATGGCCACCGCGCGTCTGGGACAGGCGCAGCGGCTCAGGAACGATGCCCAGTTGAACGGACCACAGCACGGGAATGCCCGCCGTGATGTAGGGCCTGATGGCGTTGAGCCATTTGTCCATCTGGGACGGAGACCCGGCGCGCGCCAGCTTCAGTACCTCCCCGTCCGCATTGTCCCAGAAGCCGGACCAGTCATATTCACTCTCCACCTTCTCCTTTTTTAATTTGGAGGCGGCGCGGTTGTAGGCTTTCAGCAGATTCCGGAAATCACGGGTGTCCGTCAGGGAATCCAGCACCTTGATCCGGATCTGGAAGCGCGCCCCTATCTTTTTCAGGTTCTCCGCCATTGCCGCCGTGCTGGTTCCTCCTTCCGCGGAGGAATTGGCCAGGGAAGCAAGTTCGTGCTGGTCCACGTAATCCATTCCGTAATAGGCAAAAATCCGGGCGGCGGTCGCCACCACGCAATAACCCTTCTGCCCCTGGTCTACCATGGGAATGTCCTGGATGACCACCCGTTTTCCTTCTTTCCTGACGTGCTGCTTGATGTCCGCCTTTCTGGCGCGGGAAGAAGCGTCGCCCCTCGCGATGGAAGCCTCCGTGGGGCCGGCCTTCAACCGGATGAATTCCGCTTCAAATTCCCTGCCCTCCCGCGACGTATTGGTTTCCAGGGTAATCGCCCCCTTGTCCCAAATCCAGGACCAGCCATTGACCTTGACCACCGCCTCCTTCCGGGTGGCCCGGTACTCCCTGGGCTGCACTCCGGTGAGAGCGGTCAGCCCTTCCCTGACGCGGTCCAGGCGTTTTTCAAACTCATCCTTGTCAATGGCCCCGTTGTCCCCCTTGTTGTACATCATGACGGTCATGGACTGGGGAACGCCTTCCTTCCAGTGCACCAGCATTTCCCCCAGGGACATTTCCCCTATTTTGATTGCAGGCTTCGCAATCCGGAGCTGGGTCTTGTCCCTGTCCACCCAGCCTCCGGATTCCCCGTTGAAATATTTCCCAAACAAATCCGGTTGCGGGAGGGTCCAGAACGCGCCGGATTTTAAGTCCGGCGCCATGTCTCCAGCGCCCCATGCGGCGGGAAGAAGGCAGCAGGCGGAAAAGACAGAGAGGAATGAAGAGATAAATCGCATAACGGCAAAGGAGTAGAGGAACGGTCCCGCTGCTCGGGGCCCATGCTGACAATGTATTCTTCCATGGCGGTCCTGCCAAGAAAAAATGAATCTTACCCCGGCGGACGGCCCGTTATTAGCCTTCCCTTCACCGGATTCATTCAGACAGGCCCCAGGAACAAAAAACCGGCCTGCCGCGGTACATTCCGCAGCAGGCCGGCTTGAATGAATAAACCAGTCCGGTTACATGAACGGACGCAAACGCTGCATGATGGCGTCCTTGGAAGAGGCTCCCACCATCGTATCCATGATTTCCCCGTCCTTGATCACCAGGAGGGTGGGAATGGTACGCACGCCATAGGTAGCGGCAAGGCCGTTGTTGGCGTCCACATCCACTTTGCCCACCTTGATCTTGCCGGCCAGTTCCGTGGAAAGCTGGTCAATGATCGGGGCGATCATGCGGCAGGGGCCGCACCATGTAGCCCAGAAGTCAACAAGCACAGGAATGTCGGACTTCAGGACTTCATCCTCAAAATTTGCTTCAGAAAATACGTTTGCCATAGTACCGCTTAGAGTATTTCAACAGTCATTATGTTCACTTATTCTTCTGCATCGGCGCCATCATCGGAAGACTCTTCTGCAGGGGCATCGGAGGAGGCGTCATCGGAAGAAGATTCGGCGGCCGCGTCATCGGTCGCTTCCTCACCGGCGGAGGTGGGAGCCGCGGCAGCGGGCTTGGAGTCGCTCCCCAGCCAGCCCGTCATGCTGCGGGCTTCCAGGGTATCCGTGGCGTATTGATAACCAACGAAAATAAGCGCAAAGGCAAGAGCCACGAAGGAAAGAATATTGAGCAGCGTATTGGGGGCCGCTTCCGTATCTTCTTCAAACTTCTTGGCCGTAAAGGAGGCGGAAGAAACCGGAGCGGCCGCAGGAGCGGTATTCAGCCCGATGGTGGCCTGCGGAAGCTGGGCGGTCGCCATGCCTGCCCCGGGAGGGGTCAGGGGAACGGTGGGCGCAGCGGCTGCGGGTGCCGCACCGGCGGGAGGAGCCACGGGCGTCGTGGCGGAGCCGAGAGCAACCGTCTTCAAACCGCCGCCAAGCTTGATGCCTCCGCCGAGCCCGGCCGGACGAAGGGGAATGGTGGGCGCAGCAGCAGCGGGCGGCGCGGCGGGTGCGGCGGGAGCCGCAGGAGCGCCGGAGGCGGGAGGGACAGAGGGAGCCGCCGGTGCCTTGGGCACGGAGGGAGCGGCCGGCGGAGCCGGAATGCTGGGCGGAGGCGGAGTACCGCCCGGAATGGAGGGGGGAGGTGGATTACTCATATCGGAAAAAATAGCTGTGCTGAACGATAGCTCTCGCTTATTTCCGACCGTAAATCAAGAAAAAGAATGCGCAAAGCCCAAATTCCGTGCAATTTTTTTTAATTTGGAGCGTATTCCATCCTAAACACGCTGTCCGGACTTGCCCTGAAAAGCGTTCTTTCCTACGCTGTGTATCCGGCATTATTTCATATGAAACCCATTACCAAATTAGCTTCCACCACCTTGCCCGACGGTTCCATTCTCGACCTCTGGGAACGGGACGGCTTCCATTTTCTTCTTCGTGACGGCGTGCAGCTCGCGTCCAGTTTTTCCCATGGGAGCAATGAAGCGGCGGCGGCCATGGCGGCAGCCCCGGTTAAAAAGGGCCAACCAGCCCGCTTTTCTCCTGGACGGCCTAAGCCTGGGGTTCACCCTGTTTGCCCTGATGGACCTGGTCCAGAGGGAAAAGGCCCGCTTCATCGTAGCGGAGCCCTGCAAGCCGCTCGTTGACTGGCACCAGGAGCTGATGGACGGGGAACGCCCCGGCTTCCTGCACGATCCCCGCGTCAGCGTGGAATTCACTCCGGCGCTCCAGATCGCCCGCAAAAACCCGAAAAGCTTCCACGCCATCCTGTGCCGTTCCACGCATGAACGCATGAACCTGAGCGTGGCGGAGGCTTCCGACTATTTTGCCGCGCTCAAGCAGGGCGGCCTGCTGGTCATCACCGTGGCCCGGCCGGACGTCCGGCTTGCCCGCACACTCCAAAAAGCGGGTTTTGAAGTGAGCACGGAGGCCGTGCCTGCCTCACATAAAGGAAAGAAAACCACTTTTCACACCGTTATTCTTGGAAAGAAGGGGCGCTTCGTCCCCTTTTCCGCGCATCAATCCTGATTCCATCCTGCCACCATGAACCGCACAACTCTTACAACGGCCGGACTTCTGGCCGCCCTGCTCATCGGAATTCCCGCCCTGGCGGATTCCATTGCCCCGGGCATCCTGCTTCCCAAGAAAAACACCAAGTCCATTTCCTTCTCCCCAAGGGGAGCTCGGACATTTTCCTGCTCGGCATCATGCCGCAGGGCAGCTCCGTCAAGAAGGGGGAATCCGTGGCGCAGGCGGACTTCCGCATCCTGGACAAGAGCATTGAAGACTACGAACGCACCATCAAGAGCAAAAACCTGGAAGTGCTGAAACTCCGGTACGCCCTGGACCAGCAGAAGGAACGCTCCGCGCTGGCTCTGCAAAAATACCAGACGGCCCTGACCCGGACGGAGGAGGACCAGAAAGACTTCCTGGAAAAGCGGAAGGCCCGCATGCTGGCGGAAGAAGAGGAACGCGTCAACAAGGCCCTGCGCCACATGTCCTACAAGCAGGAGGAGCTGAACCAGCTTACCAAGATGTACAAGGATGACCAGGTGGCGGAGGAAACGGAAGAAATCATCCTCAAGCGCCTGAAAAACGAACTGGGGGAAAGCGAATTTGCCGTCCAGGGAGCCAAGCTAGTCGCGGAGCTGGCCAAGCTGCGCAACATCCACCGCCTGGGGGAAGACTACGCCACGGCGGTCAAGGAAAAGCAGATGGATTTGGAACAGGCCCGGAAGCAGGCTGATTTTGACCTGGAACAGAAAAAGATAGCCCTGACGGAGGCGGAGGTGTCCCTGCGCCGCCTTCAGGACAAATACAACGAATTGAAAGCGGACCGGGAAATGGCCGCCTTCAAGGCCCCTGAAAACGGCATCCTGCTGTACGGCGGCTATGTGGCGGACAAATGGGTAGCCATTCCGGTGGCGGAAAAGCTCAAACCCGGCGGCAAGCTGGAAGCCTTTGACAAAATCGCCACCATCGTCCCGCCGAACTCGGAACTGATCGTGCAGGCCACGCTGCCGGACTCCACCGCCACGCCCAAGGTGGGGGAAGCCGTCGTCATCAAGGTAACGAACATGCAGATTCCCGGCGTCATTACGGAAGCCAGCCCCATTCCGGGGGCGGACGGCAAGCGCCGTATCATCATCACGCCCAAGGTTCCCGCCAGCCAGATCTTCGCTCCCGGCCTCCCCGTCCAGGTGACCATCAAGGACCAGCAGGCCTGATCCCCCTACGGACCTCCATGAATAAAGCTGTCTTTTTTCTCGCCGCCCTGGGGGCCAGCACGGCGCTCTGCGCCTCCATTCCGGCGGAAAACGCGGAAAAAAGGGATACCATTCCCATTGCCAGGGTGCCGGACGTTCCGCCGCCCTCCCGGGAAACCCTGGACGCCTCCATCCGGAAGGCGGCGGACTTCCTGCTGAAGGAACAGAACAGGGACGGCTCCTGGGGAAGCCATACGCGCACCAAGGGGCTGAACGTCATCTGCCCCTACCCGGAAGGGCCCAGGTCGTTCAGAACGGCCTCCACCTCCCTGTGCGTAATCAGCCTGCTCACCAGCCCCCTGAAGGAGGACCCCGCCGTCAAGGCCGCGCTGGACAAGGCCGTGCAATACCTGCTAACCACGCTGCCCACCCTGAAACGGGGAGACACGCGCACCGTGCTCGGCGTCTGGGGCCATGCCTACGGCCTCTCCGCCCTGAGCCGGGCGGCCCGCAATCTTCCTGCGGATTCCCCCCTGTATGTGGAACTAAAAAAAGTAGCCGGCCTTCAGGTCAAGGCGCTGGACCAGATGGCGGACGTCCAGGGCGGCTGGGGCTATTATACGTTTGAAACCTTTTCCAAACGTCCCATCGGAGAGCCCACCTCCTTCCTGACGGCTACGGTCCTGCTCGCCTACAAGGACTCGGAACAGGCCTTCGGCCTCAAGCCGGATGCCCGCGTCGTCAAACGCGCCGTCGCCTGCCTGGAAAAACTGCGGACCCCTGCCGGCAGCTACGTCTATTCCCTTTCCCACTCTTTCTATCCCGGCCGGCCCATCAACCGCCACACCGGCAGTCTGGCCCGCACCCCCGCCGGAGACCTGGCCCTGATGCGGTATGACCCGGCTTTCATCTCCAGGCGGCAGTTGGAAGACGGCCTGGAACGCATCTGGAGCCGCGGCGGCTGGCTTTCCCTAGCCGTGAAAAAGCCCATTCCCCATGAAAGCTTTGCCCAGAACGCGGGCTACTTCTTCTACTACGGGTATTATTACGCCGCCCGCTGCCTGGAGGAAGTGGCCCCGGAACATCTGGCGCGCCATGCCTCCCATCTGGCAAGCGACCTCCTGCCCATGCAGGAAAAAGACGGCTCCTGGTGGGACTATCCCCTGTACAACTACCATAAATTCTACGGTACCGGCTATGCCCTGTACGCCGTCTCCCGCGTCAGGGAATCCCTGTACCCTTCCAATGCCGCAACGGCCTCCTGACCCATGTTCCGCCTGCTGACGACCAGCCTTCTCGCGATTCTGTGCCTGCATCTTCCCGCAGCGCACGGGAAACCCGCGCAGGCGGAAAAGGCGGATGCCATCCAGATCGCCAAATTCCCGGACATCCCGCCCGCGAAATCCGAACAATTTGACCAAGCGTTCCGCCGCGGCGTAGACTTCCTGCTGAAAACGCAGAACAGGGACGGCTCCTGGGGCGACCACCGGGTGATCGGCACCTGGAACATCCTCTGCCCCTATCCGGACGGCCCGCTCACCTTCAAGACGGCAAGCACCGCCCTGTGCATTGCGGGGCTTAACGCCAGCCCCCTGCACAACGAACCCGCCGTGCAGCAGGCCATGACCCGCGCGGAAAACTACCTGATCCGTACGATGCCCCATTTGAAGCGCGGCGACTCCCTTTGCGTGTACAACACCTGGGCGCATACCTACGTGCTGGACGCCATGAGCATGCGGGCCGCAAGACTGGACCGGAACACCCGCGCTACCGGGAGCTGAAAAGCTGCGCCGGCTCCCAGGTGAAAAAGCTCAATGAGCTGGCTTCCGCCATGGGGGGCTGGGGCTACCTCACCTATTCCGGCTTCAGCAAACGGCCCGCGGCGCAGCCTACCTCCTTCCTGACGGGAACCGTCCTTATCTCCGCCTGGATGGCCGGAAAATCATTCGGCCTGTCGCTGGACAACAAAATATTCAGCCGCGCGTTGAAATTCCTCAAATCCCAGAGGACGCCGGCGGGAACCTACGTCTATTCCCTGGGGCATGCTTTCTATCCCGGCCGGCCCATCAACCGCCACACCGGCAGCCTGGCACGCACCCCCGCCTGTGACTACGCCATCAGGCTCTGGGAGCCGGAGGGCATCTCCCTGCGCCAGCTCGTGGACGGACTGGACCGCCTGTGGAGCCGCCGGGGATGGCTGACGATGGCCCTGCACAAGCCCACTCCCCATGAAAGTTTCGCCCAGAATTCCGGCTACTTTTTCTACTACGGATACTATTATTCAGGAATGTGTCTGGACATGCTGGCCCCAAATCAGGTAAAACGCCATGCGTCTCTATTGGCGGACGACATCCTCACCCGTCAGGGAACAGACGGTTCCTGGTGGGATTACCCCCTGTACAATTATCACAAATTCTACGGCACCGGCTACGCCCTTTACGCCCTTTCCCGCGCGTGGGACAAGCTGTACGGACAGCCGGAACCGCCTTCATCCCTTACTTCCACACCATTCCGGCCATGACAAACACCATGAAATCCCTTCTGGCGCTCTGCCTGTTCTGCGGCGCGGCCGCCGTTTCCACCGCGGAAACGCCGGTCCGGCACACGTCCTTCAAGCCCGGTGAAATCTGGACGGACAACAACGGCGTGCACATCAATGCCCACGGCGGCGGCATTCTGTACGACAAGGGCACCTACTACTGGTACGGGGAACACAAGGTGGAGGGGGACGCCGGAAACCGCGCCCAGGTGGGCGTGCACTGCTATTCCTCCAGGGACCTTTACAACTGGAAGGACGAAGGAATCGCCCTGAAAGTGGTGGAAGGGGACAACTCCCACCCCATCGCCAAGGGCTGCATCCTGGAACGCCCCAAGGTGGTCTACAACAAGAAGACCAAAAAGTACGTGATGTGGTTCCATCTGGAGCTCAAGGGAAAAGGCTATGGCGCGGCCTATGCGGGCGTGGCTACGGCCACAAAACCCACCGGACCGTTTACGTTCCTGAAAGCCGGGCGCGTCAATCCGGGCAAATGGCCCATGAACATGGACAAGAAGGACCAGACCATGAAAACGTTCAAGGGAGTGCCCGGCCTGACCTCCAGCGCCCTGCCGGAAGGCGTGCGTTCCGAGGACATGTTCAAGAAAGACTTTGAAAAAGGACAGATGAGCCGTGACATGACCATCTTTGTGGATGACGACGGCAAGGCCTACCACATCTATTCCTCCGAGGAAAACAGCACTACCCACATCGCTGAACTGACGCCGGACTACACGGAGCACACCGGCAAATTCGTCCGCGTCTTCCCCGGCCGCTTCATGGAAGCTCCCGCCATCTTCAAGCACAAGGGCAAATACTACTTCATCGCCTCCGGATGCACGGGCTGGGCGCCGAACGCCGCCCGCAGCGCCGTGGCTCCCCGCATTGCCGGACCGTGGACGGAGCTCAAAAACCCCTGCGTGGGTCCCAAGGCCGGGAGCACCTTCGGCGGACAGAGCACCTACATCCTGCCCGTACAGGGCAAACCCGGCAAATTCATCTTCATGGCGGACATCTGGCGGCCCCAGAACGCCATTGACGGCCGCTATATGTGGCTTCCCATCCAGTTTGACGGAGACCAGATCAAACTGGAATGGAAAGACGAATGGAAACTGGAAGACATGTAACCCGATTCACCGCCAACACGCATGAAAACACTGCTGCTCACCTTTTTTTGCCGGACTGGCCTGCTGCCTCTCCTCCGTTGCCACGGCTGACGCCCCCGTCAAACACACGTCCTTCAAGCCCGGTGAAATCTGGACGGACAACAACGGCGTGCACATCAATGCCCACGGCGGCGGCATCCTGTACGACAAGGGCACCTACTACTGGTACGGGGAACACAAGGTGGAGGGGGACGCCGGAAACCGCGCCCAGGTGGGCGTGCACTGCTATTCCTCCAGGGACCTGTACAACTGGAAGGACGAAGGAATCGCCCTGAAAGTGGTGGAAGGGGACAACTCCCACCCCATCGCCAAGGGCTGCATCCTGGAACGCCCCAAGGTGGTCTACAACAAGAAGACCAAAAAGTACGTGATGTGGTTCCACCTGGAACTCAGGGGGAAGGGCTACGGTTCCGCGTACGCGGGCGTGGCTACGGCCACAAAGCCCACCGGACCGTTCACGTTCCTGAAAGCCGGGCGCGTCAATCCGGGCAAATGGCCCCTGAATCTGGACAAAAAGGACCAGACGACCGAGTTCACCAAGGAGATGCCTGACTATGTCCGCATCATCCGCAGGGACTTCCCCGGCGGCCAGATGAGCCGTGACATGACCATCTTTGTGGACGACAACGGCAAGGCCTACCATATTTACTCCTCCGAAGGGAACATCACCCTGCACATCGCGGAACTGACGCCGGACTACACCGGGCATAACGGAAAATACGTCCGCGTCTTCGTCAACCGCTACATGGAAGCTCCCGCCATCTGCAAGCACAACGGGAAATACTACATGATCGCCTCCGGCTGCTCCGGCTGGGCGCCCAACGCGGCCCGCAGCGCCGTGGCCCCCCGCATGGCCGGACCGTGGACGGAGCTCAAAAATCCCTGCGTAGGGCCCAAGGCCAATATCACCTTCGGCGGACAAAGCACCTACATCCTGCCCGTACAGGGCAAGCCCGGCAAATTCATCTTCATGGCGGACATCTGGCGGCCCAAAAACGCCATTGACGGCCGCCACATGTGGCTTCCCATGAAATGGGACGGCGACCAGATCATTCTGGAATGGAAGGATGAATGGACCCTGAAGGATCTGTAACCGTTTCCTTCCCCCTCTTTCATGCAGGATACGATCTACTGCTTCCACCTCCTGGCCACGAGGCAGAAGCGCACCCTGCTATATGCCCTGTGCTCCATTCCCGTCGTCACGACAATCTGGCTGCTGAATCCGGAATGGCCTTTCTGGGCCGGTTACATTGCCTGGGCGCTCGTCTGCACGGCAGTTCTGATGATTCAATATGCCGCCCCTCTCCCCATCCGCTGCCCACACTGCGGGCATGCCGGGCTTCGCCCCGCCTCGCAGACGCCGGAGGAACAGGGAAGGCCGGATACAGGCATCATGCTGGAATGCCGGGGCTGCGGCTCCTCCTTTTATACGGACGCCTATCTCCCATGGCCGGGGAAAAGCGTTCGCCGCCGTCCCGTTTCCGCGGATGAATGGGAAGAAAAAACCTGCTGTAAACAAGCCGGGCCTGCTTCCTCCGGAGAGGAAAGCAGGCCGGACAGGTTTTCGTGAATTTAACGGAGGAAAAGATTAACGGGCTTTCTTGGAAGCCATCACATAATTCCTCATGCGCTGGTCAGCGGGAGTGGTGGGGCGCACGCTGGTGACCCAGTTGCCATCCTTGTCCTTCTTCTTGATTTCCGTTCTGTCCCGGTACAGCTTCGCGGAGAAATCGTTGGAATCAAGGATCACCGGGCCGGGGCCCTTGGTGACGATGGGAGTGGGCGGTACTTCCGCCACCACCGTCATGGGGGTAGTAAGGGAATCATACCAGTACACCAGTTCCTGCTGGCCGATGGGGTTGTCCGGATAAGGCGCATAGGCTCCGTTATTGGTGGAAACCTTCACATAGGCCGGTTCCGGGAACGTGGTCTGATAGGAAGAAGGGGAACAGGCCCCCAACAGCAAAAGGCCGGCTCCGCCGACAATGATCATGGAATGCAGTTTTCCGGGAACTTCCACTGTGCCGTGAAAACTTTCCAAATTCACTTATTTTCAAACAGAAACGTTTATGAATGACAGAACTTCCGCCCGTTTGTCTTATCTCCGTCTTGAACGCGTTGCTGCACGCCGGAAACCATCGGGACCTCTTCCAGCCCTTGCACCCTCCGGAATATTCCGGACAATCATGCTCCGGGCAGGTAAGGCGGCATTAACAAAAACCATTCCCCTTCCAACAAAAAACCTGCCGGGAATGACCTCCCGCACCAGCTCTGAAAAACGTTCCCGGCTCCGGCTCAGTCATACGCAGGCGGAGAGGAAGGGGAGGAATGTTCTCTCTCCTTTTTTCCGTTCTTCTCCGGTGATGCCTCCGTGACGCCGCAGCAACGCGGCCATCTCCCCCATCCCCGCGCTCCAGCGCCATGTCCAACGCCGTACGGCCCCTGGCATCCACCGCATTGAGCAGCTCCCGGCACGAAACCAGAATATCCGCCGGGGAGCGGATCGGGAGGCAACGGCCTTCATCAGGGGAGTCGTCGTACCGCCCGGAAGCATATCCTCCCCGGACAGGCGAAGCCGGGACATCAGAAAACGAAGCATGCTCTCATCCCCCGTTTCCACGGCCAAAAAAACGGCTGGCCAGGGAGAAACCGAACTGAATAAATCCGTGCGCAGCCTTTCCAGGTTTTCAGACAATTTTTCGGTAAGCCGCAGCGGACGATCCTCCGGCTGCTGCCATGCGCTCCGCGATCAGACGCGCTTCCCCAAAGCCGGCAAAATTCCGGGCCGGGCTGGTGAAGCCCTCTGATCTTCTCTCCGGTACCAGCCCCGCGACGGCCAGCAAATCCCGGCACCTCTGGCGGTACAGCCACGACTCATGCGCCGTCATGTAAATGCCTATCCCGGAACTCCAGAAATAAATGCCGGGCTGAATTTCATACTCCACGGAAAAAACCACATAACGCCGCCACGCCCGGTCCGCCTCCCGGAGCCTGTCCTCCTATCCGGTACGCATGAAACTGCAGCCATTCTACGGCAAAGAAAGCCGTCCGGATACCGGACAACCGGGCCTTCCAGTAATTCCGGTAGGAGCCCAGCAGGAACTTGACGAAGGGATATTCAGAAGAACAAACGGCCTGTTCCACCTTTTTGCAGCACGGGGTCATTCTCCTGCCAGCCGGGATCAACGGGCGCAATGTCCACCAGAGGGTAGGCATTCGTCGCGCAGGCCATATCCGCAATAGCCATCATCCGTTCCATCTTCTTGAAGGCCCGGCGCACATGGACTTCCGCCTCCTCCAGCTCTCCCAATGACCCGGCATCGGGTACGCCCTCCCCCTTCATGGCAGAGCGCCGGTTTTGGTCGGCCAGCATCCACGCCCTGTAAAACCTCTCATCCGCTCTTAAAAATGCCTCCCAAGCCACCTGCGCCTGCACCCAGGACTCCATCACTATTTCATCCTGCAATTCCTGAAGAGGCATTTCCTTAAACCACTTTAATTGATGTTCAATCAATTCCGACTTTACAAACCACCGTGAAGCCAACCAGGCGGCTACGGGAGCATAAAGAGCATCCAGCCGGGACTGCCAATAGGCGTCCAGTGCGGCGGCGGCTTCCTTCAGCGCACGGGCATCCTTCGCCGCCCGGGTGGCGTCTATCGCTTGTTCCAGACGGACAGGCTCCGTCCCCTCCGGACCAGGAACCGCACCTTTTCCATAGGCTGGTATATATTCGGCGAACGCCTTCAACGTTCGGAAGGCAGTAAAAACTCCCTGGAAGGATCGGACGGCACATCCCCGGAAGCCCACCCGGCCACGCACAATGCCGCCGCGGCCATAATCCGCCATCTCATGCTCATGCTGCTCCTGTTCTCTTCCTTCCGGCTTCCCCGCACGAGCCGCCATCATGTCATCATCCGGATTTCACAGCCTTTTCTTTTCAATGGGCAACCGCATGAAGGAAAGGAGCTTTGCCGGGAACGCAGAGGCGTGGTTGAATGCATGCCTTCTCCATGATTACGGATTTCCGGCTGAAAGTGTTTGAGACCGTCGCGCGGCGCCTGAACTTCACGCGCGCGGCGGAGGAGCTGTTCATCACGCAGCCGGCCGTCACTGGCATATCAAGGAGCTGGAACGCCTGCTGGACGCCCGCCTGTTCAAAAAAAGAAGGCCGCGGCATCGCCCTGACGGCGGAAGGCGTGCGCCTGCTGGCCCATTCCCGCCGCATCCTCAAGGAATATGAAACGCTGGCGGAGGACATGTCTTCCGGCCGGAATACGCCCGTTTCCGGTGAATTGAGCCTGGGAGCCAGCTCCACCATGTCCCAGTACGTCCTGCCTCCGCTGCTGGCCCTGTTCAACCGCCATTATCCGGAAATACGCATACGACTGAAAAGCGGCAATACGGAGGAAATCGAACAGGCCGTGCAGGATGAAGCCGTGCAGCTCGGCATCGTGGAAGGCACCGCAAGGCGTACGGACCTGCATTACCTGCCCTTCATGGAGGATGAAATCATTCTGGCGGGCGGTTCTCATGCCGCCGCCCCGCGGGAAGGCCTCTCCCTCCCGCAGCTCTCCCATGTTCCCCTGATCATGCGGGAACCGGGGTCCGGCACGCGCCGGGTGGTAGAGGAAGTCCTGAAGAAACACGGAATCGCCGCTTCCGGCCTCCACGTCCTGATGACGCTGGGCAATACGGAAAGCATCAAGATGTATCTGGCGCATTCCCCGGCATGCTCTTTTCTCTCCTCCCTCGCCGTGCGGGAAGAGCTCAAACGCGGGGATTTGAAAAAAATCCATCTCCGCCATCTGGAAATCCGCCGTTCCTTTCACTTTGCCAACGGGCACGGAGACTACAGCAGAATCAATGAATTATTCATCAAATTCTGCCGGAATTATTATAACAAAATCTAATCGTCTATAACAATTTCTGATTAGATTTTATGATGATTGTGGAGTATATCTCCCACGCAGCCGTTCCGGCACGTTCCCCCTCCGGACAAAGACGGGCGCGGCATCCTGCTCATCGTCCTGTTCTCCTTTTCCGCCTTCTACATTGCGGACTTTGAATGGGTGAAACACCTCTCCTTCAGCCCGCTGATCGTCGGCATCGTGCTGGGGATGCTTTACGCCAACAGCCTGCGCAACCACCTTCCGGAAGCGTGGGTGCCCGGCATCCAGTTCTGCACCAAGCAGGTGCTGAGAACAGGCATCGTCCTGTACGGGTTCAAGCTGACCTTCCAGAGCGTGATCGACATCGGGGCGCGGCTCTTCTGATCGACCTCATTGTGGTCTCCCTCACCATTCTGCTGGGCGCGGGACTGGGGCGGCTGCTGAAAATGGACCGGGACACGGCCCTTCTGACCTCCATCGGCAGTTCCATCTGCGGGGCGGCGGCCGTCCTGGGCGCGGAACCCGTCGTGAAAAGCAAGCCTTACAAGGCGGCCGTGGCTGTTTCCACCGTCGTCATCTTCGGCACGCTATCCATGTTCCCATATCCGGCCCTGTACCGGGCCGGAATGCTGAACCTGACGACGGAACAGATGGGCCTCTTTACCGGAGCCACCCTTCATGAAGTGGCCCACGTGGTGGGCGCCGGCAACGCCATGGGGCAGGCCATCTCCGACCCGGCCATCATCGTCAAGATGATCCGCGTGATGATGCTGGCCCCGGTGCTGGTCATCCTGAGCATCATCCTGGCGCGGCGGGACTCCGCCGCCGGAGGAAACAGCGAAAAACGTAAAATCACCATCCCCTGGTTCGCGTTCCTGTTCCTCGCCGTCATCGGCTTCAATTCCCTGCACCTGCTGCCTGCCGAACTGGTGGACGCCATCAACACCCTGGACACGTTCCTGCTGACCATGGCGATGACGGCTCTGGGCGCAGAATCCAGCTTTGAGAAGTTCAAGAAAGCCGGAGCGCGCCCCTTCCTGCTTGCGGGCCTCCTGTACGTCTGGCTCTTCTTCGGCGGCTACTGGCTGGTCAAGCTCATCAGCTTCTAAACTTCACAGACCTTTCGCCTGCGGGGGGAGCATGCATCCGCGTTTCCTCCCCGTACGGAAGCAAAAAGGCCGTTTCATCCGCAACGGAACGGTTTCCAACAGAGAAACGGCTACTCAACATGAGTTCTTTGAGATAAAAAGCAGCCCCTGATTCCGGATTTATCATTCGTTTCCCGGCGGATCCGGGCAGTAAACCGCTCCTATTCCCGCTGCTGCGGCAGGTTTTCCCAGCCTGCCCCAACAAAAATTCATAGCCAAACCGTTTGGAGACGCTATAGTACACGTACCCAGTTTTTAAAACAAATGGCAACCAAATTATTCATTCCCGGACCCACTGAAGTAGCACCTGAAGTACTTGCCGCCATGAGCGGCCCGATGATGGGGCACCGATCCAAGGCGGCTTCCGCCCTGCAGCGCCGCATTTCCAACAATCTGCGCCGCATTCTGCTGACGGAACAGGAAATCCTGCTCTCCACTTCCTCCGGTACGGGCCTGATGGAAGGCGCCGTGCGTTCCTGCACCGCCAAGCGAGCCGCCATTTTTTCCGTGGGCGCCTTTGGCGACAAATGGTACAAGATTGCCACGGGCAACGGCGTTCCCTCCGACATTTTCAAGAGCGAACTCGGCCAGCCCACCACCCCGGAAATGGTGGACGCCGCCCTCTCCACCGGCAAGTACGACACTATCTGCATCACCCATAATGAAACGTCCACCGGCGTCCAGAACCCGGTGGAGGAAATTGCGGAAGTACTCAAAAAATACCCGGACGTCATATGGTGCATGGACGCGGTAAGTTCCGCCGCCGGTTCCCGGATTGAAACGGACAAGCTGGGCGTGGACGTGCTGGTGACCTCCACCCAGAAGGCGCTGGCGCTCCCCCCCGGCATGGCTGTCTGCACGCTGTCCCAAAAGGCTTATGAACGCACCGCCTCCGTCCCCAACCGCGGTCTTTGACCTGCGCTCCATTTACGACACTATCCAGAAAAAGGACTACCAGTACACGAACACCCCCTGCGTCTCCATCATGTACGCCATGGACCTCCAGCTCCAGCGCATCATGCAGGAAGGCGTGGAAAACCGCTTTGCGCGCCATGAAGCCATGGCGGAATTCGTGCGCTCCTGGGCGGATGAATATTTCAGCGTCTTCGCCAACCGGGACCATCTTTCCCGCACCCTGACGGTCATCAGCAACACGAGGGACATTGACATCGCCGCCCTGAACAACGTGCTGATCGAACGCGGCATGCAGCTCGGCAACGGTTACGGGGATTTGAAGAACAAGACCTTCCGCATCGCCCACATGGGTGAGCTGACGATGGACGACATGCGCTCCATCACGTCCAACATCGTGGACATCCTGAAACTCAAGTAAGCGTTTTCCCTTCCCTCTTTTCCGGCCCCGCCCGGGAAAGAGGGAAGAACGCCTCCTCCGGAGAATGAACGGAACAGCCGCCATGAACAAGGTTCTTCACACGGCGCTCCAGGCTCTGTTCATCATCGCCTCCGCCTGCGTCCTGACGGCCCTCATCATCGCCGGAGCCTTGAATGAAGCCATGCGCCCCTGGTCCGGAGCCTTCTTTCTAATGTTTGTTCCGTACTACCTGATCCTGGTGAAAAAACGCCTGGACCGGGAACAGGCGGGGGAAATGGCGCGCTCCTGCACATGGAGCATGGCCGCCGCGGCAAGCCTGTTCCTGCTGCTCATCGGGATGCTCCTGCTGTTGAACAGCATTCCGGGAGGCGGAGAGTTTGTCCGGCTTCTCCTGTTCAAGCCCCTGGATTTTCTCAAAGCGGCAGGAGCGCCCATGCGGTACCTGCTGCTGTTCTTTGCGGCATGTATTTTGGCGGGGCTTGTCTCCGGCATCCGTGCGCTATATCATTATTCCTTCCGTCATTAACCTTCTGTACTCTCTCATTTTCCCATGTCCACACTCCATCCTCCGTCCGCCCCGGGAACTGGCCGCGCGGGTTTCCTCCCTCCCCTATGACGTCATGAACCACCGGGAGGCCAGGGGAAATGGCCGCCGGAAACGACGCCTCCTTCCTCCACATCTGCCGCTCCGACATCGACACGAGCGAAACCTCCATCCACGCCCCGGAAACCTATGCCAAGGCACGGGAAAACCTGGAAGCATTCGTCCGCAAAGGGCTACCTCGTCCGGGATGAAAAACCTTCCTTCT
>VOFI01001656.1_pt1 | contig 52001 bp, 71 predicted proteins | sample 5384131 | NCBI WGS metagenome assembly VOFI01 (sample SAMN12384728, study PRJNA508395) | human gut metagenome | isolation source: healthy gut H | host: Homo sapiens
CGGGAACGTTTTTCTGAAATCATTGCAAAGCCCCGTGCCGGTGCGATATGCCGGACACGGGGCTTTTTCTATTTTTGAAATATAAAATACAAGACAAAAAGTAAATTATACTTGACATAATGTCTGATGAGTGCTATTCTGTATCCAGAGGGAATGAGCTTGCCCTCACAGGAAATAGACGAGGTGACAGGATGCCGAAGAATCTGAAACTGAAAGCTGCCCGCGCGGAAAAAGATATGACGCAGGGGGCATTGGCAGAAGCGGCTGGGGTCTCGCGCCAGACCATCAACGCGATCGAAAAGGGCGAGTACAACCCCACCATCAATCTTTGCCGCAGCATCTGCAAAATTCTGGGAAAAACACTGGATGAACTGTTCTGGGAGGAATGAAAATGAAATTTTCACTGTACAGCAAGAAAAATGTTCTGGATGAGATGCAGGAGCAAACTCTGCGCAAAATTGGGGAGCGTGGCTTCTGCTTGATGTGGGGCGGTCTGCTGGCCGCAATGGTGATTCAGCTGCTGACGGGCAATGCAGATAAAGCGATCGGAGAATGGGTCGTTTTTATGGCCGGATGTGTTTACACCGTTGCAGAGTGCGTCCGGAATGGCCTGTGGGATCGCCATCTTTCTTCCAGTATGGGAGCCAATGCGGTTTATTCTCTGCTGGCGGCCGTGGCGGTTACGGTGCTGTGGGGCCTGGCCTATGGCTATTGGATGGGCGCTGCGTTTACTGGTGTTTCGACAGGTCTGCTCTGCTTTGCACTGCTCCAATTCTGTGCACATCTGGTGAAGAAGAACCGGAAAAAGCTGGACGATGAACCGGAAGAAAAATAACACCTGATTTTCCACAACAAAAAGCGGAACCGTTGAAAATTCAGCGGTTCCGCTTTTTGTTGTTGCAATTATTTCTGATACCGGATGCTGTCTTTTTTCGGTGATAGGCCGCAGCACCTTACAGGGGTTGCCCACGGCCACCACGCCGGAGGGAATATCCTTTGTGACCACGCTGCCTGCACCGATGACCGTGTTGGAGCCGATGGTGACCCCGGGCAGGATGGTGACATCACCGCCCAGCCAGACGTTGTCCCCCAGTGTGATGGGGGCTGTGGTCTCAAGGCCGCTGTTGCGCTCTTCCGGCAGCATGGGGTGGATGGCAGTGTACATGCCGCAGTTGGGGCCGATGAAGCAGTGCCTGCCCAGTGTGATTTTTTGCGCAGTCCATCAGGTAAGCACCGTGGTTGATGTAGGTGCCCGCACCGATGAAGCAGTGATAGCCGTAATCCACATACAGGTGCGGCAGAATGACCACATGTTCTTCCATGTGGGGCAGCAGCTGACGCAGAAGCTCTGCCCGCTTTGCTTTTTCAGAGGGGCGGGTCTGGTTGAACTCGGTGTAGAGCTCCTCGGCTTTCTCTCGTTCGGCACAGAGCGCCGGGGTGTAGTTTGCGTCGTACCAGAGACCTGCTTCCCATTTTTCACGTTCTGTCATAAACGTTCTCCTGTTATAAGGTGTCCTCACCGGGCAGCTGGTTCCACAGGCGGTAGTACACGCCCTGCTTTGCCAGCAGCTCTTCGTGAGTGCCGGATTCCACAATGCCCTCGGAGCCAAGCACCAGAATGCGGTCGTAGTTCTTGATGGTGGTCAGGCGGTGGGCAATGGTCAGGGGGTGGTGCGGCCATGGGCCAGCTTTTCCAGGCTCTGCCCCACAAGGATCTCGCTCTCGTTGTCCAGTGCACTGGTGGCCTCGTCCAGGATCAGGATGGGCGGGTTCTTCAGGAACACCCGGGCAATGGCGATGCGCTGCTTCTGGCCGCCCGAGAGCTTGACACCACGCTCGCCGACATAGGTGTCGAAGCCGTCCTTCAGGGCCATGATAAAGCGCTCTGCACCGGCCAGACGAGCAGCTTCGATGATCTCCTTCCGGGTGGCATCGGGCTTGCCGTAGGCGATGTTATCCGCCACAGAGCCGCTGAACAGGTACACGTCCTGCTGGACGATGCCGATGTCCTGGCGCAGGCTCTTGAGGGTGACCTGCTGGATGTCCTGCCCGTCGATGTAGATGTGGCCGCTGGTCACATCGTAAAAGCGGGGGATCAAGTTGCACAGGGTGGTCTTACCGCCGCCGGAGGGGCCGACCAGAGCCAGCCGCTCGCCTGCCTTGATGTCCAGACTGACATGGTGGAGCACCTTGTTGTGGTCGTCCGGGTACTCAAAGCTGACATCGTCAAAGCGGATGGCACCGGGGCCGGGCTGCAGGGGCCGGGCATCGGGGGCATCGTGGATGGGCACGGGGGTGTCCATGATCTCGGCAAAGCGCTCGATGCCGGTCATGCCGCGCTGGAACTGCTCGGCGAACTCGACGATGCGGCGGATGGTGGCGATGAGGGTGGTGACGTAGAGCATATAAGCCACCAGGTCACCGGCGGTGATCTTGCCGTTGACCAGCGACAGGCCGCCCGCCACGATGACCACCAGATACATCAGCCCGTCGAACAGGCGGGTGGAGGTGTTGAAGGCAGCCATGGCGTAGTAGCCCAGCGTCTTGATGTGCTCAAAGTCCTTGTTGCCCTGCTCGAACTTGGCGCGCTCCTGCTCCTCGGCGGCAAAGGCTTTTACCACGCCCTGCCCCAGCAGGCTGTCCTCGATGGTGGCGTTCAGCTCACCGATCTGGACGCGCTGCTGGCGGAACCGGGCGCGCAGGCGCTGGTTCAGCTTGACGGACACGACGCCCATCAGCGGCACGCAGGCGAACACCGCCAGCGTCAGCGGGATACTGGCCTGACACAGGATGAGGAAGGATGCCAGGATCTTGATGCCCGCGATGAAAAATTCCTCGGGGCAGTGGTGGGCGAACTCGGTCACATCGAACAGATCGTTGGTGATGCGCCCATGATGGTGCCGACCTTGGTGTTATTGTAATAGGTGTGATCGAGCAGCAGCAGGTGGTCGAAGGCATCCCGGCGCATGTCGGTCTCGATGTGCACACCCATGATGTGGCCGATGCCGGACATGAAATACTGGGCCGCGCCGTCGATGATGCGGAGCACAAAGTAGATGCCCGCCAGCTTGAGCACGATGCCGGTGGTCAGGGGTGATGCCCACGTCCATGGCCGAGTTGGTGATGGTGCTCATGATCTTGGGCAGGAAGATGTCACACAGGGTGGTCAGCGCGGCGCAGAACAGGTCGAGAAAGAGCACTGCCTTGTGCTTTGCCAGATAGGGTAAAAAGCGGCGGATGAGCGCGCCGCTGCTGTTGTGATGCGCTCCGGGGTCTTTGATGTTTTGCTTTGCCATGGTTCCTCCTTGATTTGAACTTCTCAGTCTGCGCGTCAGCGATGACGGAGAGGTTTATTTTTTGCTGTAATCCCGTTCGCCGTAGATCGCGGTGCCAATGCGCACCAGCGTTGCGCCTTCGCGGATGGCGTTCTCATAATCGCCGCTCATGCCCATGGAGAGGGTCTGCATCTCCACGTTGGAATAGCCGCGCTCCCCGGCCTTTACGAACAGGTCATGGACGGCGGCGAGATACCGGCGGTTCTGTGCATCGTCATCATTGACCGGGGAATGGCCATCAGCCCCTTGACCCGGATGTGCTCCTGTGCGGCAGCAGCATCCAGCAGCGGCCAGAGCGCTTCCGGTGCCACGCCGGTCTTGCTCTCCTCGCCGCCGATGTTCACCTCCAGCAGGACGTTCTGCACGATGCCCGCCTTGGCAGCTTCCTTCTCGATGGCGGTCAGAAGGTGTTCACTGCCCACGCTCTGGATCAGGCTGGCCCGGCCCAGGACTTTTTTGATCTTGTTGGTCTGCAGGTGCCCGATGAAATGGCTGGGTTTGCCGCAGTAAGCGCCTGCGTCAAAGTTTGCGCAGAGCTCCTGCACATGGTTTTCGCCAAACACGTCAATGGGCAGGGCGGCACTTGCGGCCACGGTTTCAGCGGTGCGGGTCTTGCAGGCGGCGCACAGCTGGACCTCGGCAGGGTCGCGGCCCGCCTCCCGGGCAGCGGCGGCCATCTTTTCACGGATGGCCAGCACGGCCTCCCGCATCTCTTCCGGTGTTTTTTCTGCCATAAGGCATCAGTCCTCCTCGGTATATTTTGCGCGCTCTCCGCCAATGAGCTTCGGACGGGTGCGGGCGCAGAGAATGTTTGCTTCGCCGATCCGGCTCAGGCTCAGCCGCACCGGCACAGCCACCCGGCGCAGGTGCATCCCGATCAGGGTGCCGCCAATGTCGATACCGGCGTGGGCGCGGATCTCCTCCACGGCAACGGGATCTTTGCACTGCTTCCAGCAGGTGGTGGCCCAGCTGCCGCCCGCATGGGGCCGGGGCACGACACACACTTCCTCCCAACCGTATTGTTCGGCGGCTTCCCGCTCCATGATAATGGCCCGGTTCAGGTGCTCACAGCACTGTGCCGCCAGCCAGATGCCGCGCTGGGCCAGCACCGGCGCAATGCCTGCGTAGACGGCCTGTGCGGCCTCCAGACTGCTGTCCTTGCCGATGTGCCCGCCCACGATCTCGCTGGACGAGCAGCCCACCACGAACACGTCGCCCTTTTTCAGCTTTGCCTGTTCCAGCAGCTCTTCCACTGCCTGCCGGGCTTCCGCCTGGATCTGCTGTTTGAATGCGTCTGTCATATCAATTACCTCGTATCGATCGGTTGCCGCGATGACCCGATGTTTTGTATTCTGTTGGGCCCAAGCGTTTACAACAATTTTTCCGGGATGTCCAGGGCTCCCCTGGCAGGGGGAGCTGGCACGCGAAGCGTGACGGAGCGGTTCAGACCCGTACAGAATAAAGCGCTTTTTCTCCCGTGATGCCAAAATACACCCGGTTCTCCACCGGGCAGAGGGCAGAGCTGCTGCCCTGAGGCTTGCCGGAAAAGCTCCACAGCCAGCTTCCGCTGGCGGTGGAAACGGCCTCGGCGCGGATGCCGTCGGCGGGCAGGGAGAACAGGTTCTCCTGCATCGATTCGCTCAGCCGCAGGGGCCACACCGCGCAGGAAGGTGCTGCCTGCATGGCGCTCTAGCCAGCTGGAGCTGGCCCAGCGGTAGCTGATGTAGAGGGTGCTGTCCTCATCCAGCGCCAACGCGCCGGGATAGCCCGGCAGCCCGCTGAAGCTGCTCTGACAGCCCTTGCCCCCTGCAGTCAGGCCGCGGGCAGAGGCCGCCGCGCTCCAGATGCAGCGGCTGCCGAGGTCGGAGATGTAGAGGGTCTGGGTGCGCTCGTCCAGCGCAAGGCCGGACGCTCCGGCAATGCCGCCCACCACCTGCTCCACGGTGCGGGCAGCAGGATCATAAACGTATACCGCACCTGTTCCGGTGTGGGCCAGCAGCTCGGTGCGCAGGGCGCTTTCCAGCCCCTGTTCCGCGCTCTCCTGCCCGACCACGGCAAAGTAGACCTTGCCGTCCGCACCGACCTCCACGGCAGAAAGGGCTCCCAGCGGGGCACCGTCGATCTGCGTGACCACCTGTTCCACCGAAGCGCCCCAGCTGTCGTGCCGGGCGCGGCAGAGGGTGCCCCCGGCAGGGGTGAGAACTGTGAGCCACAGGTCTCCCGCAGCATCAAACGCAAAGCCGGTCAGCTCGCCCTCTACGCTCAGGATGACCGCAGCGTTGCCGCCGTCGGTGCGCACCAGATCGCTGGTGCGTTTCTTCAGAGAGGAGCCGTTCCATGCCGCCGCATAGACAAGGCCATCCCGGGTGCGGATGCAGTCCACACCCTGATACCCGCCCAGATCCCAGATCTCCCTGCGGTCGGTGGAAAGCGCTGCCTGCGCCGCGCCGGAGGCCTGCCGGTGATCCGGGGCGGTGTAGGTTTTAGGCGGGGCCTCAATGGGCCGGAGCACCAGCACCCAGACCAGCGCAGCAACCGCGGCCAGCGTAAACACGATGCTCAATTTCTGGAATCTCTGGAGCACTTCCTCCCGCTCGGCGGCACGCTGGGCCTCCTGCACGGCCCGGCGGCGGGCAGCGGCGGCGCTGGCCCGGTTGGCGCGGCGAAGCCAGCGGTCTACCCACAGGGCCGCACTGGGCCCGATGGTCAGTGACGCGATGAGCAGGATGAGAAGCAGTTCAACGAATCCGATGCGCATAGGCAGATTTCCTTTGTTCTGATGGTTGTTTTTATCAAATCAGTATAGCACACTTTATAGCAGAGAAGCAAGCGGGCGGCAGGCTCCTGCTGTTTCTTGCAGGGCTTTTGTGGTATACTAAGAAAAATGGGGCGGCGGTTTTCCAAACCATTCACTTAAACTTCACAAAATTTTCCAATAATTATATTATGATACCCCTAGAAACTGGAGCTATTTTGATAACGAGGAGGAAACCTCAGATGGCAAAGATACTGATCGTTGATGATGAACCCCGCATCCGGGAACTGATCCGGGAGCATTTACAATATGCAGGCTATGTCTGCGAGGAAGCGGGCGACGGCTCTGCCGCCCTTTCGCTGCTGAGCGGCGGCGGTTTTGATCTGGTGATCCTGGATGTGATGATGCCCTTTATGGACGGCATGACCTGCCTGCGCGAGATGCGCGCCCGCCACATCAACACGCCGGTGATCATCCTGACCGCGCGCGGCGAGGAGTATGACAAGCTGGCAGGTCTGGAAGGCGGCGCGGATGACTATGTGGTCAAGCCCTTCTCCCCACGGGAGCTGGTGGCCCGTGTCAAGGCAGTGCTCAACCGCACCATGCCCCGCTCCGAGGCATCGGACGGCACCATGACCTTTGACGAACTGACCATCGATACGGCCAGCCACACCGTGCGGGTGGCGGGCGAGGATGTGAGCCTGACCCCCAAGGAGTTTGACCTGCTGGTGTTCCTGGCCTCCAACAAGGGCATTGCCCTGAGCCGGGAGAAGATCCTGCAGAAGGTGTGGAATTACGACTATTTTGGCGAGGACCGCACCGTGGATACCCATGTCAAGATGCTGCGCGGCCATCTGGGCAAATGCCGGGGCTATATTGCCACCGTATGGGGCATCGGCTATAAGTTCGACCCGGATGCAGCGCGTTAAACAGGAGGTTTGCGGTTGATGCGGCAACCCGAAAAAAGCGGCGTACCGTGGGCATCCGCGGGCAGCTGATGTGGTTCCTCTGCTTCATCTGTCTGCTGCCGCTGGTGCTATTCTGGTTTTTGTGCACCCAGCTGCTGGAGCCCCTGTACACCACCCATATCCAGAAGCAGCTGACCGAACAGGCGGATGCCATCGTGCAGAAGCTGGACGATGCCATTGCCGACGGCCAGACCCTCTCTTATTGGGGGTTCGGCAGTCAGCTCTATGTCAACAGCCAGTTTTTCAACCAGCTCAGCAGCGAGATCTACGAAAACGGCGGCATGAGCAGCTTCTGCGTGGATATCTCCGATGTCACGCTGCGGCAGATCTTCAAGGTGGAGAACCTCTCCTACTGCAACCTGCACCGCACCCGGCCCACCGATGAAAACAGCGAGCTGCCCTCTTACAGCACCGCCCGCGCCATGCGCCAGCTCTGCCGCGAGACCGGCAGCTGCGTGCGGAAGATCAATCCGCCCACGCCCTCGGGCACGGTGGAGCTGATGGTGGGCAGAACGACCTCCGACGGCAGCTATACCGTGCTGGTGACCACCAGCCTGATGCATGTCTCGGAGGCCGGTGAAGTGATGAGCACGGTGCTGCCGCTGGCGGCGGCGCTGATCTTTGCCTTTTCCATGAGCGCGGCGTGGCTGTTCAGCGAGTGGTTCACCAAGCCCCTGCGCCAGCTTTCGGGGGCGGCCCGGCAGGTGGCACAGGGCGATTATGCCGTGCAGGTGGAGACCAACCGCCGGGACGAACTGGGCGACCTGGCGCAGGAGTTCAACCACATGGCCAAGGAAGTCCAGCACGCGGCTCAGATGCAGCGCGACCTGCTGGCGAACGTCTCCCACGACCTGCGCACCCCGCTGACCCTCATCAAGGGCTATGCCGAGACGGTGCGGGACATCACCGGCGACGACAAGGCCCACCGCGACGAGCAGATGAACATCATCGTGGACGAGACCGACCGCCTGACGGCCCTTGTTTCCAGCGTCATGGAGCTGAGCAAGGTGACCAGCGGCGCGGAAAAGTGCGAGAAGGTCCACTTTGATATGGGCCAGCTCTGCGATGAGGTCAGTGAGCGCTATGACGCGGTCTGTGCCCAAAATGGCTGGCAGCTCAAGCTGGAACTGCCGGAGGAAGAGCTGCCTGTCTATGCCGACCCCAACATGATGCAGCGCGCCCTCCACAACCTGCTGGGCAACGCTATGCACCACATCGGCGGGGACGGCATCTTCCTCCTGCGGGCCTCTAAGGTGCCCGAGGGAGTCCGGGTGGAGATCGAGGACCACGGCCCCGGCATCTGTGCCGAGGATCTGCCCTATATCTTTGACCGGTATTACCGCTCCCGCTCCGATGCGGGCAAGCAGGGCACCGGCCTGGGGCTTTCCATCACCAAGGCCATCTTCCAGCAGCACGGCTTCCGCTTCGGTGTGCAGAGCACGCTGGGCAAAGGCACGACCTTCTGGTTCATTGCAACGGATACAAAGTAAAACGACCCTCTTCGTCATTGTCTCAGAATGACGGAGAGGGTCTCTCTTTTTAAGCATCTGCTTTCCGGTAAATGCCCAGACTATTGTCCGGTTCCGGCATCTTCACGCGGGAGGCGCGGTCGTTCACCTTGACCAGCATCCAGCCCATCAGGGCCAGCACCACCACGATAATGAGCCATTTTACGGCGTTGGGGAGTTTTTTCATATTCGTATTCCTTTGTTTTTGATCTCAGGGGCGGCAGAGCTTCCGCGCCCGGGCCAGCAGGGCGGCGGCATCGGCGGCAGAGGGCGCTGCGACCCAGTCCGGGCGCTGGCGTGCCCCCGGGCCGCTGCTTCCGGCCTCGGCAAAGCGGGCAAGGCAGGTGTCCGTGCGGTCATTCCAACCGGAAAAGCCCTCCGGTGCAATGTGGGCTCCCAGACGGCAGTCCAGCATGGCAGTCTTGCCGGTGGGCCGCCAGGGCCTGCCCAGATAGACCGTTCCGGCGGGGCAGTCGGAGACGAAATCGCAGTCCCAGAACACGAAGCCCAGCCCGTTGGCGCTGCCCGAGGGGGCGGTGATGTAGCTATGGGAAAGGTGGTTGTCTACCGTGCGCAGGATGCACTGCTCAAACAGGGCATCGGCCCCGCCAAAGATGAAGTCGATGTCCCCCGCGATCTCGCAGCTCTGGTAATACTGCGCCGAGGGGCGGCGGGGCGCAAACTTGCGGGGACCCAGAAAACCGTCCTTCTCCCGTTCAGCCTCGGGCAGGGGCGCGCAGAAGAGCGTGTCCTGGTTGCCCAGCAGCCTTACCCGGCGGAACACGGCCTTTTCGGCATCCACATAGGCGGCAATGGCCTGCCCCACGGCACTGCCCGGACCGGCATCGTTGGCAATGGTCAGATCCTCCACCGTTACGCTGCCGCCGCTGAAAAAGGCGGTGTAGCTGCGGAAGGTGTGGGTGGGCCGCCCATCCGGGTGGGGCAGCTTGCCGCCGTCCCCAAAGATCAGGGTGGTGGCATCAGCTCCCGCGCCCCGCAGGGTGAGCGCCCGTTTTTCACAGACCAGCTTTTCCCGGTAGATGCCGGGCCCGATGCAAATCTCTGCTTCCAGCTCGTAGGGCACCGCCAGCACGGCCTCCGAGATGCTGGCAAAATCGCCGCTGCCATCCTGGGAAACGGTGAGTTTTAACATGGGCAGTCCTCCCTTGTAAAAAGATAAGGCTATTATATGCCCCTTTTGTGAAATTTTCAATGTCCGCAGGGCTCTAACCGGAGCACGGCGGCAGTGATATCATCGGGTCGGCCGGTCTGTTCGGCGCGGGCGCGGGCGGGCTCCACAAGGATCCGGGCCACCTTCTCGGGCTGGGTCGCCTGCGGCGGCGGAGAGCTCCAGCTGCTTGGCCACCCAGCCGGGGCCGTCCACCAGCAGACCGTCCGAGACCAGTACGGCATAGTCCCCGGCGGCGAGATGCACCACCCGGCTCTGGCCGTTCACGCTGCCCAGAATGCCGATGGGCAGGCTGATATCGCCCACCGGACGGGCACGGCCGCCGTGCACCAGAAAGCCCGGGGCGGCCCCGGCCTTGAAGATCCGTGCCGTGCCGGTGTAAAGGTCCACGCTGATCAGGTCGAGGGTGGCTCCGCTCTCCTCATCGCTTTTCAGGGCCAGCGCCACATTGACCAGCCGTGCCGCCAGCTCAGCGGTGAAGCCGGCTTTCAACAGGCGGGCAGTGAGCTCGGCGGCAAGGCTGCCGTCCACGGCGGCCGGGCGGCCTGTGCCCATGCCGTCACACAGGATCATCTGGGCAGCGGCCGGGCTGCAGAACTGCTGGACCGCATCCCCGGAGACAGTGCCCTTTGCCGCCGTGCCTGCAGTTCCGAACACAGCCCGGAGGGCGGGCTTTTCGCAGAAGAGCAGGGTGGTCATCCCTTTGCAGGAGAGCACCTGCGGCGGGTCGAAGTCCCGGCGGCAGATGCGTCCGGTCTCCTGCGCCAGCGCGGCCAGCTCGGGGGAAGAAAAGCGGGTACGGGGCAGGGTGACCGCCGCCCGTGTCCGGCCCAGGTCGTCCAGCGTGACAGCGCATTCCAGCGGCGGCGTGCCCAGGCTGGCAAAAAACGCGGCCACCCGCCCGGATTTGTAAGGCTCCGGGTTTCCGGGGCGGCCCAGCTGCTCACTGAGTACGCTCAGGGCATCGGCCATGGCGCTGTATTGCTCGGTCAGGGCGGTGCGCATGGCCTCAGCGTGGACGTGGGCTTCCTTCCGGCTCCGGTAGAGCGCAAAGGAGCGATTTGCCGCCGCGCAGAGCGCCGCCGGGTGGATGCATCTGGACAGCTGGCCGGGCAGGTCGCTGGTCTGCAGATGGCCCTGCTGTTCCAGAATGGGCCGCAGGGCGTTCATCCCCTCCAGCGTGGCGGTGTATTCCTGCTTCCAGCAGGTTTCCCGCCGCCCGCAATTGAAGCACAGGCTGTCGTGGGTGTTGTCGATGACCCAGCGGAAGGTGTCGCATCGGCGGGGAAACGCATCGTATACAGCGTTCACCGTCTCGGCCAGCGAGGAAAGGCTCTCGGCCACTGCTTCCAGCCGGGTGGCGGCGGCAGAAAGCCGGGGCGGCTCCTCGGGCGGCGCGGGGGCTTCCGGCACCGGTGTCAGCCAATGTTTAGGGAAAAAGGCGGGGGCCGCAAAGCCCAGCCCGGCGCTGAGGAGCAGGGGCAGAGCCGTGCCGGGGGCGGGAACACAGAGCACCCCCAGCACACACCCGCCTGCACAGGCGGCAAGGGTCTCAGCCCGCCGCCCCGGGGGCCAGCAGGACCGCTGCCGCCGTGCCGCAGCAGAGCCCCACCGCCGCCGGGGCAAGGGAAGGGTCTGCGGCGCAGAGCGCGGCCCCGGTGAAGGCAGCAAAGGCCAGCGCGGGCTTTTCCTGCCCACGGCAGCAGAGGGCGGCATCCACCATGGCGCAGGCTGCTGCCCCGGGGCAGAGGGGGCCGAAGCGCAGCCCGCCCAGCGCCGCCGCCACGGCAGAAGCGGCCAGCAGGGTGCCAAAACCGGGCTTTTCGGGTGGGAAGCGCTGCAGCGCATAGCCGAAGCCGCCCGCCAGCAGGGCATCTGCCCCGCAGAAGAATACCAGCGTGAAGCCTGCCCCGCCGGGCCCCAGCGCAAAGCAGACACCTCCCAGCACCAGCGCCCCGCACCCGGCCAGAAATGCCGGGCGGAGCCTGCCGGGCCAGAGCCATCGGGCGGCCACGGCCGCCCCCACGGCGCAGAGCAGGCAGAGGCTGTCCAGTGAAAATGCCCCGAACCCGTGGAACAGGATGCTCAGTGCGGCCCCGGCTGCGCAGGCGGCAAAAAGCAGTCCGCAGGCAGGCCCAATGTCAGCCCCAGCCCAAAGGGGAGCAAAGCCCCATAGAGAACGGCCCAGCCCCCGGCAAGCCCCAGCGCAAAGGCCCCGCCCTGCCGCAGGGCCGGGCGTACCGCCGCCCGGGAGGCCAACGCGGCGGCAACAGGCTGCTTCGGGTGCAGTTTTGTGGTTTCCGGCATGAAAAAATCCCCGCTTTCCGGCGGGGATCTTTTGCAATGTTCTGTTTCCCGCGCCCTTTGCATATACTGTAGCGCGGGCGCGCGGCGTTTTATGGGGTCATGCGGGGAAGCGGCTCAAATCAGCAGAAATAGCGCACTTCACCAAAGAAATTCATCCATTTGGCAATCACTTCATCGCTTCGCGCTTCGATGATGGCCATAATGTTTCGCAGAACACGGGGCGGAATGTTGGAATTGTTGTGGCACAGATAGCATTTCCCGGCCCGCGTGATCCAGATCTTGGTCGCGTTGCTGCTGGGAGCGCCCTGTGAAACATGAACATGAATGGGTTCCAGCGGATCATTTTCGTTGGCCCAGAAGTAGACCCAGTAGGAGCCGATCTTAAAAACCTGCGGCATTTTCCACCCCTCCTTCCTGGGAAAACTGCAGGATCAAATGTGCAGTGGATTCCAGGAACTTCTGGTAGCGGTCGATCTCAGCAGGGGTGAAGCCGCTGACATCCTCCCAGGTATAATCCGGCAGATAGCAGACCGCAGAGTGGAAACAATCCTTCTCGTCGGGCTTTTCGATGTAGACCTTTACACGGTGGTCTGGCTGCATCTCGGAATGCACGATCTCGGTGTTGTCGTCCAGTGTCATAAACGGGTACATCATAAAAACACCTCCGTGGATATGATTGCGAAAAGGGGAAGGAAGATCAGCCGTTCAGCTTCTCAATGGCAGCCTTGACACGGGCAAGGGTCGTCTCGCGGCCCATCATGCAGGCAAGGTCGGTACCACCGCCGGGGTGCGCTGCTTGCCGGAAAGGGCAATGCCCAGCGGGTAGAGCAGCCAGCCGTTCTTCTTGCCCAGCTCTTCGGCCTTGGCCTTGCAGGCGTTGAACACGGTGTCGCGGTCAGAGAAGTCCAGGCTCTCGTCGCTCAGCAGGGGCAGCAGGGCTTCCAGTGCTTCCCGGGCGGTCTCCGGGGTGGTCTTCTGCTTCTTGTTGGCGTACAGGCTCACATCGTAGTCGGGCATTGCGTCAAAGAAGTCCAGCTGCTCGGGGATCTCACCCAGCACCTCACAGCGGGGCTGCAGGTTGGCGCAGAGCAGCTTCTTGTCGATGGGGGTGTGCACGGCCTGATCGATCCAGGGCTCGGCCTTCTTCTGGAACTCCTCAGGGCTCAGGCGGCGGATATACTCCGCGTTGATGGCCCGCAGCTTGAGGGGGTCGAAGATGGCGGGGGATTTGGAGATGCCGTCCGGGCTCCAGATCTTGATGAGCTCTTCCAGGCTGAAGATCTCCTGCTCGGCGTATTCGCCCTTGGGGCTCCAGCCCAGCAGGCAGATGTAGTTCATCACGGCCTCGCTCAGGTAACCCTTGGCCACCAGATCCTGATAGCTGGCATCACCGTTGCGCTTGGACAGCTTGTTCTGCGCGTCCTTCATCACGGGCGGGCAGTGGATATAGGTGGGAATCTCCCAGCCAAAGGCCTGATACAGCAGGTTGTACTTGGGGGTGGAGGACAGATACTCGCTGCCGCGGATGACATGGGTGATGCCCATCAGGTGGTCGTCCACAACATTTGCAAAGTTGTAGGTGGGCATTCCGTCGGTCTTGATGAGGATCTGGTCGTCCATCTCGCTGTTCTCGACCTCGATGTGGCCGTAGACCACATCGTCAAAGCCGGTCACGCCCTCCTTGGGGATCTTCTGGCGGATGACGTAGGGCTCACCTGCGGCCAGACGCTGCTTGACCTCCTCCTCGGGCAGGTCGCGGCAGCAGCCGTCGTAGTGGGTCATCTCACCGTTGGCGCGCTGTTCGGCGTGCAGTGCCTCCAGCCGCTCCTCGGTGCAGAAGCAGTAGTAGGCCTTGCCCTCTGCCACCAGCTGCTCGGCATACTGCTTGAACATGCCCATCCGCTCACTCTGAACGTAGGGGCCCACAGGGCCGCCGATGTCCGGGCCCTCGTCCCACAGCAGGCCGGTCTCCCGCAGGGTGTTGTAGATGACATCCACAGCGCCCTCAACGTAACGGCCCTGGTCGGTGTCCTCAATGCGCAGGATGAAGGTGCCATCCTCGTGCTTGGCCATCAGGTAGGTGTACAGCGCGGTGCGCAGGTTGCCAACGTGCATGTAGCCGGTGGGCGAGGGGGCAAAACGGGTGCGGACTTTATTGCTCGGCATAGAAAAACGCTCCTTTATATTTACAGGCAAAAAATTGCGGATAGCTACCTTTTAGTTTAATCGCTGTGCGCTGTTTTGTCAACGAATCGGCCGCAGATTTGGCAGAATGGGCGTTTGGAAGCAAAAGAAAAATCTTTTTGTCGAAACTGCACGCAATCATTGACGAATGATTGGAAATTTTGTATACTGAGTGGGAGAGATGGCACAATTTTCCTTTGAAGGCTCTGAAGGAGAGATCAGGGCCGGGAGAAAATTGGGAAATGGCTGTCTGAGGTGTAAATGACAAAGGAGAAGAAAAAACTATGAAGAGTACCGGAATCGTCCGCGGCGTTGACGGCCTGGGCCGTATCGTCCTGCCCAAGGAGCTGCGCACCAGCATGAAGCTGGACAACGATGCCAAGCTGGAGATCTTTGTGGAGGGCGATGAGATCATCCTCAAAAAAAATACCGCCCCACCGGCAGCTGCGATTTCTGCGGCGAGGTTGACGACAACGCCATCCAGTATGCAGGCTACTGCATCTGCACCTCCTGCCGCAAGAAAATCGGCAACATGAAAAAATAATGCGGAGAAGGAGGGCAGCCCATGAGCCAGATGATCGACTTTACCCTGCCGTCCTGCCAGCTGGGGCGGACGCTCCACGCGTTCCGCTGTGTGCCGGAGGGAGAGGTGCGGGCGGTGCTGCAGCTCTCCCACGGGATGGTGGAGTTCATCGACCGCTATAAGCCGCTGGCCGAGAACCTGGCCGCCCGGGGCATCCTTGTCACCGGCAACGACCACCTGGGCCACGGCGGGTCCATCCGCACCAAAGAGGATTACGGCTACTTTGGCGAACCCGACGGCAACCGCGCCCTGCTGGAGGATCTGCACGCTGTGACGACCCTGACGAAGCAGCTCTATCCCGGCGTCCCCTATTTTCTGCTGGGCCACAGCATGGGCTCGTTCTACGCCCGGCAGTACCTTTGCGAGTGGGGCGATGAGCTTGACGGAGCCATCATCATGGGCACCGGCTACCAGCCCAAAGCGCTGGTGCAGCTGGCCAGGACCATCTGCCGGGTGTTGGCCGTGTTCCATGGCTGGCACTACCGCAGCAAACTGGTGGCCAGACTTTCGTTTTTGGGGTACAACAAGGGGTTGGAGGGCCGCACGGCCCACGACTGGCTCAACCGTGACCCGGTGGAGGTGGACCGCTACCGCGCCGACGAGCGCTGTACCTTTATCTTTACCCTGAACGCCTATTACAGCATGTTCAGCGGCATCCTGCGGTTGTACGACCCGGCTCTTCTGGCCCGGGTGCCCAAGGATCTGCCCCTGCTGTTCCTGGCAGGTGATGCCGACCCGGTGGGCGAACAGGGCGCAGGTGTGAAGCGGGCGGTCAAGAGCCTGCTGGATGCCGGTGTGAAGAACATCGAGGTCAAGCTGTACCCCAGCGCCCGGCATGAGCTGCTGGTGGAGCTGAACCGCGAAGAGGTCTTTGCTGACATTGGTGACTGGCTGGAACGCCGGCTGTAAAACACAGACACACAAAAACAGAACCGCCGCCCGGAAATTTCCGGACGGCGGTTCTTTGCACACACGATCAAAAAGGAGAAGGGAGGAGAGTTTTTGTCAGAGCATGGGGGACAGGGGGATTACTCGCCGCGGACGGCTGCGAAGCCTGCCTCCAGATCGGCGATGATGTCATCGATGTGCTCAGTACCGATGGACAGGCGGATGGTATTCTGATAGATCTGTTGTTCGGCCAGCTCCTGATCGTTCAGCTGGCTGTGGGTGGTGGAAGCCGGATGGATGACCAGGCTCTTCACATCAGCAACGTTGGCCAGCAGGGAGAAGATCTTCAGGTTGTCGATGAACTTGAATGCTTCTTCGCGGCCGCCCTTGATGTTGAAGGTGAAGATGGATGCACCGCCATTCGGGAAGTACTTCTCGTACAGAGCGTGATCCGGGTGATCCGGCAGGGAGGGGTGGTTGACCTTCTCCACCTGCGGATGGTTTGCCAGAAATTCGACCACCTTCTTGGTGTTCTCAACGTGACGCTCGATACGCAGAGACAGAGTCTCAGTGCCCTGCAACAGCAAAAATGCGTTGAACGGAGAAATGGTGGCACCGGTATCGCGCAGCAGGATGGCGCGGATGTAGGTGACGAAGGCAGCAGGGCCTGCGGCATCGGCGAAAGAAACACCGTGATAGCTGGGGTTGGGATCGGCGATATTGCCGAACTTGCCGCCGGCTTTCCAGTCAAATTTGCCGCTGTCCACGATGATGCCGCCCAGGGTGGTGCCGTGGCCGCCGATGAACTTGGTGGCGGAGTGGACCACGATGTCTGCGCCGTGCTCAATGGGGCGGATCAGGTACGGGGTGCCGAAGGTGTTGTCGATGACCAGCGGCAGGCCGTGCTTGTGCGCGATGGCTGCAATGGCATCGATGTCGGGGATATCGCTGTTGGGGTTGCCCAGAGTCTCCAGATAGACGGCCTTGGTGTTGGGCTGGATGGCGTTCTCCACCTCAGCCAGATCGTGTGCGTTGACAAAGGTGGTGGTGACGCCGAACTGGGTCAGGGTGTGCTCCAGCAGGTTGTAGCTGCCGCCGTAGATGGTCTTCTGGGCCACGATGTGGTCACCGGCCTGTGCCAGTGCTTCGATGGTGTAGGTGATGGCAGCGGCACCGGAGGCGGTTGCCAGAGCAGCCACGCCGCCCTCCAGAGCAGCGATGCGCTTCTCGAACACGTCCTGCGTGGAGTTGGTCAGGCGGCCGTAGATGTTGCCGGCATCTGCCAGACCAAAGCGGTCTGCTGCGTGCTGGCTGTTGCGGAACACATAGGAAGTGGTCTGATAGATAGGCACTGCACGGGAATCGGTTGCGGGATCGGCCTGCTCCTGGCCAACGTGAAGCTGCAGGGTCTCAAATTTATAGTTAGACATAGTATTTAACCTCTCTATCTGTACTTAAAGTATAATTCTGGCGCATAAAAAATCCCGGTCACTGACACCATTTCAGTGCACCGGGCAAAAATTCAGGTTTAGCGCTTTGGCAGCTTTGCCATCACATTCGCACACACATTCGGTCTGCAGAGGGCAATGCACAGCGCTCGGTCCCATATTCTGCCCGGGTGGTGTACATTCGCCCACAACGGAAGTTCGCGTGGAGCAGATTTTTCCAGATCAGCGTCATTTTGGTGCCCTCCTTTCAACGGTTTTCCCAATCCTCTACGACCCCGGGAAACTTGATCTCAATTTCCCACTAGGTTTGTGGATTTATTGTCTGGATTATATCCCCATTTACCCAGATTGTCAATAGGTTTATTGCAAAAAAGTTGGAAATTTTGAAATCGTTGACGGCTGGCCCCCGGTGCTGTATACTAAGTCTATTCTTTATTCTTGTAAAGGAGGGCGGGCAGATGAGCATTGGGCCAAGTATGCCGCTGCGGCTGGAAAAGCCGGAGGGCATCGACCTTGCACAGGCGGCGCGGTACTTTGGAGCCCGGGGCGGCGCGGACGCGGCCACCCAGGCGCTGCTGGAAAAATGCGCCGTGCCGCTGCTGGCGGCAGCCACGCCCCGGGCAGTCTGGCTGGAGGCCGACCCCGACAGCCTGACAGCGGCGGGCATTCTGGCGGGGGAAGATGTGGCAAAGCATCTGGAAGGCTGCACCGCCGCCCTGCTGCTGGCCGTGACGCTTGGCCCCGGTGTGGATGCCCAGATCCGCCGGGCCGGTGTGGGCGATATCGCCGCCGGTGTGGCATCGGATGCGCTGGGCTCTGCGCTGGCCGAACAGGCTGCGGAGGCCGCTGAGGCTGAGCTGCGCCAGTGGGCCGCCCGGCAGGGCAAGTATCTGACGGGACGCTATTCCCCGGGCTACGGGGACTGGCCCCTGCCGTGCAGCCGCTGTTGGCAGCCGCGCTGGACACCACCCGCCGCGCCGGGCTCTGTGTCACGAAAAACAACCTGATGACCCCTCGCAAGAGCATCACGGCCATTCTGGGGGTCAGCGATCACCCGGTCCGGGGTCATCTAGCGGGGTGCGGGCACTGCGTGCTCCGCACCCGGTGCGAATATAGAAAGAGGGGGATCACCTGTGCAAGCGAATGAACTGTTTGACCGGCCCAATACCATCCTGCTGGATGGCGGCATGGGCACCATGCTGCAGGCTGCGGGCCTGAAACTGGGGCCGTCCCGAGGAGCTGAACATCACCGACCCGGCGCTCATCGAGAGCATCCATGCCCGGTATGCCGCCGCAGGCAGCCGCATCATCAATGCCAATACCTTTGGCGCTTCCGCCCACAAGCTGGCGGGCAGCGAGTACACGCTGGAGGAGATCATTGCGGCGGGCATTGCCAACTGTAAGCGGGCCTGTGCTCCTTACGGCGCACTGGCCGCACTGGATGTGGGCCCCCTGGGGGAGCTGCTGGAGCCCAACGGCACCCTTGCGTTTGAGGATGCCGTGGCAGAGTATGGACGCATCGCCCGGGCAGGTGTGGCCGCCGGGGCTGACCTCGTGTTCCTTGAGACCTTTACCGATCTGTATGAGCTGAAGGCCGCCCTGCTGGCCGTCAAGGAGAACAGAACAGCCTGCCCGTGCTGGCCAGCATGAGCTTTGAAGCGGGCGGCCGCACCTTTACCGGCTGCACGGTCGAGAGCTTTGCCGCCACCGCCCGGGGTTTGGGAGCCGATGCCGTGGGTATCAACTGCTCTCTTGGCCCCAAGGAGATCTTCCCCATGGCAAAGCGGCTGACCGAGGCCCTGCCCGGCAGCTTCCCGGTGTTCGTCAAGCCCAACGCGGGCCTGCCCCGTGCCGATGGCTCTGGCTACGATATCACCCCGCAGCTCTACGCCATGCAGATGAAGCCCTACCGGGAGCTGGGCCTGTTTGCTGCAGGCGGTTGCTGCGGCACCACCCCGGAGTTTATCCAGCTGCTGAACGGCGTGTTTGCCGATTGCAGGCCGGGCCGCCCTGACCACCCCATGAAGTCGGTGGTGTGCAGCCCCATGGACTGTGTGGATGTGGACGGCATCACGGTGGTGGGTGAGCGCATCAATCCCACCGGCAAAAAGCGGTTTCAGCAGGCCCTGCGGGAAGGGGATATGAACTATGTGCTGGAACAGGCCGTGAGCCAGACCGAGGCCGGGGCCCAGATCCTGGATGTGAACGTGGGTGCGCCCGGTGTGGATGAGCCTGCTCTGATGGAACAGGTGGTCAAGGCACTGCAGAGCGTGGTCAGCCTGCCGTTGCAGCTGGATTCCTCCCATGCCGAGGCGCTGGAACGGGGCCTGCGGGTCTACAACGGCAAGCCCATCGTCAACTCGGTGAACGGCGAGGCGGAAAAGCTGAACACCATCCTGCCCCTGTGCAAAAAAAGTACGGCGCGGCGGTGGTCGGCCTTGCCATTGATGAGCGGGGCATCCTGCCCAAAGCCGAGGACCGCGTGGCCATTGCCCGCCGCATCCGGGACGCGGCACTGGCGGCAGGCATCCCGCAGGAGGATATCTATATCGACTGCCTGACCCTGACGGCCAGCGCCCAGCAGGAGGATGTGCTTGCCACGGTGCAGGCCCTTCACGCCTGCAAGGAGGAGCTGGGGGTGCGCACCATTCTGGGCGTGTCCAACATCAGCTTTGGCCTGCCCTGCCGCTCCTACCTGAACACCACCTTCCTCACCATGGCCATGTATGCGGGGCTTGACCTTGCCATTATGAACCCCTCCAGCGAGGAGATGATGGCGGCGGTCTACGCTTATAACGTTCTGACCAACCGGGACAAGCAGAGCACGAAGTACATTGAGCGGTATGCCAACCGGGTGCCCGCCTCCGCCGCACTGGCGCAGGCCGTGCAGAATGCCCAGACCACCCCGGCAGCAGGCGAAACGCCGGAGGCCGCCGGCCCCTACGCTCCCCTGATGAAGGCGGTGGAAAAGGGTCTGAAGGGCGAGGCAGCTGCCCGCACCCGGGCGCTGCTGGAGGAAAAGGAGCCGCTGGAGCTGGTGGACGAAGCCCTCATTCCGGCGCTGGATATCGTGGGCGCAAAGTATGAAAAGGGCACCCTCTTCCTGCCGCAGCTGCTGCAGGCGGCCACCGCCGCGCAGGGAGCCTTTGAGGAGATCAAGATCGCCATTGCCCAAAGGGGCGAGGGCAGCGCCAGCAAGGGACGCATCGTCATTGCCACCGTCAAGGGCGATGTCCACGACATCGGCAAGAACATCGTCCGGGTCATCCTGGAGAATTATGGCTTTGAGGTCATCGACCTGGGCCGTGACGTGCCGGTGGAAACGGTCGTGAATACCGTCCGGGAGAAGGATGTGCATCTGGTGGGGCTTTCCGCCCTGATGACCACCACCCTCAAGAGCATGGAGGAGACCATCCGGGCCCTGCACGATGCCAAACTGGACTGTAAGATCATGGTGGGCGGCGCTGTGCTGACCCCCGAATATGCAAAAAAGATCGGTGCCGACTGGTACGCCAAGGATGCCAAGCAGAGTGCCGATATTGCCAAGGAGTTCTTTGGCGTATAAGTTGGAATATTAGAGAAAACGACCCTCTCCGCATTGCAATTCCCGGAGAGGGTCGTTTTTGGTTTACTTTTTGATCCAGTTGTCTACTGCACTCACCAGAGCCCTGCCCCGGCGGCCCAGGAGCTTGGGCAGGAGCATCCGGGCCATGGCCCAGACACCTGCAAGTTGAACCGGATGATGGCGGCGGTCAGGAGGCCTGTCCACAGGACGTAGAGCGGAGGCTCGGCCAGCAGGAGCAGGGCCTCGCCCGCCAGCGCGCCGAAGTTCAGCGCCACCCGGCCCGGGTGGATGGACATACCGATCATGTTGTTGGCATCCAGCGCGCGCAGCACGAACACGATGCCCAGACCGAAGAAGGAAGCTACCGTTGCGCCGATGGGCCCCCACCACTTGATGAAGAAGTAGTTCATAATGCAGTTGCTCACAGCACCGGCCAGCATGGTCCACAGGCTGTGGGTGGACTTTTTGTTGACAACGTATGCGCTGTTGAGGAACTGGTTGAAGCAGCTGCAGGTGGAAGCCAGCGTCAGGAAGGGCACAAAGTGCCAGGCATAGTAGTAGTTGGACTTCATCACGTGCATGACCGGGCGGCAGAGCCAGATGATGCCTGCCGCACAGCAGAACAGCACCGAGGAATAGGTGCGGAAGATCTTGGTAAAGAACCGGGCGCGTCCCTCCTCCTCGGTCACGGCGGAGAGCTGCCAGGCATCGTAGAAGATCAGGCCCAGCGTGGTCAGGATGGTGGGCAGGAAGTAGCCGGTGGAAAGCAGGCCGCTCCAAGCGTCGCCGCTGTGGCCGTCCAGCCCGCCGCACATCTCGCGCACAAAGAACAGGTCCGATGCGTTGATGACCCAGAAGCTGATCTGGGCCGGGATCATGGGCAGGGAAAAGCGGAGCATCTGCTGCCAGAGATCCCGGTTCAGGCCCTTGAGCTCCACATAGTTCCACAGCCTGCCGGTGATGCAGAGGAAGAGCACGCTGACCAGGTCACCGCTGATGATGGCCAGCAGATAACCGTTGGCACCCCAGTGGAAGCCCACAAGGTAGAGCACATAAAACATCAGGGTGGCAAAGGTGCACAGGATGCCGTCTACGGCCACCAGCTTGTTCCACTGGCGGCTGCGCACGAACTGGGTGCAGAGGGTGCGCAGGCAGCTCATCAGGACGTAAATATAAATGAGCAGGCCGTACTGGGCCATATCGGGCAAAAACTGCGCCACCGGCCAGCAGAGGATCAGGATGCCGAAGCCCCCAGAATGGTCAGCAGGCCGTTGGTGAACACCTGCTTTTCGCTGTTGCCCTTGTCCAGGCCAAAGCGGATGATGGCGTTGGACATGCCCATCGAGACAAAGGGGATGAGCAGGTTTGCATACTGGCTCAGGATCTTCGCCAGGCCCAGATCGGCGATCTCGGCCATGGCGTAGGTCAGGAACGGCTGCACCAAAAGGGTCAGCAGCTTAGACGAAAAGCTCGAAATGGCAAAGATAATGGTGTTTCCGGCCAGCTTTGAATATTTGTCGCCGCCGGAGGTCTTTTTTCACTTTCCACGAAAGGTACACACTCCTAATAGTTTCTATATACTTCAGGGCAAAACCTCTCAGCTTCGCTTTGCAGCTCTCCTAATAGGAGAGCCAAGAAAACAGTGGTGCCTGACTTGCCACCCTGCTAGGGGAGGTGCCGCCATAGGCGGCGGAGAGGTTATTTTAATAAAGCCCGCCGTTCTTTCCAGTCCGGCAGCAGCTTTTCCACCTCGGCCCAGAAGGCCGGGCTGTGGTTGGGCTGCAGGAAGTGGCAGTACTCGTGCACCACCACATAGATCTGTGCGGCGGGCGGCATATTGTAGAGCTGCAATGCAAAGGTGATCTGTCGCCGTTTCATGTAGCACACGCCCCACCTGCTGGTCATGTCCCGCACTCTGATGGTGGGCTTCTGCCCACCCAGCACCCCGGCAAAGGCCGGGTAGACCTTGTCGCTCATGGCGGTAAAACAGGCCAGTGCCTCCGCCTGGGAGGGCAGGGGCTGGTCATCCCGGGCGTTCCGCCGCAGCTGGCGGGAGACCGCCTCCCGGATCCACTGGGCCTGCTCTGTCACAAAGGCATCGGCAAAGCCCACCGTGTAGGACCACGGGATGCTCACGGCCACGGTGCCGTCCCGCCGGATGTGCAGGTTGAGCCGCTTGACCTTTTGCGGGTCAGCTCATAGGGGATGCCAGCGGCGGTGCGTCGGGTCACTTCCGGCTTGCGCTGCGGCATTTCAGCCAGTCCTCCACGGGCAGCTGGGCCAGAACCACCGCTGCAAAGATGAGGGTGCAGCCAAAGACCTCCCGCATGGAAAGGCTCTGGTGGAGCAGCAGCCAGCCGCCCAGCGCGCTGAACACGCTTTCCAGACACATGATGAGGCTTGCAATGGCGGGGTTTACGTCCCGCTGGCCCAGGATCTGCAGGGTATAGGCCACGCCGCTGGACATCACGCCGCAGTAGGCCAGCGGGAGCGAGTTGGCCCCGAACTCGGCCAGGGTGGGATTCTCGAACAGCAAGGCGGCAGCGGTGCTCTCTACGGCAACCACAAAGAACTACAGCAGGCTCAGGCGGACACCGTCCACCTGCGGGGCAAAGTGATCCACCGTCATGATCTGAAAGCTGAACAGCACGGCGCAGGAAAGCAGGATCCAATCGCTGGCCTCAATGCCGCCAAAGCCGTTTTTCATGCAGAGCAGGTAGAGCCCGCCCACGGCGATGACCATGCTCAGCCAGAGCCGGGCACTGCCCCGCCGCCCCAGAAACAGCCCGAACACCGGCACCAGCACCACATACATGGCGGTCAGGAAACCGGCCTTGGCCGTAGAAGGGTTGAGCGTGATGCCGATCTGCTGGGCAGCGGAGGCCGCAAACAGCAGGGTGCCGCAGCAAAGCCCTGCCGTCAGCAGATGTCTGCGGTCGGCAGGGGCTTTGGGCCAGCCATAGGCTGCGCCGTGCCTGCGGTGGAGGGCATCGAAGGCGCGGACGGTGGGCAGCAGCACCAGCACCGCCAGCCAGCTGCGCCCGGCCAGAAAAGAATAAGCCCCCATGCCGGAGCCTGCGCTCTGGGCCACGAACGCCGTGCCCCAGATAAAGGCGCAGAGCATCAGCATGAGAGAGTGTTTTGTTTGTGTGTTCATTTTAGCCGATGCCCTCCACTTTCATCAGACCGTAGAGGTAGTAACGGCTGGAATCGTAGGAAATGGTAACGCGGTAGCTTGCATTGGGGTCAAGGTTGCCGATGTCGCAGTGGTAGTTCTGGCCGTCGGCGGTGAAATAGAAGGTGGTGTTGTCCACATACTGCGCGCCGCCGTCCACCTTTTTCCAGAGGGAGACCTTGAACTTCTGGGCACCGCCGTCGGTGGTGCCGCAGCCGTAAATGCTCAGCAGGCCGCTGGGCACGGTGAAGTATTCGGTCTTGCGGCTCCAGATGCCGTTGAACACGATGTTCAGCGCCCCGTTGGCCCGGGCTGTGGCGTATTTGGCCGTGGTATCGGCAATGCCATCGAGCATCAGCGGGTCAGAGCTGAGCACGGCCCACTGGGTGGTGTCATCCTCCTGCACCTCGTTGGAAGATCCGAACACCTTTTGGACAATGCTCTTGCAGCCGGTCAGGACGACAACGGCCAGCACAGCTGCCAGCGCAAAGGCAAGGATTCGTTTTGTTTTACTCATGTTTTTCTATCCTCAAAAACAGCAGGTGAAAAATGCGATATTTTTGCATGATACCATAGTATACCGCATTTTTTTCCTGCTTACAAGGGATTTTCTGTGTCTTAGCCGTCCAATGCCGTCAGAGCGGCACGTTCGGCGGCGGCAAGGCCGCTTTCGTCGGAGCGGAACAGGGAACCATAGCGGTAGAGCGCCCAGCCCCCGGCACCGGCGCTGCGCAGGTCAGTCACCTGCCGGGCCAGCGCGCTGCCGGTGCACCACTGACTGACGCTGTCGGCGTTGGCTCCACCGTCTCCCACACCGACCCGGTAGGCTCCCAGCCCGAAATAGAGGGCCGTGCTTTCGGCCCGGGGCAGGGCCAGCCACTCGGCGGTGATGTTCTCAAAGGCAAAGCGGGTGCTGCCGGAGGAGAGAGTATAGCCGTAGCCCCAGTAGATCTGGGGGCAGAGGTAATCCACAACGGCATCCGCACCGGAGGCCGTCAGCCAGACGGAGAGATCGGTGTACTGCTCGTTCCGGTCGTTGTCCGGGTTGCCCTGGGGACTGACCCCGAACCGCAGGGTCGGGTCGGCGGCCTTGACGGCATCGTGGGCAGCCTTGACCAGCCGGGTCACGTTGGCCCGCCGCCATGCAGTCAGGTCAGCTTCCCCGCTGGCCGCAAACTGCGCCGCGTCAATGGAAGGGTCGGTGGTGGGGTAGAAGTAGTCGTCAAAGTGGATGCCGTCCACGGCGTAATTCTGCACCAGCTCGGCCACGCCCTGCACCACATAGTCGGCAGCCTCCGGAATGGCGGGGTTCAGGTAAGCCCCCTCGTTCACGGTGCAGACCCACTCCGGGTGGGTGTTCAGCAGGCTGTTCTCTGCAAGGATGGGAGGCATGGAGGCCGAGCTCCTGAGCCGGTAGGGGTTGACCCAGGCCTCCAGCGAAAGCCCCCGGGCGTGGGCCTCGGTCAGCAGCACGTCCAGCGGGTCAGCCCGGGTCCTGCCCCTGCACGCCGGTGCACAGGTGGCTCCACGGGAACAGCTGGCTTTTGTAAAGTGCATCCCCGAAGGGCCGCACCTGCGCAAGCACTGTGTTCAGCCCAAGGGACAGGCAGTTGTCCATCAACGCGGCGGCATCGGCCCGGAACGCGCTTTCTGAGGAAAAGTCCATCTCTGCAAATTCGAGATAGCTCACCCACACCGCCCGCCACTCGCCGCTGGGCAGGGCGGGGTTGGGGGCAGCCTGTGGCGATGGCGCAGGCTCCGCGTTGTTTCCTGCCGGGATAGAACGCAGCAGATAATACGTCAGGGCGGCAGATACAGACCCGCCCAGTCCGATCAGGAAGGCGCGGCGGCCAACCAGGCGCTTGCGGTGCCGGTTCCGCCGCCGCTGGGTCATGCGTCTTCCTCCTGCATCTTGTAAAGGCTCAGTGCCGCCCAGCCCCGGGCGCAGGCCAGCAGCACCCAGAGCAGATTGGCCCAGAAGCTCAGGCCTGCCATGCCGCCGTAGACCGTGAGCAGGACAAAGAGCAGGTGAAACGCCTCAGCGGCACCCACCAGCTGCAGCTGGCGCTGGATGGGCCTGCCCTTCTGGTATTCCAATGCCAGCAGGGCGGGCCAGACCAGTGCGGAGAATAAGTAGGCTGCCCAGCCGCCCAGCACATAGCTGAGCATGAGCAGGACAAAGATCAGGAAATAGCTGCGCTTGTCCTTGGGGTCAGAGCCCTTTTCAGCGGCCAGAAACAGGATGGTGATGCCGGTGATGCAGAACGAGACCATCTCCAGAAAAGAAAAATCCATGCCGCCCAGCACGGCAAAGCCGTTGAGCATGGATGCCGCTGCGGCGCACAGCAGGAAGAAATACCAGGTCTTATGGGTGAATTTGAGCTTCATAGGGGAAGTCCTCCAGCAAAAATTTGGATTGTTTCAAATATTATAACACAATTTTCCGCAGGTTGTGTTACAATAAGGAAAACATGATTCAAAATCTGCGGAGGGACCCATGAACGTTGTATTCTCACTCATCCTGCTGGCGGCCGCCCTGGGCTGCATCGTTTTTCTGCTCACCCGGCGGGAAAACGCCCGCCGCAGCCAGTATGGCCCCGCCGGCCTTTCGGAGTTCCGCACCGACCTGCCGCTGGACGACTGCTTCGACCGGCTGGACCAGCACAGCCCGGACGACGAGTTCGTGTACGAGTGCCGCCGTGAGAACGATGGCGGTTTCCTGCTCCATCTGACCCTGCACCAGCCTACCCAGCAGCCGCTGGACACCCTGTATACCCTCCGGCTTGACCCCGGGCGGCAGACCATCGCCACCCTGATCTTCATCCGGGAGGCCTTTGGCTACAAGGAGCCGCTTTTTTTCCGCAAGAAATGCTGGACAAGTTCATGCAGCAGAAGCTGGAAGCCCACCGCACAAAATAATTTTGCCCGAAACGCTTTTTTCATTTCGCGCGTTTTTTGTTATACTTACTTGTGCGCCCGGCAAACCGGGCAATGCAGTTGGTCAGAGCTGGCGGCTCATAACCGCTTGGTCCCGGGTTCAAGTCCTGGCTGGCCCATGCAAAAAAGCACGAAGGTTTCGGCCTTCGTGCTTCTTTTTTTTGCTCATTCATACAGTTCTTTGCTCACCTGGCCGTTTTTGTTTGCCCCCATTGCGGCAGATCCTGCTTTCTGCCGCAAATTGCATCCGATCCCGCCGTTTGCTCAATGAGTATTTCCCGCCGTCCCGTTATACTGTAAGGGAAATGGAATGAAACGATGGAGGAACAGACCATGAAATACGGTGTCATCGATGTGGGGGGCGGCCTGCGGGGCATTTACGGCGCTGGCGTGCTGGACCGCTGCCTGGAGGAGGACCTCCGCTTCGATCTCTGCATCGGCGTTTCGGCGGGCAGCGCCAATATGGCGTCCTATCTGGCAGGCCAGCATGGGCGGAACAAGCCCTTTTACGATGAATACTCCTTCCGCAGGGAGTACATGAGCGTGCACAACCTCATCCACAAGCACTCCTATCTCGATCTGGGCTATGTCTACGGCACCCTCAGCAATGCAGGCGGCGAGAATCCGCTGGATTACGCGGCGCTTGCCCGCAGCCCGGCAGAGCTCTGCGTGGTGGCCGCCAATGCACAGAACGGCGAGGCGCAGTATTTCACCAAGGCAGACCTCCACCCGGACGACTACCGCATCCTCATGGCATCCTGCTGCATCCCGGTCATCGACCAGCCCTGCGTCATCGATGGCGTGCCTTATTTTGATGGCGGCCTGGCCGACCCCGTCCCGCTGGAATGGGCCTTTGCCCACGGCTGCGACCGGGTGGCTCTCATCCTGACCAAGCCCATGGGGCTGGTGAGGAGTGATGCCCTGGACGAGCATCTGGCACACCTGCTGCAGTCGCATTACCCCGCTGCAGCCGAGGGGCTGCGCCGCCGGGCATGGCGGTACAACACGGCTGTCCAGCGGGCGCGGGAGCTGGAGCGGCAGGGCCTTGTCTGCATCATCGCCCCGGACAGCACCGAGGGAATGTCCACCCTGACCAAGAACCGCGCCGGCCTTGAAAAAATGTACGCCAAAGGCAAACAGGATGCCGAAGCGCTGGTGCGGTGGATGCAAAACACCAAACAAGATGAATCGGTGGGCACCTGGAGATGAAACCCGTTCACTTCCCATGACAATATACGCCCCGGACATTATAATATGATATGTACATACAGACAAAGGAGCCTGGAGCGGTATCGCTCTGGGCTTTTTTGCTTTGGAACAGAAAAAACGGATTTTTTTGCAAAAAAAACACTTGCAAAGCAGTCTTTCTTGTGGTAAAATAATTGAGCTGTGATTGTGCTGCTATAGCTCAGTTGGTAGAGCGCATCCTTGGTAAGGATGAGGTCTCCAGTTCGAATCTGGATAGCAGCTCCAGCTCAAACCGCCTTGATGGGAAACCGTCAGGGCGGGTTTTTTGCATCCGTCGCTCTGCCGTCTGCAGCAGCGCAAGCCTGGCAGCCCCAGTCAGGGGAGCTGGCGCGGAGCGCCTGAGAGGCCCATCAAACAACAAAGCCGCAGGCCTGTTGAGGGCTTGCGGCTTTGCTGTTATGGGAAAGAGGTAAAAGTGTCTGTAAAATGTCGGTTTAAATCAGAAGTCGACCTCAGTGTCGTAGTAGCAGCACTTGAGCAGCTTCTCCATCTCCTCCTGGCTGGGCTGGCGGGGATTGGAGCCGGTGCAGGCATCGCCGATGGCGTTCTTTGCGATCTCGGGCAGACGCTCCAGGAACACTTCCTCGGGAACAAAGCCCTGCTCGGTGGGGTAGGAATCGGGGCCGTAGTTCTTGATGCAGTGGGGGATGTTCAGCGCATCGTTCATGCCGCGCAGGTACTCGATGAGCAGCTTGACCTTCTCGTCGTCGTCGTTGGAACCGCCCAGCTTCATCTCGTCGGCGATGACACCATAGCGCTTCTTGGCCTCGGGATCCTTGGCGTTGAAGGCGATGACCTTGGGCAGATACATGGCGTTGGCAGCACCGTGGATGATGTGTGCGCCGTAGTCGGCAAAGGCAGCGCCGGTCTTGTGCGCCATGGAGTGGACGATGCCCAGCAGCGCATTGGAGAATGCCATACCGGCCAGGCACTGTGCGTTGTGCATGGAATCACGCTTGGACATATCGCCATTATAGCTGTCCACCAGATCGCCCTGGATCATCCGGATGGCGAAGATGGCCAGCGGGTCGGTGTAGTCGCAGTGGGCGGTGGAAACATAAGCCTCGATGGCGTGGGTCATTGCATCCATACCGGTGTGGGCAACCAGCTTCTTGGGCATGGTCTCGGCCAGATCGGGATCGACGATGGCGACATCGGGGGTGATCTCAAAGTCAGCGATGGGGTACTTGATGCCCTTCTGATAATCGGTGATGATGGAGAAGGCGGTTACCTCAGTGGCGGTGCCGGAGGTGGAAGAGATGGCGCAGAAGTGGGCCTTGCGGCGGAGCGGCGGAATGCCACACCTTGCACATCTCCTCAAAGGTGATCTCAGGGTACTCGTACTTGATCCACATGGCCTTTGCGGCATCAATGGGGGAGCCGCCGCCCATGGCAATGATCCAGTCGGGCTCAAACTTCAGCATGGCCTCTGCGCCGCGCATGACGGTCTCAACAGAGGGATCGGGCTCGATGCCCTCAAACAGCTCCACGTCTATACCGGCTTCCTTCAGGTAGCCAACAGCACGGTCAAGGAAGCCGAACCGCTTCATGGAACCGCCGCCGACACAGATCATGGCCTTTTTGCCGGTAAAGGACTTCAGGGCTTCCAGAGCACCCTTGCCGTGGTACAGATCGCGGGGAAGAGTAAAACGAGCCATAGGAAATACCTCCGATTCAATCAAAACTCTCTGGTCTGTGGATGTTTGACACAAAAATAACCAACTCTCTTACACAAAGTGTACTGCAAACCATCCAAAAGTTCAATTGCCGGAATGTGGAAAAATCAGACCCAATTTTGGGCATTTCGCTGGAAAGAGAGGGCTTCCCGGCCGGAGAAACCGGAAAAATGGCAAACAAAAAACCACCTGAAGCTCTAAGACTTCAAGTGGTTTTTCAATGGAGCTGCTATCCAGATTCGAACTGGAGACCTCATCCTTACCAAGGATGCGCTCTACCAACTGAGCTATAGCAGCAAATGGCGACCCGGATCGGGCTCGAACCGACGACCCCCAGCGTGACAGGCTGGTGCTCTAACCAACTGAGCTACCGGGCCATGATCGCTCAAGTTCGTGCGGCGTTTACCGCCGGAACATGCTTTATTATACCGGAAGATGGGCGGCTTGTCAAGCGGAAAAAACAAAAAGCCGCAAAAAAGATGAAAAAGGCGGACTTCCTCGGTCTGCTCACTGCATTCGCAGCCAGCTCCTTCCATGAGGAAGCCTCTTTGCAGGGGGCACAAAGGCCCCGTCCCAGAGGGGCTGGCATCGCGCAGCGATGACTGGGGGAGTATGTCTGCGCAAACAAAACCTCCGGAACGGCTGCTCCGGAGGTTTGTGGCAGGGGTAGTAAGTCTCGAACTCACGGCACGCGGTTTTGGAGACCGCTGCTCTACCAACTGAGCTATACCCCTAAATCTATACTGCATTCGCTGAATGCCTGCTTATTATATAAGATTCGGCGCAAAATGTCAAGCATAAATTTTCAGGTCTTGGTGTTGCAGCCGCAGCAGCCGTCCTTGGCGGCGGGCAGGCTCTGGGCCAGCTGCTCCAGAGTGACGCTGTCGATGTACTGGTTGATGACCTCGTCCAGCCCGGCCCAGAACGGCAGGGTGAAGCACTGCTCGGACATGGGGCACTCGTTGGTCTCGCTGCCAAGGCAGGGGATGGGGGCCACGCTGCCCTCAATGGCGCGCAGGATCTCACCGGCGGTGTAGTCGGCGGGGGCCTTGGTCAGCCGGTAGCCGCCCTGGCTGCCGCGCTCACTTTTCACAAGCCCCACCCGGGCCAGTGGGGTGACGATCTGTTCCAGATATTTCAGGCTCAGGTTCTGCCGCTCGCTGATCTCTTTCAGGGAGACGGTGGTGCCCGGTGCGTAGCGGGCCAGCTCGGCCATCAGCCGCAGGGCGTAGCGGCTCTTTGTGGAAAATTTCATGGTCTACTCTCCTTGTTTCTCCCCTTAGTATACCACGCGGTGCAGGTTTTGCAAAGCGAAAACGCCGGTTTCTCTTGCCGAAACAAAAAACGTCTGTTATCATATAATAGAGAAAATATCGGAACATGGAGATGAGACAATGGTAGAGAAGATCACCCCGGCCGAAGCCATCCGCCTGCTGGATGCAGGCAAGGCGCAGGCCGTGGATGTCCGGGAGCCGGACGAATTTGCCGTGGGGCATATCCCCGGCGCAAAGCTGCTGCCCCTGGGTGACGTGCTGACCCGCGCGGAGGAGGTCATGCCGGACAAAAAGCCCAGTGGTTGATCTACTGCCGCACCGGCCGCCGCAGTGCCGATGCCGCACAGAAGCTGGAAGCGCAGGGCTACACCGGCCTGCGTGATCTCGGCGGCATCCTGAGCTGGCCGTATGAGATCGAGGGCGATTTTGAGGGGCATTTTTAAAGGAAACTCCCCCAGTCTGCTTCGCAGACAGCCCCCTCTGAGATGGGGCCTGTCCGTGTGGTAAGCCTCCCTCTTAGAGGGAGGTGGCAGCGCACAGCGATGACGGAGGGAGTTTTGTGCAAAAGAAAGGATGTGCACTTATGGCATTCGATCCGAAAAAGTTTGCCGGAGCCCATTGCGGCTGCCGGTATCAGCAGGACTACCGCCCCACGCTGGGCCGGGACGGCAAAAAGGAATCCGGTACGCTGGAGGTCATCAAATTCTATTATGATGGTGCCATCCGCTTTGAGCAGCACTGCTACGGCGAAGCCGCACCCTTTGTGTTCGGCGTGTGGGCTTCCGGCATGGACGAGGACGGCACCCTGCACTGGGCCCTGCCGGATAAGCGCAAGAGCTATTATGATGAGGAGTACCTGCCCAAAAAGCTGGACCGGGTGGACGAAGCGGGCAATCTGTACTTCGATGGCGGCACCTTCCCCTGGAAGCTGGCCGATGATTTTGCCGAGGACAAACGCTGGGGCTACCCCAAATGGAAGGTGGTTCTGGGAAAGCTGGCCGGAAAAGGCCGCTGAATCTGCCCGGATTGTTACGGATTGATGAATTTCCAGTATTCCTATTGACATGCTAGGGAATGATATGGTATAACATTCCCGTTAAAAGGTATCATAGGCCCGGACGTTCGGTCCGGAAATGCAAAAACGATTTGTCGTTTGCCAGAAAGGATCAATCCCATGGAAACTATGGAGAAAGTGGTTTATCTCGACAATGCTGCCACGACTGCCTGTGCCCCGGAGGTGCTGGCAGTGATGACCCAGGCCCTGAGCGGTGCCTGCGGCAACCCCAGCAGCCATTACAGCGTTGGCTATGAGGCCAAAGAGTTTGTGGACACCGGCCGCGCCCAGGTGCAAAGGCCATCAATGCTTCCCCGGCAGAGATCTTCTTCACCGGCTGCGGCTCTGAGGCCGACAACTGGGCCGTGAAGGGCACTGCCTTCACCAAGGCCCGCCAGAACAAGAAGCACCTCATCACCAGCGCCTTTGAGCACCACGCCATCATGCACAGCATGGCTGCGCTGGAGCGCATGGGCTTTGAGGTCACTTATATCAAGCCCACCCCGGAAGGTTATATCCGCCCGGAGGATGTGGAGGCGGCCATCCGTCCCGATACCGCGCTGGTCAGCATTATGATGGCCAACAACGAGATCGGCACCATCCAGCCCATCAAGGAAATTGCGGAGATCGCCCACAAGCACGGCGTGTGGATGCACACCGATGCGGTGCAGGCCGTTGGCACCATTCCGGTGGATGTCAAGGAGCTGGGTGTGGATATGCTGTCCATGAGCGCCCACAAGTTCAATGGCCCCAAGGGCATGGGCGCACTGTACTGCCGCAAGGGCATCTGGCCCCAGAACCTGATCGACGGCGGCAGCCAGGAGGCCCGCCACCGCGCTTCGGCACCGAGAACGTGGCCGGTATCGCCGGTATGGGCAAGGCCCTGGAAATGGCCGTCGCCCATCTGGACGAGCGGATGGCCCACGAGAAAGAGTTGCGTGATTACGTCATTGACCGCGTGCTCAAGAACATCCCGGAGGCCCGCCTGAACGGCGGCCTGGAGCACCGCCTGCCTGGCAATGCGAACATCAGCTTCCCCGGCCTGGAGGGCGAGACCATTCTGCTGGATCTGGATATGCACAACATCTGCGCATCCACCGGCTCTGCCTGCAACTCCGACAGCCTGGACCCCAGCCATGTTCTGCTGAGCATCGGCGTGCCGGAGGAGATCGGCCACGGTTCCATGCGGTTCACCTTTGGCCCGCAGAATACCATGGAAGAAGCAAAATATCTGTGCGACGTGCTGGAGGAGGTGATTCCCCGCCGCCGCGCAATGAGCTGTATGTGGCTGCAGGGCCAGAACACCGCCCGTCATTTCAGCCTGAAGGGAGACAACTAAAATGGCAAGTATGTATAGCGCAAAGGTCATGGAGCATTTCGCAAATCCGCACAACGTGGGTGAGATCCCCGACGCAAACGGCGTGGGCGAGGTCGGCAACCCCAAGTGCGGCGATATCATGCGCATGTACCTGAAGATCGAAAACAACGTGATCGTTGATGTCAAGTTCCTGACCTTTGGCTGCGGTGCCGCCATTGCCACCAGCAGCATGGCCACCGACCTCATCAAGGGCAAGACCATTGACGAGGCCCTGAAGCTGACCAACAAGGCCGTTGTGGAAGCTCTGGAGGGTCTGCCTCCCATCAAGGTGCACTGCTCCGTTCTGGCAGAGCAGGCCGTGAAGGCTGCCCTGTCTGACTACTACCGCCGTCAGGGCATTGATCCGGAACCCATTGTGGGCAAGCTGGAAGAAGACTGTGACCATTGCAGCGGCGAGAGCTGCAAGGTCTGAGCAGGATCCGCAGAATTATAAAAAGGGGTGGTTCCCGGTCGGGAACCACCCCCTTTTTTGGTATCATACGGAACTGCGGTGAAAGTTCAGCGCAGATTTGCCTTCTGGATCAGGCTGCGGATATGGTGGACCAGCATCTCGATGGCGGGGCCGTTTTCACCGCCATTGGGGATGATGATATCGGCGTTGCGCTTGCTGGGCTCCACAAAAGCCTCGTGCATGGGCTTGACGGTGGCGCGGTACTGGGCGATGACGCTGTCCAGAGAGCGGCCCGCTCCTTGACATCCCGCAGGATGCGGCGGAGGATCCGCTCGTCCGCGTCGGTGTCCACGTAGATCTTGTAATCGAACAGGCTGCACAGCTCCGGCTCAGCCAGGGGCAGAATGCCCTCCACGATGAGGACGGGGGCAGGCTCAATATGCTGCACCTCGTTGATGCGGTTGTGGTTGGCGTAATCGTACACGGGGCAGTCAATGGCGCGGCCCGCCTTCAGCTCCTTCAGGTGCTGGATGAGCAGGTCGTTGTCGAACGCGTCCGGGTGGTCATAGTTCAGCTTGCAGCGCTCTGCAAAGGGCAGTTCATCGTGGCGCTTGTAGTAGCTGTCGTGGGAGATCAGACGCACCTCGTCCTCCCCGAACCGCTCCTTGAGCCGGTAAGCCAGCGTGGTCTTGCCGCTGCCCGAGCCGCCTGCGATGCCGATGATCAGATTATTCATGTCCAAAAATCCTCCCGCCTGCCGATTCCGGTAGAAAAACCGGTCAGAATAAGCTATAATAGATATATTGTTGGGGAACACCCCTGTTTCTCACTGCTTATGATATCACAAATCCACTGTTTTTGACAGAGTAAGAGGAAAATTGATGAAAAAGATCGTTCCGGCCCCGTATATCGACCAGACTGCCCGCTGGGTGAACGGCTGCGAGAGCATCAGCAGCGTGATGCTACTGCAGGCCGTGGGCATCCCCATTGACCCGGATGTGTTCATTGAGCGCGACCTGCCCCACCCCCCTACTGGGAACAGGAGGGCAGGCTCTACGGACCTGACCCGATGTTCGTCTACCCCGGCGACCCCCACGACCACACCGGGTACGGCTGCTATGCCCCCTGCATCGTGCAGGCCTTGCAGAGCGCGCTGGCGCACGAGGACGCGGCGGACCGGTTCGAGGTGCTGGACGTGAGCGGCGAGACCGCGGCGCAGCTGTGCCGGTTCATTGACGAGGGAATGCCGGTGGTGTTCTGGGCAACGCTGGATTTTACCCCCGTGCCGGAAAAGCGTGATCACTGGCTGCTGGCCGATGGCACAGACTTTGCATGGAAGTGCAACGAACACTGCCTGCTGCTGGTGGGCTACGATGACGAAAACTACTGGTTCAACGACCCGTGGCATGACCACGGCGTCTGTGCCCGGCCCAAGGAGCTGGTGGAGCGCTGCCACGCGGCACAGGACTCCTATGCGGTGACCCTGCGGCGGAAATAAGAAAGGCGGAACATGAAAACAGAGAAACTGAAACAGAACGTCAAGGGCTATGTCCAGCAGTTTGAGGACGGCGGCCTGCGGCTGCTGAGAAAGGGGCAGAAGGGTGTGATCCACGCCATCTTCAGCCGCTTTGGCCTGGTGCTGATCCTCCTGCTGCTGCAGGTGGGGCTGCTGTTCAGCATCTTCCGGTGGTTCGGCAACCTGTGGCCACATTACTTCGGCGGCAGCGTGGTCGTTACATCGGCCATGGTCATCTACCTGCTCAACAGCAAGATGGACAACAGCGCCAAGATCACCTGGATGGTGGTGATTGCCATCGCACCGGTGGTGGGCATTCCGATGTTCTTCTATGTCAAGAGCAATTTCGGGCACAACATCCTGCGCAAGCGGCTGCTGGAGCTGGAGGATCAGCTGCGCGGCTGGCTACCGCAGAGCCAAAAGGCCGTGGAGCAGCTGAAAGCGCTTGAACCCGGCGCGGCTTCGCTGGCAAAGTACCTGTATGGGCGGGGCGGCGGCTTTCCAGTGTACCAGAACACCGCCATGACCTACTTCCCCGGCGGCGAGGCAAAGTTTGAGGAGCTGCTGCGCCAGCTGGAAAGGGCAGAAGAATATATCTTTGTGGAGTATTTCATCATCGACGAGGGCCTGATGTGGGGCAAGATCCTGGAAGTGCTGGCCCGCAAGGCGCTGCAGGGCGTGGATGTCCGGGTGATGTACGACGGCACCTGTGAGTTCTCCACCCTGCCCCGCAATTACCCCCCCGGCTGCTGGAGAAGCTGAACATCCAGTGCAAGGTGTTCAGCCCGGTGCAGCCGTTCGTCTCCACCCACTATAATTACCGTGACCACCGGAAAATTCTTGTCATTGACGGGCGGGTCGGTTTTACCGGCGGCGTGAATCTTGCCGATGAGTACATCAACCACATCCAGAAGCATGGCCGTTGGAAGGATGCCGCCCTGATGCTGGAGGGCGAGGCAGTCCGTTCGCTGACGGCTCAGTTTCTGCAGATGTGGGGCATCCTGAAGGAGCCGGAATATGAGCAGTTCCTGACCCGGCCCATTCCGGTGCCGGAAAATGCAAAGGGCGTGGCGGCTCCCTACGGGGATTGTCCGCTGGACGGCGAGCGGGTGGGCGAGATGGTCTATATCGACCTGCTCAACCGGGCCAGGGATTACATCCACATTATGACCCCCTACCTTATCCTGGACGGCGAACTGGAGACCGCCCTGAAATTTGCCGCTGAACGGGGCGTGGATGTCCACCTTATCCTGCCCGGAAAGCCGGACAAGCAGTTCCCCTACGCACTGGCAAAGAGCCACTATTCGGCCCTGCTGGATTCGGGCGTGAAGATCAGCGAGTGGAGCCCTGGTTTTGTCCATGCAAAGGTGTTCGTGGTGGACGGCAGGGAAGCGGTGGTGGGTACCATCAATCTGGACTACCGCAGCCTGTACCATCACTTTGAAGATGCCGTCTGGATGGTGGATGCCCCCTGTATCCGGGACATTGAGCAGGATTTCCAGCACACCTGGAGCAGTGCCGCGTGGTGGAAAATACCTCGGCCAGCATCTGGCAGAAGAATTATCTGCTCCGTGCCACCGGAATGCTGCTCAAGGTCATTGCACCGCTGCTGTAACAGCTGAATTAACAGAACAACAGCCCCCTCAGGCTATTATGACCCGAGGGGGCTGTTGTTTTGTATGATCCTTATCTGGGGTAGCACAGCGCCAGCTTGGAATAAAAATCTTCCAGTGCAAAACGAACATCCAGATCGTGATAGACACGGATGGTTTTGCGGTCAGAAGCTTCAGCATAGGTCAGGCTGGGCAGGAGCACAGGGGCCGGGCGGAGTGTCCAGTGCCCCCGGAATCCATTCTCCAGCAGGACGGCGGCGGTAGTGTTGTCGCCCAAAGTCCAATTGCCCCCGGTGCGCAGAGGAAAGCGGGGATCGTATTCGGAGGGGTACTCGTCCATCAGCTGCTGAAATAGATAGGCTCCCACTTCGCCGCAGGGCCGTACCCGAAGCGCCAATTCGGAAAGGGATACCTCGAATTTGGCGTAGACATCCTGTGGGATCTGCCAGACCGTGACAGCGCTGTCCAACAGGACACGGCAGGCGATGGGGTCTTGCTGAACATTGAATTCCGGTCGTCCGGCGGGATAGGGGCCGCCGCCGTTCCAGAGCACCGTCATGCGGGACGCGATCTCCGGGGCACGGTTCAGGGCGGCGGCAATGTTTGTCATAGCGCCCTGGGCCGCAATGTACAGGGGAGCCGGGTCATCCCGCAGAGCCTCCTGGATCAGAAACTCGACGGCTTCACAGTCGGGAGCATCCTCCGGGGAGGCGAGAGGGGCAGTACAACCATGAAGAACAGGAACATCGTCGATGTGTGCGGCGTTCAGCAGGCGGCATACCTCCTGGTAACTGCGTTCCATGCTGTGGGGCGGCAGACCCCTTTGGGTGGTTTTGACCTCGAAATGGGTGGCACAGATACCACGCACATCAAATTGCGGAGTAAGCAGATGGTGCAGGATGGCAAAGTCATCATCGCCCTCGTTTTTTGCATCGGTGTCAATGATGACCCGCACCCGGCAGGCCTCCGGCGGTGCAAATCCCAGCCGCGCAAGAAGTTCAGAGCGTTCCATGTGGTGTTACCTCAATTCAGTTTTACCAGAGCTTCGTTCAGTGCGGCCAGCTTTTCTTCATCGAACATTTTGTTGCTGTAGAATTGCAGATTGTTCACCGAAATGCCCCGGGAGCCGGGCTCCTGCTGCACATATTGGGCCAGCTCCGGCAACAGCTGCTGGATCAGGGCAGCGGACTGAGGAGTGTCCAGCAGGGTGCCGATCTTCATATCAAGACAGAATTCCTTGACTTCCTCCGGGGCGGGCACCAGCACGTCGTGGTTGAAGATGTGGTTCAGGAAGCCAAGTGCCATGCCCTGCCACACTGCGGTTTCCGGGTTTTCCGGGTTGTGGGGATTGGCGATGTGGCGGCTGCCGGTGGAGAAGCCGTGGTCGCCGTAAGCAAAGATATGCATCTCATAGGGGATCTTCCGCTCTGCCAGCAGGGTGGCAAACTGCAGGGATTGCGTGGCGGGCACCAGATGGTCGCCCTGAGTGGCAAAAAAGGAAGGTAGGGGGAGTCTGGTCATCCACCTGCTGCAGCAGGTCCGGCAGCTCCATGCCCAACGCCTTGCCCGGGACGCTGAACACAGCGTAGCCCAGCAGCATGGCCGCAGGACGGACCCGGCCCATGGTGCCCACCGAGGCGGCAAGATGCCCGCCGGCAGAGAAGCCAACCACGGCAATCTGCTCCGGGTCGATGTGCAGGTCGCCTGCGTTCTGGTGCAGGTAGTCCATGGCCTCCTGCGCCTCGGCAAAGGCATTGGTATAGACCTCCTCCACCGGACAGTTCTGGGAGACGCTGTACCGCAGCACAAAGGCGTTGTAGCCTGCATTCAGATAGGCCAGCGCTACAGGATCGGCTTCCCGGTCTGAGCAGAAAGCATAGGCTCCACCCGGAAAGATCAGGATCGCAGGGCAGCGATCCAGAGCAGGCATTTCGGTGCAGGGATCCTGCAGGTAGCAGGTCAGCTGGGCATTGTGGGTTCCCATGGGGATCTGAGTGATTTTCATAATTGGCTCTTTTTTTTCTGTAATAAAACGGGCCTTCGTACAGATAACCCCGAAAAGCAGGGGGGTCCCTGTGCGAAAGCCCAAAACCGACTTTGTTATTCTGATATCAATATAGCAGATAGCAGAAACACTGTCAAGAAGATTTACTGGTATTCCTTTTCCATCGAGAAGCCCCGGCCGCTGACTTCGGTCACGCGGCTGACGATGAGGAAACAGGCGGGGTCGATGGAGTGAACCAGCTTTTCCAGCCGGGGCAGCTCCCGATTGGAGATGACGCTGAGCAGCACCTCGCTGGGCTCGCCGGTGTAGCCGCCCTCGCCGTGGAGCACGGTCACGCCACGGTCGATCTCAGCCAGAATGGCGGTGCGGATCTCATCCGACCGGGTGCTGATGATCTTGACCTCGGTGCGGCTGTCGCCCAGCATCAGCATCTTGTCCATGACGATGGTGTGGGTGATGACCAGCACGATGCCGTAGAGCACCTGCTCCGGCTGGCTGAACGCCGCCTACACCAGCAGGATGGCGATATCAAAGAGCATCATGGTGATGGACACCGGCCAGCGGAACCATTTCTGCAGCACCAGGGGCGGGATGTCCATGCCGCCGGTGGAGGCCCCCGCCCGGATGACAATGCCCAGCGCAACGCCGATGCCCAGACCCGAGAAGATGGTGCAGAGGAAGATATCCTCAGTCAGCACCCGGCCGTCCAGCAGCCGCTCAAACAGCGCCAGAAAGGCGGGGCTCAGCACGCTGCTGGCAAGGGTGTTCAGTGCGAACTTCTTGCCCAGCACCGCCCAGCCCCACACCAGCATGGACATGTTGAAGAGGAAGAGGAAACCGGAGACGGAGAGCCCCGTCAGCCGCCCGAAGGCCAGCGCGATGCCGGTGGCACCGCCCGTGATGAGCCCGGCAGGCTCCAGAAATAGGGCCACCGCCAGCGAATACAGTGCGTTGCCCAGGATGATAGCCAGACTGTTCAGCAAAAAAGCTGCTGCCAGCGACGAGTAGATTTCATAGCAGTACCTCCCATACTATCCTTATAATACAGGAAAACTTCAAGAAAATCCACCCGATGCGGTTGCTTCCCATCAGAACAGCGGGATTGATGTGGCTGCCAAGGGCTCCCCCTTTGGGGGAGCTGGCGCGAAGCGCCTGAGAGGGCGAGACCGTTACTCCTCGTCCAGCAACCGCAGGCCCGCCGTATCGGTCACGGGCAGGGAGAACACGATGGCTCCCGCCTTGGGGCCTGCCCCCTGCATGATGGCCTGCATGATCTGGTTTTTCAGGGTGGTGCGGGACACGATGAGCACCAGCTCCTTCTCGTTGACCAGCTCCACCCCCATAAAGTGAGCGGCACCCTCCATGCCGGTGCCCTTTGCGTGGATGACGGTGCCGCCGCCAGCTCCGGCGGCGCGGGCTGCGTCCATGATGGAGCCGGTGTGGCCCTGATTGGCAATGACGAGCAGCAGCTCATAGCGGGTATCCTTCAAGGTGCTTTCCTCCTTCAGTGCAAGGGTCTGGTGTTCGGTCAGGAATTGCAGCGCCCGCTTGCCGCCGATGCTGCTGACCGGGATGATGAACGCGATGCCGGTGCCCGGCACATCGATGCGCATTTTGCGGCGAAGGTCTTTTTTGCAGGCCGGGCCAGGTCTCGGCGGTGATCATGGCAAAGAGCACGGCCTTTTCGGTCTGCTCCAGCCCCAGGGTGGAAAGGGTCTCCCGCACCGCCGTGCCTGCACCCACCGTGCGCAGGCTGACCGTGATGCCGTGCTCCTCGTAAAGGGCCAGAAAGGCATCGGTGGAGTGGCGGTTGGTGATGGTGATGAGCCAGTATAAAGTATTCACAGCAGGACCTCCTTACAGCTCGATGATGGCATCATCCGGCAGGTCGGCAAAGGCCAGCGCGGCGGCGGACACAGGCTGTGCCTGCCGGGCCCGGCGCTGCTTGAGCTGGGCCATCAGACCCATGAGCTGCACCGTGATGAGGGGGGTCATGGCGACCATAGCCACCACGCCGAAGGCATCGGTGACGATATTGCCGCCCACAGCCACACAGGCACCCTGCGCCAGCGGCAGCAGGAAGGTGGCAGTCATGGGGCCGGAAGCAACGCCGCCCGCGTCAAAGGCGATGGCGGTGTAGAGCTTGGGCACCACGAAGGAGATGCCGATGGCAAAGGCATAGCCCGGGATGAGGAACCACAGGATGGAGATGCCGGTGAGCACCCGCACCATGGCAAGACCTACCGAGAGGGAAACGCCTGCCGAGAGGGCCGCGCCCATGGTGCTGGCGGAGATGGCACCGTCGGTCACTTCCTCGACCTGCTTGTTCAGCACATAGACGGCGGGCTCGGCCTTGACGATGAAGTAGCCGATGAGCATCCCGATGGGCACCAGAAGCCAGCGGAAGCTCTGGCTTGCCAGCACCTGGCCCAGATAATTACCAGCGGGCATAAAGCCGATGTTTGCGCCTGCGAGGAATAGCACAAGACCGATATAAGTATAGGCAAGGCCCACGCCGATGCGGCCCAGCGTCCGCCGGTCGAGCTTGAGGGCAGCCAGCTGGAACACGCCGAACATGGCGATGATGGGCAGCAGGGAGGTGGCGATCTCCTTGATGTAGGTGGGCAGGCCCTCGTGGAAGAGATGCCACAGCTCCACGGAATCGCTGACGTTGGGCAGGATGGGCGGAACGTAGGTGCTGTCGCTGGCCTGGAACGCAATGCCCAGAATGAGCACCGCCAGAATGGGGCCGATGGAGCAGAGCGCCACCAGACCAAAGCTGTCGTCCGCGGCATGGCGGTCGGAACGGATGGCGGCCACGCCGACACCCAGCGCCATGATGAAGGGAACGGTGATGGGGCCGGTGGTCACGCCGCCGGAATCAAAGGCCACGGAAAGAAATTCCTTTGGCACAAAGGCGGCCAGCACAAAGATGAGCCCGTAGAACACCACCAGCAGCTTGGGCAGGGCAATGCCCAGCAGCATACGCAGGAAGGCGACCACGAGGAACAGCCCCACGCCTGCCGCCACCGAGAGGATGAGGGTCATGTTGGGGATGGAGGGCACCTGATTGGCCAATACCTGTAAGTCGGGCTCCGAGATGGTGATGAGGAAGCCCAGCAGAAAGCCGACACCGATGATGAGCGGCACGCTCCGGCTGTTTGGTGAGCATTGCGCCCACCCGCTCGCCCATGGGGCTCATGCTCATCTCCGCACCCAGCGTAAAGAACATGATGCCCACAATGATCATAGCCGCGCCCAGCAGGAAGCAGAGCAGGATGCTGGGGGAGACGGGAGCAATGGAGAAGCAGAGCACCAGCACAATGGCCACGATGGGCAGCACCGCCTGAAGCGCTTCCAATAATTTTTCCCGCAGTTTGGGGATGGATGCCTTGAGAATAATGTCCACCGACCTTTCGAGAAAATATTTCCGCAGTGTACAAAACACACGCGGATATATGAATAGTATACCGAAAAACGAAAAAAAGGGGTCAACTAAGAAACGGTAAAGATGGATAAATGGACGCAAAATTTACAAATTGGAAATCAAATGGAAACCGATGAGAAATAAAACGCCCGGCGGGACAGACCAGCCGGGCGGGAAAAGCATTATTTGACTTCCTGTTTGCCCAGAACGTCTGAGGTGGGGGTCTGGAAGGTGGGGATGTCGGCGTAGGGATCGGGGGGGTCGTATCTGCAGGCAGGCTCTTCATGTACTTGTCCATGGACTCGGCCACCTGCTTGGCAATGGCCACGGCCTCGACCACGGTACGGGCACCCATAACGGCATCGCCGCCGGCAAGAACACGCCCTCGCGGGTGGTGCTGCCGTCCTCGCTGACGGTCAGCAGACCCTTCTGGTTGGTCTCGATGCCGGTGGTGGTCTTGACGAGGTTGCTCTCCGAGCCCTGGCTCACAGAAACGATGACACCGGTGTGGGGGTAGAAGGTCTCGCTGCCCTCTACCTGCACGAACTTGCCCTCTTCGTTCTTGACCGTGTCGCGGCAGATCAGGCCGTTCTCCCGGATCTCCACCGGGGCCTTGCAGAAGCGGAAGCCCACGCCCTCGAGCTTGGCATAGCTGACCTCGTACGCAGAGGCGCTGATGCAGCTCTCGTCCCGGCGGGCATAGCAGGTGACATGGCGGGCACCGTTGCGGATGGCGGTGCGGGCGCAGTCCATGGCCGAGTTGCCCACGCCGATCACGGCGATGTCGTCCCCAGCCGGAAGGCCTTGGAGTTGGCCAGATAGTCGATGCCGAAGGCCACGTTGCCAGGGCCTCACCCTTGATGTGCATGGCGTTGGCCTTCCACAGACCGGCACCGATGAACACGCTCTTGTAGCCGTCGCGGAACAGATCGTCGATGGTGATGGTCTTGCCGATGGTGGTGTTGGGCGATGCCCTTGAGCTCAAGGTGGCGGTACTGGAAATCGTCCAGCACGCTGTCGGGCAGGCGGTAGTTGGGGATGCCGTACCGCATCACGCCGCCGATCTTATCCCGGGCATCAAAAATGGTCACATCGTAGCCCCAGCGTGCCAGCAGCACGGCAATGGTCAGGCCGGCAGGGCCGGAGCCCACGACAGCAGCCTTCATGCCGTTTTTCGGGGCAGGGCCGGCGGTCATTTTGTTGGCGTAGGTCGTGGAGATATAGTCCTCGATGATGGAAAAGTGCACCGGGTCGTGGCTGGGCATCCGGTTGCGGATGCAGTGACCCTCGCACTGGTTTTCGTGGTTGCACACCAGACTGCAGACAGTGGTCAGGGGATTGTTCTCAAACAGCATCCGGCCTGCGGCATCCAGCTCGTTTGCCTTGAGCAGACGGATGACCTCCGGGATATTGGTGTGGATGGGGCAGCCCTCCTGACACATCGGCTTTTTGCAGCCGAGGCAGCGGTTGGCTTCGTCCAGAACATGAAGTGCCATGGGTTCCTCCTTGTGTTTCCCCTGCGGGGACAGTCGTTTTTACAGGTTCGTTGTATCCAACATTTCACTTTAATCATACACCCGAACTGCGCCGGATACAAGAGGGCACAATATAAAATTTTTGGCGTTATTTTTTGTCAATTCGTCAAAAAGATAATTTTTTGACGATATATCCCGCCCATCGGCTCCGGTTTTGTCCGGCACAGTGCGCCAAGGTCGCTGGCTCTGCTCTGGGCAGCAGCCATTTGGGCGCAGGTCTCGTTTTCCCGTGCCAGCCGCGCCAGCGAGTGGGACAGCGGCAGCGCCGTCTCCCCGGGCAGGGACAGAGCCTCCTTGCGTGCGCCCAGCAGGTGCAGATAGGGCGGCAGCGCCGGGGTCTGGGCGGTGTAGCCCAGCGCCGCATCCATCGCCAGCCGCCGCATCCGCGCCCGGGGGTAACGCACGGTGGTCAGGGCATCCAGCAAAGCGGGCAGGCTTGCGGTCTCCCGCACGGCGTTTTCCAGCCGGTGCTCCAAGCCTTCGGATACCCCGCGCACCGCGGCAAAGGGGGCTTGCCCTGCGCAGGCTGCCCGCAGCAGTGCCAGCTCGCAGTGCCCCATGACCGCAAAATCCGTATACTTTCCGTCATATTCTGCCTGTTTATACAGTTTCAGCGCCTTTTCCGGCACATAAGGTGCCAGTGCCGCCGCGCCGCCCTCTGCCCAGAGCGCCCGCAGGGCGCTGGCGCTGGCAAAGGCTGCATGAGCACTTTCGGTCAGCGCCTGCCCGTGGTCTGCGCCCTGCCGCGGCAGGGCGATGGGCTGCATTTCTACATTTTGTTCTATAATTGCCTTACAATACTCTACGGCAAGATTATTGTTGGGCTTGTCCAGCAGGGCGGCAATGTCCGACCCTGGGCACAGCGTCTGCACCGCCGCCTGCCGGGCGGCGGCAAAGCTGCGTGCCCCGGCGGCAAGCTGCTGCCTGAGCGCGGTGCGGTATTCTTCGCTGCACAGCACCCGGGCGGCTTTTTGCAGCAGAGCGGTGTCCGGGGTCTCTGCCCCAAAGATCAGTGCGTCGCACCCGGCAGCGGCCAGAATGCGCACGCCCGCCCGGGCAAAGGCCTCGGCACCGGCGCAGGCGCAGGGCGCGGGCAGGGCAAACACAAGGTCTGCTCCGCAGGCCAGCGCCGCCTGCACCCGCACCGCTTCCGGCAGCAGCGGCAGTGCGCCGCGCTGGGTCAGCCCGCAGCTCATGGCCACCGCCACCCGCTGTGCCCCCAGCGCCCGCGCCTGTGCCAGCTGCCATGCGTGGCCGTTGTGGAAGGGGTCGTACTCCGCAATGATGCCTGCAAACTTCATGGAACTGCTCCTTTTCGCCAAAAGATTGTTAAATTTATATCGGATATACAGAAAAATCCTGCCGTCTCCGGGATTTGTGGGCAGGATGTACAAAAACCTTGTACACAAGTTTTACCGCTTTGCCCGGGTTGCGCCTTGAAAAGCCGTCACGCCTATTATATAATAAACATAGGAATCTGTAAAATTCTGTCCGCAGTGTTTTTCAGGCTGCGGACGGTACAAAAATTTTCAGGAGGCAACACAGATGAAGGTTCTGGTTATTAACTGCGGCTCTTCTTCCCTGAAGTATCAGCTGATCGATATGGACGGCGAGAAGGTGCTGTGCAAGGGCCTGTGCGAGCGCATTGGCATGGAAAGCAGCATGATCACTCACGAGGCCAACGGCCACAAGGCCACCACGCCCGCCATCTTCCCCACCCACACCGAGGCTTTTGCCGAGGTCGTGAAGAAGATGACCACCGGTGCAGGCAAGTGCATCAATGACGTGAGCGAGATCGACGCCATCGGTCACCGCGTCGTGCACGGCGGCGAGAAGTTCAAGAGCAGCTGCCTGATCACCGATGAGGTCATCAACACCCTGCGCGAGCTGAGCCCGCTGGCTCCCTCTGCACAACCCCGCCGGTATTCTGGGTATCGAAGCCGCCCGCAAGGTGTTCGGCAACATTCCCATGGTAGCCGTGTTCGACACCGCTTTCCACAGCACCATGCCGCCGAAGGCTTATATGTACGCCATCCCCTACGAGTACTATGAGAAGTACGGTGTCCGCCGTTACGGCTTCCACGGCACCAGCCACAAGTATGTTGCACACAAGGCAGCCGAGTATCTGGAGGAGCCCATTGAGCGCCTGAAGCTGATCACCTGCCACCTGGGCAACGGTTCTTCCATTGCCGCTGTGGATCAGGGCAAGGTGGTGGACACCTCCATGGGTATGACCCCGCTGGCCGGCCTGATGATGGGCACCCGCTGCGGCGATCTGGACCCCTCTGTGGTCAACTACCTGAAGTACACCCTGAACATCACCGGCCACGAGCTGGACGAGATCCTGAACAAGAAATCCGGCCTGCTGGGCATTTCCGGCGTTTCCAGCGATAAGCGTGACGTGGAAGAGGCAGCTGCTGCCGGCAACAAGCGCGCACAGCTGGCTTCCGACATGCTGAACTACCAGATCAAAAAGACCATCGGCAGCTACATTGCTGCCATGGGCGGCGTGGATGCCATCGTCTTTACCGGCGGCATCGGCGAGCACGATGCTGCTGCCCGTGCAAAGATCTGCCACCACATGGATTGGCTGGGGATCCGCATCGATACCGACAAGAACAAGCACCCCGTGGGCGATGTCTGTGAGATCACTGCCTGGGGCGCAAAGGTGCGCACTCTGGTCATTGCTACCGACGAGGAGCTGATGATCGCCCGCGACACCAAGGAAGTCCTCGAAAAGAAGTAAGCTTTTCCCAAAGGGCTTTGCAGGGGCTGCTGCACAGAATGTGCGGCAGCCCCTTTTTGCTTGTGTGAAAAAGTGGTTCAGAAACACCCGTAGGTGTTTCTGAACCGCAAATCATAAATTATCTGCCGCTGCGTATAACCTGTGCGGCGCGCCGCTTTTCCATCTTCCGGCGGTGATTTTACCCAAATATATGCTGTCGGTTTGTGCCATGTGTACAAATAAAAGGGCGAACGGTTGTTTTTTGGTTGACAAATCTTAAAAATAACGGTACAATAGGAAAGTCCTCAATCCGAGGGCGTTTATCTATTCAAGCCCCTGGTAGCTTACGATCAGCGCGATGGTCCCTAAAAACCAAAGGTATGGTTACAATCCTTCCGCGGGCAAGAACTAAACAAAGAGGAGATACTACTATGTTTGAAGACAAGACTTTAGTTTGCAAAGACTGCGGCAAGGAGTTTGTTTGGACTGCTGGTGAGCAGGAGTTCTACGCATCTCGCGGCTTTGAGAACCAGCCCCAGCGCTGCAAGCCCTGCCGTGACGCCCGCAAGAACGGCGGCGCACATTGTGCTGGCGGGCGTTTCGGCACAGACCACCTGGGAGATCATCGAACAGGCCCCGTGGGTGTCGCAGGTCGGCGGGCCCCGGCTGGTGATGGTGCCGGCCACCCGCCACAGCGAGCTGCGCCGCTGGCTGTGGGAACACGGCTTTGCGCTGGCGGCAGACCGCCCCGTGCAGGCGGCGGGCCGCTGGTACGCCGTGATGGCTGCCGAGTACACCGGCGAGGTGCGCACCCCCACCTTTACCGAGTGCCTGTTCGGCAGAACAGCTGAATGGCCCGAGGGGGCAGGATATGCCGCCTGGCAGAAGGCCAAGCTCCCCCGTTTCCGGCTGGGCGTGCCGGATGGGACGGAGCTGGCAGAGGAGATCGATAAATTGTTAGATGGCTCGCCCTCTCAGACTCGCTGACGCTCGCCAGCTCCCCCAAAGGGGGAGCCCTTGGCAAAAACCGAAAACTTTGTGGGGATTGTCAAAACCTCGCCCTTCGGGAGAGGTGGCATTGCGTAGCAATGACGGAGAGGGTGAGGCTGCTGAAATTGGAGGTACAGCTTTATGGCTACAACCAATGATATTTACGCTGAGATGCAGCGCTATGCGCCGCTGGAACTGGCAGAGAGCTGGGATAACCCCGGCCTGCTGGTGGACTGCGGCCGTGAGGTGTCCCGGGTGCTGGTAACGCTGGATATCACCCCCGAGGTGGTGGAGGAAGCTGCGGCCGGGGGCTGCGAGCTCATCGTGTCCCACCACCCGGTCATCTTCAGCCCGCTGAAAAAGCTGACCCCCGGGATGTATCCTTCCAGCTGGTGCAAAAGGGCATCTCCGCCATATGTATGCACACCAATCTGGATGCGGCGGAGGGCGGCGTGAACGAGGTACTGGCGGGCATCTTCGGGATGCGGGACTGGGAAGTGTTTGCCGATGGCTGCGGCCGGGTGGGCGAGGTTGAGGCCATCACGGTGCCGGAGCTGGCCCGCAAGGCGCAGGCTGTGCTGGGCGGGCGGTGCAACCGGCCCCGGAGCGGCCCTGCGGTGCAGGTCAAGTTTGCAGATACCGGCAAGACTGTAAAGCGGCTGGCGGTCATCAGCGGCGCGGGCGGCAGCATGTTCGAGGATGCCCTTGCCGTGGGGGCGGACTGCTTGCTGACCGGCGAGGCCAACCACCACGCGGCCATAGATGCCGTGCGGCTGGGGCTGTCGCTGGTGGCGGCGGGGCACTACGCCACCGAGTTCCCGGTGTGTGCCGCCATCGCTGACCGTCTGCGCACTGCGTTCCCGGAGCTGGAGGTGCGGGTGAGCGGAGAGAACAGAGATCCGTTTACTTATATATAAAGGAGACGGATGAAACCTCTCAGGCGCTTTGCGCCAGCATACGGGTTGCGGCTCCCAGCGTCCACTTCGTGCAAAGCCTTGCACTTGTGTCCTGCTGGCCGCGGCCCCAACAACTCCTCCCTTCATCCGCCACTGGCGGCGGTCGTCGTGGTTGCCTAGTAGGGGAGCCCTTGGCAAAACCGGAGCGTTTTGCGTAAACGAATAAGAGATTCTATCAGAGAAACAGGTGATTATAAGATGGCACTTGATGCCGCGACGCTGGCGCTGACGGCTGGGGAGCTGAAACAGACCCTGACCGATGCGAAGATCGCAAAAATATTTGAACCCACCCGCGACGAGCTGGTGCTGACCCTGCGCACCCGCACCGAGACCTATGCGCTGCTGCTGTCGGCCCGCAGCGGCTCGGCCCGGGTCTGCCTGACCGAGGAGAGCTTCGAGAACCCCGAGACACCGCCCTCCTTCTGTATGCTGATGCGCAAGCATCTGACCGGCGGCAGACTGCTGGATGTGCAGATGGAGCCGGGTGACCGCATCGTGTACTTTACCTTCCAGTGCACCAACGAGATGGGTGACCTGGTGCAGAACATCCTCTGCGCTGAGCTGATGGGCCGCTACTCCAATCTGGTGCTGGTGCAGAACGGCAAGATCATCGATGCCCTCAAGCGGGTGGATTTTGAGGACAGCGATGTCCGGCAGCTGCTGCCGGGCCTGCCCTACACCATTCCGCCCAAACCGGCCCGCCCCGACTTCCTGCAGGTGAGCGCCGCGTCTATCGTGGCGGCGGCCTGTGAGCGGGACCTGCCCGTGGCGGATGCCTTGAACAAGACCGTGGCGGGTGTCGGCCCGGTGGTCTGCCGGGAAGCCGCCTGGCGCGCCTTCGACGGGGAACACCTGCTGGCCAACGAGCTGGACGATGCGCAGAAGCGGAAGCTGATGGCCGCCATCGACGAGCTGAAGGAGCTCCACCACAACGGCGGCTGTCCCTGCAGCGTGACTGCCCCGGACGGCAAGCCGGTGGAGTTCACCTTCTTCCGGCCCCTGCAGTACGGCGATACCTATATTATAAAAGAGTGGCCGTCCTTCAACGCCCTGCTCGAGGGCTACTATGCCGAGAAGGACCGCGCCGAGCGCCTGCGCACCAAGAGCAAGGAGCTGCACAAGGCCGTGCACAACATGTACGAGCGTGCGGTCCGCAAGCAGGCCGCCCGGCAGGAGGAGCTGGCCGCCAGCGGCAAGAGCGAGAAGCTGCGGCTCTACGGGGAGCTGCTCTCGGCCAACCTCTACATGGCCCAGAAGGGAATGAAGAGCATCACCGTGCCCAACTGGTACGATGAGGGCAAGGAAGTGACCATCCCGCTGGACCTGCGGTTCAGCCCCAGCCAGAACGCCCAGAACTTCTTCAAGAACTACAAGAAGAAGCAGACCGCCGCCCGGATGCTGGTAGACCTGCTGGCAGAGGGTGAAAAGGAGATCGCTTATCTGGAAACCGTACTCTATGAGGTGGAGACCGCCGCCGGTGAGGCGGCACTGAACGAGATCCGGGCAGAGCTCAAGAGTCAGGGCTACCTGAAATACTACAAGCAGCGCGACAAGCGCCAGAAGCCTGCCGACTTTCTGCGTTTTACCTCCAGCGACGGCTTTGAAATTCTTGTGGGCCGCAACAACGCCCAGAACGACAAGCTGACCCTCCACACCGCCCGGGGCAAGGACCTCTGGTTCCACGTCCAGAAGGCTCCCGGCAGCCATGTGGTCGTGATGAGCCGGGGGGAGGATATCCCGGACACCACCCGGCAGGAGGCCGCCGAGCTGGCCGTGATCTATTCCAGCGCCTACAAGGCCGGGACCGGTGCCAAGGTGGCCGTGGACACCACCGAGGTGAAGAATATCTGGAAAGCCAACGGCGCAAAGCCCGGCATGGTTCTGTATGAGGTGTACACCACCGTCTACATCACTCCCCGGGATGGGCTGGAAGAACAGCTGAAACAGAAAAAGTAAAGATCGACCCTCTCCTTCAAAGCCTGCGGGCCCTGACGGAGAGGGTCTTTTTGTATAAAGCGTCCCATTCCGGTGCATCCTGAGAGGCAGGGGAGTTTTCCACGCAAAAACGTGGAACGCGGTATGCAAAATGCACAAAAAATGCGCCAAAAGACCGTGCGAAGAAAATAAAAAAGAATACGATTTTTTTTTGGAAAAAACACTTGCCAAATGCACGCAGATGTGATAAAATATCTCTCGGCTGCAAAGGGCTTGTGCGATACAAGTCGTGCAGGCCAGCGATATGCGTAGATGCGGGAGGTTGTCATCCGGCAATAGTCGTGATGGGTTATTTCCGCGGAGTATGTCCGATCTTAGAACCGGGCGAAAAAATTACTGACAGCGATGGAATACGTTCCCTCGGCGGGGTAACCTGCGAAACGGGCGGAACCAATGTTCGGATTTGATTTGCTAATATATCTCCGGGAGAACTGCCAAGCGGTTACCGTTGTCAAGGTTGACACCGAGAACAATCTGATCGCTGTCAAGGGTGCGGTTCCCGGTTCCAAGGGCACCATCATCACCCTGGCCAACAGCGTCAAGGCGTAAGGAGGAAAGCTACAATGGCAAAGTTTAATGTAGTCGATATGAACGGTCAGCACGTTAGCGAGATCGAGCTTTCCGACGCCGTGTTCGGTATCACCCCGAATGAGAAGGCTGTCCACATTGCTGTGGTGAACTTCCTGGCCAACCAGCGTCAGGGCACCCAGAACACCAAGATCCGCATGGAAGTTTCCGGCGGCGGCAAGAAGCCTTGGCGTCAGAAGGGCACCGGTCACGCTCGTCAGGGCTCCATCCGTGCTCCGCAGTGGACCCACGGCGGATCGTGAAGCGTGCAGGTAAGTAAGAGAGGAGTTTAAGACAATGGGTAGAAGCATTAAAAAGGACCTTTCGTCCAGGCTGCTCTTATGAAGCACGTTGAAGCGATGAACGCTTCCGGCAAGAAGCAGGTCATCAAGACCTGGAGCCGCGCCTCCACGATCTTCCCCGAATTCCTGGACGAAGCGCTGGCAATCCTGCAGTACACCCCGAAGGCAGCTTGTGAGCCCCTTCTGAAGCTGGTGAAGTCTGCAGCCGCTAATGCGGAAAACAACTTCAATATGGACAAGAACAACCTCTACGTCGCCGAGTGCTACGTGTGCCCCGGCCCCACGCTGAAGCGCATGATGCCTCGTGCACAGGGCCGCGGCTACCGCATCCTGAAGCGCACCAGCCACATGACCGTTGTTCTGAAAGAGAAAGAGTAAGGAGGGAAAACAATGGGCCAGAAAGTAAATCCGCACGGCATTCGTGTCGGCGTTATTAAAGACTGGGACAGCCGCTGGTTTGCCTCCAAGAAGGATTTCAGCGATAACCTCATCGAGGATCACAAGATC
>VOFI01000072.1_pt1 | contig 52000 bp, 84 predicted proteins | sample 5384131 | NCBI WGS metagenome assembly VOFI01 (sample SAMN12384728, study PRJNA508395) | human gut metagenome | isolation source: healthy gut H | host: Homo sapiens
ATCAAAGTTAGTGGAGTTAGAAATAAAACCTGAACTTTATGGTAGCCCACTATAAATAACAAAGAAATGCTGGAAATAATAATAGACAGACGAAGTCAAAGTTTTTTAAAATCAGCAACTTATCAACGAGAAAAAGATGAATTATTAGTACTTTTTAAAACTTAATGTGTAGATTTGAAAAATTCTTAGAAACTCTAAGGCTTGTTGGAAGTATAGCAAGAACTATACTCTCTGGAATTGAAGAATATAGAAAAATTCAAGAAACAAAAGCTTATCGAGAGAATAAGAAAAATAATGTAAAATATCTACCAAGACCAAAAAGGTATAATAGTAGAAGAAAACAAAGATAAGATCAACGACTATGTATTGTTAGATTAAGGAAACTCTTTAATCATGATATAGTCTAATCTTACGTGAATAAGCGTAAGCAGGATAAGAGATTAGAAGACGTCTTTTAAAAATTATAATATCTAATCTCTTTGAATGGCCTAGTTCAGGATATTTAACACGACAAATTTCATTCCTTTTAAATAGTTTTATATATCATGAAGGAGAAGATCCAGAAAACACAGGATTACTCATTCCACGATATAAAGCATTAGGAAGAACAGCACCGAACGGAAAGGTATACCCAGACAAACCAATAGTAAATGGTTCTGAGGATGATCTTGTTCCAGTACGTTCGATTGTTACAAAAAGAACTGGAGATTTAAGCACAATTACACCAGACCTGATTGGAAAGAAATTTAGTTTTACTGATGGAGCAGCAATAGGATAAGTTTAGAATTGTCCATAAAAGTTTGTTATAGACTTTTATTAAACTTCAAGAATTGCTGGGAGTATTATCGCTATTTATTCTTCGCCTTGTAAAATAAAAAACTTAAGGCGAAAATTATATAGCGAGAGATAATCAGCAAAAGATATAGAAAATATATCTTCTTAACGACTATGTGTGAAGGAGAGATTAAAACACTCTTAAGATATAGTCTAGTAATCTATATAAAGTTTGTATAGGTTTAATCGTATCATTTGCTACATCATTAACTGAAGGTACTACTCAATTAAAATTGGTTGCTATATAAAATAGTATTATATAGAAAATCTTTGTAAAATGCTGGAAATTAAAAAAATAATCAGCATCAAGGAATATATTAATAACTTGTTCAACGACTATAAAAAAAGATCTTATTAATTTAAGAATGGTATAGTCTAAATTCATTCTAAAAGGATGAATAATCTTGCAGCATTAGGTCTGAAACATGGTGGCCATAGATTATATTTGTGGCGTATAATTTCAATAATTGCTGGAAATATTTGTAATAAAATAAATCAGCAGGGGAAAATAAAATCCCTCCAACGACTATAAATGAAACTAGATGAATTTCTGGATGATATAGTCTAACTTATAAATTATATTATAAGAGTAATTGGAACGTGTGCTTAATACAGAAGGAAATCTTAAAGCACCAAAACAATGTGAGTTTAGAGAGGAAGGTAGATGGATTTACCTAAAAGTTAGAGGAGGAGAATTAAAATATCCGAGACCTAATAATTGGGTAGGAGTAGGTAAGACAAAATTTGAGAAAGGTGACTTAATAGGGTCAGCTTATAATACTACCTCGCCTATTTACAAGTTGAACGCTCTCATAAAACTTATGCGTGCCAAAGGTGAATATAAAATTGCCGTCTAAGGAAGTAATTCTCTAGATTATAAGTAAGTAAATTTGGTGAAGCTAGTAACTAGTAATACCAAGCCTTGGATTAATAATTAGAATCTTAAGGTATAACGAATAAAGACTTACCAACTTTTTTATAAGTTGAATTTATATTCTAAACTATAATAAGAAAATTATAGATAAATTGAGTGATGGCACAAGATATTTTGAGAAGGATAATGTTATTGTATCTGATTGTTATGCTTTGAATGATGGGGTTATTCATTACAAAGAGACTAAGGAAGGTGATATTGAAGTTTGGATTAGTGATACTCAGTATGATTATAATCCAGATTGTATGTATTATTTTCCTGATGGTACAGAGGTTAAGAAGTTTCAAAGAATTTCCAGCGGAGTTTGCAATATGAATCATGTTATTGCAGAGTTGGGTTCTAATATTAATGATATTTACTTAATCTTTAGAAAACAATTTTATACTTTAACGGATGGAGGATTTGTATCAACTGGTTTATCAGATCTTCATGCTACACAGGAAGAACTTATTGAACTTTTTTATTTACAGGTTTAACTGATGTAAGTGTAGATCCAGAAACACAGAAGATTGAAGACATCCAATATCTAGGTACTCAAAGTGGTGTTTTTAAATAAGAAGTCATTCTATACTGTTTTGTCTTACGGTTATAGCTCTAGAGTCGTGTCTAAAGCTCTCAAAGGGGAATTAAATCTTTCTGGTGACGTAATGACAGAAACTATATTAGGATTACTTTTAAATAATAAACTTGACGAAAAAACAAAAGTAAAAACAAATTATGGGAACTATTAAATTTGAAATAGATCTTCCAGAATTTGAAAAAAAGAGTTAAGTATTAATGTAACTATTCATAGAGACGGTGAGGTGGTTTATACTACTACCTCATCTCCCTCTGTGGATAAATCTAATAATACTAATCTTTTATCGAGCCTTGGAAGTAAACCCGAGCAAGAAAAAATGTATCTCTGTGGATGGAGATAAACAAAAAGAAGAAAAACCCAAGAAAGCATCAACTACGTCTCGAAGGGGAGGAAACTTGATGAACTTGGATATATGATGATTAAAACCAGAGAAGAGAATTTTTTGTTATGAACGATAATTATTATAAAATTATACTATCATATGAAATTCCATATAACATTTTAGACAGTCAAGATCCGAATATTATACAGGCGAGAGAAATATTATATGAAAAACTTAGAGATGATATTTTTCCGAAGTATGAAAGATTTTCGGTAAAGCTTACATTACATCAACTTAAAGATAACTTCAATTATCTTGTTACTTATGAAGCTTTTTTAGATCTCTTTGATGGTAAACCTATGGGAGAATATGTAGAGGCTCGTAGCTTAAAAGATAGTATTAAATCAGAATTAGAAACATTTTTTAATTCAGTAGATTGCGAATATAAGCAATTAAATATAAAACCATTAGTATAATGAGTAATTTTAATCAATATTTCAGAAACACTGGAGCAAAAAAAATTATAGTAGATCGATTTTTTAATAAAGTTGATGCATATAATCCTAAAGTAAAAGTTGGAAAAAAATTGGATATTCATTTATAGAAGAACCTCCTCAACCAGCTTCTTACTATATTGAAAATGGATTAACTGCTACACATAAAGTAAGAATTGAATATACAACTATAACGGATGGGAAAGAAGATCCTGAAATGAAGTATGCAGAGTTCGAAGTTCCTAAAAGAAATTGATGGTGCATTTATTATAGAAGGCGCTTATCGTATTTCAACTAATCGAATGGGATCTGATTATGACTGTCGTATTAAAATGTCTGGTACAGGAGATTATAAAGTTAATTTCGACTATGATAGAGTTTACGATATTCAAAAACAGATTCTGAAGATAAAAAGAATTAATCCGGAACTTGGAATTGCAGATAAACCAATTGATATAAAGTTTGAAGACATTGATAAATACTTGGAAACTGATAAAAAAGGAGATCTTGAAGTTAACTGAAAGACAAACCAAGAAATTAATGATCAAACTTGACTTGGATTATAAACCTGAATATATTACACAAAAAACTAATACAGGAATGCTTGGCCTTTGGAGATGATAAACTAAAAGACTTAATCATTGATAAAACATTAGAATCAGTTCCTAACAGTTTTATGCAATATATCTTTAGGAATAATAATGGACGTAACTATTTTGCAGCTAGACGAAGAATTACATCATATTTTACAAAGTATGGTAAAATTCAAGATCAAGTTACTGCAATTAGTACATTAGCATTCCGTTATTTTAAAGGAAGTAGTGATAACAAAGGAGACTCTAGCCTACAAGTTCCCCGGAGTAAATTCCATTAACTTAGAGGCTATTTCCCAAAAAAATTGTTATCCCTGCGAGCGTAGCATTTAATCAGACCTTTACGGATCTGGTTGATATCGCGGATTAATGGTTAGTCCGTTCAGAAAATAATATTCTGATAGAATTTTGTGAATTGCTGGAAATATCTTCTTGTGAAAGAGGATTCATCAGCAGTATAAAAATTGATTAAATTAAGGAAAGGCATCTATTATATAGAAATTAATACATTAAATTTTATGAATTGGCAAAAAAATATATAATGATAATAACAAATAAGATTATAATATTCTAATTAATAATATAAATGCCAATTCTCAATAATCAATTTTTATATTCAACGACTATGTACAAGAAAACGATTAATGTTTTAAGATATAGTCTAGTAATAATAGAAATATTATTTAATAACGACACCTATTAATTTATTAGTAGCATTCTGATATAAAACATTAGAATGAAAAACTCTAAAATTGCTGGAACTTAGAAAAAGAATCAGCATCATCTCAAGCAAATAAAGAGATGTTCAACGACTATAGAAAGAGCTTGAAGTAAAGTTTCAAAGATAATATAGTCTATTACTTAATAAAATAAAAATTAAGTTATAAAAGTAATAATAATACTAATCTTCAGAACTCACTTACAGTTTCATGTCATATTACAGACAATGATGTACTATTTGATGTATATGATATAAATTTCGTAAAAATAACAATAAAAATATATAGACTATCTTAATAAAAAAGTAGCTGCCAGTGAGTATGTAGATTATGAAACTAATACTTTAAAACCTGATAAAGATGGTCAGGTAGAAGTTAAATATAGGATGAAAAGAAAAATGGTTCCAGTCGAAGAGGTGGAATTAATCGACTTACATCCTGATTATAGATTGTCTAGTACAACTCGAAGAATTCCATTTACCAATTATAAAATAGTTGCCTAAAGTTTATTAGATTTTGGGGAAAATTATACTAAAATGCTGGAAAGATAGATTCAAATCAGCAAAAAGGATTACTAATATAAATCCTTTCTCAACGACTAAATGTATAACCTAGGAACTAAAACCTGGGATGATATAGTCTACTTAAGTTAAAAATAATTTAAGTGTATACAGATAGTGTCAGAATAAGCATGGGTACTAATTTATGTGCCGCTTAAAGTAGTAATATTTTAAGTAATTAGTAAGTAAATTCGGTGAAGGAATAATTAAAATTCTAATACCGAGCTAAAGATAATAGATTTCTTTAGTGTAACGAATAAAGACTTACTAACCAAAATAAAGGTTAAATTTATATTCTAAACTATAATTAAAAGTATATTATAGAAGATTTGACATCAATGCTTAAACAGAGTATACCTCTGATTAATGCGGAGCGTGCACTTGTTGACACTGGAAGGAATGAAGAGTTGAAAGATAATATATTAAATGAAAAGTTCAGTTATCCAGAGGGTAAGGTAAAGGATATAACAGAGGATGAAGTTATAATTGAATTGCCTGATGGAACTGAGACAAATATTTTACGAAGAACAGCGATTCAGAGTATAAATGACGTGGCGGTATTTACAGAGCCTAAAGTAAAAATCGGCCAAAAAGTAAAACAGGGAGATATTATAACTGGTGCAGTTGGACATACTCCTGAAACATATAAGGCCGGCGTTAATGCTCTGGTACTTTTCCACGCCTATTATGGTTTAGTAAATGAGGATGCTTTTGGTGATATCAGAATCATTTGCAAATCGTATAGCATCTTATAGTATAATTGACTTAATGATTAATGTTAAGAGTACTAGTGCTATTAAGTGGATCGCCCCTATTGGAACAAAGGTTAAATCAAAAGATGCAGTAGTGACATTATATAAAGCTGTTCGTCTTGATGCTATAAATCAGGCACTACAAGAAAAAACTCGGAGGACTTTTTCGGAGAAGGACATGATCTCTCCGAATATACTATCGAGGATCATTTAGTTGTGCCTAATAATATAGACGAGGCGGTAGTTTCTGATGTTATGATACAAGAAATGAAAAAACCTAAAATTCCTAAATCAGTAAAATCACCTGACTATTCATTTACACATACTTCTCAGGATGTTATAGATGAATATGAAAAAAACAAAATCTAGAAAAATTATCTACGAAAAATATCCAGAGTATATTGCAGCAGATACATTAGATCCTATTAATATGGATCCGGATGCTTATAAAGTTGTGTATACTGTTCGTGTAAGACTTATTAAAAGAACCATCGGGATAAATTATAATTGTCCCTTGAATAACTTAATTGATATTCAAGAAAATTTTTGTGAATTGCTGGAACCAAGGAATCAGCATCATCTAACAAAAGTAAGATGTTCAACGACTAAGGACAAGATATAAATGATATAGTCTAATATCAATATATAAGTTATTGATTATCAATGGATTGGTTCTAAAATTACTTCCAGATATGGAGGTAAGGGTGTTGTATCAAAAAATTCAATCTGACGATTTAATGCCTATAATGGTCGATAAGGATGGAAAACAAAAAAGAGTAGAGGTTGTGATGAATCCTATTTAATGAATGGGACTTAGATTTTTTGAAATCTATGAAAAAGCTTTAAAATGCTGGAAAAATATTAAAATTTAATCAGCATCAAGTAGTATAGTAGTATTTAATTACTTGTTCAACGACTATGGCAAGCTTAAATAATATAGTCTAATCTTAATAAAAATTTATTAAGCAAGAATGTATTCAACAATCAACCGTAAAATTCCGAGCGTCCTTATGGAATTACAACTCGGAAATATAGCACACAAACTGCACGATCTTGTAGATAATTATAAGAAAACAAAAACAGGGCAAAAGAAGATTAAGCCCCTTCTTGAAACATATTACCCCGGACGTTTTACTAGTATGGATGTAGAAGAAATTATAGAACGTCATAATACTAGTAAAATCGAGGATATGTATTATTTCAATGTTGGCTGCTTCTCTACCAAATTTACTCCAGAACTTGTAAATCAATGGGCTGAAGATTTAGGTGTAGAAAGTCAGAGTAAAATTTTATGCCTGAGACTGAATTAACAGATCTCGATGAATTAAAAGAAAATCTAGAACCAGAAGAATATGATAAATTAGTTTCTGGAATGTCTGGTAAGTTTAGAGAAGTAGATAAACCTTTGCAGGCGGGATTCATGACCCTTGAAGAGTTATACCATATACCATCATATAGTAATAAGGTTACATCAAGTCTATATGGCGTAGATATTAATGCTAAACGAGATGAACCTATACTTGGAAAGGGACGCTATAGACAGACAGGACAGAAAATTGGTGAGATGGAATTGGCCGTATTACTTTCTAGAAATGCGGATCAATTTATCAGCGGTGCTAGAAAAGACACTGCGAAGGAAGATAATCAAATATTCCTTAAATTATTGAGGCTAGTATCGATACAAACTGATACTAGAAAATATCTTAAATTGCTGGAACAAAGTAGAAAATCAGCATCAAGCTGTTGTTTTATAATTAACAGCTTGTTCAACGACTATAGTAGATACTAAAGAATACTTATTTTAGATAATATAGTCTTACTTTAAATAAAATTAAAGATGAATAGAATAACTTATTAGGTCTAGGATTAACCGTAAACTATTTTGCGGTTTTAAATTATATTAAAATGCTAGAATATTTATAATAAATATATTAGCAAAATATCTTACCTTAGATTATATCTAAGAAAAAGATATTCTCAACGACTAAATGTATAACTAAGTTTGAAATATAATTTAGATGATATAGTCTGAACATAGATTAATAATAATCTAGTAACGTAATTGAGTAGATGATAAGGGATTTAATCAAGGTGGATTAAAAAAATAAAATGGTCCAAAGTTTGAGATATAACTTAAGAATTGTTAGAATTGCTAGAAATTATGTAAAAATATAACTAGCAGTCTAGAATATAATATCTAGATTCAACGACTATGTGAACAACTAAAGATGGTAAACTATCTTTGGAAGATATAGTCTAGTACTAAAATTTATTAGAGATAATAATTAGTAAGCAAGTCTAAAAAAAGAATTAAATGACTTAAAGATTAAATTCCGTCGTAAAAATAACCTATTAAACATGGGAGGTAATTGATATGGAAAATAATAGCTGTTTAATGCTAAATTGCTCGCTTTATCTTCCAGTATCCTTATCTGCTATATTTAGTAGAGAAGATCTTAAAGATACTGGAATTGAAAATGAATCGCATATAACATTATTATATGCTCAAGGAAAAAGAAATCCCTAAGATGAATATTCTTGGAGATATTGAAACTATTTTAGGGGAATCTGAATTTGATGATTTTATTGAATATATAAAATCTGAGAATACTGAAAGAATCTTAGATAATTTTGAGATCGGATCTTTTGAGAATGATAGTGATTATATAGTGTTGAAAATGAAACAAACCAGTGAATTATACAAAACACTTGGATTAATTAATAAAGGATTAAGAACAAAATATGAAGTTGTTTCTGAGTATTCCTATACGCCTCATATATCCTCGCTGAACTTCAACCAGGAACAGCAAGGAAATATCTCGAGGATCCTAAGATTAAATTAATTCTAGAAGAAAGTTTTGTATCATTCGAAGATCTTGTTATTTCCTATGGACCTAGTAATACGCCTGTAGATAGATTGAGATATAATCTAACTACATTTAATGCAATTGATTACTTCTTTCATACAGAAAATATGAGAAAAGAAAATTCAGAATTAGATTAAATTAAAATTCCTCAGTAAATAAATATTTTCTTCTACTTGGAGAATAATTTTTGCTGAGGAATTGTTTTTATAAAATTAACTATGTCAAAAAAGTCAAAATGGTCAGAGTATAGTAGTATTGAAAAAGTTCAAGAATTCATAAATTCCAATAATATTAGCAGTAAAATAGATTTTAAAAATAAATATCAATCTTTATATACTAGAGCTAGACTAAATAATTGGTTAGATAATTTAAAATTTAAGATAATAAAAAGAAATGATCTATCTAAATTTGATAATATAGATTCAATAAGAGTATTTATAAATAATAATAAATAAAAAAGTAGAACAGAGTTTAAGAAAAAATATAATGGATTATATTGGAAATCTGTAAGAAGTGGTTGGATACATGATATAAAATTTGAAAAAGATATGAAAGATTGGAGTTACTATGATAGTATAGTTAAGGTTCAAAATTTTATCTATTCAAATAATATTTTAAATCATGATCAATTTTCAAAAGAATATCCAGGATTATTAAGTAAATGTGATAGAAATAGATGGAGTATTTACTTAAATTATATAAATGGTAAGATTAATAACTGGAATAATATTAATTCTATTATAGATGCACAAAATTTTATAAATATTAATAATATAAATAATAGAGAATTATTTACAAAAAAAACTTTAGTGGTTTATCTGATAAATGTTATAGAAATAATTGGATGAAGGATTTAATTTTCAAAGAAGATGGAATTAAATCTTGTTGGGAAATTAATCTTAAGATATTTCTAGAAAAGAATAATTATACTATAGAATCTGAAATAGTATCATATTCAAATTATTCTAAGATTGATATTTTTATACCAGATCTAAACATAGCTATTGAAATTCAGGGTCCATACCATTTCCCAGTAATGGGAAAATTAGAGCAATATCTATTTCAAAAGAAAATCTGATATAAAGAAAAATAGATGGTGTAGAGAGCAAGGAATTACTTTGTTATAACTTTAGCTATGATAAACTATTAGTAGAAAAATATGGATATCCCTGGTATATTTACACATCAGAGAAAGAATTGTTGGCAGAAATAGAACGAATCAAATCCTTATAAGTGTAGTAATAAACAAAATATTAATATTATGGAATCAGAAATTAAATTACCAAAAGGAAAGGAATTGTTGTTGGAGTTGAGTTAGAAAAATCTTAATGAGTTTTTAACCGAACTCAGCATTCGATAGGAACTACAGGAAAGTTTGAGATTTTGAGTGAACTTGAAAAGAAAGTAAAGGGGAAAAAATACGACACTTAACTGAATATGTTCTTATGAAATATAAACCATTAGAAAGTATTGTATTTAGAATTTCTCGCTATATAAAAGGAGAAAATCAAGAGGAATACATAGTTTATTACAAATTCGAGGGATTTATTTCTTGAAAATAAAATTAGAAGAAGGGATAATAATTAAATCCCTTCATTTTTTTTTCATGTCAAAGCCTTATATGTGAATAAAAAACTTAAATATAGAAAATTTATGAAAGCAGGAGGAGTAATAGCAACTATGATTGCTAGTTATTTAGCTGGAAAAGTTCTTTATGGAACAGGAAAAGCTATAAGTAGAGCTTTAGGTGGTTATCCTAGTAAAGAAGTAGAAAAGAATATTGATGCTCTTCAACCAAAACTAAATGTAATGTTTGAATTCTATGAATCAAAAATAATACTTCTAAAGTATCAGATCTTGAGAATCTTAATAAAAAGACTCTCTAATGTTATTACTGAAGAGGATTATTTAGAAGTAGAGATTGAAGTGGAAAAGTTTTGGAATATTTATAAAAAGAGCAGAAAAATTAAAAAAGAGAGGATTAATTTCCTCTCTTAATTTTTTTTATTTGCTTTCCACTAATTCTTTTTTGTTGCCTTTCTATGATAACCTTTCTTCTCAAATGCTTCAATAAAAATTCTTTTATGTATTGGATTTCCGGCCGCATCTTTTTCCGTAGTATTGATTTCTCCAATGACCTCTTACACCAAAGGGACAATCTATATTTATTTCAGTATCGTATAGTTTATCTACTATAATTACTCCTTGATTTCTTCGGCCAGTATTAGGATCTTCAAATTGTGTAGGTGGATTTTTTACTTTTCCAGATAACACAGATTCAAATGTTTCAGTTTTTATTTCAGAAGTCATCAAAAATATAAAACTTTTAAATGATTCATAGATAAATCTGTATTTTATGCTAAATGATTCCTTAGCTTCAACCGAATATAAAGTTTGATTATAATTATTTTTAAAATATTTAATAAGATCATCTATAGTTTTATTATTTGATAATAAATCTTCTTGACTATCTATTACCTCTTTATAGTAATCTTCTAATGTATCTGACCATCCTAATGAAGTAAACTCATTCATCATTTTTGAAGGAATACTTTTAAAAAATTTATCCAAACAATTAAACTGTTTACAAAGTTTGTACGAGTTAACAAATTCATCCATGCTATATAAACAACCTTCTAAGTTTAATTCAGAAAAATTTAATAAATCACTCTTTTTTTTATTACTACACTTCCTAATGAATTAAATGTTTTTTTTTATCATTGCCCATAATACACTTTCCAATAAATGCATATAGTATAATATATTCATTTGTTATACAAAAAATAGAGTGGGCATTATAGTCTGTTTCCTGTTTATCTTTCGTACTAGAATTATATATCAATCCAAATTTAGCTTTCTTTTCTGAATTTCTAAATAAGTCTTCTAAGTTCTTTTTTACTGACTATATCTCTTAATTTGCTAGAAAATAGCCGTTCTTTATTAAGTGAATAAAATCGAATATAGTTTTGTATATTACTTGAAATTTTATATTTTCTTATAGGTCTGGGTTCTTTACTTACAACTTCAAAAAATACATTTTCAAATTCAGTAATATGTTTACGGTTCCTTCTAAAATTTTCTAAGCCTTCTTTTTGTAAAACATATTTTACTGCAAATAATTTCTCGTAATCTTTTTCCATAATTTTCTCTTTTTAGTTTATTAATTATTTTTACGTATATAAGGTTTTTTACTGGAAAAATAAAAAGAATATTCATTAATTTGAATATTCTTTTAAATTAGTGGGCCCAGCCAGGCTTGAACTGACGACCTTCTGATTATGAGTCAGCTTCTCTAACCAACTGAGATATGGGCCCTGTTATAATTATGTCTTGTACCCTCATCCGAAGTCGAATCGGAACTTTCTTTTCAGAAAAGCAGATTTTAAGTCTGCTGCGTCTACCTATTCCGCCATGAGGGCTCCTCTTTTGTTGTTATATTGTGTCTTTTTTTGATAGATTTTATTTATAATAGTTTCAGGGTCTATTATAAAAAAATTAGATCTCAGATTCTGTAAATAATATCTTTCAATCTTCTCTACCATATATAAGAATTTGAGGCCCTCAAAAATTCCTTTTTCCATATATAAGAATTTAGGGGTTTTCGAGATTCCTTTTTTTTATTTTCAGGTTTAAAATCTCCAGCTGTTCCATGTCCTAACGATAGTACTAACTTTACTGCCTCAGGACCTCTCATGTAGTAATATCCGTCTGGCGCAGGTTTTTCAGAATTTAAATTTTTACTAATACTTTTTAGTAGAAATAACTGATTCCTTCTTTGCAGATGTAATTGAATTATATGCTCCAAGAACTCTTAATTTATCTTTAGAAAATTTATATATTATATTCTCCATCTTTTTATGTAATTTCTCTTTGTCTCCAAGTTTAATACAAATATATTTTGTAGAAATTACATTACTACTTAATAACCTATCTACTCTGGATCTTTTAATATTGTCTTTTCCAACTAGTTTCTGGATATCTCTCGAAAAACCAAAATTTAAAAAGTCTCCATATAGATCTGCTAATACTATTTTTTCTGATAATTTTTCCAGAGTATTTACATTATTCATATTTCCTTTTTTGATCAGTAACTCTAAGATTAGAAAAACTATTATCTGTTTTTATTGTATTAATGTGATCAATTATTTCTCCCTTTTTTAAATTTCTTCTTAAGAGATATTCCATAATAACTGTATGCGCTTTAGTACTATTACTATCAACTATAATATATCCTTTATTATTAAGTGTTCCTATTAATTTATTAAATCTATTTGATTTAATAAATCCTTCACTACACACAGACCATTGAGGATATTTCTAGTGTTCATACCAAGTATAGTCATCTAAGTTTCCAGAAAATCCTATAAGATCAAAAAACTTTTGATTATTTAATGATTCCTGTCGTTTCCAATAATATCCTTTATATCTATATTGACTTTTTTTAGCAATCGAAGAAATGTAACGTATATCATATCCTTTACTATCTAAAGAATCTATTGTAAATAATTCATTTCCCTTTTTATCCATTGCAGTATATTTAATTCGTTTATCTTTATGAACTGGTAAGCGTCTATCTGGACTATTATTTTCACTTTTAGTAACCCATTCTAAGTTAGATAGGTTATTATTTCTTGGATTATGATCTATATGATTAACTATATTATATATTTTTGGTTCTGAATTATTATAGAAAATGGTAGCCATTATTATATGAATAGATTTTGCTTTTCTTTTATGCTTTTCTATATATTATTGTGGAGAGATTGTAGTATATCCAAATTCATCTTGTTGTTGTTTTAATAGTTGTTTAGTGTATTTATTTCTAACTTCAGATTTTTTATTAATCTCATATATATCCTTAATACCTGGATATACTAATGGAATAAATTCATAGTCAGGGGAGATCTGGATATTTTTGATCTTGGCGATTAAATGGTTTTTCTTTACACATAACAAAAATAGTTTCTAAATTAAACATCTTTTTCATCACACATATAAGAGAAAAAACTTAAATTTTACGTGTTTTGTAAGTTTCAAGTTTTAATAATATAAAATTCAAGTATATAAAAAATAAGAGAGGTAGAAAATGTATCTAACCTCTCTATGTTATTTTACATAAAAATATCTTGACCATTGATCTGTATTCTTATGTTTCCGAAGGGATTGCCTCCGATTATGCCACTAGTTCCAGGGATTTCTTCAGGGATCACCTCTTCTATGACAGCTTCATCATTACTAATGATAGTTGGTAATTTTTCTTCGTCGATTGATTCTATTATTTCCTCTTCCATAATTTATTTTCTATTAAAACAATCCAAGTAAATTAGTAATGTCGCCGATATCAGTATTACTAATTCTTGACTCCTCTACTTCTACTACTTCACCTTCTTGATTTACGTATCTAGTGCCAGGGAAAACTATTTCTTTTTTCTGAATTGCTGCCTTGTATTCATAATTTTCAGTAGATTCTTTAAGTTTTTTTACCCAATATTTAGCATAGTCGCCTTCTACTGTTTCAGGATCATATGGTTCTTCAAATAATCCTTCTTTTTGGCTGGGGGCATTCCATTTTTACTTTAATAACTGAATCTTCATTTTCAGTATCAGTCATTTCATATTCCCAATAAAAGTAGTTTTTCTTTTTATTACTTTTATATGTACCTTCTGTCTTAAGGTCATCCCATATATTTTTAATAAGCTCCACAATATTAGTAGTACTTGCTTGTCCTGGAGTTAATAAAATCTGTTCTTGAACTAAAGCATTTTCAATAATAAATGCTTGTCCTTTAATTATTTTTGATTTACTCATTGTTTATCAATTTTTTATTTATTTATTTATTTTCAGGTTCAAATTCCCAAGCTCTTCCATGACCTTGAGATAATATTAATTCAACTGCTTTATCTCCTCTGAAATAATAATTTCCATCAGGTGCTAACTTTTCTGAATTAAGATATTTATTAATAATAGCCCAACTTACTTTAGTTTCTACTTTCTGTTTATATAGTTTAATATTAATAAATGCACCAATAGCTTTCATTTCATTATTAAAAACATATGTTACTGTTTTCATCTTATTTAATAACCCTTCTTTATCTCCAGGTTTTATAACGATTATTTTTCTCCTGGTGTTTTTAATTTTATTAAAGTATTTGAACTGTATATTGATGATAAAGATAATATATTTTTTTGAAATATATTTTCCAGACTCATAACATATAAAGTTACCAAATAAATCAGCTGCTACTACTCTTTTAATTCTTTTCTCTATAGTTAAAGGATTATTCATATTTCCCTTTGCATCGGTTACTCTAAGATTAGAAAAACTATTATCATATCTAATACAATTTATATGATCTACTATTTCATCATCCATAGGATCTCTTTTTTAGAATATATTCCATAATAATTCTATGAGCTTTATACTCTTTTCCATTACCTTTTCCAATGATAATATTTCTCTATTCGTTTCAGAAGAGATATTCCGTTTGAATCTGTTTCATCAAGGTATAAGCTACTATTATTCACTTCATCTTGATTTTCTGTTGTGTGATGTTTCATAAAAAGTTTGTTTAATTAAAATTATTTAATTATATTTATATCATAAAAGTTATTAATAAAAGGAGAGATTTAGAATGATAAAGTTTGCAACCTTTATTAAACTTATCTCCCTATAACTTTTATGAAACAATAAAAAGAACACTAGATCGATCTATAAATATTTCTTTTATAAATTTTTCTAATGTTCTTTCATATATTAGGTTTTAACCTTTCTCTAAGTGCATTTTTATCATTTCATATTATCACTAGCTACTTTTTTCAGCTAATCTTAAGTATGATATGCAATTATAGTATTCCGAGTCTTCCTCTGGATATACTATTTCAGATACACTAAATATTTTATCTACTTCTTTTTCTACTTCAGGATCATGGAGATATTTTTTTCATAAAATAACTTAATCCTCCTAAAACAATAATACCATCATCTAAAGCATCAAGTACCTCTCCATAATTTTTATCTAAATATTGAAAAACTTCGATAATATATTTTTTTGAAAACTCTTCAACTTGTCTAGATAAATCTATTGTTTTTCCTCTGCGTTTTAAAACTCCAGTATCTAAAATTACTTGGCCTTCTTTAATTGAAATTGATATCGAATAATTTTTATATAGATAATCAACGAGATCGTAAACTATTCTAATTACGCCAGAATCTTTTTACTCCTACAGCAGCACCTGCTGAAGAAGTACCGTTGATAATACTACAGAAATCTAAAGTTTCAAATCCTCCATCAAGTATTAATGCATTTCTTAACTTAACATCATTACGTCTAGAAGCTTCACGAACATTTAACCCATATTCATTATAGGTATATTTACATGATAAGCCTTGGCAAAAACAATATATATAATCTTCTTTATTTATATTTAATGTTTCATATAAATAATCTAATAATTCATCTACGTTATCATTGGTATTAAAAAGCCATTGATAAACCAATAGCTAATTTATCAAATGCATTTATTCCTTCATCTCCGCCATATTTTTTATTAAATATGACAACCATGGGGCATAAACTGCTTTTAAATCTTCAAAAGTTTCGAGTTTAAGTAAATAAGATCTAGGTACTTTTAATGCTGCAGGTCCTAATACATAATAATCCCCTCCTAATGGAAATACCATATCATCATCACTTTCAAGTGGTTTTTCAGGGAGTTTTGCTGTTGCACTAATAAACTTTTCAAATTTTATTAAACCGTTGGAATCCTTAAAAGAACACTTAATAGCAGAGAAACCAACATCAACACTTAAAATTCTCAAATTGCTCATCTTTTATAATTTTCTAAAATTTGTTCGTAAGCCTTTATTATATTCTTATCAACTTTATACTTTTTAAGATCTCCTAGAACAGTATTAGTTAGGTAATCAAATGGTACATGTGGGAGAAGTGCAGTATATCCAGATGTAACCATACCAACTGAAAAGTGTTCTGTTGGTTGATTAAGTGCTACTATAACAATTTGAGTTAATCCTGACTCTCCTGTAGTATCTTTATAAGCAAATACTAGATCTCCAGCAAGTAATGAACTATGAATACTAGCCCATAAATCATTTGCTACAGACATTGCATTTTCCCATCCCCATACTCTTCTTTTTTTCTAGAAGTTCATAATCTTTTTCCGACATTTTTTCACTCTCCATCGGATTCGAGTTTTTCTTTGTCTTTTCCATCACTTAAAATATAAATTAGTATATAATAATAATCTGCTTCTTCACAATCAACTTCTTGAATTCCAACTACATCAATATTAGAATAATCTCCCCAGGTCTTTACTACTTTTGATAGTGATCCTAGAATATGTGCTAAATATTCAGGAGTATCTTGATATTTTCTAGCTTCGAATAGAATATTATAATAAATCCATTCACCAGCCTCTCGATTTCTTTTCTTTGTTTCTAAAAATCTCAATCCTATTCCTGGAGTTTTATCTATATAATCATATTCTAAGATTCGTTGGGTTAATTGATTTTGAATTTCTAATCTAGTATTTCCTTTTAATCCAAGAAGTCGTTTTATATCGTTATTGTATTCCGGAACTGCCATAACCTGATCCTCCTCGTTCTGTTTCATCAAGTTTACTAACTTCCTCTAATTCCATATGAGTTACTTCTGCACAAACCATCTGAGCAATTCTTTCTCCATGTTCTACAGTTACCTCTACAGGACTAAGATTAACTAAAATTACTCCAATTTCTCCTCTATAGTTTGAATCTATAGTAGCTGGTCCATTTAAAACTCCTAATCCTTTTTTAAAGGCTTCTCCAGATCTAGCTCTAACTTGGATTTCAGTTCTAGGGGAAGTTGAACATATATGCCTGTAGGAACTAATTTTCTTTCTAACGGTTTTAATGTAAATTCTTCACCGATATTTCTAAGGTCCATTCCAGAATCTCCAGGCTTTGCATAACTTGGAAGTGGAAATTTTGATTTATTAATAATTTTTACAACCATGATACTGTATTACTATAAAATGTTTTATTACCTATACCTAAAAAATGTTTTTGTTCACGAGAATCAGTATATACATTTACATCCCCAATAAAGTCTTTAATAATTGTATAACACCAATCTCCATGTTCTACTAAAAAATCTGGCTTATATTTTAAAACTTCGTCAAGATAAAATACTCCAAAAGTCCCAGAATCTACACAATATCTTCCAATAGTTTCCCTCTGATTAACTAATTTTTCAAGATTAATCTGATTTTCAATTGAAGGATTATCGTAAAGATTATAGTAAGCTTCTTCAATATCATCTATGAATTTTTCAAGCTCAAGTAAGCCAAGAATATTTTTTAGTTTTGATACTTTCCATCTTCCATCTCCAACTCCAGTATCTTCCCAAACATAATTATCAGAGAATCCTACTTCTTCCGAGATAGTCATATTATTATAATTAAATCCGTTTCCCCAATCCTTATTTTCTGCAATATAGCAGGGATCTGTGATAATAATCGTTCCGTTAAAATTCATAATTTATACTTTTTTCTTGTTCTAAACTTAAATAACCAAGATGTTCCAGAAATAAACTTTACTTGTCCAATTACATCAGGTCCTTTATACATTTCATTAATATTAGTTGAATAAACATTAAATCCATAGTTTTCAGGGCCAAGACAAGTTCTAGGTTTTATCAATTCTCCAGATGCTATTAAAGATTGAAGAGTTGACATTAGATAATCATAATCTTCTGGTAATAGATAAGTCGGTTTTTCTAAGTCCTCCAGTGCTAAACAATAATAGACTGGGAGACCTAGATATACCGTTTTTCCTTTCTGTTCAAATATAAGTAATCTAGTTTCTTTTTCATATCTTACTTTAATTGGAATCGGAAAGTTTGTTTTTACTGTATTATCAGAAAATTCTACTAAGGAATTATATATTTCTAGAATATCATTTTGTAGAGTAGTCATTGTAATTAATCTTCAGAAGTTGCACAAAATACTTTAATACCCATCTGATCTAAAAGATTATAGATCTGAGTAGTAATAGCTGGTGATACAGATCCAGTAGTATTCTTAATTTTATCCATATTATTTAACAATAATGTAAATGGATTTTTAACACCACTTAATTTATTAGGATCAAACAAACCAGACTGTTCTACAATCTGCCTAAGGATAGCTGGAATTTCAAGACCTTCACCAGGAATAATTTTAGTTGCAGTTGGGTAATCATATTGCATAAAGTTGTAATCGATTACATTCCACTCTACTACATCACCTGTCGGGATACCGGTTGCATTTTCTTCATCATCAGCTACATTTTGAATCTGAACAAGATAACCAACTTGAGCTAACCAATAATTAATGCAAGAAAAATCCTTAGTACTCATTGTAGTTTCTGAATTAATAAAGCTTACTAATTCAGCGTTACCAATACTATTTTCGAAATTTGCTAAATTATTCTTTAAAAAACCCTTAACAAATTCCATAACACTTACGCCCATACCTTCTTTATCAAAACGGCTACGAGCAACACAACGGCCTACCATAGAATTCATTTCTTGGGCCGGAATAGAATACAAATTTACTTCAATCATTTTAATGTTATTTTATATAATATTTAATTCGGGGCTATCAACTAATAAGAAAATAGCCCATAAACGCTCTTCAATCAGACCTGACTCAAACAATTCTTTTTCAGATGTAGTAAAATCTCCAATAGTTAAGATAGCTTTATATATTTTTATAAAATCTATCTCCTTACCATTTTTCCAAGATATATACTGATCAACTAACCAAGATTCGAAGGGTGCATTATTCATTTGCTGATAATCAAGAATAATAAATTCATTAATTCCAAATGCATCCTTAAGGAGTTGAAAAATATCTGAAATTCTTGCTCGGTAGGAATATTTAGATACTAAGATTTTATATACTGCTTTCACTGTATCAGTATAATCTGTATCATTTCTTGTTTTTATATAATTTTTTCTTTGCTCTAAATCAAACATTTTCTATCTCTACTTCTAATGGAAATAATCTCTTAATTTCAAACAGTTTTAAATATTTATCATTATATTGATCCATAAAATCTTTTCACTTCTTTATAATGATCAAATACCCAATTTCCATTAAGACTATTTAATACCTTTGATTTATCTTCAAGTTGAAATAGGTAAGTTTCAATAGTAATATCATTTCCTGAACCGTGATAGGATTTAGGAGTACTACTTATCCTTTCAATATCAAATATATCTCCCCAAATTGGATCTCTCCAATCTATATCGAGTACGTAAAATATTAATTCTCGAAGAAAAGATAATTCGAATAATTTATTAAATGAGTTTCCTGATCCTTTCCATTCATACTTAAAAGAGTTAACTTTATCTTCCAAGCCCCAAGATTTTATTAAGTCTAAGAGTTCAAGATAAAGTCTATTCCATTCTTCTTTTGGTTTTTCTACAATTATTGCTTCTTGTTTAAATTCCAATAGACTTTTCATAATAACTTCTTAAGATTGTATAACTTGCTTTCCAAACTAAATCTAAATTTCTCACTTGTAAATCTGTTTTAAGGTAAGATCTTAATTGATTATAGTAACTATTAGGATCATTTCTTTCAACACTTCCCAACAATTGATCTATATTAATCCTAGTACTTTCCCACTTAAATCGATCTATAACAAGTAATTTATTAAGATCTAGTTGTTGTTTAATATTACTAAGAGATCCTATATAATTATTCATTCGATCTAGTCTTTCAGTACACATATAGGATTTCCACATTTCAAAAGACTTCCATAAACATCTTTTTCTGACATATTATAACCACAGCTACAAGTTGGCCACATAAAATCTCCATTACCTTCAGTAAAAGAATCCCCTACCATTGAATAGTTGAATTAGCCATAATAATACTTACTATTGCTCCAGGGGTAATTTTCTTTTTACCATTTTTCCCACACTTCCAGCACTTGGTTTTCTTACTGTACATCCTTTTACTTGAATTGATCGATTAGAATATTAGCTGACCAAGAATCTTTTCCTTTAGCTACTTGAGAATTCCATTGTATACCTCTTACTGTAGTTTTTAAAGCTTCAGTTCCTGATCCAGCACCAGCAAATTTTAAGGCGCCGAGACATATTCCAAATTCATCATATACTACCCAACCATCATTTAAGAAGTAACCAGTTGAAGTAACTGTTTTATCTGTTTCTGTATATTCTTTATTTCCGGCGCTCATAAGTTCTTCTATAGTCCATACATCGGCAGGGGAAAATAAGATATGTCCATCAGTTTTTGAACATACAGTTTCAAACATTTTTAAAACTTCACGATAGTCTGTTTTTCTTAGTATTTGTCCTTCTATTGAATCATCAGTATAATATCTATAAGCTCTAAGAGTTAATAAATTATTTACCTCAGATTCACAATACTTAGAATTTATTAGTCCATTGGCTCTTTGTCTAGCAGTTTCAGGATCAGTATCAGAAAGTCGATTAATGTCAACTAATGCCTCTGCCTGAATTGCTACTATACCTTTCGGAAATCTTTTTGGAAGGAAGTTTATTAATTTCCAAGTTTGATCTACCCCATAGTTATCCAAATTTAAATTTCCGACTGTAACTATTCTTTTTGGAATACCAGTTGAAGAATCTAAATAAATTGCTATACTAGATCCATCATACTTTAGATCACAGTATTTTCCAGAGTTTTCATTCATAAACTCTGAAAGAGCACTTAACATAGTTTTTTCTTCAACTTTTTCTTTTTAATTTTTTCTATATAAGAATTTTTGTCTTAGTTCCTTTTAAATATGTTTGATAAACATAATCTCTGACAAAAAATCCATCTTCTTGCGCTGCTCTAGCTTCTGACATATCATATACAGCATCATCCATTCCGGTAGGTACTGAATCAATGTAATAGTTTTTTTACATGCAAGAATAAGGTCTTTCCATTTTTCTAATGATTTTTCTGTAATATTATTTGTAACACACATAAGTTTATTTATTTTTTAATAGCCATCCAATCATTATATCTTGGACTTCTGAGTCAAACATTTCTTTAATATTACTAAAGTCATCTTCTGGTATAAAAGATGAGTTAGGTTTTATTGCAACTTCATATTCAACTTCTCGACGATCAGAATATCTAGTAATTATCTTATATCCAAGTTTTACTAAAAATTCTTTCATCTTATCATAATCCCAGTGCATTCCGAAAGGTTTAGACATCATCATATTACTAATAACTAAATCAGTAAGTGGACAATCTGGTAAATCTTCCGGCTCAAAATCGAAATCATCTTCTTGTTCATCAAAATTAATATTTCCTTCCTCCCCATCATAGAGAGGAAAGTCGTTATCATCTTCTTTTTTCATAATTTTTTTATTTTATTTAACCTCATTAATTAGAAAATCAAGCTTTCTCGGCTGCGTATTAAGCATGTAATTTATAATATAACTTATTCCAAAACGATCGATCATATCATCTTTTGTTTTTGATAATATATTTTCTATAAAATCAGGAAAATTTATAGAAATTTTGTCGGTTAATTCATAAGCTCCTTGAATTGTTCTATAGTAATATATCTCAGATTCAGAAGAAATTCCATTGAAATTGTATAAATCACTTTTTAAAAATTTATTAACAAATTCCACTCCAATCCTTTTATAATTATCTCCATGAGTAATCGTATAAAATAATTTCTCTCTTTTAGCTTCAAACCTATAACCTCTTAAAGAATCCTGAGAATTAATTAATTTTAAAATTTTCTCAAAATTTGGAAGTTTTGAGGTATCTGATCTATATTTTTCTCGATAAAGATATGCTAATCTAGATATATAACCTTGATATCTACCATCTGCTAAAGACATATATAACCATTCGTCACTAAATCCAATTGAAACTGAATTGGTATTACTAATTATTATCTTTGTCATAAAATAATGAAACCCCACCCTGGGATAAAATATCAAAACCAGGATGAGGTGTAGTATATTATTATTTATTAACCTTCTATTTTAGTTTCGAAATATTATCATCAATGATTGTACAATCAATTAAGAGAATCATTGACGCTGCTGAAATAGAATTTTCAAGAGCTACTGAAGAGATTTAGAACTATCTAAGATCCCCTCCTCAAGTAAATTACCATACTTTCGAGTCTTAGCATTATATCCAATTCCTGGTTTAGATGATTTAACCTTTTCTAGAACTACTTCTCCAGAAACTCCTGAATTGTCTGCAATTGTTTTAAGAATTACTGGAAGACTTGAGAATACAATTTCTGCACCCTCTACTTCATCTCCAACTAAAGATTTCCAGAATGTCTTATCTTTCTTCACTTCTAATGATCCTTTGTAATAGATATAACCACTTCCTAAAGAACATCCTTCAGCAATAGCACTTTTAGATGCTAGAATAGAATCTTCAATAGTTTGTTTAAGGTTCTGTTTTTCAGTTTCAGAAGCTCCTCCAGCTCTCACTACTGCAATACCTCCACTAAGATTTGCTACTCGTTTCGCAAATTTAGTTTTATCATAATCTGATATTCCAGGATCTGTAAGTTTGGTGCTAAGAATTTCTACCCTTTCAGCAATCTCTTTAGAATCACCACCACCTTCATAGATAATACATGAATCTCTAGAAATTACAACTTTCTTAGCTACTCCAAGATCCTCTTTTGTTGCTTGTGTGACTGATAATCCGTTCTCAGGAGAAATATATTTACCGCCAGTTAAAATTGAAATATCTGCCATAATATTTTTCCTTGAATCTCCGAAATCAATACCTTTCACAACACAACATCTAATTGCACCTTGAAGAGTATTCATGACAAGAGTTGTATTTACTACTTCATCAATATCATCTACTATAAACAAGAATGGACGTCCAGTAGGTACAAGCTGTTCCATTAACGGAAGAATTTGCTGCACACTAGATAATCTTTCTCCTACTACAATTACATAAGGATCTTCCATTACACAAGTTCCATCAGTAGGATTTGTAACATATTGCGGAGAAGCCCAACCACGATCAAGTTTCATTCCAGTAGTTACATCAATAGTAGTTTCAAGACCACTAGAAAAATCAGCTGTAATAATACCAAGCATTCCAACTTTCTCCATACATTCAACTACCAGATTTCCAATGGCTGGATCATTATTGGCTGAAATAGTTGCCACTTTTCTGATCTTTTCCATATCATCATTTACTGGAATTGAATTATTTTGATATACTCAGCCATCCATTTTCCGGCCTTAAGCATACCAGATTTCACCTCATTTACATTAGCTCCAGTCCGTAATGCTTTCTGTCCTTTTTCGCACATTTCTTTGATTAATAGTGAAGTCGAACTTGTACCATCACCTGCTAATCTTTCTGTTTGAGCGGCAGCATTTTTTACAAAAATAGCTCCTGTATTCTGAAGTTGATTCTTAAATGAAATCGACTTAGCAACAGTAGCTCCATCTCTTGACACCTCTGGACCTGTAAATCCTGAAATACATACGGCTTTTACCTGACGGGCCGAGTGTTTTCTTAATTGCCTCTACTGATTTTTTACACCTTCAATAATTTCGGCCTGAGTTTCAAAGCCGTGATTAATAATTTTTCCTTCTGACATGTTTCGTTTTAATTAAAGTACTACAATAATTTCATTTAAAGTTATAACACGATATTCTGTTCCATCTTGAGTAAATGATTTTCCTGTGTTTGGATAAATCAAGATAGTATCACCAGGTTTTAATACTCCCTCGCTAACTTCTTCACCTACTCCAATAACCTCAGCTTTTTCACATTCACTCGCAGGAACAACAAAATTTCCTATCTTTTGAGTCATAGTATCTTTTTTATCTACTATGACCAATACTTTAGATTGAATTACTTTCATTTTTATTAATTTTATTTTAAATTTTTACTCATATATAAGAAAATCACCCTTAGAAATCACCCTTTTTATTGATTTGGAGGAGAAAAAAGAGCCCAACCCACTATAATCACTACAGGAGGTTGGGATTAATTTTATTATGAATTTATTAAATTTATTGCCTATTAACCAATTGGAGTTAATAGAAGAAATGAAATTTATTTTTGCTCTTGTTGTTTGTAATATTCTTCAAGTTTATCAGGATATTTTTCTTTAAAGTCTGAAAATTTAAACCAATATGAATTATTATATAAGGATTCAGTATTTAATTTTTTATCTTTATTTAAGATTCTCCATACATTCTGGTGAAATAACCCATCTTCTCTAACATTTCCAATACTTTTATATATTTTTATAATCTCATGATTCCGATTAGTTCTTATTATTTCATTTCTAAATAACTTAACAACTAACTTTGGTAAATTATTTGTTTCTTTATTAAGATAGTATTCATCTAATTTATCTGGATATTCCCATTCATCTAGGCTAGTCCAATAATAATCAAAGTATTTACCTATAGCAGAATAAGATGTCCTTGTTTTATTACGATTTACTGCAGCAGATACTGAAGATTCAGAAAATCCATCTTTTATAACATCTTTTACTGAATCATAGATTTTATATATTAAATAGTCTTTATCATGACAAATAATCTTTTTACTTCTCTTAGTTTCTCTAGGAATATATTTTATTATATTAGAAATTGCTCCTTTTCATAAAATTTTTGAATACTATTCGAATATAAATTAATAGCATCGTTGTAATACATCCAGTAATATTCTCCATATAATGTTTTATTCTCTATACTCCTTCTAAGATACTCTGGATTAAATCCATCTATTTTAATAGAGGATATTGTATTATATATTTTACAAACATTGAAGTTTTTATCAAAACATACTATCTTTGTTCCGGAATCATTATATTCTAATACAGTATTTCTTTCTAAAGGTGTTAAATTTAATTTTGGTAGATCTTTTAATGAATAAAATTCATTTAATTTTTCTGGATAATTAATTTTAAAATCTTCTAATAAAGAAAATTTATATCCTCTAGAAGTATTGTAATCTCCTTTTACAGTACTACTAACAGAAGTGTGATTAAAAAACCATCCATTTCAGTTTCTGAAATACTACTATATACTCTATAAACTTTATTATTTAAATCATGACAAACAACAGGATATGAGATAGAACGTATATATTTTTCTCTTAACTCAGCAGAAAGGGTAATATTATATTTCTCTATTACTAATTTTCGCTCGGATGTATATACTGAATTTACATTAATCATACAAAAATAGAGCAGATAATATTTTATTATTATCTGATTGAATTCTATATAATAAAACGTGTGCTATTATATGTTCTAAAGCAGAAAGAAGTACGTAATTATAGTTCTCATCTTCACCTGACATACACCTAGGTAAAATATGATGTTTCTCTGTATAAAATTCGATTTTTCCTCGTTTTAATCCTCTCTGAAGGGCTTGATCTATTAATTTACAGTAATCTTCTAGATATTCCTCTTCAGTTCTCCCATCTAGAATCATCTCATTAAAATCTTTTTTCATCTAGGTAACTACTATACTTCATCCCTGGATTTTCGGTAGATTTTATACCTTCTATTGGTTTAGATTTCATAATTAAAAAATATTTAAAATAATTATAAACCTCATAAGAATTTTACTAAAGGGAAATTTCAGGTCAATAAAGTTTGCAACCTTTACTAATCTTACTTTTTCCCTATTCTTATGAAATCTAAATAAAAAAGAACACTAGATTAATTTATAATTTTATTTATAAATTTTTCTAATGTTCTTCATATATTAGGTTTTAATCTTCCTTAAAACGCAAAAATTCACTTTAAGGTCTATTAAATGGAGTTGGTCCAGAAACAGTCTGTCGTATATTAATATTGTTTCCTTGTTGTAGCCCACTTCCATGTTTGTATATACTCTGTTGAGCTTGATTATATTGAATATTATAGTTATTAATCATTAAATCTATATCTGCCTCAGAAAACATCTTTTCTCTTGAATCATTCTTATATCGTCATATACTTTCTTTGGTAAACTTCTAAATCTACCATTCTGAAGTCTTATATTATAATCAATTATATTTGTTTCTCCACGTCGATTTTTCGTAATTGTTGATATTCCTAGGTTGTTAGGGTTGGGTTTCTCACCGCCCTTAGAGCGTGTTATAATAAAATCTACCACATCAACCTTATGGCTAGACCCAGCTATATAAGACATATCTAATACTTCTTGACTATATGCTCCAATTTTTAACTGAGACAATATAAATACTAACTTTCCCATTGCAGTTAACTCTGTAAGCTTATCATAAATATCTCCGAAAGATTTATACATAGATCCATCCTCTCCACCGTGAGCGTTTTTAAATCCCGCATCATACATTACTAAATTTAATATGGTATTAAATTATTAGACTATATCATCTATTTTTCATAGTTATACATTTAGTCGTTGAACAAGTAACTAATATTCCTTGATGCTGATTTATGTTTTACATTTTCCAGCATTTTAGTATAATTTTCTTAAATTTTATTATTTAAGCGACTAAGCAATTAATCGATAAACAGGATTTTATAATCTTTGGTTTTCATGAATTCTATATATTCATCTACTGAAATTTTTCCAGCTGGTAGTATAGTTATACTAAGATTATCTCCAATCATTTGACACATACTATTGTATATAGGTCCTATGTTTTGAGATACTTCATTAAATGACAATCCTGTAAATTGAGCTCCTAATCTGATAATCATTATAAATTTAATTTTCATTAAACTATTAGACTATATCATCTATATTTTTTATAGTTCTATATTTAGTCGTTGAACTCTATCTCTTAGATAAAAGATAGAGATGCTAATTCTATTTTATTCTAATAGTTCTAGCATTTTAATAGAATTTTCATAGATTCTTATATCTATGCTTCATTCGTTTAAAGTCTTTCATTTTAAGATCTCCAAGAGCTAAATAATGTACTTTATAACCTTGTAAACTCATGTTCAATGCCTCCTGCATGGATAAAAGAGACTTTCCAACTCCTGGAGGCATTGCGATAAGTCCGAGTTGTCCAAATTCATAAGCTCCGCATGAAAAGCAATTATTTATCCATTCAAATTTACTAGGTACACCACCTTCTGCCTGTTCAGCGATGATTGAATTAATATCTATTTGTGTAAATCCAATCTCACTAAAATTATCTAGATCAGCAGTAGTTTTAACATTTATATTTTTCACAAACTTAACATATTCTTCTGGATTTTGAGAATAGAGTCTGTTTGCTTTTTTGAAGATTAACTGAATATATTACATCAGTTAAAATCTTTCTGGCTGGTTCAATTTGACTTTTTGTATATTTTTTCCATTTTATAATTTCATTCATCACCTCTTGAGTCTCTTGTGGAGTTTTCTGAGATCTAAATAAGATACTCCTAAATAAAGGCTCATCTATATTTTCTAGAGGATAAGTCTTTATAGCATCCACGAGTTGAGAGACCATACCATTTCCGGCTGTTTGTGGATTAGTCTGAAAATAATATTGAAGATCTAATATATTATTTTTAGCATCCTGAAATAAATATTGATTAAAACAGCTAAAAATCAAATCAAATACACTACCATTATCCATACTATATTTTTAAAGATTTTCTTCATTAATAACTATATCTTGAATATCACAATACTTATAGTAGTTATGTAATAGTTCATCTCTTTGTTCGAATCCTTTTGTATATACCGGGATTCTTTTCGGTATTTTAGGTTTTAGTGCAAGAACGTTCATATTAGTTCCTCTTGCTGTTCGTCCTAGTTGTTGAAGAACCGATCCAGCGTTGATATTAGAAACTAGTAATATATTTTCTAATCCAGGAAGGTCTAGTGCTCTAAATCCTGCGGCGGTACTAGGAATTATATCTACCATTCCATTTTTAATATATTCGCATGATTGTTGAAGATCTAGGTTTGTTTTATTTCCAGACAAGTCATAATAAATATATCCTTCGCCGCAAATTAAGAGCACTCTAAATACTCCAATAAAAAAGTTATCTATCCAAGTTGAAATAATATTATTTAAATTATTTATTGGGATATATAATTTAGGATATTTTTTTGCTATCTTTACAATCAATTCACATACTCCAGGATCAACCCAAATTTTTGACATTATTGTATTATAGACATTATTATCCTCATTAAAATCCTCTTCTGTAAATTTAATATTATTTAAAGCGATAGTATTTATATGGATACTATTTATTTTCAGACTAGTAGGCATTCTATAAACTAATGCTGGTCCGAAATATTTAATTAAATCCTTGTTTCTTACTACTGTTTCCGTAATTCCCTGTGCAAATGTGATCATAACTCCTGAATCTCGATCTGCAGTTCCAGAAAATCCATACATAACTTCAGCATTCACTAGTCTATCATATATCCATTCACCAGAAGGATTAATAGTATACTCTACTTCATCTACTAGAATCCAATCGAATTTCTTAAGTTTCTCTTCCTCTAAAATACATAGGTCTGGATCTTTTATTTTCTTTTGATTTAGAAATCCTGAAGTAATTATACATCCAAGATCTCCATCTATTGATGTAGGTAATTTACCACCAAATCTAGACTCGTATCTTTTACAATTTCATCTTTCGCTTTTTTTCCTGGAGTTATAACTAATACTTTTTTTCCAAGTTCATTATGTGCATAGTTTATAAGAGTTGCTATAGTTTCAGTTTTCATTTTGTTATCTCATAAGTTTTTTATCTTATAATTTTATTTTATTTAAATAAGATCGGCATATATATTCTTCTAATTAATAGAAGTAGGACACTCATGGGAAGATTATCTCACCTCCTATGCTCTACACTACAAAATTTATATTTGTAGATCGGTATTAGATTTAACCCATCCTTCACCGAATTTGTCCTATAATAAAATTAAGTATTTTTACTTAACTCGGCAAATTTTTTATATTTTCTCTCTAAATAAACAGTTGCATTTTTATATAATAAATTTCCTACACCAACGGCTTTACTACATTCACTAACTATTTGATAATTATTAATTCCTTTCTTAGATGATCTCGTTGATAATAATTTTCCAAACTTATTTTTAAAAATATCCTGAATTTTAGATAGAAATTCTTTTGTTCCTAAAATATCTATCCTTAATTTATTTCTACTAGTATTCGTAATACTTCCGTCTCCATCTATATATCCCCTAATAAATGAATATACTAAATCATTATTAGAAAATATTTTTAATGATGGGAATACTAATATTAACGACTTATTAGGTACACAACCTAATTCAATTAATCTATCGTGAAAATGTTTGTCGGTTATTATACATCTACATCTAAAATACTCTTTATTATTTATAGAAGCCGCTTTACTTACCGTTATAGATCTTTTATTTTTAAGGAATTTATTAAATTTCTCTAAATGTTCTTTATCACTAGCTTTTAATGATAACTCTACTGAATTATTATATTTACTATTAACAAATCCATCTGCATATAAAAATCCTAACCAATAGGCTTTTTTTCATCAGAATCTATATTATCAAATACTGTATTATCAAAATATAATTCTTCTTTTGGAATTGTTAATTTATATTTTTTAAATAATTATATAAAGTACTTTTAGAAACATTTAATTCTTTAAGAAGATCTTTACATCTATAACCTTTTTCAATCAAAGAAGTAAGATCTTCTATTTTTAACTGTTTTGATTTTTGTCATGTTATTTAGATTTAAAATTATTTACCATATCCTGTATTAGTTTGAATAATCGCTCTCTTATATTTTAACACATGCAACATATCTTCATTTTGATAATCTCTGAGATTTGGAAATGGATAGGTTCGATAATAATCTGCAAATATTGTTCTAAGAATTGTATTATAATCTGTATCACTTAAGATAGGTTTAAATACATTAGCAATATAAGCTGCCCATCCCATTCCTAAGATAAAAGTATATATTCCTTTCTTAGGTCCGCATGATCTAGGGTTATCATAAAGTTTTGCTATTTTTTCAGTTGTATTCCAAGATTTCAACCAAGGGGAATACTTAGTTACTTTTCTTTTAAATTCTAAAAGACATTTTACACTAGGGTCATCAGTTTTTATTACTATTTTATTTATAGTATTATCTATCGATGCTGTTATCATTTTATTTAATCCATTGTAAATTATTTCCAGCCCTAAGTTTTCGTTTCATACATTCTTCTGGATCTTCTCCATTAGATTTTATGATATTAATAGGGCAATAATCTATTCTTTTTTTCTTATTTTTTTAGCTACACCCATAGATTTTTCAGTATCATCTAAGTAACATAAGATTTTTCTGGAACGTACTCACTAAGAAAATCTAATTGATAATCTGATATAGAACTTCCCAAAACTGCAAAAGGTATATAATCAGGTGCCATAATTAAAGCAGCTATAGCATCATATACCCCTTCCACTACTATTATTTTTCTTAGACCTTGACCATGATCTATTACATAAGGAGGCTTTGCTGATATTTGTGGGAAAAGATATCTAATTTTTGTCTTTCCAGAAAATCTAATCTGGTAATAAAATACTTCCCCATGATATTTAAATGGCATTACTACATTTCCATCAACAAATTTAAAGTCTAGGAGTTTATAGATGTCGTTCATAAAGGATGTCTACTCATTAGATAATCATAGCCTCTTTGATCAAAATTATCAAATTCATTCCAGTATTTATCTAATGTCCATATAGGATCTTCTGTAAGTTTAACTACATTTGGATGACCTGAATATCCATAATACAATGACATAAAATCAGGTACTTTAAATGATGTATCAACTTCATCAGACACATGTATATAGGCTCGATTACATACAAAAAACAAGTACCAACAGTTAAGTCAGTTTTTATATATAATTTATGTTTTGTATGTCCAGAATCTCTACAAAATGGACAATGAATAATATAGTGTCCTGTTGAATTTGCATGAGGTTCTACTTCTTCCATACTAGATACTCCATAAAAATCTTTAAGAAGTTCTTCGAAGTTACAAAACACTAATACACGTCCATCTTTTAATTTTACTTCTTTATAGTCTACCATAATTTTTTTATAATGAAACTGACATGATAAAATACTTTCCTTTCTCAGTCCATCTTCTTTGATTGTGAGGTTTTCCATCTTTTCCTGCAATCATTATATCTTTTGTTAATCCAAGAGTATCATAAGGGGCTTTAAGAAACCATTTATTACCTTGATGAAATATTATATTTTTGATTCTAGAATATTATATATGTCTTTACTAGATTTACATAAGTTTAGCCCTTTTGTAATTTCTGTCATCGTATATAAATTCTCAGATGTGGAGATAACTAGGTTTGCAAAATTTACTAAATCCTTTTGAGTATCTAATGTATTCTTTAAGTAGATTATCTCATTATTAGATTCAATTAATTTTTTGCTGAATATCTGTATAGGCTTTCTCAAAAGATTCTCTATTTGAATTAATTACAGAATAACCATTAATTATTATTTCTTTTATTCTCTTATTACACCAAATAGCGAATATAGGATTTAACCATCTAGCAAATTCTAGGGCAACATCTTCATGTAACCAGGTACCTTGTTTTATTCCATTTCCATAATTACCTTTAATTACTACTACTAATTGTGATATGGGAATTCCCATATCACTTTCTAATGCTTTTAGAAATTCTTTTCGTTGATTTTTGTCTATACCAATCTGCAAATAATTTTCCAAAGGGTTTAGCCATTTCGGTTGCATTAATCATAGTTCCATTACCATCTCCTCTTAATGAAAAATTGATTTCATTATTATCAAATTTAAATATAAAATTTTTATCTTCCATAAAAATTATACTCTTGAAATAAAATGGAATCCCTTAGATAAAATTCTATGAGATTCCAATAGTTTATAATACTTTATTTATTTTTTTCCTCTTTAGTTTCAGGTACTGATTTTTCTTTCTCTTTTTCAGCCGGTTTTGTTGGAGTTGCTGCTGGTTTTTTATCTACTGGCTGCGGTTCTTTTTCTTTTTCCTTATTACAAACACAAGGATCTTGATTACACTTCGGACATTCTTTTGGTGCAAAACGTTCAATAGCTTCATCAAGGGATTGAACTACAAAACCTACTGATCCTGATACTCCTGCACACATATTTATTTCAAATGGTCCTGATACAATTAATGCTAGTTCATTGTAATCATAAGAACTTACTAGTAAACTTAGAAATTCATTACTAGGCATAATATCACCAGAAACAGAATGTGCTGGGATAGTAATTCGTTGAGTACCTGATAAAGGTAAATTAATTTGTGATTTTGTTCCGTTATAAACTCTCATAATTTTTATTTATTAATGTTTTCTATTTTATTTTCCGGGGTACACAACTAACTCCGGATTTTCTCAATTATTAGGGTTTGAGTTCTCAAGGACTGTGTTTTTTATCATCGGGCTCTTCTATAAATACTGGAAGATCAATTTTAGGAAGTGCACAAAGAAAATGTTTAGATTCAGTTTTTGAGAATTTTTCTTTTTAAAGAATCTTTTCTTTTTTTCTTCGATTACTCTATGCACTAAAATTCCAGAGATTAGTTTTCCCGTATTTACTATATGAATATTCCATCCATCAGTTTCCGGAAATTTCATTCGAAGAGCTGATAAAACTTGATACCTTACTATAGCATATTTAGATTGAAGAGTAGCATCTTTCGGAAATTCTGTAACCTCCAAAAAGATCATCCACAAACATTTCTAATTCCGTTCTTAATTTCGGATCAACTCCATCAACAATATTTACTGGAGAACCTAGATTTATATTAATATCTTCTAAAGGAAATAAATACTCAGGAGAATCTACACTTAAAACTAGATTCTTATTAAATATTAATGAAGTATCCACAACTTTCTTAAGTGGTTTATGAAGTCTAGACACATTCTTTTTAAGGGAAAATTTACTAGAACATTCAGATCCAATTATATTATCCTTTATATACAACATTGATTCTTTAGATAAAATCAAATCACGTCCAGATAAAAAATATAACAGAACAATAGTTTCCAGCAAAACCAAGAAGATAAGGAATGGTAAAGCTAGATATTACAGATGCTGAGTTAATATATCCGCCGAAAGGATTAAAGCCAAGCAAATCTATTGTATTTTCCTTACAATAATTAACAATATCATAATTAAAATTCAAAGGACATAAATCAAGAGAAACGAATTTAATTTTCTCTTCAATAGCTTCTTCCATGGCTTTGAGATCTTCGGCGGTCTTAGGATTTTTTACTCCAAACTCCTCAATTATTTTATATTCTCTAAGCTGTTTAATAGTTTCCTTAACAGTTCCTAGGTTTTTAAGAATTACTTCAGAATCTATCAATAACAAGTCTACTTTCTTTCTTCCAAGTTCAAGAAGATGTCCAAGGAGTGCTCTTTCAGGATTATCTAAAAAATCAATAGAAGTGATTAAGTTACCTCCTGGAAAACTCTTTATAAATTCAGAAATCAAAAAATCATTATTAGCTGAGATAGATGTATGAAAATAATCAAAAAGAGTATTCATCTTCAGAATCTACCCACGGTTTAATGGTCATATTTGAAGTATCTAACCCTACCCCTTGTACTTTAAATTTTGTTGATGTTGTTGTCATAAAATAGATATATTAATTATGTTATTAGATAATGTTTCATTTTTTTCAGGAGCCAAGAGATATTAATTATTGGTTCTTTTCAGAATTTAAATTAATACTGTTCTTAAGAAATACTGAATCTTTAAATACTTTACAAGCTCCAAGTAATTCTAAGAAAATAGAAAATACAAATCTCATATAGTTCTTATTTCTATAAAAGAATTAACTTTATTATAGTATAATCTTGATAACTTATTTCTTTTAGATTTACTGGCTCTTCTGTTTTAGTATCAATAACTTTAAATATTGATTTTGTATCATAACCTTGAGTATTGAAAAACTTAACACAATTAGGAGAATTATCTAATTTTAATCTTTTTGTTTTTCTATTAGAATTTAGATTAAGAATATTATATCTACTAAAAATGTTGTTTATCATAAGGAACAATTTCAGGAAAAAGAATCTTATAATTATTAATTTCTATATTATTCTTTCCTGATACTACTCTATACTTCTCTGATAGATTTACTATTTTTATACCAGTCAAATTCGGAATAGATATAATTTTTGGATATCCAGGTACCCAATCTAAAAACCATATATCATTTCGACTTGGAAGATCTAGTTTACTTAAGACTTTTTAAATTCCAAGTAATCATGAGAATAAGTAGCTAAATGGTAAATGCTATCAATTAAGAATAGTTGTAAATATCTATCACTAAGAATATAATCATAAAAAAGATTTTATATTCTTTATAATAGTCTTAATTAATTCTTGTTTTTCTGTTTTCTTTGTAATAGAGTTACTACATATTCTACAAGGAAGATAATAAAAATCTTTTAATTAATGTAGATAATGGACCTCTATATTTATTACATCTGAAGCAAAAAATTATCAAGATCTTTTGATGTGTTAATTCAATTTCACAATACTCTTGATAACTTAAAAAATGTTCTTCGGATAGATGTTTTTCAAATTCTATTGATCATTACTTTTGAATCCACACCAAATACATTCCATTTATTTTAAATTATATAATCCTGTATCAATAAATTGTTGCTTTAAATCATTTGCTAAAATTTGCATATCTGGATGAGCATCTTTAGCACACCTTAATGAAAAAGAATCCAGCTTTTTCAGGAGTATCTTCAGAAGGAATATATGTAAAATCCTCACAATGTAACCAGTCATACATAGTTCGGTTTTTATATCATTTGGAAGTAATCCTCTAGCTTCTTCTGGTTTTAGTTTTTCTCCTTCGTCAGTAGAAGTTGCATATAAATAATCGATCTCTGTATTCCTCCATGATCTATCAAAAGTTGCAATAGTTCTATCCCATACTGTAAGATCTTCCCATAATTCCTGCCCATCTATGTCATGAATATAACTTCGAGATAATCCTGTTTGAGAATCTATAGTTGATGCAATATCTTCTCTAACTCTATATATCCACTGAGGAAGAATAAAGGTAAGTTCCCCTCCAAATCTATCTTTTGAATAATTTACATAACGTTGAGATTCTTGAAGAAATGAAAACGCTCTCATTACTTATTTCTTTTTCAAGAAAAATTGGACTATATCATCATCTTTTATTATCAATAAGATGTCTAGTACTTATTAGTCTCTGAACCATTCAATTCTATTGATTGATTTGGATGCTGGTTAGTATAATCAATACTTTTCAGCAATTCTCTAGATTATTCTTGTAGTGTCTCCACTACTTGGCACAAAACGTTCTATGCCGAACAAGTTCATGAGATATACCTCTACTACAGATCCATCTAGTTGTGACTCTGTGATAATGGTTTTCAGTAGGTTCACACCAATATTTTTTCATAACTCCTTCTAGATTATGTTGATAAATAATTCTTAGATCTGTAGTAACCTCATAAGTTCCAGTTACTGAGTTATGATACCATCTAGTGTAAGGAGCAGTTTTGAAAAAGATCTCCAAGTAGTATCTATCCTCTTCTGGGATACTGAGATATACAGTTCCTGAGTTAAAAACCGCCCAATGACCTCTAGAAAAAAGCATGTCGTCAAACCTTTCCCATGAATCTTCTGTGATTTTATCTTCAGATTTATAAGCCAATCTTCCAATTTTCTCTACATGTTTCATTAATCCATCCACCCCAGGTTGTTGAGGGAGAATGGATACACTTGATTTTACGATTTTCATATTGTTTTATTGTTTAATAATTACATCTATAAGTTCTTTAAGGTTCTAGAAGAGCAAAAAAAGAAGACCTAACACCTATTTCTAAGTGCTAAGTCTTCTGAGTTTTTAACCTTGGTTATTACTCAATTCTGTTGTTACTTTTTGAATTTTCTCCTTAATAATTTTCTTGTAATGATAGTCAGGGAATCTCATACTTGTAATCTGAGTACCTCCCTTTTTTTGTAGTGGATATAACAGCAACTGGTTCCATATATCTTGTCATTACATCGATACATTGTTTGTAAACACCAATTAATTTCTTCTTTGCCTGTTTTTCTTTTCTACTCAATTTCATTTTTACAAATTTTTTTAAGTTATTATTACATTTATAAGATTTTTAAAGGTTTTTGAAGGAAAGAAAAAAGAGAGGGAATTTTATTTTCCCTCCCTAGTGTCCATAATTCGCTTTCTAAGATCTTCTGTTAATTTAGAATACCCAAGTTTTTCTTCTAATTCAGTTACTTCTTTTTCTATTTCATTTAACATTTCATCTGTCCTTTCTTTATTTTCAAAAAGTAATATAAGTTTTCTCACCTCTCGTATTTCATCTACAATTTTACGATACACATTAAAAACAAGTCCTTGAAAAATTTTATCTCTCAATAAATTTAATCTATGATAAGCTCTTGCTCTTGACAATGTTTCTTTTTTATTGGCATTCATAAAATCCTCAACCTGTTTTATTTCATCCAAATAAGATAATAATTGTTCTTTAGATTTTGTTTTATATTTATCTTTTTTCCCAATTTTTTGCTCTATAGAAGTAATCTGTTTATTTAATTTTCTTCTATTAATATCTTCTATTTCTTTTTTGATTTTCAATATCTTTTGAATAGCTTTGAATCATTTTATTTATCACTTTTTCTTGCTCTTCAATATCTTTTTCTTCACTAATATGAATGTTATCTTTAGAAGTAATATGCCAACCTCCACAGCATGTACAATAATAAGCTCTAGTAGGTTTCTTATTTCCTGTAAAATCCTCTGAGTTGAATTCTATAAATCTATCAGCTTCATCTTTACTTTCAAATAACATCTTAGCTCTATTAGCTAATGGACAATAAATTCTATTCTTTTTTGGTTTCATAATATTTTAATTTATATGTTTTCATCATTAATAAGGCTTTTAGATTTTCCTTGAGATTCTTATATATGATATAAAAATAATAATAAAATAAATTTAAAACAAGAAAAAATTATGGATCCTTTATTTGGAATGATTTTTTATTTTAGTATAGCTATAACAATTAGCTTTATTTGTAGTGTTCTTGAAGCAACATTATTAAGCACACCGACTTCATTTATTCAGTCTAAAATCGATTCTGGTTCTAAGGCAGCAATAAAATTTATGAAGCTGAAGAATGAAAGGGTAGATGATGCTATCTCTGCTATTTTAACACTAAATACAGCTGCTCATGCAGTAGGTACAAGTTTAGCTAGTATAGAGGCTGTTGAGATTTTTGGAATGAAATATTTTGCAATTATCTCTGGAATAATGACTCTATTAATACTAGTACTCAGTGAATTAATACCTAAATCAATTGGAGCACATTATTGGAAAAGAATGACCTCAATTACAGCTAATATATTAACTTGGATGATTTATATAACATATCCTATAGTCTGGATATCAAGATATGTAATGGCTATATTCTCACCAAAAACAGAAGAAGCAACTGTTTCTCGAGAAGAAATATCTAGTATGGCAACAATTGGAGAACGAGAGAAAATATGTACAGGGAGAGAAAGTAAAATAATTAAAAATCTACTTGCTCTTGATAAATTAACTGTTGGAAATATAATGACTCCTAGAACTGTTGTAAAATCTTTCGATGCTAATACTTTTCTTAAGGACTTTCCAGATGAATTTGAATTTTCTAGAATACCAATATGGGAAGATACTGAAGATAATATAATTGGAATAGCATATAAGTCAGACATATATCAAGATTATGATGTTTATCTGCCAGAGTTAACAATAAAACATACAGATTACGATTCTGATATTATATTTATTCCGGACTCATCTAGTGTTAATGTATTGTTTGAAAAATTTCTTAAAACTAAACAACATCTAGCAATAGTAGTAGATGAGTATGGAACATTTGTCGGAGTAGCTAGTTTTGAAGATGTTATAGAAAACTTACTTGGAATAGAAATAGTAGATGAAACTGATACTGTTGAAGATTTACAAAAATTAGCAAAAGAAAAATGGGAAGAGCGAAAAAGATCTATGAATGGTTGAAAAAATGTATTATGGATAATAAATCGCCAGAAAGATAAGGATTATATTAAAATCAATGAAAAGATTAATATCATCAAGAAAAATATATCAACTGGAGAGATTGATTTTTATCCACAAATAACCTATAGGATTGGTACTAAAGTTAAAGTATATATTCCTATAAATGATGCTTGGATGTTTGATTGTGCTGAATTTATTGGGACAGTACTTGGATCTTATATTTCTAGTAAGAAAGAAGCAATGTCTGATAACGATATAACGTACTTAATTTATGCAGAGTATTATGAAGTTGCTGGACGTCGTAAATACTTGAATAAAGTTTTTCAGATTAGTTCTCAAGATTGTACAATTTGTGGAATCAATGAAGAAAAAGAAGAAAAAAGGAATATATACAGTAAAAGATATGTATAATGATATAAAAAACATTTTGTAATAATAGTTGCATTTTATCTGATGAATGTAGCGAAGATTGTCCATTCTACCATTATGAAGCAAATAAAACTAGGAAGAAACATTTATCCTGATATTGAGTTATCTGAAGTTGATAAGTTCTTATTTCAGTATGGAATAAAAATGGGATTCTTATTTGATGATGGAGTAGAATTCTTTATTCCAGATCATATAATGACCAAAAATTATCCAGGGGACTTATCATTTTATCGGGAAGGTTTTAATAATCCAGATCTAATATTTGTAATATCTTTTGGAGAATTATTATTTCTGGATGGGGTTACAGAAAAAGAATTATTTAAAATACCAATATATGATTAGTAAATGGTTTGAAGTTAGTGTTGATTTATTTAATATAATTTTTGATACTTACTGGAAAAATAAAAAATCTTGGACATATGATAATATTATAGAAATTCAAAATCCAAGATCTATCCTAAGTGATCAACCATCTGAAAGATTATACTTAGGATATAAAATAAATATAGAAGATTACAAAAATGTTTTCACTAATTTTCTTAAGATACATACTATAGAAGCTCTTAAGGAATCAGGTTGTACAGTTCCTAATACTTACATGTCTATATGTATGATAACTAGTTTAGGACCTGATATTATACCTCTTCAACATGTGGATAAGCACTATAAGATTGTACTAGATACATGTTATGGAGAAGATCCACATCATCAACTTGAGAGTTTCTTACAAAGACCATTAACATCTTGGTATGTAAAAGAGAATGATAAATATATAATTGGAGGAGAGTATCCAGTAGAAGATAGGTTTATAAGATTTAGGTTAATTGATTATACATCATGGAAAGAAATGATTGAAAAATATCAAAAAGAAGATGTATTATCCTATCTTTATCCAGAAGATGATATTCCTAAAAAATTATTAATGTTATCAGATCAGAATCCCTCAAAGCCTTATATGTGAAAAGATAATAGATCATAAGTGAAATGTCTACTCGAAGAAAAACTCGGGTAGACTTTTTATTTAAAAAAAATAAGAATATGGAAAAAATTATTAGAAAAATTAAATTACAATTAAAGGCAACAATAACTAGGTTTATTTGTTGGTTAAGTTATGGAATGGGGTGTTATAGAAGTGTATCAAATACCCTAGAGATTTATAGAAGTTATACATTCGACAACTTAAAAAAAGAATTAAATATATTACTGGAGATATATAGCCTTACCGAACTTGATTGTGAATATCTTAAGAAAATAGTATCTGTTAGGGCGTCTTCTGGAATTCTTAGATTATTGGAAATGCATGAAAATAAGAAAATGCAAATAACCTATAATCATCTAGAATTAAAGAAGATGATTGAAGACACTTTGGGTATAAAAATTGAAGAGATGGATTGGGGTGAATATAGATATCAACAGAAACTAAGACCATTGTTTTTATGGAATATAGGAAATGGTGAGAACGAAATAAAAAGAAAGCTTGAATTGTATAACATAGTATTATTAGTAATGGAGGAAGACTAAGGTTTTTCCTCTTCATTTTCTCCTTGAAATTTTATATATGAAATTTAAATTAAAAAATATGAAAAAGAAATTATTAACATTATTAGCGTTAACAACATTATTGTTAGTAAGTTGTGAATCCGTTGAAAAGGTCGAAGATGTTAGTTCTTCAACAACAGTAACAATTAATCTTCCTAAAGGCGAAAAGTTTATAGATCTTAAACCAAATAACAACTCTTTAATAACTTCTGATACTTTAGGAAATATTAATGTATATTTATATTCCCCTACCAATAAAAATTTAATATTAATTTATAAAATAAAACAACAATGAAAAAAGAGAACATTAATATTTTGGGGAATTATAATCATAGCTGTAGCATATATAGTATTTGTATTTATTTTCCCAGAGAATAAAAGAACTGTATTGTTTGGAGGAACTATGGAAGTAAAAGTAGAACCTGGCCAAAAAGTAATAACAGCTACATTTAGAGGAACTAGTTTATTTTATATGACTGAACCTATGGACTCTGGATATATACCTAAAACAAAAACCCTCCATGAAAAATCCGGCCGTGGTATAATCGAATCTGAAGTTAAATTTATAGAAAGAAGATGATAACGAAATATAATAGTAGAAATCGAGTATTTAGTATAACTCTCTCCCAAGAAATAATGGAGAACTACTTAAAGAAACGCGGATATCAAATTTCTACATTCTCACAAGTAGCTAAGGATTTTGGATATACGGCCGGAGAACTTATGGAGGAATTAAAACTATATCCTAGTACGTTTGATTATAAAATAGCATACCTCCCAGAAGAAAAAGAGGAAGTATATCGAAAGTTTATAAAAATTATAGAAGAACGAAGAGAAAGAGAAGATACTAAATATTATTCTGGAGGAAAATGGTTTTGGTATAACTGTGCGGAACTTGATCTCTTAAATCATATAGTAGATCTTAAAGCGAGAGCAATTATGAAGTCTGAATTTATAGAACGTATTATAAATTATGATTGAAGCTATAGAATTATTAACAAAACTAGAATGTGAAATTGATTTATTAATTAAATTATTAGGATATGAACAGAAATAAAAAAGCGTTAGTTATCTTTCATAGGGTAGATTTTGATGGAACATCCAGTATGTGTATAGCAGTAAAATCACTATACGATGAAGGGTACCAAGTAGATAAAACCGGATATAATTATGGAGATAAAATTCCAGAAATGTATGTAGATAAGAATGGAAGACCCTATGACCTGATCTGTATGGTTGATATAAGTTTCCCTCCTGAAATTATGTTACAGGTTTGGGAACACTATGGAGATAACTTTATATTCATAGATCATCATGTATCATCCATCGAAAGTTCTATACAAAATAACTACACCGGAATTAAAGGTATTCGTGAGATTGGACCAGCTGCTTGTGAATTAACTTGGAGATTTTTCTGTCCAGGTCAAGATATTCCAGAATTTATTCGACTTCTTGGAGTATATGATACTTGGAGAAAAGATGAAGTTGGGGAAGATGATTGGCAAGATGTAATACTTCCTTTACAGAGTGGTTTGAAATTTAAATATGGCTTAAATCCTGATACGTGGCTCTATGAATTTCCTAATCTATGTTTCTGGGAAGATAGATTGACAGAAGTAATAGAACTTGGAACTATTCTTAAACAAAATCAGGATAAAATTAATAAAGGAGTAGTTAAATCATTCTCATTTCCCGTTACTGTTGCTGGAAAATATAGAGGAGTTTGTGTAATAGAACTGCATTTTCAAGTACAGTCTTTAATTCTGTCTTAAATGATTATGATATTTATATAGTATGTAATCGAAGAGATAAAGGAGTATATAGTATATCAATGTATAAAGAACCTGATCGAATTCCAGAATTTAGTTGTGCTGGATATAGAGGCATTATTTTTGGACATAAAAGTGCTGGAGGTGGTACTTTAAACTTTGAACAATTCAAGACTTTAATAGAGGATTGTGAAATTTAAAACTTATAAGAACCAAGGATTTTATTTCCTTGGTTTTTTCTTGATACATTTTTATGAGGACTAAGGAACCCTTTATCATACCTTCCGTTCACCACTAAAGGGTTCACTCCAGGGCCCTACGGGCTCTAGATTGAATAAACTATATAGGGAATAAATAGATTATAAGAATTCGATCTCCTCCCAAAGGGAGATCGAATATATTAAGTGGAACTTTTTTAATAGAAAATATTTACTTTATATATGGTCAAATATGTCCTATTTTAAATGACTATTTTGCGCTTCTACTAACTTAAAATCCTTACAGTTGAATGAAGATTGTAAAGGGTATCCCTTAGTCTTCAATTTTATATAACTGGATTCTGTATTAAAATAGAATTTATTAAAATTTAATTAAAAATTATAAACTATGATTAAAAAAAAATAAAATAGTACCTAGAGGAATTAGATATATAGGGAATGGAAGGATTTTTAGTTTTTAATAGATTTCCTGGAAAATGTATAATAAACAAACAACTTCCAGGTTGTGGATTTACTGAATACTGTCTGAGAGGTCCTGAAAATGTTACTTTATTCAGTCCTAGAAAGATGCTTTTAAAGAATAAAATGATCAACATAAAAATGATATTTATTTAGTTAATTAATGAGATGGATAAAGATCCAGATGTGGATAAGGATATTCTAAGGATATTAAAAATCCTAATTTAGATGAAGATTATCAAGAAAAGAAAGATAATTCTGAGATCTATGAAAGATCATATAGAGAAATTGATACTTATACCTATCAAAGATATCTAAATAATCAATCAGCTAAGATTCTAGTAACATATGATTCATATAGAATCGTTAAAGATATTCTTGAAAAAATTAGAATATTTGATAGGTTTATAACTATAGTAGATGAATTTCAGAGTATTCTACACGATGCAAGATTTAAAAGCAATACTGAACTGGATTTTTTGAATATTTGGCACAATCTCCTACTGCATACTTTGTATCAGCTACTCCTATGATGGACGAATACTTAGAAATGTTAGACGAATTTAAGGATCTACCATATTATGAATTAGATTGGTATAGTTCAGATTCTAGTAGAGTAATCAAACCTTCTCTTAAAAGTACTTACAATGAAATCAGTAGGTACAAAAGCAGAGGAAGTAATTCAAAAATCCTCATATAATGATTTTGAAGAAGTTGTTGTTCTTAGAGATAGTGTACCTACTAGAGTAATATCAGATGAAGCAGTATTTTATGTAAACAGTGTTAATCATATTATATCTATCATCAAGAAAAATGAATTAACTCCAGAACAATGTAATATATTATGTAGCAATACTCCAGATAACCCAAGAGGATAAAAAGGAAATTAGGTAAATCTTTTACTATAGGAGAAGTACCTCTTAAAGGAGTTAAACCTAGGATGTTTACGTTTTGTACTAGAACGGTATACTTAGGAGCAGACTTTTATAGTTTATGTGCTAGATCATTTATTTTCAGTGATAGTAATTCAGATTGTCTTGCAGTAGATATTGCAGAAGACTTACCTCAAATTCTGGGGTAGACAGAGATTGTTTGATAATCCATGGAAAAATAGTGCTACATTTTATTATAGGACTACTGCAGATTATAGAGAAATGAAAATTTTAAATAAAAAAAAGAAGATTTTCAAAATATAATAAATAGTAGCGAAAAAAATAAATCCACAGAAAGTTTATTATCCGCCTATAATACTGTTTTTAGAGAAAAAGATAAATATGAATTAGCAAAAATTATCTATATGTAGCTAAATCAGCAAATTATAGGGATAATTATATAGCAGTAAACAAAGTTATTAATTCTCAGACAGGAGATATTATTCTTAAACCAGTTGTTAATCAATTGGTTTTAGTAAATGAAATTAGAGCTTTTCAGATTCAACAAGTAGATTATAAAGATAGATTTAGTGTATTTAGTAGTGTACACTCTAAACTTACTCCTGATGATATAGTAAATAGGGATGTAACTAGATTTTTCTGTATTTATGATACATTAACTACTATGCATGATAAACTAAAGATGTTGTGTGAATATAGTTTTATATCTGAGAATGAATTAGATATAGTTCTTGGACAGATTGCAGATAGTGATGAAATTAAATCTTACTATCTTGCTCTTGGACCTAAGAAACTTAAAGCTCTAACTTATAGTAAAACTTATATTAAAAAGAACTTGGAATAGTAACATTTAATGGAATCTCTTCCAAAGTCTCCTATGAGTGAAAAGAGGGATTATAAGAGATTTAGAAAAATGGTTGAAGAATTTGTTCCTTGGATTATTGCTGATATAAAGGATAGAAATGAATATGTAAAGAAGATAATAGATGAATTAGGTAGTAATTTAAATTCTATTCAGGATATATTAGATTATGTGATAAAGGATTACGGAGAGGATTCTATCTCTAAGTATCTTGAAGTTACTAAGAAAAAAGAGATGAAAGTGTATAGTGAAGATTCAAAGATTAATAGTGAAATAATAAAGTTTATTAATACTTATGAAACTCTTACTACTATCTATGATAAACTTAAAATGTTATGTGAATATCCAGTCTCTAAGGAAGTTATTCAGATAGTATTAGATCAAATAGCAGATAGTGATGAGATTAAGTCTTATTATTTGCTTTTAGGTCCTGATAGGTTGAAAAAATTACATTATAATATTACAAATATTAGAAGAGAATTAGGTATTGTAACATTTAGTCCAGAATTACTTAATAATACAATTCATCAAAAACTTTAATCCAGGTGAGAAGTATACATTAGCTAATTTAAAGGCTAAACTTGGAGATCTATACTCTTCTATTTCTTATACTGCAGTTCCTAAAGCTAATGATATTTTAGAGTATTTCGAAGTAAAAGAGGTTCAAAATACTATGTTAGTAGATGGAGTAAAGAAGCGAATTCGTAGTTATGAATTATTATCTAGAAAGGAGGTGTGTTAATTATGAAGTTAGGTAAATTAATTTCTAAAGCAATATCTTGTATAGATTCTTATATTAATCCACCAACAGAAAAAGAATTAAAAGATAAGCATAAGACTGAGTTTTATGTCTATATATCCCAATTTCCTGGATTTATGGCAATGAATATATTAGATGAAATTGAGGAACTCGAAATGGATATTTTATCAGAGGATTATTATAATATAAGAGCTGGAAAAACGTGGAAGGTTCTTATATTATATCAAGGAACTTCAGATTGTTTGGGAAATATAAATAAAGTTCTAAAAGAAGATTTGGAATATTTTAGGAAACGAGTGATAAAATTAAATGAAACGTACTTAAATGGGGAAGTTTCAAGTATGGAAAATTATGATAGAAAAATACTTAGATGGTGTTTTCAATCAGAAGATCCAGAATTTAGTAGTAAATTTTTTAAATATTTAAATAAGTTGTTAAATGGTAATAAAACGTAAATTATTCTCTAAAAGAAGTAGAGAGAAAGAAATCTGATAAAGGATGGGATGCTGCTTTTAGGAGCTGGTATTGGTGCTACAGCTGGAGTTGCTGGTAAAATGAAGCTTGAGAAGATTAATTCAATTAAGAAATTAAAAATGCTACTAATGCTAGAATAAATAAAGTTCATGACTATCGAACTGAGAAAGTAGAAACAGAGATGCAAAGGAGAATTAATGCTTCTGTTGATCCTTTTGAAAAATCTGTAATAGATGAGGTTAGAAGAGGTAAACATGATATAATTAATAATAGCCGTAAAAATATGATAGAAACAGTTGGAAAGAAGAAACGAAAGCTAAAAATTGCGACAGCTGCTATCCCAATTGCTGGAGCTATTATTGGTGCAGTTTATGGTCGTGATAATAATCTCAAGAAACAAAGAGATAAAATAGAAGATGCTGCAGGAGATAGAGTTGCAGATATTGTTAGAGGAAAGAAAGAAAAATAAATATAAAAATTAAATTATTATGTCAACAAGAAGTACTATTTCAGTTAAGATACCTACTGAAATGATTGGAAAGGTATACGAGAACATTCATGGACATCAAGTTTATCTAGGAGGAGAGTATATGGTTATTTACTGTCACTTTGACGGTTATTTAGATGGTGTTGGAGAGATTTTGCAGTGTTATTATGATTCATTTGAGAAAGCTTTTGAGTTAATTCTAGGTGGTGATATCAGTTCCATCGCAGAGTCTCTTGAGGGTTGTGACTATTATGTTCGAAGAGGTGAGAGTTGGGAGAATAGCAAACCAGCTTTTTTCAGATAAACCACCTAAGAGAGTTGAAGAGTATTTATATATCTTCGAATCAGGAAAGTGGTATGTTTATAATGGGTATAATTGTAATGGACCGCTGGAGGATTATCTCAGCCCGGAAATCTCTTCAAAAGATGACATGATTTCGTTACCTAAGAATTTTTGTTATTATTTACATGGTTATTTATCTGGGCTGTCATCTACCCAGCGAGAAGATAAAGGACTTGATTCTATAATTAAAACATTGGAGGGTTATTTAGATGTTTAGAGTAATTATTTGTGGTTCTAGAGAATTTGATGATTACGATCTTCTTAAGGAGAAGTGTGATCTTATTTTATCAAGAAAAGCAGCAGACCCAACGGAAAAGATTGTGATTGTTAGTGGATGTGCTAGAGGTGCTGATAGACTTGGAGAAAAAATATGCTGAAGAAAAAAAGGTTATGAAGTTTTGCGTTATCCAGCTGATTGGGATAGATATGGAAAAAGTGCTGGGTATAGGAGAAATAAACAAATGGCAGAAGTGGCTAATGCATGTATAGCTTTCTTTAGTTCGGTTGCAGAGAATAAAGGAACTAAGAATATGGTATCTCTTGCAAGGAATATGAATCTTCTTGTAAGGGAGGTAAAAGAAGAGGATTAAAAGCCTTATATATGTAATAAAAAATAAATGTGAGAAATAATATGAAAACAGTAAAAGTAATTGTAGGTACCTCTGTAATTATTGGAGGTATATATTTAATATATAAAGCAGTTAAGAAGACGAATAGTGTAATAGATGGTGTTTCAGAAGTAAAAAATAAGATGAACACTTTTATACAAGATCAAGCAATTAACTGGATGAAAGATATTAATAAGAACTTAGAAACAAAAATAAAGGAAAAAAGAAGACAAGTTACTAAACGATAAAAAAAAAAGAATTAACGGGTTCTTTTAAGTTTGTAATATTGTTGTACCCTATTTAGTCCATCGGTCTGTGAAGATAGATGGATTTTTATTTTTCTTCCTTTTTGAGTCCTTTAAAGCCTTATTAATGTAGAGAAAGAAACTCCTTAAGCTAACAATGAAATAGCTTAGGGAGATTTTTTATTAATAAACTTAAAAGAGAATAAAAATGGAAACAGGAGAAATTACAAGACAAAGCAAAACAAAGCTTAACTATCTTTAAAAAACAACTTCATGAATGTCAGTGTAGAGAGAATCGATTAAAAGAATATTATGAAAAGAAGTGGCTGACAAAGAAAGAGTTTTTAAAGAAAATAAGAAAGCAGAGAAAGAAAAGAGCAGAATTTGCAGAAAAGTATCTCACTAAATATAATGAATTTAAGAATCTTGGAGAAAAGATGTCACTAGAGCAAGAAAATTATGCTAGGGATGCAGATATAATAGTAAGTAGTTGGTTTTATAATAACTCACCAATCATTACCTAAATTATTTATCTTAGCTGGAATGGTATCTGTTATAATGAAGAAAATAACTAAAGATTTTTGGTTATTGAGTGAGAAGAAAAAAGAGAGGGAAATTTAATCCCTCTCCATTTATTTTTTTTTATTTAAAGCTTACAACTGGGAACTTAGCCGCGTCATAAGATAAACAGTAATCACCTTCTGGACCAGCTACAGCATCTTGACATACCATAACTACTTGACTTTCATTTTTAGTGCCACAAACTGAAGCAGGATCAGCTGGATTAATCTTTACTCCAGCATGAACTAAATTATTAAAGTTAACAGTAATCTTACCGTCACCAAACAAGTTATTAGCATTAACCTCTTCTTCAGTCTTATTAGTATAATCTTCGCAAATCAAGAAACCTTGCCATGGAGCTCTAGTTTCCCATTGATCTACAGTACAGTTATTAATATTAACAACTACACCAGAAGCATTAGACTTATTACTTAATCTAAGAGCATTACTGATCTTTTCGAAATAACAGTTATTCAATGTAATAATAGCATTGTCTTGAGTACCGAATACTAAGATAGCATTATTACTGAATTCACCTTGGAATTTACAATTATCGAACAAGATATTTTTCGGAAGTACAGAATTGCTTGCTAGACCAATCTCAATACCGTTATAAACTTCAGATGCATCAAATACCATATCTTTGAATACGATAAATTCAGCATTATTTACGCTTATTACAGTATTTCCATTAGCTTTCGGGAATGAACCTGAAATATTTAGATCTTTGGCTTCTACATCACCAGCATTCAATTTAAGTCTAGCATTATCACTTACTTTAATTGATTTTAATGAGATAGACTTACCAACGATTTCAGCATTTTCATTAATAGATCCTGATACGATATAATCCTTAGAAGAATCTTTCAATTCACCAGCAGAACCGTCAACACTTACAACTTCAGTATTTGTTTTAGTAAGAACATCAACTTTACTTTGAAGAATTTGAACTGTTGCATTCAAAGCTTCAAGAGTATTGCTAAGACCAGCTACATCAGATACATATGCAATTTGATTTGCTTCAGGTCTAGACTGTCCAGCTTCTTGAACTGTAGGTCTTTGTCCCTTAGGGGTATTCATATTAATCGGAGAAACAGGAGTACCAAGATCTACTATTCCCCAACGATTAAGTTGAACAAGATTATTTCCTCCGCCCAATAACATATCACCCTTAGCTAACTCAACAGCTTTACAATTAGGTAATTGTTCAGAAGGAATATCTTTATATTTTACCTGTCCTTCAATCTCCTCTTTTGTTGCATATGGGGTTAAATCTACGGGAGGAATAGCAGCAATTTGCTCTTCTACAAATTTTTCAGTAGCCAAACCTTCTAGACTTTGATGTTCTGTAATAAACTTAGCATCAGCTTCTTCCTTAGTATAAACATCTATAGAATTAGCTTTTTTAGCAAGTTCGGTAGTTACAGTTCCAGCGAAATCAGGATCATTACCAAGAGCATCTGCAAGTTCTTTAAGAGTATCAAGAGCTTCAGGAGCAGCAGCAACTACTTCTTGAATTCTTGCATCAACCTGAGATTCATCCTGGAAGTTAGAATCATTTTCAAGTTCAGATACCTTAGTCGGGATAGTACCAATCTTACCTTCGAATTCTTCAATCTTAGTATTAGTAGCACTCATATAAACCTCTAAGTCAGATTGAGATGCCTTAAGATTGATTTCATCCTGAAGTTCGTTAGCTCTAGTTTCAAGATCTTCAGAAAGTGCAATACCTTTTTCACCATTAAATACAGGACAAGGAGCAGCACCAACTAAATTAAGAGTCAATCCAGCAGAACCAACCTCTACTTTATCATCAGCACTTACTTTTTGCCAGGTTAAATCCAGCAACACCTTCTGCATTAACACCACTCAAAGAATCACCATTAGCAAGTTCGATAGTCTTAGAACCATCTTCGAGAACTTTATAAGAAATCAATCCTTCTTTTGCAGCTTCAATATCTTCGGTAAGAGCAATTTCCTTAGTATCATTATAAGTAGGACGATCTGCAGAACCATTAAGATTCAATTCAACCCCAGGAGCACCAAAATCAGCTTTATCCAACTTAGACAACATTACTAGATTATGACCTTCTCCCTTAGTATCGATACCAGAAATATTGTCATAATTAGAAAGTTGAATTGTTTTACGACCTTCACCGAATTCTTGATACTTAACAACACCTTCAAGATCAGCAGAAATACCATCAACCTTTTCAGTAATAGCATCAACAACAATCTTATCAGCCTTAGAATCAAGACCTTCGTTAACTGTAGCAAAACGATTATCAACACTTTCTGCATCAGCCTTAGTAGCTAATTGTTCAGTAATCGCATCAACTGCTATCTTATCCGCTTTTTGATCAAGTGCTGAATTTATATTTTCTACTGCACTATCAACATCTGCCTTATCAGCTTTAGTTTCAAGAGCAGCCTTAACTTCTTCTATCTGTGCCGAACTAGATTCAACATCACTCAGGTACGCAATCTTATGAGCTTCTTCACCAGACTGACCAGCTTCTCGAACAGTTGGACGTACATCTTTAGGAGTATTGATATTGAAAGGAACACTAGCAGAACCAAAATCAGCTACACCCCAACTATTGAGCTGAACAAGACTTGAACTTCCGCCTTCTAAGTTACCACCTAAAATAACATCACCATTCTTAAGAACAATGGCTTTACGTTCAGGGAGATTCTCATCAGCTATATCTACATACTTAACAGCCTTTTCTAATTCAGGGCGAATTTCCTCTTCAATCTTCTTATCTACTACAGAAAGATTAGCAGATACTTCCTGGATATCTTTCTTAATGGCATCAATACCTTCTACTTTAATACCTGCTTCGGATACACTCAAGTAAACTTCACTGGCTGGATCTAATTTTACTGAGAAAGCATTACCAGCCAACTCAATACCACTGCCAGCTACATAAGTATCAACCAAAGAACTAAGATCAACTACCGAAGTCTGTTCACCTTCTGCAGTATTAAACACGAAAGTTAATGATTTATCGTCTGCAGAATATTCAACTGACTTAAGGAATTGATCGGCGGGAATATTAATAGTTCCAGCAATCTTATCACCTACCTGAAGTTCATAAGTCAAGTCATCCTTCTTAACTAATGCAATAGTTTCCATATTGCCATGAACATCTTCAAGAAGGGCAATTTGTTTGGAATCGTTATAAGTAGGTCTTTCAGCAGAACCGTTTAAGTTGATTTCTACTGAACTAGAACCTAGATCTACTTTATTCCACTTAGAAACCATAGCAATATTCACAGCACTACCATCAGTAGTTTTTCCGCAAATATTATCATGATTGTTTAGGAAAATAGTCTTACGTCCAGGATTTTGTTCAGTTGCTGTATCTTCATATTTAACAGCTTTTTCAAGTTCTGGACGTATCTCATTATTGAGTCCTCCGTTTATGGTGCTGAAACCGTCTGCAACATTCTTATTGATATTATTAACAGCTTCAACAAGATTATTGTTTACAGTTGCAATATCAGCTGCATTTTTTTCAATTTTTCCTTCAAGTTCAGTGAGATCAGCACCTTCACCGTTTACTTTTTCAGCTAATTCATCAATAGCTGCTTGAAGTTT
>VOFI01001013.1_pt1 | contig 52000 bp, 76 predicted proteins | sample 5384131 | NCBI WGS metagenome assembly VOFI01 (sample SAMN12384728, study PRJNA508395) | human gut metagenome | isolation source: healthy gut H | host: Homo sapiens
GGTGGCGTAATGCCAAAATAATTCCACGCGCAGATTATACCACGGTCAGGTAGGACAGCGCAACCCAGGACGTGATTTCCTTGAGAAGCGCCTCCTGGACGCCCTTGTGGGTGGCGATCTGCTTCACGGTGTACCGGCGGTTCTTGCCGCTCACGTAGTCCGGGACCTTGGCCCCTCTGGAGGTGGCGAGGCCGCCGTAGACGGCTCCAGCCTGGATGGTGACGGTGCTGCCCACCGTCACGGCTTTGGACGCCGTAGAGCTGCTGGTGCCGGTCTTGGTGGCGTAGTCCAGAGAAATCCACCCGGCTCCGCTCTTGAGCTTGCCCCACTTGGAAGCGCCGGTGCCGCCGGCCTCCGCAACGATGGTGTAGACGCCGGGGTTGATAGCGCCCTTGCTGCCGTAGTTGGTGCCGGGGCCGGAACGGATATTGAGGTCCGTCGCTGTCACTTTCACCGTGTAGTTTACGGCTGTCTGAGCGCTGCCGGATGCGCCGGTGCCGGTGCTGGGGCTGGTGGTGCTGGAGCTGCCACCCAGCCGCTTCGTGACCTCGGCGGCAATCTCGCCGTGGAGGTTGTAGAGGTAATCGCCGGGGCAAGACTTGTTCGCAAACCAGCGGTGAACGGTCATCACCATCTCCCCGGACTTGGGGGCATAGGCAAGGGTCTTCGCCTTGTCCCCGAACCAGAGCAGCTTCTTGGCCCCGTTCCGGCGGCAACTATCCGTCACAAGGTCCAGCAGCGCGGCATAGGCCGCCGCCGTGACCTTGTAGGGGGCCTTGTTCTCGCTGGCCGTCTCAATGGTAATGGCGCGGTGGTCGTTGGAGGAGCTGGAGGTACACCAGCTCCGGTCCTTTTCCTCCACGCACAGGCCGATGGAGCCGTCATAGCCCACAACGTAGTTGCAGGACGCTTGCTTGCTGGAGGGCTGGAAGACCTCACACCCGCGCTTAGCGGTCACTTGGCCGACGAAACAATGGATGCTGATGGTGTCGATTTTATGATTGCGGGGACTGTTCTTGTTGGGGCTGATGAGGGTATAGGTCGCAAGGCTGCTGTTACTCATGGTTGGTTTCCTCCTTGTCCTCGCTGACTTCGGTAGTGGTCTCAATGGCGATGCCCTCCAGAGGGATGATGCCCTGGGTCAGCTCATAGACGGCGGCCTCGATGAGCGCGTCAAGCTCATTCTCATTCACAGTGACGCCGCGCTCTTTCAGCCAGGCAATAACGTACTGCTTCTTCTCTTCTCCGTGCCCGCTGCCCTTGAAAATCTGCTCAGCAGCGGAGACGGCGATTTTGACCCAGGCGTTGATTTCCGCCTGCTGGGATGCCGTGGTCTTGGACTTGATGAACGGGATGAGCACACAGGTAACGATGACGCCGATCAGAGCGGCCACAGCTTCGATGATAGGGGTGATGTCGTACATGATAAATCCTCCTTGTTTTTATCCGAGTGTAGGTCCGCTGGTGTCGGACCCGCCCTCTGTGTTGTTGGTTTGGAATGGGTTTCCGTCAGCGTCCAGCCCGTGGCGGTTTCGACTGACTTTTTCGGTGGTGGATGCCGCCGCATAGCTCACCAGATAGCCGATGCAGGCGGTAAAGATGGTGGTGGTAACATCGCTCGCGGTCTGCTTGTCCAGGTAGGCGAGGATGTAGGAAGCTACGGCGGTGGCCGTGGCAATAAGGACGGCCCACGCAGCGAGCTTCTTTTTGAACTCCCATGGGCGGCGCGTCTTGGCGCGTTTCCCCTCATACTTACCAGCCATAGCGTCCCCCTCAGTCCATCAAGGAGGAAACGCCTTGCCGGGTGAGGAAGTCCTTTTGCTTGCGTTTGATGTCGGCGGCGTAGTCCAGGGCGTCGTGCATATCCCCGTTACAGTGGGCGTCGGGGATGCGCTGGACGGCCCTTGCAGTCGCTTCCCCCAGGGCAATAGCGGCATTGGTCCCCTGGACAACCAGGACGAAGAGGTCCTTTTGGCCCTGTTCCTGGGCCGCCTGTTCCTTTTCCCGCTTGTCGATACGGCGCTCCAGACGCCAGATGATAAGGCCCATGATCGCGCTCGGAATACCCATAGCCGCGACAAAAGCAAGCACCATCTGGCCCAGGCCGATGTTTACTTCCATTGGTCTCACCCCTTTACTCCGTCACGACCTTGTAGTAGTCGTCCAGGAGCGCCGGGGGCGCCCAACCATCCTGCTTGGTGAAGACACGCAGGACCTCATACTCCGTGCCGTCGTGGGTGAAATGGTCGCCTACCTGGAACGTGTGATTGGCCTCCAGTTCATCCCAATCCGGGACATTCCCCGGCTCCGGCCCCGGTTCGGGTTCCGGCTCCGGCTCTACTTCTTCGTAGAGCTTGTACTCAGAGGGGACCAGGTGGGGGTAGTGCGGCTCATAGAGCGTGACGCCCGCCTCCTTGATGGGGGTATAGAGCTTCTGGTCCACGGGGTCCCGGCGCACCGCTCCGTAGGGGACGTGCTCGCCCCACATGAAGTCCAGATACCCTCCGGGTTCCTCCGGCTCGCTACGAAGCGGACGGAACAACGTCCGCCCGCCCACGGTTCCAGGTGCCCAATCCGCCTGCGCCTGGTGCTGCGTGGTGCAGATGTAAAGCTCGCTGTCCGGCCCCACGATAGGCTCATCCTTGAAGATGGTCCCCATGGTGGCACTCCAGATGCGGGTGCCGTCCGCCGCCGCGATGATTTTCAGCTCGGCGTCGGTGTAGTCTCCGCTCTCAACCTGTCCGGCGCGGATGAGGTTCGCCCGCGCCCGGTTCACATGAAGCTCCGGGAGGCCAGGGCCGCCCATCTCCACCAGAGCGTCATGGGTGGCAAGGATGGCTGCCCACAGCTCATAGGTGTCCACGCTCTTTTCCTGCTTCTGGTAGGCGCGGGCTTCGTCAAGACTTCTCATAGTCATTCCCCCTTAGATGTAGCTTGCGGACAGAGAGTAGCAGGCGATGCTTTCATACCCTCCGACCTTGGTGATCTGGACGCGGACACCCACCGCAAAGCTATCCGCAGTCTTCGCGGAATTGCTGAAAATGTGCTTGAGGCCGAGCTGTGCAGTCTCCCAGGTCGGCTCTTCGTCGTTGTAGTTGTTGCAGACCTGGATTGTCACGCCGTCCTCGTGGGCGTTGTACCGCATGGAGACAAGGATTTTCTGAGCGGCGGCGCTGGTGTCATCCACCTTCCAGTCAAAGTCGATGATGGAGACGGACCGGGTAAAGGTGATGGTACGGGTGACGCTGTTCCCGGCGCTGTCCGAGACCTTGATAGTCATGGTGTGCGGCCCAGTGAGGGCGGCGAACTGCGCCGCCGTGAGCGCAAAGGTGTATTGGTGGTTCCGCTCTGCCGGGGTGATGGTATTAAGGGTCACACCATCCAGGCTCTCTACGATGGTGAGCGTGTCTCCGGCGTCCCCGTCGTTGACCGTGTACTGGAACGAGGGCGGCGTAGTCACCACGCCGAGCTGCTGATCGCTGCCGCTCACTGTCGGGTCTACATTGTGGGTGACGGTCCGGGTGGGGCTGGTGGTGTATGCGCTATACGCGACCTTGCTGTCCTTGGCGCGGACCCGGTAGGCTACCGTGTTCATCGCCGTGGTGATCGTGTCGCTGAACTGCGTCGCAGCCCCGTCGTAGATTTTGGACCATGCGCCGCTATTGTACTGCCGCTCAAGCTCGTAGCTTACGGCGTCGCTGTCCGGGTCCACCGACGCCGCCCAGGAGACGGTGAGACCTTTACCGCTCCGCACGTCCTCCGGCACGGTGATGGACGGGGGCGTGGTGGGGGCGTTATTCCAGATAATCGTGTAGTACCCCTCTCCATCCGGTGTATCAGATACCAAGATGTCAGAGGACAGATTCAAAGCCGGGCGCACACCCCTGTCGCCGTAGTACGCGTCGCCGTTGTAGAGGCTCCCGTCCGAGTTCACGCAGCGCACGTTGTACGCGTTCGACGAATACGGGGAGCGGAGCCACCAGTACCAGAACTGCGACGCGCTCAAGCTGCTATTGGTGTACTCGCTGTTGCTCACGGCCTGAGCTGTGGGCTTGCACTGGCGGCTTGCGTTGTCGCTGAACATAGCCAGCTTCGTGCCCTCCGCGACGCCGTTCTCCGAACCGAGGCCAACCTCTGCCATGGACAGCAGAAAAATCTTGTCTTGGACGGTCTCGGACCCGCCGCCGTCCGTGCCGGGCTTTGCGACGGTCAGGGTGGTGGTGAGCAGCGCGGCCAGCATCTCCGCGCCGAAGCCGGTCAGGAAGCCGGATTGTGCGTCGTACGCGTTGTGGCCGTTCCAGACGTAGGAATTGGACGGGGGCCGGTCATAGCTGTGCTGGGCCTGATACCAGCCGGTCCCGCTCTTATTGAGCCACTGGCGGATGTTAGCCAGGGAATAGCGGTTGTTGCCGTATCTCTCCCGGTCCAAGATGCCGTCGCTCTCCATAGCGTCGAAGCAGCAGATTTTGATGATGCTCTCGGCCACAAGGGTTGTGCTGTTGGCCGGATAGCCTGCGTGGTTTTTATCACCGATTTCCCAGCCGATGGGGATGCCGTAATACTTAGTCTTTGCGTCCCGCACTTTCGCCTTTACGGGTAGGGCGCTGATTTTCTGCGGCATGGTTTGACTTTACACTCCTTTCAAAGATGGAGGCGCAAACCGCGTCGTACTTGGTGATGAGTTCCCGGCATTGGCCGTGGGAAGCATGAGACCTCCAGCTCTGGTAGCTCTCTTCAATCTGCTTCCGGGTCATAGCGCCGTTTTCATACATCACCGCGTATTTCCGCAGCTTGCGCCTCATACGGTCTTTGCTGGAACGCCTAACTTTCCGTATTACCTTTCCGGTGTCGGTCAGGTATGTGTGGAAGCCCAAAAAGTCCAGGCCGTTCCGCAAGGGGAAGATCTGTGTCTTCTGGTTTAGCTCAAGACCTCTCGGGGTCAAGAACTGCTCGACTTTCCTCCACGCTTCACGAAGCGCCTCCTTGCTCTCGCAGATGATATAAAAATCATCCATGTAGCGGCCATAGTACCGCATTCGGAGGACTTCTTTGACGTAGTGGTCGAGTTCATTCAGATACAATAGGGCGTACACCTGGGACGATTGATTGCCTATGGGGATGCCGACATTACCAGGGGTGCTATCTATGATAGCGTCGGACAAGGCCCGGCTCCGTGGGTCTGTGAGCAGCTTATTGACATCTCGCTTGAGAATGTCGTGCCGGATGCTGGCGAAGTAGTGCCGGACATCCGCTTTCAGGACCCAGCCGTCGGCGCTCCCGTGCTTCCGGTAATACTCCCGCATGAAGTCACGGAGGCGGTCGAGGCCGAAGTGGGTTCCCTTTCCGACTTGGCTCCCGTAGTTATCCAGGATAAAGGGGCGGCTCAGGACGGGGTAAAGGATGTTGTCGCAAAAGGCGTGTTGCACGATTTTGTCCTTGACGCTGTTCGTCTGGATGAGGCGTCGCTTTGGCTCAAAGACGTAGAACTCATGGTAATTTCCAGGCTTGTAGAGACCGTCCCGCAGCTCAGCTTGCAGGACGGTGATCGCCTCCAGAGTGTTCAGCTCCACTTTGGCAACGGAGTCTTTCCATCGCTTGCCTTTCCTGGTTGCCCGATACGCCGCATAGAGATTAGCGAAGTCATAAACGACTTCAAAATTCTGTTCCATAATAGGCTCCTTGCGCCGCTGGTAGCGCCGAAGCTCCAATGGGCGAGCCTCAGCGCGTCGGCGCTATGTGTTTATCCCTGCCCTGTCAGGCCGGGACCGGATACGTCCTCCTTTGATGGTGGGCTTCTGCTTTCTCCCTTTCGGGTTACTCGGTCACGGTATTCCACCGAAGCCGGGCGCACACCCCTGTTGCCGTTGTACGCGTTGTTGTTGTTGAGGCTCCCGTCCGAGTTCACGTAGCGCACGTTGTTCGCGTTCGACGAATTCGGGGAGCGGACAAGGCACACCCAGGGGGATGCACGTACAGGACGCACCCGCGGCCTCTCAAATCATCGCCGTGCGCCGCCGGTCTGAACTTGCTGCCGGAAGCGCTCGGCGTCCTTTTTACGCCACGACGCGGCAAGGTTCTTTACGTCGGTGGTGAGGCCCGTCCAATATTCACACCGCCTGATGTCGATATACCCCTGCTCCAGAGCTATATCCAGGAAGTTCAGGAAGACCTTGCAGTTGGTCAAGACCTCTTTCTGGAGGTCAAGGCGCGTGTTCATCTCAGCGACGGTCCGAGGGTATATCTCGTTGGCCGCTATGATGTCATGCAGGATTTGGATTGAGAGGTTCTGCATCCTCTGGCAGAGGGTGAAGCGCACCTTTTTAGGGAACAGCTTAGTGTTGTTCGTGAGCTGCAAGGTATGGTTTACCAGGTCTTTTGCCTTGCAGATGATGGTGAGTTCACCGTGCCGGTTCTGCAAACAGGACACCTCCTTTCACGCAGGGCCTCCAGCTCATCAGCCGGTACGCCGTCCACTTCGAGGACGCCGGGCCGGACGCGGATAGTGACCCTCTGGCCTTTATATCCCAAACCGCAGAGCACAAGCCCCTCCAGGCCCTCGCAGGGGCAAGGGGTCTCCAGCTCTGCGATAAGGTTCGGAATAAGACAGCTCGCCTCTTCGGGGCTGCAAAGTAGCCCCGTCATGCTGTGATGGAGCGTCCGGTCTGGCTCCAAACTCCGTCGCGCATGGCGATACCGGCGAGGGTGGCAAAGTCGGCGGTCTTGTTGATGCCTCCGGGCATATCGCCGGACACCAGATCGTTGAGTAGGTCGATTGCGGCCGCATGGTCGCTCAGGGTGTTGGCGAGGCCGGAAACGTCGCTGATTTCATGGCTGTGGCCCAGGAGCGCATACTTTTCCAGGTCCACCACGCGGGCCAGGGCGTCCGGGTCAATGATGGCCGAAACGCTCGCCGCCGCGCCCACAATGTTGATGATGTTGAAAGTCACCATCTTGTTTACCGGGCTGCCCTGGGGCCTCATCCACTCCGGCTTGCTCTGGAGGGGAAGATAGGAATAGGCAACGTCTCCATCGCCCTCCGGGTCCTTGATGTAGAGCATGACGCCTTTGACGTAGAAGCCGGTCTCGACGCCCACGCTGGTAGCCTGGACCACCACCGTAGCCTCGCCGGTGCCGGTGTTCTCGCACTTGGCAATCATGGCGTCTCCGGCATATTCAACCGGGGCGGTCAGGTCCTCAACCGCCGTTCCCTCCGGGAGATCGCCGCTGTCCAGCTCCGCTTTTGTGAACTGGATGCCGCCGCTCCCGGCCATGACTTTGCCCAGGGCGGTGTAGCCGCTGTTGAGCAGCACCGCGCCCTCTTCGCTCTCCGCGATGTCAGGAGAGGCCAGGATTTCTCTGTTTGGCATGGTATTACCTCGCTTTCATAGATGCAGTTATCGACACGTCCTCCCACACGGCCAGGCCCACATAGCTGCGGGAGGTTGCCGTGCGGAATGGGGTTGTCCGGGGTTTCGCCTCAATCTCGTTGTAGATCAGCGCCGGGACCGCGTAATAGCTCCGGGACCGTGCTGTGTGGTAGGTCCGCAGGAAAACACGGGTCCCGACGCCTGCCGCCGCGATGCGCTTCATCAGCTCCGCTATCAGGGGCGCGGCCTCCAGGCGCTCATAGTCCAGGACAGCTTCATCGACATAAATCCAGATTTTCGCCGGAAACAGCTCTCGGACCTCTATCTCCGATACGTCCACGTTGAAGAGCGAGGCCGCAGCGGAGATGATGGTGTCGATGTCACCGCCGGAAAGCAGCGCAATCATCTTGATTTTGATGAGCAGGCGGTAAAAAGGTATCGTCCGCTCCACCGCGAGCGACGCCGAAATTGGCCCCGTAGCGGTCCAGGACGGACCCTCTGGCATTGTCTATGTCATCCCATAGCTTGAGCCGGTCCGCGTTCTCGTGGATGATTTCAAGGCCCCAGGCAAGGGTCCCGAATAAGCGCCCGATGTTCGTCTCCATGGGGAGGCTGTGTCGGCTGTTGCGGATGTCCGACCGGGCATAAGCCCCGGTCAGATACTCCAGCATTTGAGACAGGTAGCCGTAGCTCATCAGCTCACCTCCGCAATGGTGATTTTGTCGGTCGAGGTCACGGCCTTTTCCCTGGTGTCAATGACGATGTTCTCTTCCCCGTAGTCACTGGCGGTCTCGCTGATGCCCAGGTCGAAGTCCACCACACCGGGGACAGACAGGATGACACCGGGCAAGGCCATATAGAGAACGTCCGAGCCGATAGTCAGGCCGCCCCTCACATCGCCGCCGATGTACTCCACCAGGGCCTCCTTGATGCGGTCCTGCCCATCGCCCGGAAAGTCGCTGTTGGTCTCCAGGTTCTTGATTTGAATATACACGGCAACGGTGGTCGGCCTGGAAAACTTGATATTGATGCTCTGTCCGCTCTTGGCGATGACGGCGATAGAAGAGCTGCCGGAGGTCTGGATGCCCGCCGCCTTGCGCCGGAAGATGGCCTGCGCGATGTCGGCGTCCAGGCCGCCGTAGACGATGGCCTCAATGCTGTGCGGGGGGAGGCCCAGGGCGTCGGTTTCGTCGGTGTCGTTCTCGTAGCAGATCGCGGAGTAAACCGCGTCCACGTTCTGCATGATTTCACCGGCGATGGCGTCCGCGTTGACGCCGCCCGCATAGTCCACGGACTGATAATAGCGGTCCCGGAACTCTTCATCGGTTTCCCGGCCCCGCCCGCCGTCGATGGCTGCCGGGTTCGTGCAGGCGCTCACGCCGTCCATGGGGTTTGTGATTTCCTTGACCGTCTCGGCGGCCACGTTGTAGTCCGCTCCGGTCTCAACGGCCTGGACCGGCAACGTGACTTTCCCGGTATCGTCGATGCGGCCGGCGGCCAGGACTGCATACTGCAATCCGGCCACGGTGCGGACCAGGAAGCCCACGGGGATAGGAGTACCGGCGGCGCCGGTGAACTCGACGTAGCCGGACGCCTTTTGCGCGGGAAGCAGGGACAAGCCGATAGCTTTCCCCAGGTTGTAGAGGCTGGTCCCTACCGCCGTATCAACGAAACGGCTATTGTAGACATCTTCCATGAGGCTGAACAGGATGTTCAGCATCCATGCGAAAATCCGTAGGAAGATGCCCAGGGGGGACCGGACGGTCAGGTTGGCCTTGCTCCCGAACAGCTCCCGCGCCTTGTACTCGATGGCGTCCAGAAGCTCTACGTAAGTAGGCCGGTGGAAGCCGCGCTCGGTCACGCCCCATTCTTGATTGCTCATGCTGTGCTCACCTCCGTAGTGATGGTATTGCCGCTCTGGAGGCGGCCAGTCACAGAGACCTCCAGGCCCCGGCCCACAAGCTCATAGTCCACGGCGCTCACTTCGGCAACCTGTGGCTCCTGGAAGACGGCGTCCCGAATTACCTCCGGGATTTCGTCATCCTCCAGCTCGCTCCGCTTCTTGCCCATGATGCGCTCATACTCCGTGCCGTGGGTGGGGTCAAAGGGGAACTCCCCTCGGTAGACCTCCAGCGTCAGCCGGACGGCCTGGGCGGTGGTTTCATCGCCCGATATGGTCTCCAGCGCTCCGGCGTCATCGAGGATGAGGTCTCTGCTTTCGGGGTCAATTTTAAGGGTCCAGTTATCTTGCATATCTCACCCTCCGATCAGAACGTCCCCGCTGCCATCAGAGACGGCCCCGGTGCCATTGTGGGCGGCCAGGGTGTCCCCGATACGGGCGGCGGGTTTTCCGTTGATGAAGACGCTGCTGCTGCCCTGGGCGATGCTCCCTTGGCTGCTCCCGCAGCAGGCGTCATTTTCGGTTGTAGTGCTTCCGACATAGGCCGCCGGTCGCCCGTTGATGAAAACGTCCCCGGAGCACCCACCGGAGATCGTTCCCGTGATAGGGAGGGGACCGTGCGGGGTGGCGTGTCCGTTGTGCTCCCCCGCTGTGGTGCCTTGTATGGCGTCCCCTTGCCGTGCAGCTCCAGGCATAGCGCATACCTCCCTCAGTTCAGGTTGACCACGCCGCCAGTAACGGTCAGGTCCCCGGTGATGGTCACATTCCCCTTGATGTCGATGCCGCTTGGCGAGATGGACAGGTACACGCCGCCGTCGGATGTCCCCAGGCTCAGGGACCCGGCGGGGAGGCCGGATATGGAGCTGCCGCCGGTGCGGATGCCGCCCACAAAGACAGCATCATCCCCGCTGTGCAGGCGCTCGGTGTTGGGGTCTGCCTCCGCACCTCCAGCGATAACGGCGTCACTGTCCCGGTCCAGGTAGACCACCACGCCGATGTCCCCGGCCTTGTAGACAGGACGGATGACAAAGCCGCCCCCGTAGATGGTAGCCACGGGGACGGCCAGGACCGGCGGCTTGGTCTGGAATGTGTCTTCGTCGGGATAACGGGTGATCGGCTGAACATCGACGGTCAAGGCCGCCTCATCAAAGGCAAGGACCTTTACAACGTCCGCAACGCAAAGGCCCGCCGCGTCCGCCTGTTTCTTGGCGTCCTCATAGGCTTGCTTTCGGTTTTGTCTCGGCATGGTAAGGTCCCTCCTTTACGCCGGTTTCATTTCGATGGTGGTTTTCCAGTTGCCTTTCGGTGTGCCGGTGTGCTTCCCCTTGGCAACGATGAAGCGCCCGTTGAGGCTATGAGACTGGATGACAACTTGCTCAGCCGGTCCGATGTGGTAATTGAGCAGGCACTCACGGGTCACATAGTTGCCCTCTTCGCTCTTGGTGGCGCTGCTTTTCTGGCTGTCGCTGCCCACGGCTATGACGGTTTCCTCAACCTCATTCCCGGACAGCAGCAAGCCGCTCTGAGGGGTAAGGACAAGGCCATTTGCGATGCCCTTAGTCGGGTCATTGATGAAGACGCTCCCGTTGCGTATAAGGAACCGGCTCTTGCAGTCGTTCACCACAATGCGCTTGAGTTCGTCCTTTACCTTGCCGTTGCACACCAGCCCCCGGTCATAGACCTTGTTCGTGGCGAGGGAAAAATCCCCGATTTCAACCCCAAAGATATTGAGCAGATCGGAGACAATCTCTTTCGCCGTGCTGCCCTTGGCATAGGTCTTGGAGACCTTGGAGTTGAGCCATTGGTCCATAGCGGCGGTTGCTGAGATTTCGGTGATCCACTCGGTATTTTGGTGCTTGTGGCTGCAAGCGCTCACTTGGCCGACGAAGATAGCCCCCACGTCGCCCTCGTAGCCTGCGTTGAGGATGATAACGTCCCCGCGCTTGATACCCTTTCGGGTGCTCTCAGACAGGTTGTAGGCTTTGAATTTGGCCGTCTGGATGGTGTCGCTGTCCTCAAAGGGGACCTCAAACTCAAAGTACAGATTGTCCATACTGTACTTCTTGCTCCCAATCTGGAGACTGGCCTCTCTCATCCAGAAGCTCATTCCGTTCCCTCCCTGTCGAAGAGATAGAGCTTGACCTCTTCCCCCAGGTTCTCCCACGTCACGGCGTCCACATCGTCCCCCGTGAGGCACAAGGGAATGATGACCGGCAAAGGAAAGCGCTCATCCTCAATGGGGCCGAACAGTGGCCGCCCGTAGCGGATGGGGTCTCCGTAGGCAAGCACTTCGCCGGTGGCCGTCACAGACAGGTCCAGGGTAAAGAAACCGCCGGTGTCGTTGTACCGGATGGTAAAGGAATAGGTCTTGTCGCTGAGTTTCACGGAAAAGGTGTAGGGGACCTTGCTCACGTCGATGTCGATATACTCAACCTCTTGCCCAAGGTCAATAAGCTGCATGGTCCGTTACCTCCTCCCGGTGTTGCTGGGAGTAGCGCGGGACGTTGGCCCCGCGCTACTCTTCGGCTTGCTGTTGAAGCTGTTTACATAGGACATATAGGCGCTGGATGAAATCGTGGTGGAGACGGTGGTTTTCAGGCCGTCCGCCTTAGTGCTGGAGGTTTGGGAGGAAGACTTCTGCGCCGCCTTGGTGGTTGCCTTGGGCTGTGACGCGGAGGCCGCAGCGTCCATACCGGCCATAGTAGAGGCCGTTCCACTGTCCACGGAGCTACCCAGGGTGACTTGCTTTAGGGTGGCCGTAAACGTGAAGCCCCCACGGTTCTTGGCGTCGTGGGTGCTCTGGAGCTGCTGGATGACAAGGTTGCTGATGCGGTTCCTCCCGGTGTAGGTGATGATGTCGCCGCTCTTCCACATCTTTTGCAGGGCGGCGATGGTGTCCGCGCCATTGATGGCCGTCCCGCTGATCTGGAAGCTCAACGGCTGAGTAAAAACATGGTCTTGGATATTGGAGCCGCCCTCAACCGGGTTATCGGTGATCGTGCTGCTCCGGCTCACGCTCTCGGAGGTCACTACGCCGGTAGTCAGAGGCTCGAAGCGGACCACTCCGCATTTTCTTCCCTCAAGTGTGTAGATAGTAGCACCCCCTTATGCAAAGCCAGCCTGCATAGCGCGGTCCGTGTAGTCCTGGGCCTGGGCCTCTTGGTAAAGCTCATCGAACAGGGCGCGAAGCTGCTCTTTCAGGTTGGCAACGGTGGAGCTGTCGGCATTACCCGCAATCGTGATTTGGACGCTGGGGGCAAAGCTGACGCTCCGGCTGCTTCGGTTGTTGGTCGTGTTGTTGGTGTAGGATTTCATCAGGCGGTCAGTCTGGTCCGCCGGAATGATGGCAGAGCCGCCGGGGAGGATGGCAAGCTCGCCGCCCTCTTCGTTCATCCACGTGGGACCGCCCTCAAAGTTATCCGTGCCTCCGGCGTTGTGCGGGATGCTCGCTCCTATCTGGACATTGGAGGCGTTGCTCGCTTCACGGGCCGCCGCCGTGATACGGGAAAACTGTGCGACGATGGCGTCCGTGCCTGTGGTGGCTGCGGTCTGCATGGCGCTCCAGGCCGTCTCCGCGTCGGTCTGCATGGTCCCATAGGCCGCCGTAGCGGACGCGCCCATAGCCATGAAATTTACGTCGGTTATCTCGGCGGCCTGGTTGGAGCTTTCGGTGACGGCCTCGGTGGTGGTCTCCGCTGCTCCGGTGACTTCCTCCTTGTACTGCGACGTATCGACCACAAGGGAAGTCTCCTTGCTCGCGGCGTCATCAAGGCCATTGATGGACCCGCTCAGGTCGTTTACCGCCTCTTCGCTGTCCTTGGCTCCGCCGAACAGGTTAGAGAAGAAGCCTACGACCTTGCCCACGCCGTCGGCCAGCCAGCCTACCACTTTGCCCAGGACCTCAGCGATGACGCCCAGGACATCTCCGATGACCTCAAGCACAGGGCTTACGGCCTCCAGGATGGGGGAGATCAGGCCCAGCAGTTGCGCAATGGGCGGTAGCAGCGCCTCGGCCAGCTTTTGAATGACCGGCACAAGGGGCTGAATGATGGAGGTATTTAGGGTGTTCAGGATGTCCACCAGGGGCGGCATGACGGTCTCGGCTATCATGCCTATGATGTCCGCCACAGGCGGTAGGATGGTCTGCGCCAGGTCTCCGAACACTTGCAAGAGTGGGAGGCCGGCCTCGAACACGGTCCCCAGCACGTCCGTTAGGACGGGCAACAGGGTCATGCCCAGCTCCGTGATGACCGGCATAGCCTGGGCAAGCCCGTTGCTCAGCATATCCACGAACTGCATGAGCATCGGCTCTATGGTCGGCCAGCTATCCAGGATGGTGCTGAACAGGCTTTCGATGACCGGCGTAAACCGGCTGCCAGCGTCGGCCATGAACTCGCTCCAGATGCCCTTGAGGTCTTTGGTGCTGTTCACCAGGCCGCCGGTGCTGTTGGCCGCCGATTGCTGGATTTTCTCGGTCTGCCCCAGCAGGGCATTCATGCGGACCTGGGCCAGAGTAGCATCGTCCATTTCGTCTATCTGGTCTCCCAGGCCCATTGAGAGCGCGGTATTTTTCAGGGCCACTTCATCAATGTGGATGCCGTACTCTTCGAGTGCCGCATTGTTCCCGCTGATGTAGTCCTGGACCACGCCCAGGGCCTCGGTGTCATCCATGGCAAAGGCGTTGCCGAAGTCATAGGCAAGGGACGTGGTGGCCTTGGACAGCTCTGCGGCCGCGTCCCCGGTGATGCCCATTTCCCCGTATAGGGCCTTATTGGACACCATGAAAGACTTGACCTCATCGCTGCTCCGGTGGATGGCGTCGGCGTAGTTCTCTGCCCACTCCCCGGCGTCGGTGCCTGAGAAGTTGGCCTCAAACTTCCGGCCCACATTCTCAGCGGACCCGGCTGCTTCGATGGCCGCCGCGCCCAGCTCCTTGAGCATATCAATACCGGCCTGGATTGCCTCAAAGCCGATAAAGGCGGCGAGGGCGCCCTTGATGGCCTCTTTGATTTCGCCTCCGGCCTTGTCGCCCTCATCCCCCATATCGTCCAGGTCTTTTCGCGCATCGTCGGCCTCATCGCCCACATTGTTAATCCTGTCGGCAGCGGCCTCCACCGCGCTCAAGAACTTCCCCCGGATGGTGTTTATCGGGTGCGTGAACGCGGTCCCGATGCCCTTTACTCCGGTCTTCACCTTGCCGGTGAAGTCGGAAAACTTCTTTTTGGGAGTAGCCTATGGCCCCGTCAAATCCGGCCTTGATGGTCTTGGAAACGCTATTGGTCTCTTTGGCCGCAGCGCCCATAGATTTTCCTACGGCAGCACCGAAGCTGTCCGCCTCTCTGCCAATATCCCGGAAGCTGGTGCCTACATCGTCGGCGTCATCCTCCAGGTCATCCAGGGCGTCGCCTGCATCTCTGGCTCCGTCTCTGATCGCGTCAGTACCGGCGCGGACGCGAGCGCCCATATCCTGAGCGGCGTCCTCAACGTCCTGGGCGCGGTCCACGATCTGCTCCAGGCGGTCTATCGTCTCGCCCAGGCGGTTTATCGCGTCATCCAGGCCAAAGTCCATGCCAAAGGTAAGCTCCCGGTTGTCTGCCATTGGCTCCACCCCCTTTCTGCAAAAAGTAAAGCAGCGGGGTCACTCGCCCCGCTGCTTGCTCCAGTCTTCGTTGTAGAGTATGCGGGCCTGCACCGCCTCCTGGTACTCAGCCAGGTCCATGCCCTTGAAGTCGGCATAGCACAGGCCGCCGCCGGTGAAGATGAGGACCCACATATTCCGGTTTCGCTTGGCCTTTCTGATTGCGCGGTCTACGTTAAGCTCACTCTCGCAGAAAGGTTTCGATGGCCTTAATCAGCTTCTCCGGGGTCTTGATGTCATCCTTTTCATCGAAGTAGCTGATGCCGTCGGCCTTGACCTCGGCGGGAGAAATGACCACGTTCTTGAGCATGGTGTCAATGTACTTGGTGGTGTCCCGGCGTCCGCCGCCGGTCATGCCGCAATCGTCATTGACGCCGAAGTACCAGGTGGGAGAGACGGACTGGAGGGTGTATTCCTCGCCGTTGACGGTGACTTTCTTCTGCTTAGCCATAAATTTTCGGTAGCCCCTTTCAGATAGTGATTTTGGTTTGTTCGGCCAGTTGGGATAGCCTTTCATGGGTAGCCCCCCTTAGCGGGGGACTACCGACGGTGCATAGATGTTGACGGTGATCGTGCTCTGCTCCTTATTGCGGGTGAGGTCGGGCATTTTCATTACCCGGCAGTTGTCCGCGCTGAGGGTGAACGCGTCCGCGTCGTTCACGTCGGAGATCGTCACGTTGACGGCCCGACGCTTCGCCTCCAGCTCCCGAAGATAGGACAGGCTGGAAGACGTGGACATGAGGGTAATAGCGATGGTGCCGCTCTCGTTGGCGTTCTCGGAGTAGGTCACGTCGCCCTTTGCGCCTACGGCGGGGGTGATGCTGTCCTCGTTCTTGGTGACGGACACGACACCATCAGCAGCAAAGCCGGTGATGGTGCGGCCCCCGACAATGACGTTGACCTTTTTAGGGTCATAGCTCGCAACTTCGATGCCTTTAGCCATGATGAATTACGCTCCTTTCTCACGCGCTCAGGGTGGCCCGCAGTACGCCCTTGACTTTGACGGTGTGGACCGCGCCCTCAAGCTGCGCCTCCCAGGTGATGTCCGGCATTTGCCGGGCGCGGGCCTCTTCGTCGGTGGCCTGGGACCGCTTGGGGACTACAACGGTAAAGACGCCCTGCTCGCTCTCCGGGTCCAGGGCGATAATGCCCAGGTCGGTAGCGCGGTTCAGAGCGGAGAACACGCCGGCAGCGACCAGGGCAAAGCCTGCGTCGGTGTAGCCAATGGTGGGGTTCTCCAGGAAGATGTCGTAGAGGTTTTCCCTCATGTTCTTGGCGATGTAGTCAGCGCCCATCTGGACGTCGATAAATTCGCCGTCGGCGCACACGCCGTTCTTCACATACTCCCGCTTGTACTCGACGGTCAGGAAGTTCACGTTGGCCTCTTCCAGAGCGTCGCGCTCAGCGTTGGTGAGGTCCGGGACGGTGAGGCCCTGGGGCCGCTTGAACTTCCACGTTACGCTCTCAGGGTAGAACGGCCCCACGTTGCCCACATAGGCGGCGTCGGGGTATTCCTCATCCTGGCCCCCGTAGATGACGATGGACCGGCGGTTGGTGACGGCAAGGCTCTTGTTCTGAGTGCGCCCGAAGTAGAGCTTGCGGTGGTCTTCCTCGCCCGCGCCCAGCTCTGCTTCGGTAGGCTCGGTGGCCTCGGCCCAGGCGCAGAGGGCTTTCACGGCCTCATCGCCGTCCTGGTCGGTCAGCAGGATATACCAATCATCATCGGTCTCCCGCAGGGTCTCCACGGCCTGCACCAGAGCAGATGCCTTTTCGGTCTCACCGCTCCCGGAGGGGGCAGCGATACCGGCGATTTTCACTTTGCGGATAAGGGTCTCCGCAAGGGTGGTCTTGCCCTGCTCAAACAGGGCTTCGGCCATAGCAGCGACCTTTTTCCCGGTGAACGCCTCCTTGATGACGTCCAGATCGCGGTAGACGGCCACGTCCTTAGCGCCCTCGGTGGACAGCAGCAGAATGTCCAGGTTCTCCGTTCCGCTGGGCTTGGCGTCGATATTCACGACCACAACAACGTCTTTCGGCATTAAAATCACTCCTTTACGTTTCCTTTGATTGTGGGTTTCTCAAGTTTGCTGATGGCCGCCGCGTCGGTCCGGGTGTACCGGAGCCGGACATCGAAACCGAACCGGCGGCCCATTTCGTCAAGCTCCAGGGCGTCCCGGCTGGTGGCGTTGGTGACATCAACAACGACGAAACCGGCCCCGCTATGGCGTCTCTCCCGGTATGCAGGAAAAAGCCCTGGGCCAGCGTTGCCAGCTCCAGGGCCTCATCTGCACCCAGGACTTGCACCTGGGAGCCTTTATCGTCGTAGCAGCGGTTCACGCTGCAAGCAGTAAATGACAGGGTGGCGGTGGGCTGCTCTTCCCGGACCTCCACCAGATCGTCTTGCGTCGCACCCTCACCCAGCGAGTAGTTGCCCAGGCCGCCGTCCGGGATGTAGTCTGCGGTCACTGAGTAGACGATGAACGGGGGTTCTGCCTCCGGCTGGACCTGGGAGGCCAGCAGGACCGGGACGCCCACGGTCTTATGAAGCGCGGATATGAGGGCATTCCGCTTCGTGACGAAACTCACGCCCCACCGCCCCCTTTCGGCGCCGCGCCGGTTCTGGCCTCTACCAGATACCGCTTCATCGGGTGGATGCTGTTGTGGCCCAACTCCTGGGTCACGGTGTAGGTGTTTCCGCTGTCAGGGTCATAGACCTGTGCTCCCACCTGGAGCGCATGGCCGTTGGTATAGATTTTCTCGCTCAGATCGGACACGGTGCCGGTGATTTCACGCCGTAGGTCCTTGTCGCTCACAGGGAGGACCGCGCCCTCAAAGGGGACGCGCACAGGCTCACCGGCTACCCACTGGCCGCCCTTGTCCTGGTCGTAGTGGCCTCCCGCCTGGACCTCGTACATGGTATGCAGCAGGCCGCCCGGTATCATGGGCTGCGCCATTTTGAACGGGACGCCCATTATTCCTCAACCTCCCACGTGATCGAATTTCGGAGCCGTCCGGTCACCATGAGAGGGCTGTCCGCATAGGACGGATAGCGCTCCCTCTGGATTTTTCCTTTCGGCTCAAAGTTGCTCGCGTCGCTCATAAACTGCTGGATAAGGCCCACGGCCTGCCCGCCTATCCACGATATGGCCCCGTCCGCCGTCTGCTGACCTTGCCAGATGCGGGCAACCTCATTCTGGACGATTTCGGCCAGCTTGTTCTTGTTGTGGTCGAAGCCCGCCCGGATGAAGCTGCGCTCCGGTATGGTGACGGAGGGCAGCAGCAAGAACAGGAACTTGAGGTTATTCGGATTATCCTTGTCCCTCCGTCCCTTTTTGGCTACGACGCCGAACAGGTAGCCGTCCCTGGACCGGATAAAGAAGAGGTCCTGGAAGTCCCTGGGGCTTTTGTCGTAGCTGTCCTTGTGGATGGGTATGCAGAGGTTTCGGGTGGCCTTGGGCGTGATGGTGGCCCCGTACTCATGGACACGGGCAATCATCAGCAGCTCACTGTCTGCGTTGCCCTGGATGCCTATTTTTATCCGGGTGTGGTTCAGTTTCTCCAGCTCGGCCTTGACCCGCCGCAGGTGCGGTAGGACGTTATCGCGGACCTGCATAGGCTCACCACCTCATGTAGTGGGCCAGGGTCTCCATCCAGGAGGCGCGGGGTTCCTTGTCAAAGGTCCACGACACGTCGGAGATGGAGAACGCCGCAAGGCCCTGAGCGCCGTTCCGCAGGATGGAGAACTCCTGTTCCGCGATGCCCCAGACAATCGCCACGATGTCCTCCGGTAGATCGGATGGCTCATCTTCGGTCGCGTCCTTGGGCAGCACGTACCCGGCGGTGAACTTTACTTCCAGGTAGCGCCGGGGGGCTATGTAGTCGTTCGCAAGGCCGCCGACATAGCCGCGGAATACCCATCCCTCATCGCGGTACAGTACGCCCACGTCTCCGGTCATGGTGAAGTCGTAGCTGCCGGGGGCAATGTCCACGCCGTTCTCGGTGTCCCGGACGTACTCAACCGCCCGGATAGGGTACTGAGTGAGCACAAGCTCCTGAGCACCGGGGGCAACATATCTGTGGGTGTAGGTGGCCTTGCCGAACTTTCGCCCGGTGATGGTCTCAATCCAGGCAGACGCCGAATTGATAAGCCGGATGATGTTGTTCTTTACGGCGGTGTCTGCCGCCTCCGGTGGGATGCCCAGGCGCTCCATCGTGTCTTCGAGCGTTGTCATGGCGTTTGAGGCCAGCTTTACAGTCGGTTCATTTTCCACGGTGTCGCCTCCGTTCTCAGGGGAGGCGCGGGCTACTCGCCCGCGCTCTCCTTTTTGCTGTCGTTCTTAGGGGTTTCCGATTTCTTCTCCTTGGGGCCTGCCTCCCGCTTGTTCTCGGCGGGTTTCACACCCTCAGAGGGATAATGTCTTGCCATAGCAAAAACCTCCTTGTAGGGCCTCTCAGGGCCTAATTAAACGGGGACCTCGGAAGCGTCGCCCAGGGCCAGGGCGGCAGTCGCGGTGCAGGACGGAGAAGAGCCGCCGGTGCAGACCATTTCCACCTTGACCTTGACGTACTGCTTGAGGCCCACCAGGTCCAGGTCGAAGTTGACCAGCTCGCCGCCCTCCGCGTCAGTGGAGACGGAGATCGCGCCCGCAGCGTCCAGGCGCGTTGCCCACGCAGACCAGCTTATCCTTGACAGGGGCAAAGCCGCTGCTCTGCTGGTCGCTCTCAGTGATAGTCAGCTTCACGGCCAGTCCCGTAGGGGTGCCGGAGGGAGAGCCGACCTTGACGGCCAGAATGGCAGAGAGGAAGCCCTCGCGGTTGATGGCGTCCTCGCTGGTGTACGGGGTCACTTTGACACTCTGAATAAGTGCGCGTTTCATAGCTGAAATTCCTCCTTGTTGAAATTATAGGGCCGGGGCGGTATGCCCCGGCCTCCGATTAAAACGCCTTGATGTTCTTGACGTGCAGGAAGCTCTCCTTGTGACGGGCAGCGATGTCCACGTACATGAGGGCGCGGGTGGCAGCCAGGTTCTCTTCAAAGGCGTTGTGCTGGTTGCCCTCTTCATCGACCCAGGAGCCGTCCAGGGTGGTGTAGGTCTCAAGGCCCATCTGCTCGCCCACCAGGAGGTCCGCCCAGTTGCCAAAGGCCAGCTCAGTGAGGCCGCTGGTGTCGGTGGTGATCTGGTTGGACACGCGATAGGGGAACCCCAGCAGCTTGCCGGTGTTCATCTCATCGCGGTAGATGTACGCGCCGGTGGTGGTCTTGAGGTTCATCAGATAGCCCTCCAGGACGGAGTTGAACGCCCAGCCGAGCTTGTTGTCGTCCACGTTCTTTGCCAGGACCTTAGAGCGGACGAACACAGGGAAGTCGGCAGTAATCTTGCCGTTGCTGTCGGCCAGGTCATCGTTGCTCAGGGTCTTGGCGTCCACGTGCTCAACCTCCTTGTCGGTGAACACGCCAAGGGGCTGGAACTCGCCGCCCTTTCCGAACATAGCGCCGAAGTCAAGGCCCAGCTCCATGCGCCGGGTCAGGTCGTTGGCGAAGAGCTGATCGGCAGAGTAGTTGGTGCTCATCAGCAGCTCGCGGGTCTGAGGCACGATGGCCTCCAGGCGCTTCGCGGACAGACGGATGTTGCCGTAGGTGGGCTGGGTCTTCGCAATCTTGCGAGCCTCACCACCCCAGGTAGCACGGGCACCGCCGGTCATCTTGGGGATGTTCAGGTTGCCGTTGGCCATGGGGACTTTCTGGGCGCCCAGCTCAAAGATGACGGTCTTGGAGTACAGCAGCTCAATGATCTGGTCCAGGTAGATTTCAGGGATGAGGTAGCCGCCAGCAGTGGGGTTGGTGGCAGACAGGGCCTTGAACTCGCGGGCCATGTCTGCATCGTCATACTTCCGCTGCGCGTAGAAAGAGGCGGCGTCGGGGTCATGCTTGCCGAACACGTCCAGGCACTTGATAGCGCGGGCGAGCTGCACGGCGGGCGGGATAGACTTCTTGGCGGTGCTGGTGGGGGTGGTACGGCTCATGTAGATGGAGCTGTACTTCCGCTGGACGGGGGAGGCCGCGCTCTTGCGGGCGCTTTTGGTCTGGTGCTTGCGGGTGGCGGCCTTGCGCCCCTTGGCCTCATCAGTCACTTCCTCATCCTCCTTGACCTCTTCCTCAACGCTGTCATCCTCCTTGGCCTCGCCCTCGGTGGCGTCGATAATCTCACCGACGGCCTCCATGACTTCCTCGGCGGTGACGTCGCCCAGCTCTTCGCCGGCCTCCTTGCGGCTCTTGCGCTTCTCAGCGACAACAGCCATAGCGTCCTCAATCAGACCGGAGATGTCAGCGGGGGCAACCTCGGCAACAGCGTCCTCGGTTCCCTCTTCGCCCTCGGCCTTGGCCTCGGCCTGCTCATCCAGGGCCTCCTTGACGCAAGCCTTGATTTTCTCGGTCAGCTCATCGGCCTCCATCTTCATAGACTTGCGGCCAGCGGGTGCGGTTCCTTTCTTGGGAATAGCCATTTGTAATTTCCTCCTTATAGCAGAATTTCATAGGTGATGCCGGTAGTCGGCGCGGACTTCGCGGCTCTGGTGTTGGCGGTATGGGAGACGGACTTCTCGGTGTCGCTTGCCTCTCGGATAATGCCGTCAAGGACCTTGGTAGCGGCTTTCATGGACGCGCTCGCGTCCTTGAGGGCCTTTAGCCGGGTCCCGCTGATTTTCCGACCGGCCTTGACTTCGGCGGTAGCCGCCTCCAAAAAGGCGTCCAGGAAACCGGCGGCGTCGGTGGCCTGCTTGTAGTCGGTGATCGTCGCCTCCGGGTTCATGGCCCAGGTAACGACGGAGACCTCCCACAGCTTGACTTCCCGCAGATGCCGGATGCCGTTTTCGTCGTAGTCAAAGACGATGGGGTCATATCCGATGGACAGCTCAGTGAGAACTCCATCTTTCAGCAGCACTTTGATGTCGCGTCCCATCGAAGTGTCGCTGATTTTGGCCTTAATGAAAAGGCCGTTGCTGTCTTCCCTCAGCTCCAAAGGTCTGCCAATGGGGAGCCAGCAGTCGTTGTGCAGGGCGAGTATCTTCACCCTCTCCCAGCCTTCGGCGATTGTCTTCGTGAAGGCACCAGGCTCAATTATGTCCCCGCCGCTGTCGATGTTGCCATAGACCGCAGCGTAGCCACTAAAGATGCCGCTCTCTTCGTCGTACTCTTCGGTACGGAAAGACAGCGTTTTGTGCTCCGTCTTGGAGCTTTTCACTTTCACCCCTCTACGGAGCGAAGCCTCCCACGCTTTCAGGCCCCGCCCGGAGGCATAGTAAAACGGCGAGACCCGCAGATGTGCCGCTGCGAGCTTCGCCGTCATAACGGGGTCATCGTTGGTAATATTCGTGTCCGGGCTTGCGGTGCCGTGCTCAAGCTCCGCATTCATCCCGGCTGTCAGGGCTTTCAGGTCGAACCGCTCTTTCTCCAGGTCGATACCCGCAGATCGGGCGGCCTCCTGAGCCTGCATCTCGGTAAATTCCATCAGGCGTCCTCCTTATTTGTCGAATGTCAGGAAACAGTGACAGTTCACGACCTCAGCGGGGTCCGTACAATCCGGGTCACAGGGCCGCATTAGGCCGTTTGAGAATTTGGCGTCGATAGGGACCCGCTCACCGTTCAGGCGCTTGTGGGATGGTCTGGCGGCGCTCATGTTGGCAACGTGCCAGGTCTTCCAGGCGGCCCCGGCCTTTCGCATCATGTCGTAGTGGCCGGTCAGGAGCGAGGTATTGCACTCCTGGGTGGCGATGGTCCGCGCCCTGGATGCCGTGGTCTGCATCTCCTGTTCAATCTGCTTGGCGATGGTGGCCCGGCTGTCTCCGTGCTCCAGTCCAGCGGAGACGATACGGGCGATGGACTGCTGGGTGGTCTCCGTGATGCCTTTGACCCGGACGCCGCCCCGCAGCTTCGCCGTGCTGATAAGCTCCGGCCTCTGGACCGCCTGGAGGTTGTAGAGCTTGGCAGACACCCCAGCGCCCTTGTCGTAGCTCTCTTTCCACAGCGGCTCAAAGATATTCAGCAGGGCCGTTTCCTCCTGGGGCCAGTCGATGAGGCCCAGGGTAAAGGCGCTCACAAGGCGGGTGCGGTCTGCCTCGCTCAAAGAGGACCACGCCGCTGCGCTCTGCTCCGCCGCGCCCTCGCTGTTCGGGTCATAGCCGGGGATGGCCCCCATGAGAATGTCCCAAACGCTCCGCTCATCCTTGGTGGTGCCGCCCATGGCGTCACTCACCCGGCGGCCCTGCTCCCGCAGATATTTGAGGGTGGCAATCTCAAAACGCTGGGTTTGCTCCCTCTCAGCTTGCAGCAGGGCGCGTTGTGCGGCCTGCACCTGGAGGTTTTTACGCTCTTCCGGGGACGTACCCTTAGAGGACACGATTTCTATGCCCTCCGCGCCGTCTCCCGTCCCCTCTGAGCCGTTTTCGGCGTCCAGGGGTATTCCGTTATCCGTTATCTCAATGTCCTGCTCTCCGCCCGTCTCAAGCGGTGGTGCGCTCTCTGCATACTGGAGGTTGGCCGCCGCCGTGGAGATCGCCACAGGGTCATCGTCTTCCCGGATGTAGACGTCGGAGAACTGCGTCTTGTAGACATCGCCGCCCACCAGGGCCGGAGGCATACCCAACTTCTCGCGGGCCTCATCCTTGGTGAGTAGGCCAGCATTCCAGCCGTCTATGCCCAGGGCCTTGTCAAACTCCTGGTTCCGGGGAATGATGTCATCGAAGCGCCACACCAGGTCGTTTCCGAAATACGGGATGATCTGGTTGTTGATGGCCTCTTCCCGGCGGCGTAGGTTGGGCATGAGGACGTTTTGGGCATAGATGAACTGAGCCGCCTCCGACGTGGCCCGGTTGCTACTCTCCGTGATACCCATAATCTCACGGGGGACGCCGAAGTGCTCAAGGACGGCATTCCGCAGGAATGTACGCCCGTTCACCATGTCCATGTCTTTCATGCTGTCTCCGACCTTGTTTACCGTGACCTCGCCGTTGACAGTAGCGACGCCGTGGCTCTGGAACACTCCCCGGAAGCGCTCAAGCCATTCAGACCGGAAGCGCTGTCGCTGCTCCGGGGTGGACTTGGGCATACCGATGATGAGGTTCGGCGTGGCGTCGTTGAAGAAAAAGCGCTTTTGGAACTTGGCCGCGTATTCGTCGGTCTCAATCTCATCTGCCAGGGCCTCAGCTTGCCCCAGGCCGCGCTTGAATGGGTCTATCGGGTTCAGGTCTTTCATCACGAACATATCATCTACGGACACGTTCATCAGCAGACCGTTGGTGAGCCGGACGGTGTAGTACGGGTGGTCCAGGTACGGGGTCATCTGTACCCAATGGACAGGGACCGGCCACAGCTCCACAGGGACGCCCAGGGGCGATTTCTCCATGATGAAGTACCCCTCGCCCTTGAGCTTGAGGTAAATCTCCAGGAGCCGCCACAGGGCCGCGTTGCTCATCTCATGCAGCGGGTTTGGGTTCGCCCAAAAGTCCAGGAACGGGTGATGAGTAAGCTCCTGTTCGTCTCCGTTCTCATCCACCCGGTAGAGCTTTCCCTCCGCAAAAGACAGATCGGAGGCGATGCGCTCCACGACGGACAGGCGGGGGTTGGTGTGAAACGCGTCTATCCACTCCTGAGTGTTGCGCTCCGGCGGGTTGGTCCACCTGGGCAGCATAACGCTGTCGCTCCGGTAGGTCTGGCTCGCCCTCCCCGCACCACCCCCTCTAAATCGGTTCCAGAATGGCACGGTTATTCGCCTCCCTCGCGCTTCGGCTTTTTACCGAGCACCTGGGAGACAGCGGGGTTTTTGGGGCCGCCGGTCATCTTCTGCCAGCGGCGCCGGGCCTCTGCCGCCGTATTTGCCCGGATGTACTTCATCGGCCAGCCGTCAGCCGATACAAGGTAACTGCATTTCGCTTTCATGGTGTCCTCCTTAGTCAATGCTCCAGTCGCTTACCAGCGGGTCATGCAGGGCCAAGGCCAGCGCGTCTCCCATATCCGGGGAGGACAGGCCGCGCTTTTTCATGGCCTCTTTCTTCTCCAGCTCAATCTTGCCAGCGCTGTTTACCACGTATTTCCGGTTGGAAAGTTGGCTTATCTGCTTATCATCGGGATATAGCTTGATGCTCTGCGTCCGCAGGGCCTCCCGGACCGCGCCCCACATAAGGCCGGTGCTGTTCTGGTAGTCGATAGGGTCATCGTCGCTGATGGTGCCGCCCTCGCCGCCAAAGTGACACTCCACGATGTCCAGGGAGAACGGGGGCGGGGCGTCCTCATCGTCTGCATACCGGCGGTCTCGCTGGGCCTGAACTTCCTCCACGATCTGCTCCCGCAGCTCCACGAGGCGGTCAAAGACGCCGACGCCCAGGCCGTCACAGTCGATTTTGACGTGTATCTCTGCCCAGGGCTGCTCCAGGGCATAGCGCTTGATGAGCTGGACGGCCTTGCCGCTCAGCTCCATGGTGTCGTTGTGGTGGTATATCTCCGGCTTTTCCTGGAGCTTCTTGTCCAGGACAGGGGATAGGACGCTGCTGTCATCGCCGTAGCGGGCGACGTCAATCCCGATGTCCACACGGGCCGCCCGGTCAATCTCCGGGGCCTCGGCCTCGCTTGCCCGCTCTGCCCACTCCATCGGTATGAAGCTGTCAGGCAGGGCCTTGGGGAACTCCCCGGCCACACGGACCCGAAAAACGTCGCTGTCCTCACCAAACATATCAATGATGGTGTCGATGAACTGCTGATCTACTCGGCTGCTGTCCCGCCCATCAATGTGCATGGCGTTGTAAAGCTCGCGGGACTTGTGGTGGCTGTCATAGAAAAAGCCGGTAATCTTCGTGGGGTTCCCACACATTACCAGCTTTGCACCCTCCGTAGATAGTGCGCCGAGGACCGGCTCGAATATCTCATCTCGGACGCCGGAGGCTTCGTCGATGATGTAGAGCACGTGCTCTGCGTGAAAGCCCTGGAGGGCGTCGGGCTTACTGGCCGTCCGGCCTACCGCGAACCACTCTTCCGGGTGGCCTCTCATGTAGACCTTTTCCTTGGTCCATATCAGCTCTTGAGACAGAGCCGGGTTACTGCGGAGCCATTTCGCAATCTCGGCCCACAGGATGTCCCATAGCTGGTGCTGGGTGGGGGCGGTGCAGGGTATCTTGGGATATGGCCTGGTAGTCAGGAACCAGATAGCAAGCCAGCTCTCCACCGCGCTCTTGCCGATGCCGTGGCCGGAGCGTACAGAGGTCATGGGGTACTGAGCTACGCTGTTCAGGATGGCCCTCTGATTGCTGTCCGGCTTGGCCCTTATGATGTCCTCCACGAAGTCCACCGGATTGTCGGCGTAGTAGAGGATGGCGTCACTTGTCAGGTTCATTTTGCTGCTTCCTCCGTTCCCACGCCTCGGATATGACGGCGGCAAGGCTGCTGTCGGCCTGCTCATTCGCCTTGCCCGGTGCGGTATCGGCCTCCAGCTCCATGCGGTTCTCACGCTCCAGCTTGGTAGCCTCTCGGATGAACGCCACAAGGTTCTTCGGGTCTATCTCGCTGGGGTCCATGTCCTTGAGGGCCTGCAACGCCTTTTCCTGCAATTTCAGGGCGATGCTGATATGACGGTCAGCCATTTTCCGGCGCTTCTTGACGGCCTGGGCATGGGCTTTCCTCTGGACGTCAACGTCGTATGCGGCGGTCCGCTCCACCCACTGATAGGTGCGGCTCCATCGGCCTATGAGCGTGGTACTTTTGTTTAACTGCTTAGCAACCGCCCGGATGCTGCGCTCTTCCCCCAGCTCCAGGTAGACCGAAAACGCCTCATACGCTTTGACACCCTCGCCCTCCAGACGCTCCCACGGCTCGGTGTCTCTGTGCTTCGGCATTCCGATCTACCCTCCTTTCGGGGCCGGTAGCCGTCACTTAACGGCTATCCAGCCACAGAAATTCAGACAGCGCCAAAACATATCGACTTGCCGAAAACCGGCGGTCCGCATCATGTCCACGCTCCACTCGGCCTTGAGCGGAGACAGCACATTTTCCAGGCTGCGCCGCTTGGACATGATTTGCTTATCGGTATAGCCGTTTTCCCGCTTCATCTCGTAGTAGAGGTCCACCATCAGGTCATCCATGTTTTCGCTGAGGATTTTCTCTACAAAGATGAACGCCCCGCCGTCGGTCAGGCCGTCGTAAATCTGCTTGAGCATCCGGGGCCGGTAGGACGTCGGCATGAACTGCATGGACAGAACGGAGAGGACCAGGCTGCTCTTTTGCTCAAATGGCAAATACTCCCAAATATTCCCTTGCCGAACCGTGACGTTGACGTCTGCCCGGAAGCGCTTCTCGCAGGCTTCCACCATGGCCGGTGCGTTATCCACCAGCAGAAAGTTATTGCTCTGGCCGTACTTCGCCACGAATGGCTCCACGGCCAGGCCGGTGCTGCACCCCACGTCCACAATCAGGGTCTCCGGCTGGATGAAGCGCTCGCCCAGCTTGTAGGTAAGCGCCCGCATAGATCGGTAGTCCGGGATGCTGCGCTCAAGCATATTGGCGAAGCAGGCGGCCACTTCTCCGTTGAACTCCCATTTCTCCCCAGGGTGTACGTTGTCTCTCATTTTGCCTCTCCTTTCGTCGGAGGGGGCAGGCGAATACCGAGCCGGTGCTCAAACGCTTCCCGCGCTCGCTGAGACAGTCCCATGCGTGAGCCGTCCGGGTAGGGAAGCTCAAATTCAAAGTCCAGCGCAGCGGCCAGGGCCGCAGGGTCCACTATCGGGTCTGCCGCCTCCATGTACCAGAATTTTGTTATCATCTCCAGGCGCTTCACGGTACGGAAGCACGGGGCGAAGATTGCCCGCATCTCTTCCTCGGTGTGGCCCTTTTGGACCTTGGGGTGTGCTCCGATGTCCCCCAGGATGGTGTTAGGTTCATAGTCCAGGTCAAAGGTCAGGATTTTTTCTGCGGCCATAAACTTTTTCTTTGTATTCACGAACTGCGGGGCCTTGTTGCTCTGGCACCAGCAGACCACCATCCCGTCCGGGGCGCACAGGGCCGCCGCGATGACGGCAATCTGCTTCCGGTCCGCCATAAAGGGGACGCTGTTGAACACGCTGGAGATAAAGACGCTGCTGTACGGCGTCCCGGCCTCCACTTCGTCCAGGAAGCGGGCGGCAATCTCCAGGCTCTTTTCCTTGTGGATTTTCTCGCCCACAGTCACGAAGTACGGCTCAAAGACCGATACCTGAATACCGGCCTTGCGGAGCGTCCGGGTGTTGTTGAGCTTCCCGGCTCCAAAGTCTACCACACTGGACCCGTAGTGTCGGCGCCAGGTCTCCAGGGCCGCGCCCTCCAGCTTGCAGAAGTCCCGCCCGCAGTTCTTCGGGAACACGCCCTTAAAGAAGCCGTCCCCCAGGGCGGCGTTGCCCTCGGCGTCGGTCTCCCTGGTGTTCCGCTCCCGCATGAAGCTGTTGAAGCGCAGATCGTCGGCGTAGGTGCTTTCCATGTCAAAGTCCATGGATAACAGGTTGAGCATGGAGGACGCGAAAGCCTCTTGCTCCGGCCTCACCTTGACGCAGGCGATGACCTTTCTTCCGGCCTCCGCTGCTACTTGCAGGCGGCCTATCCCGTTGATGACGTTCCCAGCCTCTCCGATGACTACCGGCATGGCACTCCCGATGCGGCGCTCCAGGGATTTTGCAAGCTGCTTGATGTGGGTGTCGAAGCTCCGGTGATTGAGCTTTGCCAGCTTTACGACGTCCATCCGGCGCAGGGCGTAGACGCAGGGAAATGACGCTTCGGTCCCCGGCTCGATGTCCGGCAGCTCCCCGGTCATGGCCTCGATGTCCATTTCATAGAGGCGGCGTCGGATGATGGCGCAGGTGTCTTGCTTCTGGAGGTCATTCGTGGCCCGGTTGAAGAGGACGTTCACGGCCCGCCGCTCTCCCAGGGTCTTCCCGCTCACATACTCCACGGGTATCTGCCGGAAGCCCATGCGGGAGGCCACAAGATGCCGCTGGTGCCCGCTCAGGATTTCGCCGCTCTCATCGGCGTAGATCGGGAGCAGGAAGCCCAGCTTGCGGAGGGACAGCTCCGTGAGGGCCAGACGCTTTTCATCGTTGCGCCGGGGGTTATACTCCGACGCTCGCACGGCGTCAATGGGGACAAGTTTAATCATGGCGCAGCAACCTCCGTTTCATCTCCTGGGCGATTTCTCCCTGGTCGAAGATGCCGGCGTCCCGGATGCTCTCGACCAGGCGCTTGTAGCGCGGGACCTCGACCTTGAAGTGTAGGTGTCCAATTCGGACAACCGTAGTCCCCATGGCAGGCTCATCGTCACCGCCGGCGGGTTCGTCCTCTTCCTCGCCGTCGGCGTCCTCGGCGTCCGGGTCTTCGTCCTGGTCCCAATCCGGGTCATCGTCGGCGTCCTCGCCCTCGCCGTCCCCGCCGAGCTGCCGGTAGACCAGGACCTCATCGCGGTCAAAGCCGGTCTCAAACTCCAGGACCTCATCATCCCGCAGCAGCTCGCCCAGGCGGTCAGTGTCCCAGCGTCCCTCAATGCGGTTCAGGGCAAGGCAGAGTTTCTTCTCCTTGCTTTCGTCCGGCTGGTCAATGACGGAGCAGAGCACTTCTTTCCATCCCAGGTCCCGGAGGACCACAAGGCGCTGATTACCACCAATGCAGCGCATATTGTGGAGGTTCACGACCGGCGGCTCCACCATGCCGTTAAGCTCAATACTCCGGCGCAGGGCCTTGTACTCATCGCTTCCGCGCTCGATGTCCTCACGGGGGTTATACGGGGCGGCCACGATGTCGGAGATCTTCAGCATCTCCAGTCTGGTTTCATACTTCATCGAAAAGCCTCCCTTTCAGCTCCGCACAGACAAGCTCCTGGGTAAAGCCCACCTTTTCCCGGACATCTGCCATAAGGTCCTCAAACTCCGCTTCCTCCAGACGGAAAGAGAAGTCGCCCACGGTACACTTAATGCCGTCGGCGGTGTCCTCTTTCTTGCCCAGGGAGGGCGGTTCCTCATCCTCGCCCAGCTCGCCGCCGATTTCCCCCAGGAGATCGTCAATGTCTGCCTGGGTAAAGCCGGTGGCGAGTAGGCTCTCTCCATCGTCGATGAGCTGCTGGATGATGTCGGCCAGTTGGCCGTAGTCCCATTCGCCGTCCAGCTTGTTCAGGGCGATGCACAGCGCCTTGGCCTGGGCCTCCGGCATATCCACCACGACGGCGTTTGTCTCAGTCTCCCCGGCGGCCAGCAGGACGGAAAGCCGCTGGTGTCCTCCGATCAGGCAGTTGTCCCGGATGTTCACGATGAGGGGCAGGACCAGGCCGTTTTCCTCAATGCTCGCGTCCAGGGCTTTATACTCCTGGTCCTTGGGCGTGAGCTGCACCCTGGGGTTATAGGGGGCCGGTTTGATGTCGGCCAGCTTGATTACTCTGGTTTCCACGCTTCCACTCCTTTCAGATTTGGGCAATAAAAAAGCGGGGCGCTCTCGCGTCCCGCCTGGTGGCTGATATTCTGTTATCCGAATAGGCTGCACTGGTCGAAAGCCGGGACCCTCGCCATGCCCGCCGATTTGATGAAGCGGTCATAGGGGGCAGCCTCGATGCCGAACCGCGCATACATGGCCCGCGTCTTCGGATTGCTCTCCACCGCGTAGTAGTGCGCCCCCTCCGGGCCATTCTGTGCGCCGTGCCGGGGTAGGATGAAGCGCCGGAGGGCGCTCTCCTTGAAGACCGGAGGCTCCGCGTTGATGTCGTTGAAGTACCACTCCTGGGGCTGCCAGCCGGTTTTCCGCTTGATGTTCGCCATGGTCTGCTTCATCTGGTAGTCCGGTCTGGCCGTCACGATGATAACATAGTCATCCCGGATGGCCTCAATCAGATCGGCCCGGTACTCTTCGGCCTCCATGCGCCGGGAGAATGGCCGGAGCATTCGCGTGTCCGCCTGGTTTCCTACCAGGGTGTAGTTTAGATCGAGTAGGCAGATGTTTTTCATAGGTTAGTTACTCCTTTGCTTTTTCCTACCGTTATTATACCACATTTTGGGGCTTCTGTCACAGGTTTTCACAAAAAAGATGCCCGTAATTTAGTATTTATGACGGTTTTCTCTACCCACACTCTTTCATTGTGGATGAGTATAACACAGATAAATTGCACCGTCAAATTGTAAAATTGCACGGCAAAATTGCAAGCCCTTATCTCAAGGCTTCCGCGCCGTATAGCCAGACTGCGACGCGCTGCACAAGCCTCTTTCGGTGCCGCCAGACGGTGGAGGTATCGCACTCCAGGGCCTCAGCTATGTCCCCGTCATCCACGTCATCCAGGTACTTCCCGGACAGCGCCCGGTAGTAGGGGTCATCCCGGACCGTGGCGAGCGCCCGCTCCAGGGTCTCAATCTCATAGCGGTCCGCCGCGATGGTAGCCTCCATGTCCATGAGAACGGCCTCCCATATCTCATCCGGGGTGAGCCGGTTCCCGTTCTTGACAAACCGGGTGATGCTCTTGCTCCGCTCTCTCGGTCCGTAGAGCTTGAATTCTTCCAGCCGCTCAAGGTCATCCTCCAGCTTGATTTTCAGGGTGGGCAGGCCGTAGAGACGGCGCTCAGTAGCCTTGAAAGCATCTTTGGCGGTGCGCTCGGCAGAGATGCGTCCGGCTTCAACGGCCTGCATGATGATGTCCCTGATGTTCTCCTGTGATTTGCCCATTGATTTTGTCGCCTCCCATGTGGTAATAGCTTTGTCACGGGCTGTCTTCCCTCCGGGGGAGGCGGCTTTTTTATTTGCTCAGGGCTTCCCGCCCTTTATGATCTGGAAGTTTCTTCGGCGCGTCTCTGCGGCCCTCGCCCTCCGCTGCTCAACTATCCTCTGCATCTCAAGGTACTTTTCCGGGAACTTGTGCCTTGGGCAGTCCGGGCGCCACTGGCTGCGCTTGGAGAAGTCGCCGTCGTAGTGCTTGCACTCATCGCAGCAGAAGCAGATGTCCTCGGCGTTCTGGACCTCGCCCGGCGTTATGTACCACGCCTCCAGCTCTGCATTGTAGAGACAGTGATCGCAGGCGCACCCGTAGCAGCTCATGGCGTGTTGATGTCCACGGCGATGCACTCCACCCAGGGGAGGGCGTTATAGGCTTCCCGGGCCTCCTTGTCCGTCATGGAGAGAAATTCATCGTACCCCTTTACTTCGATGAGAACGGCCTCAACATCTTCATCGTCAAAGAAAAAGATGTGTTCCTCTGAAACCAGGTACTTTGTGACACTGGCCGGACCCCAGGCCCCCATCCAGCGAGCGCACCCGTCATCACAGACAATCTCGCTGTCCACCATCGGGACGATAGGCAGCTCCGGGTGGGCCTTAATCAGCTCCAGCAGATCAGAAATATACTTGTCCATATCTCATCCTCCGTGGTTCACTTGACGCCATTAACCGCCGTCTGGAGCAGAAAGCCCAAGAGATGCCAGACGCGGTCCTTGATTTTCTTCATGCAGATTTCGCGGCCCAACTTCTCATCGTAGTTTTCAGGGCTTACGCAGGAAGACGCCTCCACCAGCTCAAAGCCATTCCGCAGCATGGCCCGGACGATGGTGGTTTTCTCCCCGGCGGTCTGCGTCCAGGTCTCCAGGATGAAGTTATCCACCATCTCCTGACTGATGCTGGGCTTGCTGGCCCGCAGCTCCTTGTTGGTCTCCAGGGGCAGATAGGCCCGCTCAAACGTGTCCTTGGGGGACCAGCTCACATACCCATCAGCGTACCGGACGCGGTAGCCGTCCTCCACGCTGGGAAAGTTGGGGAACGCCTCGGACGGGTCATCGGTGATGGTGACGCGCCCCTGGCCGTCCATGCAGCGGTAGGCAGGCTCGGCCTCAATAATCTTGGTCCCGATGTACTGTTTCATTTCTCATGTCCTCCAGTAAAGATATTTTTGAGCCGGTCCAGCAGGCTCAGCCGCTTGTCGGGGTGGGTGTCGGCTTCCTCCTTGCTCCACACGGCTTCCAAAACGTAGTCCTCCCCGCCGTCTCCCTTGGTGTGGATGAACACCGGAGTAGCAGCGATGGTCTCCAGCTCCGCGACCCGGCGCTCCAGGTTGCGGAGACGGTGCTCCCGGCGGGCGCTCATCTCTGACCCTCCATCAGCTCGCCCAGGCGGTTTTTCACCCGGACCAGGATGTCAAGCTCACGCTGGGCCGCTTTCTGTGCGGCTGGCATAGCGGCCCGCAGCACCGGCGAGATGGCGCCCATGATGGCGGTGCTGCCCTCCGGTGGGTTGACTTGCTTCTCCCGCTTCTCAATGAGACCTTGGAGGTCTGCAAGAAGCTGGACGTCTTTCTGAAAATTACTCATGGTGTGTCCTCCAATCCCTCCAGGAACAGCAGCACACCAGGGCCGCCGATGCGGACCTCATAGGGCGCTGCCTCCTGGGGCGTGATGTACTTATGCCCAAACCGGCCTTTCATGTCCCGCCAGACTGTCCAGGGGACGCGGTAAAATCCCACGGACCCAAAGGAACACAGGACAAAGACCACGGCTCCGAATTGATGCGCCCGCTCCAGGCGCTCCGTCTGGTCCGCTGTCACACGGTCCTGGGTCATCTTCTCAACGTCGGTGTACTTGGCCTCGAAGTTGACCGCTCGGCCTCCGAACAGAAAGCCCTTGTAGTCGGCCTGGGCCGTGCTGGTGTAGTGCGCGATGAACTTCCCGCCGCCCAGGTCCTTAGTCGGTTGCATCGGCTCCGGCGTCTTCTCAATGTCCGCGATCTGGCGGCTCCGGTAGAAGTCGCAGGCCCCGTTTATCATCTGCTCAAAAAAGGCTCCCTGGGCGCGGTTCTTCCGGTTCTGGTATCTAAGGGCTGCTTTCGCCCTCTCGTTTGGTGTCATGCTCTAACATCGTCCTCCCCTCGGCCTCGGTGGAGAATACAGTCTTCCCCCAGGCATCCAGCAGGGCCAGGGTAAAGGGGATAGGCTCTACAATGCGGCGCGGGGTGACTACTCTGCCAAAGAGGAACTTCTCGGCCTCCCGGACCCCGTAGTGACAGGCCGGATTGTCCCGTACCCGCCATACCGTAGCGCCCAGGGGGACCGGCAAGCGCAGTAGCAGGCCCGCCGCCTCATCCCTCCGGTATTGTTCCAGCTCCCTCAGCGCCGCACCATAGATGCCCATTGTCTACTCTCCTAACTTTTAAGGCTTATTTGTTCGTTTTTTTATGGTGTTTTCCACAAATTCCACACACTTCTCCACAGGACTTCGCCGCTCTCATCAGCTCATCCACCACACGCCCAGGGGAAATACCCAGGCGCTCGGCCTCGGCCTCCAGGTGGTAGGCTGTCTGCGACGATACGCGGATGGTGATTTTCTTTCGATACTCGCTCATGCCTCGCCTCCGCCGGTAGGCCGGAGGTAGCCATTTTCAACGGCCATGGCCCGGATTTTACGGATGGTGGCGTCGCTGACCCGCAGGCCGGTGTCGCTCCTGGTAGCCAGGCTGTCAATAAAGCCGTTGATGACTTTCTCAAGCTCATCCTGTGAGATGACGATAGGGCGGTTGCGCCCTTCCAGCTCATCCAGGTAGGCGCAGAGCTGAGCGTCGGTCATCTTCCGCACCCGGATTGCCCGGTCGTGCTGCTCCTGTTCAAAGCCGGTCCTCCGGCAGCTTCGCTTCTTCAATAGTTCTCCCTCCAGTTATTTTCCGTCTACCCGTACCATGCCCTCCGGGTACTCCTGAATGAGAGGGCCGCCCCACAGGTCTTTCAGACTGTTTTTCATAAAGACAGGGACCCCGGCAGACTGAGCAACTTCCGTGATGGCCTCTACCCATTCCCGCTTCGGCTGCTTTCGCTTGCTTCCCGGCCCGGTCATGGCTCCGATGATGACCCAAAGAGGCTCGCCCAACCGCCGGAAACCGGCGCAGTCATCCGCGCTGAACGGCTCCAGCAGCGGCTCAATGCTCAAGAACGTGTTGACGCAGGAAGCTCCAAAGTATTCCGTTTCGGGGCTGGTGATCGTGGTCCCATACCAGAAGTTCCGCTCCATGGGAAGCTTCCCGGCGTGGCCCATGTCAAGATACCTCTGCGGGTTCTTGGTGAGGAACAGGTAAGTATGCTGCGGCGCTCGCTTGCAGGCGGCGAAGACATCCTCAATCCAGATGTCCGGCACCCACTCCCCGAACAGGTCTCCCATGCTGGAGACGAAGATCCGTGCAGGCGTCTTCCGCTTCTCAGGATAGTCCATGGTGTAGGCGTGATAGGTGGGGGCAAAGCCCTTGGGGTACGCGGTAGAGCGCGCAGGCTCCCCGGTTTCGTCGCAGAGCTTGGTAGGCTGCTCCACGTAGTAGCACCCGGTCCCCTTGGGTAGTACCTCCAGTGGCTCAATGATGGGCCGCTCGCAGGGGTGCGGGCCAAACCTGGACACCATGCGCCGGGCGTAGCAGTATTCGCACCCGTGCTTGCACCCCGTTACGGGGTTCCATGTGTGGCTGCACCACTCAATGTCGGTTTTGTGAATATTCATAGGTCAGTCTCCCTCGCGCTTGGGGGCGGTGGCCCCCATGTCAAATAAGCTGCATTGGTTCTCCATCATCTTCCGGTCGGCCTCTTCCTGCTTTATCTTCCGCAGGCAGCAGGGACCGTACCCATCCCGCAAGCCCTGGGAGGATGTCAGCAGACCTCCACACCGCTTGCACCGGCGGGCCGGGATGGTGAACACTTCATCGTGCATAGGCTACACTCCAAACGCGATTAGAATAGACAGGGCCAGCAGGCCCGCAGATGTAACCTTTGCGCCGTTGCTCCGGTCATTCATGGTCTTGCCCCCAAATGTGTAGCAAAATCCAGAAAATGTAATCAGGATGAAGAGGGTCCACGTAAACAGCAGCATCGTCATTCACCCAGCAGCTCGCAAAGGTGCTCCAGCTTGGCAATCTCCATGTCGGTGTTGTCACCGAAGATGACGTGGAGCTGGTTCAGCATGATTTCCACATCAGCCCTCTCTTCGGAGATCGCCGCCAGGATTTCCGCCTCATCGCCCTGCTCATGGTCCTTGAAGCGCAGATACTTGAGTAGGGCCTTTTGCAGCTCACTCATCTCTTCCACCGCCATGAGGATTTGAGCGCTCTCCCCGAACTGCTCCACGGCCTGCTCATAGAGGGCCATTTCCGCTTGCTCCGGGGTCTCATCCACTCCAGGCTGCGGACCGTCGGCGGGCCGGATTTCTGCCGCTCTCTTCTTGTCCTCGGCGTCAAGGATAGATGCCAAGATGTCAGATTTCAGAGTTAAAGCCGGGCGCACACCCCCGTCGCCGTTGCACGCCGATGAGGTTAGTTGAGGCTCCCGTCCGGGCCCACGCAGCGCACGAAAGAGGTCCCGGAACTCTTCGGGGTCCCGTCCGGCGTGATGAGCCAGCGCCAATGCTCCGGCGCGGGGTGCAGATCGCGGGTCTGCCGGTACTCATCGGCGGTGAGCATCGTTACCTTGTCCAGACAGTTTCCGTAGTCCCGGAGGCCGTCATCGGCTGTCAGGTCGCGGTAGGTGGGGACAATGGCGTCTTTCAGGCCGGGGCATTCAGCGATGAGGTTATCCAGGAACTCGCCGTTGAGCCGCTTCCGCAGGCTCGCCTTGTTCCAGTCGTTGCATTCGTTCTCATCAAAGGGGGCCTGGAAGACGTCTTCGGTGGCCTCACAGAAATGGAGATCGGAGCAGTCCGGCGTCGGCGCCGGAGTGGTCCGCAGCACAATCCAGTCCAGACCGGCCACGTGGAACACGTCTCCGTACTTGAAAGTCCTCTTTTGCTCTTGCATGGTAAATTCCTCCTGATTTTTATTTCCCCGGCTTCTGGCCGTGGTTTATCTGTGGTGGCTTGACCTGTCCGCACCGGGTCTGGTGGTTCAAGCGGGGGTTCTTGCAATTCTTATCCCGGTAGCCGCAATCGGCGCAGCAGATGTTACCGTGCCGCCGGTCGCAGTTGAAGATATTGCATCGACGTGGGGCTGTTTTGCTCATTGTCTGCACCATCATTCCATATCATCATCAGAGGTCAGGCCGCTCAGTCTTGCAGTAGATACCAGGTCTCTTAAAACCGCTCGCATGGCCTCCGTTTTCTTTTCTTCGGGCTGCCTCATAGCGTCCTTGGCTTTGCTTGCCAGTACGGAGATTGAACCTCTAAGGTTAATAAGCTGGGAATAGTCATCGCTCGCCTGGGCCGCCATCCTCATGGCATCGGCCAGCTCCTCGGCATTCCGGCGCTCTCGGTCATACCTGGAAATTCCGGTTTCCTGGTAGTTCTGGTACGCTCTCTCAGCCTTAGCCTCGTACTTTTCGGTCAAAACCTCCAGCTCCGCCTTGCTCAACATATCTCGTTACCTCCCAAAGTAGATACCGCAGTCCTCGCAGTAGATGACGTCGGCTCCCTGTTCAAATTCGGCCTGGTAGATGTACCCCTGCCCGTAAAGGTCCGAGTGCTCACCACTCAGGATGTCCCGTGCGGTCTCCCAGGCCCGCGCAACGGTGTGGGCCTCTCCGGGCTTGACGGCCCGGTCCGGCCACACTACGCCGGTCCAATAAAAGCGCCCATACTGCCGGTAGGCCGTGAGCACTTCCTCCACGGTGTCCGGGAAACGGTCATCCTCCATCCGGTTCAGGATGACATCGCCCACACGATGGCGGCACAGGTCGCAGCAGGCGTCCCCGCCCGCCTCCTGGTAGATCGCGCAGGCCAGCATCTCAACCTCTTCCTCGGTCCAACCGGGATAGGGCGAGACGGTGGGGACCGGCGATGCGGTGAGGGTAGGCGTCGGGTCCACCATCAGGACCGGAAGCTCCGTCGCGTCCGCAGGCTCAGCAAAGGCCGCACCTCTGGCCTGCCCTGGCGTAAACAGGGCGCTCACAAACACCAGGGCGCACAGGGCGCCACAAGCAAGGGTCATCGTCCGTTCTTTCACTTGTTCCATCCTCTCCGTTCATAGAATTTTTCTTCGTTTTCGTAGGCTTCCTCTACGGTTTTAATGCCACAGTCCCTAAGATTTCGCATGACGCTCTCAATGTACCCCCAAAAGAGCTTCCCACGCTTCCGGCCCTGTTCAAAGGCGTAGCCCAGCAGCTCCTTGTTTTCCTCCGGGAATGACATGGACCACTCTCCATCCTCATTCTGAGACTGGACCATGATCTGAAAGAACGTCCGCTTCTCATCGTATGGCCCAGGGGTCTTGCCTGGGAAGAACTCTGCCCACAGGTGGGCGGTGGTCTCCGCAAGCTCCACCCCCAGGGCCTCCGTGTAGCCGAAATAGCTTGTCGGGTCCTCTTTGAACTCTGCCAGGAAGTCTCCCTCCAGGTCATCCGGGGGCGGCTGACAGCCCTCCATCTCTTCCACTGAGCGGAGATGGTAGGTGCTGGGCCGCCCCTTGATGCCTGGGGTGAAGTCCAGATAGCCGCCGTCTATAAGCTCCTGTCGGGCCGCTATGGTGGTGGTCCTTGATTTAGTGTTTATCATCGCGCATAGCCTACTGTTGTCCAGGGCGAAGTGCTCCGGCCAGCGCAGGCTATTGGCTAAATCCATCAGCTTGTACCATAGGAGCTGCGCGGCCATGGATAGAGGGGTCCGCCTCATGCGGTTGGCGAAAGCTCGGTGCTCCATGATGTACCTCAGGCGGACCCCTCCTTTCCGTGGATTTGAGGCCGCCCGGCCTCATGGGTTTCACTCCATCGTTACAGAGCTACCGTCTTCGCCGCCGGTCACGATGATATTTTGACTGAACCGCGCTTTCATGGTCGGGTCATGGGAGATAGCCAAAATCCGCATATTGGGGTTTCTGGCCGCCATGTTCACCAGCGCGTCCGCGTAAGCCTCCGTCCCGTCCGCGTCCAGGAAGGGCGGCTCATCAATGAAGAGCATACCGAGCTGGACGCCTGCCCTCCGTGCCTTGACGTCGGCCAGGCCCAGGGTGACGGCCAGGGCTATCTTCACCTTTTCGCCGCCGCTGTGGGACTGATAGGGCCGGTTCCCGCCGGTGATGGTGTTAATCCAGACCTCCAGGCTGTTGACTACCGTTTTTGTGCTCTTCTGCTCGCGCTCGGTGCGGATGTCAACGGCCATGCGCCCGCCGGTCATGGCGGCCAGGATGTCGTTGCTCTGCCGCATAATCTCCGGGACCACACCCCGGATAATCATGTACTGAATACCGTCCAGGCCAAAGGCTTGAGTAAGCACCGTATAGTCATTCAGGGTGGCCGCCGCGTCCTCGATGTCCCGCCGGAGCTTTGCCGTCTGCGCCTCGGCCTCGGAGATCGCCTCCAGCTTGGCCTTGATGACCCCGCGCTGGGTAGCAAATTCGGTGAGGCTCTTCCGGCGGCTCTCCAGGGCGGCCCGCAGGCCCTTAACGTCCCCAGGCGCTTTCGGTGCTCGCTGCCGGATGTCCTCGGCCTCCTGGTGCGCGGTGGTGACTTTCCGGGTCAGCTCCGCAATCTCCAGGCGCAGGCGCTCAAGCTGCGGCTCCAGGGCGTCGGCGGTCGCGCCGGCCGCTTGGCAGTCGGCCAGATGTCCGGCGATGGGTTCATCGTCTTCAATGCTCTTCTTCGCGGCCTGGTACTCGATGACCGCCAGCCCCAGGGCCGCCCGCTCCGCGTCAATCTCCACAGTCCGCTCCTTGGCGTCCTGGGCGGTCTGTTCGGCGGCCTGGATGGAGGCGGTGATTTCCTCCAGCTTCGCTTCTGCCGCCGCGATCTGCGGCGCGATGGCGGTCATGGTCCGGTAGGTATGCTCCTTGGCCTCCAGCTCCGCCAGGTCTCCCGACGGATTACCCAGGGCCTCATGCGCTGCCAGGACCTCTTCATAGGCTTTCGTCAGCTCTTCATACCGGGCGCGGTCCTCCGCTTTCATGGTCTCCAGGGAGTAGGACAGCTCCGGGATAGCGGCCTGAGCTGCCACAGCGGACACCAGGAACTTGCAAGTAGCGGTCTCCGGCACAGGGCAACCGCTGTCGGCCAGCTTCCCGGCCTCGGCCTGAGCCGCCGCAAGGCGGGATTGAAGCTCCCCGATGCGGACCCGGCTGTCTGCCAGGTGCTTGTCTTTGGCCTCCCGTGCGGCCAGCAGCGCCTTAGTAGTCTCAAAGGACTTGGCAAGCCGCTCCTGGGCCTCCGCTTTTACCGGGGCCAGGGCGTCAAGCGCGGCCTGGGCCGCCTCCACGTCCGGCTTTCTGTCGATGATGTCCTGGTACTGCCGGAGCTTTCTCCGGGCCGCCTCCGCGTCCAGCTCCGCCTTGCCGATTTCATCCCGGAGGCGGGACAGCTCCTTTAGCAGCTCCTTGTCCCGGTCCACCTTGGGGGAGAGGTCCTGGAGTTTTGCCCGCGCCGCCTTGACCCTCTCAGCGGCGTCCTGGGCGTCTCTGAGACCGTTTGCAAGGTGGCGGGCGTCCTGGTATTGGCCCTCCAGTTTCTCCAGCTCCAGAGCCTTTCTGTCTCGCTCCCGGTCATATTCCTTGGCCTGGGCGTCCTTATCCTCGGCCTGCCGTATCACTTCGGCAAGCAGAGCCTCGGCACTCTCCAGCGCCCGGAGGTCCGCCTCGCCGGATGCTACGTCATGGACAGCTTCGTCCATCTCTTCGGACAGCACCATGTCCTCATCCAGTAGCTCATCCTTTTCGCTGATCTGCTCGCCCAGGACGTTGATACGCTCCTTGAGGGCGGCGATGGTACGGCGCTGCTCCGTAGCGGATGCCTTGGCGATGTCCTCCATCCTGCCGTAGATGTCCAGGCCCAGGAGGGCAGATAGGACCTCCATGCGCCGGTCGCTGTCGGCGTCCAGGAAGAGGCCGTAGGCGTCCTGCCGGATGAGGGCGATGCTACAAAAGGTGTTGCAGTCCATACCGAGCAGCCGCTCAATGCGGGCCTGGGTCAGCTTCATGGTAGTGTCGCTCTCATCTGCCCAGGCGTCCCCCTCCGGGTTCCACCGCTGGAGGGCCAGGGTGCCGCGCCCGCTCTTGGTCCTGGTGCGGATGACCCGGTAGTCCTGCCCGCCCAGGGCAAAGGAAAAGATGATGCTGCCGCTTTTTGTCCCGTCGCGGACCCAGCCGCCGATGTCCTCTTTCCGGGTCTGCTCGTAGAGGCAGTCCGCGATTGCGTCCATGAAGAGAGAGGACTTGCCGACACCGTTCTGGCCGTTCACCATCGCCATGTGTACCGGGGAGAAGTCAAAGGCCGCCTCCGTGTAGCTCCGGTAGTTCTTGACCTCAATCGTCCGGGGCATAAAGGCTCCGGCGTGTTTGCTGTCCTCGCGTCCATCGTCGGCCTGCTTGATGATCGGCGCGGCCAGCTCCATGAGGCGGGCCGCTTTCTCGCCGGTGATGTCGTTGGTCTCCAGCCAGCGTGACAAGCACTCGGCGGGGCCGTCGTGCTCCGTGAGCTGGTCCTTGGCGTCCAGGGCCTCCACGTCATCCGGGATAATCTCGGCCACATAAAACGCTCCAGCGTCCATCAGGCGCTTTTGCAGCTCGGCCCGGTTAAAGGCTTTTTCCTGCTCCAGTGTGCAGGAATACCGGACCCGGACCACGCGCCCCTCCACATCCCCAGGATTGAGGGTGCCGCTGGAGATGAATTCGGACACGTCCTGCTGCTTCATCGTCACCGTCCGGTGTACTCGCTCCGGGGTGCGCTGGAACTCCGAGGCCACGCTCCGGTCCCCGTCTGAAAGCTGGTGCAGCCAGAAGCCATGAGCGGTCCCCTCATCGTTGAAAGTGAGCTGGTTCACGCTTCCGCAGTAGTAGGCCGATGTGGTAGAGCTGAGGCGCTGGGGCTTGTGGATGTGGCCGAAGCAGGCCAGGTCCACGCCCGCCGCGTCGATGGTGGCCGGGAGGACCACCACGTCCTGTCCGGCAAGGAACGTGCTGCCATTGTCAGCCTCGCTCCCGCTTACCGTGTAGTGGGCCGTGAGGATGGAGGGGAGGCTCCTGTCCAGCTCCGTAGCCAGCCCCAGGATGATGTCGTTGACAAGGGCGGTGGCGTTCCGGTTCTCCGTCTCCTTATCGGCACCAGGGCAGAAGAGGCGCAGCCGCGCCTTGTCGAAGCCGGGGACGGCCATGATCTGGACCGGCCCCTCCGATGTCACCAGGCGTTCCACCCTCGGCTCGGTGTAAATGTGTAGGTTCTTGAGGTCCGGCGTTGCCTTGCGGATGACCTCAAAGGCGCGGGGGTTATCATGGTTCATCGTGCCGAACAGCAGCACCACCGCGTCGCTGTACTCGCACAGAGGGACGATGAAGCGGGAAATGGCGTCGTTGACGTCATCCAGGGCGGTATCGGCCCACACGCGGGACCGATTGAAGAGATCGCCCGCGATGATGGTCACGGTCGGCCCCTCCGTCCGGGCCTTGTTCACAATGGCGTCCATGCACCGCAAGGTGTCTTGGCGGCGCAGATTTGCGCCGTCCTTGGTGGGGCCTGCCAGGTCCCCCAGGTGAATGTCGCCGGTGTGCAGTATCTTAATCATGGTCCGCCTCCTTTCTCGCGTCTTCCTTGGCCTGAGCTAAGGCTCCATCCAGGTAGGCCCGCCAATAGCGGCAATCCCCGCCGTCCGGCTCCCGGCTTTCCTCTTCCATGCGCTGCCGGGCAAATTCAATCACGCTCATCTCCTCTGCGCTCCTTTCATCTTCTCTTGGCACTCAGGGCAGAGGACCCGCCCAAAGGTGCGCTGACTGTACCCCACAATGTCCTCCGCGCTCCACTTACGGCCATTCCTGCTCTGACCGCCGGTAATCTCCCGGCGGCACTCCGAACAGAACACGCCCTGCGGCTCCGGGTCCGCCCAATCCGGGACAGCTCCGTACTCCGGCGATCTGCTCCAGCTATCCTCCGGCTCTTCCGGTGCCTCATCCCAGGGCATAGGCCCCTCATCCTCGTAGGGGGTGACGGTCTCGGCGGCCTGCGCCGCCGGGAGGCTCGCCCTGGACGCCTGGGTGGGCATCTCAAAGAGCATACCCATCGACTGGAGGTAGTTGCTCGCCACGGCCTGCTTGATTTCTGGGGCGTCCAGGTTGGGGACCACGCGGGCCACGATAAAGGGCTTTTTCAATTCCTCATAGGCGTAGGTCCCGGCCAGGCCCAGGGCGGCCCGGATAGCCCGCATAAAGGCTTTGCTCTCAGCCATGGCGGTGCGGTGGGGGAGGAAGCGCCGGAACTGCTGACCGTTGGCTCCGTCTTTCATCCCGGCGGCCTCCAGGGTGCAGTCAATCTCCTTGGTGGCTTTCATCAGCCGGAAGCCGCCGGACGGCTCCGGGACCCGGATAGTCACGGTGACGGCTACGTCGTGGACGTGCTCACAGGTGCCGCATACCCTGGGCTTTCCGGTGGCCCGCGCCATTTCAATGCACCGCTGGCAGCCCTCGGTCCGCTCGGTGGCGGTGTCCACGATGCTGATATTGGCCGCCGCAGCCAGCTTCATGCCGCCTACCTTGGTGATGGCAAAGGCGCTGCTGGACTTCTCGTAGTAGATGTCCTTGCTCGGCCCCCGGTTGGAGCTGTCCTGCCGGACGTCGAGCTGGACCTCGGAGACGGTGATCCGCTGGAGGTTGCTCGCTACCTGCATGGTGGTGACGGGGACCAGGACGTTGTACTTGTCCTTGGGGTACTTGTTGAGTTGGACGATGGCATTTTCCATATTGGGTAATCTCCTTTCGGCTTGACAGGGCCGGTAGGAATGTGCTACAATAATTCCAGGTTAGTTATTTTCGCGCTTGGCCGCTTCCCGTTGCACCGGGGGCGGCCTTTTCCTTTCCTAAGCCAATCAAGATGATGTCGTTGATACTCTCTTCCAGCTTCCGCAGGAAGTCCAGGGCCTCCATGAAGTCGGTCCGCTCGGAGGCATCTATCACGCCGTCAAAGGCGATTTCCTCCAGGCGGTCGGCCACGTCTTGACCGTCCTCGATGAGCCGCCGGACCCTGAGCGTCGCATGTGCAAGAGGGCGGTCGGTGGCCGTTCTCCCGATTGCCCGTCCTACCGGACAGGTAGCGCAATACCTGGGTAGGATGTCCGGGCTTTGGTAGCACTCTGCATAGACCAGGGCGTCTTCCGGCTCCATCTCCACGTCGCCGCGCTCATGGCGTCCTATGGTCTCCGGCGAATACGGAACAACGGTTGACGCCGTTCCCCGGCTGACAAATCCAGCCCTCATCCTTGCCTCCCGCAGATACGCGGGGGGCTTTTTTGTTGCTGCGATAGCCACTCTCATTCACCCGCTTTCTGGTATGATTTTGGTAGATGGTTCAGACCTGGGGCGCGATGCACTTCAACCGGCGGGCGGCTCTCATGGCGTTGTCGGTCAACTGCCGCTGCCATGCCCCCTGCGACGGCGCCCACCGGAAGCCCTCTCCCTTGAGTTCAGTTCGGATGTCCGCGTCGGGTTTCCCATCGAAGATGATCTGGAGGCGGTTCTCCGCGGTGTTCACCACGACCCGGCCCCCGTCGAACTCCCAGCCCTCCGGGGTGTTCTCGGTCCGCTTCTTGAGTTCCGCGATCCGGCCACGGATGCGCCGGATATTGGCGTTGTTGTTCTGGAGTTCATAGGCCGGATAACCGATGCGCCCGCAGAAGTCCGGCGCTCTGAGCTTGGCGATGTCCTCCGGGGTGTAGCCCAGCTCCGCGAGCTTGGCGTCTCCCTTGGCCGGGTCTTTCATGCGGATGGCGGCGTTGGCCGCTTTCATCATCTCCTGGTGCTTCTCCAGGGTGGCGAGCTTCGCCTCCAGCTTCTCCACGGCCTGCGGGTCATCGGAGCTGATGCCGCCGGTGCCGACGCTGCGGATTTTATCAAGCAAGCCCTGGATGTAGTTCCACTCTTCCAGGTTGCGGTCTCTGGCCGCGTTCTGCTTCTCTTTCTTGCGGACCGGGAAGTTACCGCCGCCGGAGATCAGGATGGAGGGGCAGCGGGCCTCGATGGAGTAACTGGCGTTCATGTTCTCGGCCAGCTTGCGGCAGTAGATTTCCAGCAGCCGGTCGATTTTCTCATGGTACATGGGGTCCACGCGCTGCTTCTGGCGCTCGGCCAGCTCGGTAGCCGCGTCCACCATACGGCGGTACTCGGCGGTCGCGCTCCCGGCCTTGTAGTCCCGGAAGCTGTTCATGTCATTGGCGCGGCGGGCAGCCTCTTCGTTGATGGTGTAGTAACTCATTTCGCGGCTCCTTTCTTTTTGGTCTTGACGATGCAGATCAGGGCCTCGCTTCGCCACATATCGTAGATGTCCTGGAGCTTGTTGGCGTTGCGGTAGTTCCGCATACTGTCATAGCGCTTCTTAGCCTCTTGCGGGGTATCGTGCTCAAAGACCATGTTCTTTTTCTCGCTGTCCGCGAGGAATGCCTTGAGCGCGGTTGTCTCTTCGCTGTCCTTACGGCTATTCTTCCGCTGGGGAAGCACTTGCAGATTGTAGGTTATTTTCACGCTTATTCCTCCTATGCCGAGTACACAAGATGGTCCTCGGTGATGATGTCTTCCCAGGTCATGCCGTCCGTGCCTGGGATGGGGTCATCCAGGCTCACGGTCTTAATGCGCCTGGATTGCTTGCGCTGCTCGTTGCCGATTGCACTCCGCATGGCAGCACAGGCGATGGTGGTAAACTCATAACGGTAAAGGTCCGGGCGGGCAAACCACCGCTTCACAGCCAGCAGATAGCCGAACACGGCAACATCGAGGTATTCATCCACCGGGAGGCCCCGATGTCTGACGTACCACTCCACAAGCCGGTAATGCTGCTCGGCTACGCTCCGTTCCGCCGGAGACAGGGTCGTGAGGGTCTGACGCCTGCACATAGTACCCCCCCCCGCAGCTTCGCTTCATCGTTTCGGCCCCCTCTCAGCAGTAGATCGGGTCCTTGCCACGGGGGACGGTCTCGCCCTGGAAGCAGCAGCCGCAGAATTGCCAGATACCGTTAGGCCACTCTCCGGCCACACGCTTGAACGTGTAGTAAGTAGGCCGGAGCCGCCCGGTCTCCGGGTCCTCCCGGTGGGAGTACGGTTCGCCCATCTGAGCGCACCGGGCGCTCATCGAGGCCGGAGGCAGACAGTCCATGGCGTCATCCGCAACGGCCTGCTCCACATAGTCGCCTATCTTGGCCTCGGAGTAGTTGAAGTTCTCCTGGGTGAAGATCGGCTTGCCGTTGTACTTGGCCGGGCGGTCCTGGCAGTCGCACCGCTCTCCGGGGTCAAGCGCCGCTCCGCAGCGGTCACACTTGTAGGTCCACATGATTTTTTCTCCTTTCCTTGACCGGTCCAGGTTTTCAGCTCCCAGCCGGTGAATACCAAGATTGCCGCGCTCGCGGGGATTGAAAAAGCCCCGGCGGTCTGGATTTGAAGCTGGATAACATCAATCATCAGTAGAATGAGGCGGGCCGTCACCATGGCCGCAAGGCAGAGGACGGACAGCCGGTAGTAGGCGCGGGCATAGCTCCGGCGTCTCTTGCTCTTCTCCATGGCTACGCCCCCCGTCTCGCGGACGCGTTCAGCTCATCCAGGCCGTAGCGCTCATGGAAATACCGCTTGATGACGCGCCCGTCACAGGTGCATTTGCCCTGGTTCTCCAGCTCGCGGTTGAGGCTCTTGATGACCTTGTAGCTCTTAGACTTGGAGTAGCCCAAAATCTGCATCACGTCCTCCACGAAGTAGAACATATCGTGGGCGGTCTTGAGGGGCTTCATCGCCATGGGTCATGCCTCCTTTTGCTCGTAGTTCGCCATGTACTCCCGGACAATGGGGATGAGCTGGTGGCCTGCACAGCGGCCCGTGGTGGTCTCAATCAGCGTCGTGTACTTGACGCCGGACCGCTCGGCCAGCTCTTTCACCGTCATTCCGGTCTGTGCGGTGAAGAGCCGGACCTCAATGCCGAAGTCGGTCTTCGGCTTAACTCGGTTTGCCGTTCTCATGCTTGGTTCCTCCTTGTATCTAATTTATACGGCTTGTTTTTTGGGTGGTTTTGGTATATACTGTTACCAGGTGTCCCGGCGCGGAATGAAGATAAAATCTCCATCTACCGGGTCGCAGGGTTCACCGTCAAAGGCGTTGCCCTGCTTCGTGCAGATGTCCGGTTTCCGGCCAGCTCGCGGGTCCACGTCCACCAGGAGGCGGCCCGTTCCGTCATCGTAGACCGGGCGGCTCCAGCTATCCCGGCCACGGTGGAAGATGGGTAGCAGTCCGCAAGTGTGGGGGTGGTAGGCCACACCCACGGCGTTCTCCAGCTTTCCAGCAGGCGTCCCGTAGATGCTTTCCCCGTTCGGGGTCAGCAGGGATAACATCTCTGACATCGAGGCTCCATCCCGGACGCTCCAGTAGGTGATCGGAGCGGCGTCGCAAACGACGCTTCGCCCTCCCGACCGGATGCGGATGACTTCACAGCCACAGTTCTTGCACTTCATCGGTATCAACCTCCAATCGCGGCCCGCTCCGGCGTATCGGCCAGGCGGCTTGTCGGGTCAAACTGCTTGCCATCCTGGTAGCCCAGGGCGCGGTAGGCGTCGCGCCAGCCGCCGGTCTTCTCCTTGCCGAACGATGTCTTCTTGCCCATGTCGGCCATGCTGTCATCCACAGCTTGAGGGACTACCATCACAAGGCCCCATTCCTGGTGCTGCTCTTCCTGCTCGCGGAACGCAGCCGCCACGCCACGGGTGAAGCCCCAGCCGTAGGCGTTGCACTTCTCACGGTAGGTCCCGGACGGGGCGCTGGGGTCTCGCTTGATGTTTGCCTTGATGGAGGCCATCACACAGTCATAGGCATAGAGGAAAATCCGCTTCGCAATCTCGAAGTCCTCTTCCAGCCCCACCAGGCCAATCCTGTTCGTCTTGCAGCCAGCGCCCCGGTTTCGGTAGGCTCGGCAGCAGTAGTGCTCCGCGATGATAGCGGACAGGGAGACGGCCCAGGGGTTCGTCATAGCGGTGCAAGTGACGTCCAGGACCTCCCGGATGACTTTCACCTTGTCGGCCTTTACGACCTCTTCCGGCCTGAGCTTGTGCTCGGCCATGAGTTCACGGGCCTTGAGCAGCGCGGCCTTGGCCTCGTTCTCATTCGGGCTTTCTGCCAGGGCCAGCAGCTTAGCGATTTTGTCCTTGATGTTGGTTGCCATACTCTCGCCTCCCTCTCAAACTTTCAGGTAGTGGATGTACCATCCACACCCGGCGGGGCCTTTGATGTCCGCCGAGTAGTCTCGCCCTCTTGAGATCACCTCGTACCGCTCCGGGTGGTCCATCATGTGGCGGACAGCCCTTGCATAGCGGGTTCGGTTGGAGGTTCTGAAAATAAACATTTGGTTAGCTCCTTTCGCACTTGGCCGCCGTTGCACCGGCGGTTAAGGGGTTATAGTTGTGTGGGCAGCTTCTCTCAGGTGGGGGAGTGGCGCATCGCCGCCCCCTCGCCGTAGTAGTAGCGGTAAACCTCCAGGCGCTCCGCGTACCGGATGTCAAGCACTTTCTCAAAGGCCCACTTGATGGTCTGGTAGTTCTTGAGGTTCTTCTCACACCAGGTCCGGCGCTCCTTGAGGTTGCGGGCCATGTTCATGTGAGCCTCTGCGGACAGCTCATAAATCCGGCTGACCGCTTCATCCAAAGTAAACACCGCATTCTCTCCTTTCAGCCATTTCAGGCACTCGGCCTGGGTCCCAAACTCTTCCGTCCAGGCGTTGCCGGTGCTGTTGTCAACCGGTCCAGGTCCCGCCGGCTTCTCCCACCAGGAAGAGGCCCAGCGGCTCATACCGCCCGGTCTCATAGCTGGAGGCCAGCAGATCGGCGGCCTCAGCTTGAGTAATCGTCCTCGGTTCCATCGCCGCCTCCTTGGCCTGTTGCCTTGTCGATGTACTCATACATCGACAAGTGCTCTTTGGTGAGTTCGTTCCGCATATCGTAGAGCTGTTCCCGGAGGAACCTGCGAGCCGCCCCTTTCGAGACCATCATTGAGATCACGCAGTCCACATAGCCGCAGGTGAACCTATCGCATTTCAGCTCTTCCCGGACGTCCAGCCACCTAACGCCCTTGTAGACTTTGCCGGTAAACCGGGTGATGATTTCGTCAATCTTACTTTCCTGCTCCCGGATGCTTTTGTTGACCGCGCAGCAGATGAAGTTGTTTTCCATGCCGCTGTCCCGCATGGCTTCGCGGGCGGCGATGATCTGCTGGTAGCAGTTCCAGGCGATGCGCCTCTCGTACTTGCGAGCAAGGACCTCGCGCTGCAATTCATACTTGTTGCGTTCCATAGGTTAGTTATCCTTTCTGCCCTCGTAACCTCCGGGGCGGGCGGTCATCACTCAGCGATGATGTAATCGCGCTTCATGCAGTTGATAGTGGCCCTGGCTCTTCCGGCCACATCTTCTGCCTGTTCCCGCGACTGATGCTCCAGCTTGGTCTTGCCGATAGGAACCGCACTCAAAAGCTGGTCGATTTCTTTCAGCAGCTCATCCAGGTCATCCAGGTAGGCTTCTCGGTTTAGTCATGGTTTTCCTTTCCGCCGGTTGCACCCGGCCTTTTAGCTTCGGGATGGTCCAGAGGTTGCCGTTCGTACCGCCGTTACCGCCTGCCGGTCATCCCCGGAGCTATGCCCGCTTCCGACCCGGCTTTCACTGCCGCTTCCTGTTTTATCCTCTGGCCCGTTCCCTGGGCCGTTTGTTTTTGGGTTTTTACCTTATTCCTTTGGCTTGATTATATTATATCACATTTGGGATGTAAGTCAATACTTTGGGAGCTAACGAATGAAAAATATTTACCTTATTTTTTGGGTACTTTGCATACCGCTTGGGAGGTGTTTCGATGACAATTTGCGAGCGGCTTTTCCATGAGCTTGACTCCAGAAACCTAACCGCATACGCGCTTTCTAAATTCATCGGCGTCAATACAACAACAACGACAAACTGGAAGCAGCGCGGCACCGACCCGCCTGCAAAGTATATAGCTCCCATCTGTGAATTCCTCGGCTGCTCTGTGAGCTACTTCCTGACCGGCAGCGACACGGAGCCAGAAACGAAAAAAGCGCCCGCCCTCGGAATATCCGAGAACGGACGAGAGATGCTGGAGCTTTACGAGAAGCTGCCGGAACGGGAGCAGCTACTCTTGATAGGCCGCCTCCAGGAGATGACCGCGCCCCTGCTGGGCGAAGTCAAAAAGAGCGGCGTTGCAGAGGCCAGGTCCTCTGGCGGGAAGGCCGTATAATCTGCGTCGATTTTAGGGGGTGATACCATGCAGAGAATAAGCCCACAGGCGGAGGCGCGTCTATCATCCGGCGTCCAGAAGTTCCAGCCCATCCTACGCCGGGCACAGCTCGCGGGCCGGAATGAGAGCGACACGGTAATGATAATCACGGACATTCTCTGCGAGGTCTTCGGCTACGACAAGTACGAAAACATCACGTCCGAGCTATGTATCAAGCAGCAGTTTTGTGATCTGGCCGTCCAGCTCAAAGGCAAGGTCCGCCTGTTGCTGGAATGCAAGGCCGTGGGCATCGCCCTTCGGGATGTCCACGTCTCCCAGGCCACGGGCTATGCGGCCAGCGCTGGGATTGATTGGGTGGTGCTCACCAACGGCATTACCTGGAGGATATATCAGGTCCTCTTCGGGAAGCCGGTGGAGACGGTGCTTGTCTGCGAGTTCAACTTCTGCGAGCTGAATGTGAACCGGCCAGAGGACTACGCCCCCCTCTACGCGCTGAGCATTGAGGCTTTCCAGGAAGAGGGGAACATAGCTCTGTCCCAGCTCTACGCCCAGCGTCGGGTCCTCAATCGTTTCATCGTGGGGCAGGTCCTCTTGAATGACTGGATGATTGGGACCATCCGCCGCTCCTTGGAGCGTCACTACCCAGGGGTCAAGATGAGCGACAGCGATGTCCGGCGCATACTCCAGGAAGAAGTCTTCCGGCATGAGATCGTCGAGGGACCCCAGGCCGAGGACGCCCGCCGGGATGTGGACGCTGCCAATGCCAGGATGCAGGCCGCCCAGAAAGAACGCCGGAAATAGGCTGTGGAAAACTCTGTGGAAAAGCTGTTGAAAACTAACCTGCCAAAACAGGCACCCAAAAAATGAGGTCTTAATCAGGACCTTATTTTGAAAAATAGGGTCCTAATCAGGACTGAATACCCAAAAAATGAGGTCCTAATCAGGACCCATAATAAGACAGTATGTATATAAGACTTAGTAATTATAATATTCCTCTATGCGCGTGCGCGTGCGCGAATAGAGCGTACATCGGTATTGGAGGTTGTGAACTGTGGAAAACTTGCCTATCGGCTATCTGAGCTGCCGGAGCTGCGGCTCCATCGAAAACTGCGCGGACCTGGTCTCCGGCCTCTGCCCTGTATGCCGGAGGGAGAGGGCAGCCCACCTTGCCCAGCTCCAGAGCGACTACCAGGAGGCGCTGCAAGCCGGGGACCCCGCCGCCTCTGTGGAGATCGCCCAGCTCATCCGGGACTACCAGCAGTCCGAGGGCGTCCGGCTCAAGAACGTGCCAGAGGCCTACCGGGTCTCCTGAAAAGGGGCCTGTGCGTATTTGGCCCGTGGGAGGCCCTATAAGCGCTTCTCCGTTCTGGGGGTCCTGGTATATTCATAGACCCCCTATCGTGGCTCCTGGGCCGTCCTGCACCCGCTCTGGCATGAATTTGGGAGACTTCCGAAAGGGTGATTGAAATTCCAGCATACAAAGACGAACTGAGGAACACATGGTACGCGTCGTTTTACTACACCGACTGGCAGGGCAAGCGACGCCTCAAAAAGAAGCGGGGCTTCCAGCGCAAGAAGGACGCCCAGGCGTTTGAGGAAGAGTTCTTGCGGACCCGCGCCCGGAGCTGTGACATGACCTTTCGCTCTTTCGCAGAAATCTACCTGGGGGACATGGAGCCGCGTCTCAAGCGGACCACCATGCAGAACAAGCGGTATCTCATCGAGCACCGGGTCCTCCCGTTCTTCGGGGACCTCCCGCTCAACGAGATTACCCCGGCCCACGTTCGCAAGTGGCAATCGCAGCTTCTCGCGGACAAGGTGGCCCCGACCTATGCAAAGACCATCAACAACCAGCTTTCGGCCATATTCAACTACGCCTGCAAATACTACGGCCTGGGTATCAATCCGGCCCGCCTCGCCGGTAGCGTGGGCAAGAAAGACGCCCAGGAGATG